>FWPV01007071.1_pt1 | contig 20774 bp, 20 predicted proteins | sample 2228371 | NCBI WGS metagenome assembly FWPV01 (sample SAMEA103939776, study PRJEB20133) | metagenome | reverse complement strand
ACAATAGAGACAAAAAACCAGTTCAGATTAAATTCTGGACTGGTTTTAAGAATATGAAATCTCGAGTTTTTAAGCAGACCCTAAATAGGATGATATGATTTGGAGCCAAAAAATCTCCAAATGTCTGGAGGGAGTTCTTTAATTGTTGAAAAAAATTGGTTGGGTTTTTGTTTAGGGTATGCTAAATTCATCCTTTGCAAAGCTTCCAACCTTATTAATGACCCAATTACTGCCTCTTTCATTTCCTTTATTTGATGGCAATGAGAGTGTATATCTTCAACAAGCACTGAGTTCAGGATATCTGGCTACTAATGGTTTATTTATTGGAAAATTTGAAAGTAAGCTGAGCAAAAAAATAAAAACCCATCAGGTAGTTGCTTTGAATTCTGGCACCTCTGCTTTACACCTTTCTCTGGTACTCTTAGGTATAGGCACAGGTGATGAGGTAATTTGTCAGTCATTTACTTTTTGTGCATCTGCAAACCCAGTCGTGTATCTCGGAGGTACGCCGATTTTTGTGGATAGTGAGGTGGAGAGCTGGAACATTAATCCAGAAATCCTTGAGGATACAATTTTGAGTAGATTGGCAATAGGCAAAAAACCCAAAGCCATCATTGTAGTACATCTTTTTGGGATGCCTGCAAAAATGAATGAAATCCTGGAAATAGCAGCAAAATATGATATTCCAGTTTTGGAAGACGCTGCCGAAGCTGTCGGGAGCACTTATAACGGAAAATATTGCGGGACCTTTGGAGCGGTAGGGATTTATTCATTCAATGGAAACAAAATACTCACCACAGGCGGGGGAGGTGCAGTGATTTCAAACGATGCAACTATCATTGAAAGAGCAAAATACCTTTCTACTCAAGCTAGAGAAGATTTGCCTTATTATCAGCACTTAGAGATCGGCTACAATTATCGGATGACAAATATGGCTGCTGCCATAGGATTGGCCCAATTGGAAAGACTTGATAAATTGGTCCATAGAAGAAGGGAAATAAATGCTACCTATAGAGAGCTTTTCAGTCAATTTCCCGGAATTTCTTTTCAAACAGAATACGAAGGAGCTTTTTCTAATTTTTGGTTGACTACCATTTTAATCGATGAGAAGATTACCGGATTTTCAAACGACCGTCTTAGAGTTCAGTTTTTTAAAAATGGAATCGAAACCAGGTTTTTATGGAAGCCTCTACATCTGCAGCCCGTGTATCGAACTGCACCCTACTATGGGGGGCAGATTGCAGAACAATTGTTTTTAAAAGGCTTGTGTCTACCCAGTTCAGTAAACTTGACCTACGATGATCAGATGAAAATTTTCGGGATTATCGAAAAAGAGTTTAGTAAAATCTCCTAAAGTGACTTATCAATCTGGGGGTAAAAGGATTTTAGATTTAATACTATCTAGCATCATGCTTTTGGTGCTTTCTCCTGTTTTCTTGTTGATTTTTTTTTCTTTGGCAATTGCACATCGAGGTAATCCGTTTTTCTTTCAGGCGAGGCCCGGTAGAGCAGGTGTAGTTTTTAACATCATAAAGTTCAAAACCATGGCAGATAAATTTGACTTCCAAGGTAATCCACTCCCTGACCATCTTAGACTTTTTAGTTTAGGGAAATGGATCAGGAAATTTTCGCTGGACGAAATACCTCAGTTAATCAATGTCCTCAAAGGTGACATGAGTTTGGTTGGACCTAGACCACTGTTGGTTGAATATTTAGAGCTGTATTCCGTCAATCAAGCCAGGCGGCATGAATTGGCTCCTGGTGTTACCGGATGGGCCCAAATTAATGGAAGAAATACAATCTCCTGGCATCAAAAGTTTGAATTTGATGTCTGGTATGTGGATCATTGCTCATTTTGGTTGGATATCAGGATTCTCCTCATTACAGGTTGGAATGTACTTTTAGGTAAAGGAGTCAGTCAGCAGGGTCACGTTACTGTGGGAAAATTCGACGGGACTAATTAAAGCCTTGTTAGTTTCGGGTTGTGATTTTTTTCAACAAGTGATTTAAAAATTTTATGAAAATCTGCTTCTTTGTCGGAAAGTGAAAGTAGCCTCGACACCTCGAAGAGTTTAGTGACCAGGCTCTCCCATACTACTAAGGTATTTAGTGGTCACTGGGCGATGTTTGGTGAGCAAATTCGAACCAACTCGAGGTCAACCATTAGAGAAATTTGACTATTGGATTAATTCCGGCTACATGAAAGATTAAAAAATATGAATATACGGAATTCTGCCAGTAGCCAATTTTTATTAGGTCTCACCTCGACTTCGCTCGGTGTCCGTTCTTTTCGGTTATTGTGGAGGGGAGGAAAATGCGGCTGCGCCGCATTTCCAAATAATAACCTGAAATCCGGTGTCCGAGCCCGGTCACTGAGCTTGTCGAAGTGTCGAGGCCATTTTGAACTACTGGCAAAAAAGCGGATAATCAAATTAAAAAAAAAACATAAAGTCAATCCAATGATGAATTTTGGATCGTATTTCATCAAGAAGATAGGATAATCAACTCACAATGACCTAAAATAAGCTAATGATGCTTTGTTCCTGAGAAAACTGTTAAAATTTAGGTTGTAAAAATTTGGTTTTTTGAAGGAATTTAAAATTTATGTTTACTTTGTGTCAGATTTGAGAATGATTTGAAGTATTTCTTGAAAATTTTGTCTATTTGAAAAGAAGTTTACCATGAATTTTTTATCCCGATTAAAGATCCTTCCCCGATGGATCATAGCTAGTCTTGACTCGTTTATCCTTTTTTACTGTGCTTTGTTTGGCTACCTAGTCAGATTTAATTTTGAACTTGAGCTTATCGAAGAATATGACGCATTTGCAGGCAGCTTCACGTTTATGGTTGGGGGATTGCTCGTCATGCAAAATACCCGATCTTATGAAGGAATTGTCCGGCATACTGGTTTTAGAGATGGATCCAACATCTTTAAAACAGTCCTGATTAACTTTATTCTTTTTCTGTTCTTGAATTACTTTCACGGCAGTTTTCTCAATGATCGGTTTTTACTTCCTACCTCCGTATTGATTATTGCGAGCTTGTCAGCTCTGTTTATGTTGATTTTTTATCGCCTATTGGTAAAAGAACTTTTCAATTATCTCAAAAGCGGATTTGCAGAAAAGGATAAAAAACATGGCGTGATATTCGGTGCCGGAGAAGCTGGAATTATTGCTCAAGAAGCGATCAAAAGAGATTCCAAAACCAGTATGAATATCGTCGCATTCCTCGATGATGATCCCAAAAAAGAAGGTAAAAATATCGACGGAAAAAGAATCTATTATGGATTGGCTGACTTGGAAAAGTTATCCAAACAGTTTCATATTACTGAGCTCATTATTGCGGTCCGTGATCTTTCGGTGCAACGTAAAAATGAAATCATCGATGAATGCCTAAGATTGAAAATATCTGTTTCATTGGTGCCGCCAGTCGATCAATGGATCAATGGAGGACTGACTGCGGGTGCGATAAGAGAGATCAAAATAGAAGATCTTCTCAGTCGTGAACAGATAGTACTCGATAATCCGAGGATAGAAGAAGATCTCCATGGAAAAGTAGTATTAGTCACTGGAGCTGCTGGATCTATTGGTTCGGAGCTTTGCCGGCAAATCTGCCATTACCATCCCAAGCTTTTAATTTTATTGGATATCGCCGAATCTCCACTTTATGATGTAGAGCAGGAATTCAAAGAGCATCACCCAAACTGTGCAATCAAAATCATACTTGGGGATGTCCGGAATAAAAAGAAAATGAAGGAGGTCTTTCGAGAATTAAAACCTCAGGTAGTGTTCCATGCTGCTGCCTATAAGCATGTGCCTATGATGGAAAATTATCCGGAAGAAGCTATTCATTCTAATGTCTTAGGTACTAAGTTTTTGGCTGACTTGGCGGTGCTTTCTCAGGTGGAAAAGTTTGTGTTTGTATCTACAGATAAAGCTGTAAATCCAACCAATGTAATGGGGGCTAGCAAGCGTGCAGCGGAAATGTACGTTCAGGCTTTAAATGAATATTTGGACACGCATCATAAAAAATATCATACCAAGTTCATTACCACCCGTTTCGGAAACGTACTTGGATCCAATGGCTCCGTAATTCCATTGTTCAAAAAGCAAATTATGAACGGGGGGCCAATCACCGTCACACATCCAGAAATCACTCGTTACTTCATGACTATCCCGGAAGCTTGTCAGCTGGTCTTGGAAGCTGGAGTTATGGGCAATGGAGGGGAAATCTATGTTTTCGACATGGGAGAGCCCGTGAAAATTCTCGACCTCGCTAAAAAAATGATTCAACTTTCGGGAAAGAAAATTGACCAGGATATTAAAATTCAATTTTCGGGACTCCGGGAAGGTGAAAAGCTTTATGAAGAGCTGCTCAATGATTTTGAAACCGTAAAAATCACTCATCATCCTAAGATCAAAATCGCTCAGGTACAACCTTCATCTTACCACCGTATTGATGGGCAAATCGAGATTTTCCAAGAATTGATTGGCAAAAACAATGAAACCGATTTGGTAAGACATCTGAAAGTATTGGTTCCGGAATTTATTTCGAATTCTTCCAGATTTGAAGTACTGGACCGGATGAATTAAATCATACTTTCTCTATATAAAAGTCTAGGTTACTAGGCTTTTTTTTTGATGGGTTTTAGGGTAAATTTTAGGATTTCCACATTTATCTAGCTAACAGTTCGATGCAATATCCCAATGTACGAATCCAACAAGAGCCCGTCATTTCCTTAGAAGAATATGTCGCAGTTTTAAATCATTCTGGCCTTGGGAAGAGAAGGCCGATGGATCACCCTGCAAAGCTAGAGCAAATGATAGCCGGATCTAATCTGCTGGTAACAGCCAGGGTGGATGGTCAATTGATCGGTCTACTTCGAGGGCTGTCTGATTTTTGTTACCGATGTTTTATAGCTGATCTTGCTGTGGTGAGTAGCTGGCAGAGCCGGGGAATAGGAAAACGAATTATCCAATTTACCCGTGATCTAGCCCCCGATGCTAGAATAATTTTGTTTTCGGCTGAAGATGCCGAAGGATTTTATCAAAAAGCAGGTTTTCATTTACATGAGCGTTGTTATCAGTTGAAACCCGGTGAACCACTTTTTTAAATAAAAACTTATCTTCCTTCTCTGAAATAAAACCCGATCACCCATGAAGAAAATTCTACTTTCAGGACTAGCCATGATGCTTTCCTACGGCCTATTTGCACAAAAAATTTACATCCATGCAGGACGGCTGATAGATGTGAAAAGTCAAAAAGTGCTGACCGAGCAAACCATCATCGTCGAAAATGAAAAAATCATCTCCGTTTCATCCGGTTATCAGAATCCAGGAAAATCAGATCAAGCTGTGGATTTGAAAAATGCCACTGTCATGCCTGGCTTAATGGATATGCACGTGCATATCGAAAGTCAGACTAGCCCTACCAGATATGTGGATGGATTCAGAGATAATGAGGCTGACGTAGCTTACAAAGCGTTGCCGTATGCCCATATTACCTTGATGTCCGGGTTTACCACGGTAAGGGATTTAGGTGGATCTGGAGTAAATATTGCGCTGAGAAATGCTATCAACAGTGGACTGGTGGTAGGCCCGAGAATCTATACAGCCGGAAAGTCAATTGCCCCTACAGGTGGTCATGCCGATCCGACTAATGGAGTGAAACGAGAGCTTATGGGTGATCCAGGACCAGATCAAGGGGTGATCAACGGCCCTTTTGATGCTCGAAAGGCGGTTAGACAAGCAGTAAAGTACGGCTCTGACGTAATCAAAGTGACAGCAACCGGCGGAGTTCTGTCGGTGGCAAGGGATGGTTCGGCCCCCCAATTCCAGCAGGATGAATTGGATGCGATCGTGGAGACGGCAAGGGATTTTGGAATCCATGTAGCCGCTCATGCCCATGGTGATGAAGGAATGAAGCGTGCGGTCCAAGCGGGGATCCATTCGATTGAGCATGGTACATTGATGACAGAGGAGACCATGGATATGATGAAGGCTGCAGGTACCTGGTATGTACCAACTGTTACTGCAGGAATGTCGGCTGCTGAATATGCCAAAATACCGGGTTATTATCCTCCAGTGGTCCGAGATAAAGCGATGAGAATCGGTGCTCAGATTCAAGATACGTTTGCCAAGGCGTATAAGCGAGGTGTCAAAATAGCTTTCGGTACAGATGCAGGAGTATTTCCCCATGGCGAAAATTACCGAGAGTTTATCTACATGACGGAGGTGGGAATGCCTAATCTTGAAGCCATTCAATCTGCTACACTCAATGCCGCCCAGTTGCTGGGGATAGAGGATAAATTGGGGACTATAGAATCGGGTAAACTTGCTGATATTATTGCTGTCAGCGGAAATCCAGCCGAGGATATTTCAGCCATGCAAAAGGTCGTTTTTGTGATGAAAGATGGAAAGATTTTCAAACAAGATTAAGACTAATCCAAGTGCTTGAAGATAATACGGCCTTCTTAGCATCTGCACCCCTAGAAATATTTGCCAATTAAAAATTGAACTAAGATGAAAACCTGGATTCTGTCCCTTTTGCTTATGATTGCTAATTTTTCTTGGGCACAAGAGAAATCAAGCATTCCGATTGAGCTTCCTAAAGCTCAAGTTTTTGAATCAAAACAGACTGTAACCATCGATGGGAAAGTAATCAATCTCCAGGCTAAGGCAGGCACCATCCAGTTAAAAGACGAAAATAACAAACCTATCGCCCTTTTTGGATTCACATCCTATTTTAAAGAAGGGGCTGGAAGTGAACGGCCAATTGTTTTTGCGTATAATGGTGGCCCTGGTTCTTCCTCCTATTGGCTTCACATGGGGATCATGGGACCCAAACGAATAGTGGTGGATGATCCTGAGTATAATCAAGCGGCCCCATATCAGTTAGTAAATAATGAATTTTCGATTCTCGATGTCGCTGATGTGGTGATGATGGATCCGGTAGGGACAGGTTTAAGTGTGCCGATAGGTGATGCGAAAGGTTCAGATTTCTGGGGAGTAGATCAAGATATCAGAAGCATCAGCCTGTTTATCATGCAGTTTTTAAAGGAGCATGGCCGGTTGAATAGTCCTAAGTATATCCTAGGTGAGAGTTATGGAACCTTTCGAAATGCCGGTGTAATGAATTACCTGTTGGGAAAAGGGTATGCCCTGAATGGAGTGATCATGGTTTCTGCGGTTTTTGATCTTCGAACGCTGTTTTTCGCTCCAAATGAGGATTTGCCTTATATAGTTTATCTCCCCACAATGGCAGCTACAAGCTGGTATCATGGCAAAGTCGCCAATGGGGGCTCGGACTTGCCGGGATTTATTCAGAGAGTGCGAGAGTTTACAGAGCATGAGTATGCGCCGGCACTATTTAAGGGTAATCGGATTTCTCCTGATGAAAAGATTTCCATGGCTCAAAAACTTGAAGAACTTACAGGTGTTTCTTCAGTAATTTGGGAACGGGCCGACCTCAAACTCACGGCCAATGAGTATTATCAAGAATTATTGAGGGAAGATAATCTTACGGTAGGGAGGTTAGACTCAAGATACAAAGGAATCAATCTCGATCCCATGTCAGTATCCGCTTTTACTGATCCGCAGAGTGATGCAATATCGCCTGCCTACACAATGGGATTTTTAGATTATTTCCATGGAAGTTTGGGTGTAAGTAAGGATCTTCTTTATTCGACCTCTGCCTATTCTAAGGAAGGATTTCGTTGGGATTGGAAGCATCAGGGAAATAACTTTTGGGGAGCAGATGCTGCCGTAACTACAGTTCCTGATCTGACAGAGGCCCTCAGTAAGGATCCTTATGTCAAGGTGTTGATCATGAATGGATATTATGATTTGGCTACGGTTTTCCATGGAGTAGAGCATTCTATTTCTCATATAGACCTACCAAAATCCGCTTTGGAGAGAATTATTATGACTTACTACGAAGCGGGTCATATGATGTACACACACCTGCCATCTGCACAGCTTTTCCGTCAAGATCTCAGGAAATTTATTCTAGACACACAACGCAAATAAAGTATGAATATCACCCCGCCCACACTTCTCAGTGGTTTTTTTAAGAAAACACTTCTTCTGGTTGGAGGGGTGTTTTTTTTCTGCTTCTCTTCTTTCGCTCAGCCATCTTCATTCACCTATTTTCCTCCGTCGGATGGAGATTGGCAAAAGATGTCATGGGAAGAAGTGGATTGGAATCGTGAGAAACTGGCCGAACTCCTGGCTTGGTTACCCTCTCAGGACACTCGGGCGTTTCTGATGGTAAAAGACGGTAAAATCTTGCTAGAGGAATATTGGGGGAGTAAGCTCACCGGAACAGGTGAAATGGATCAAAATTCACTTTGGTACTGGCAGGATGCTGCTCAAACCCTAACAGCAGTATTGATAGGGATCGCCCAACAAGAAAAATTATTGTCTATCAAAAACTCGAGTCAGGACTTTCTTGGGTCCGGTTGGACTTCGATGAATCCTTCTATGGAGCAGGAGATTCGACTTGTTCACCATCTGACTATGACGACTGGAATAGATGATGAAATTGGCAATCCAATGGATTTCTCACCTGCTAGCCTTACTTACCGGGCAAAACCAGGGTCAAGATGGGCGTACCATGATCCACCTTATGCTGTTTTGGAAAAAGTTCTGGAAAATGCCAGTAGGCAATCTCTCCAGGAATTTTTCAAGTCGCGTATAGCAGATCCAATAGGTATGAATGGATTTTGGCAAAAAACAGGAGAGAGGAATGTATTCTACTCCAGTGCACGGTCCTTTGCCAAATTTGGTCTCTTGTTGTTGGCAAATGGAAATTGGAACCAGACTAAGATTTGGTCGGGAGGGTATTTTTCTAATCTGACTAAGCCTTCTCAAAAATCAAATCCAAGTTTTGGGTATCTCACTTGGCTCAACGGTCAGTCATCTTACCGATTACCGGGTATTCAAAAACCCTTTTTTGGATCGCTTGTACCCTCAGCTCCCTCAGACCTATATATGTCAGTAGGGGAGGGAGGGCAGCTGTTGATGGTGGTCCCATCTGAGCAGCTGGTGATTGTCAGAATGGGTAGCGCCAAAGATACTCCTGATGCTTCATTTGTACTGATTCGGGAGTTTTGGGATCGAATGATCCAAGTGATGAAAAATTAATTTTTCAGGTTAAAAGAGACGTGATTTTTTCGAGCGTGAGTGGTTTTTCAAGAAAGCTGTGAACAACTTTATATTCTATTGCTTTTTGTTTGTCCTGAAAATCAATGGAAGAGGAAAGAATAAGTATGGTGTCTTGACGATTGGGGAATATCTCCATATATCGATCTAAAAAATCCCACCCGTTCATGACAGGCATATTGATATCGAGGAAAATTTACACTCTTTCCCTAGGGTCAATCGTAGAGAGCACCTGTAAAGCATATTCACCATCAAGAAACTCTCTGATGACATTTGTTACCCCTGTTTTTCCTAGTAATCTTTTGTTGATCAAATTATTAATTGGATCATCGTCGACTAAAAAAATTGAATCAAATTGGTTCATTAATTAAATAATTCGAGATAGTTGGAGTTCTTTTTCGAAAATACAATTATTCCTTTGTTTTGAGCAAAAAGCTAAAAGAAAATCTATTGCTGAAAGAGGGGGAAATTACATCAATTGACGGAAAACACACCGTATTCCAATAAAACAAAAGGAGGCTCGCTATGGAGCCTCCTCATTATTATCGGACTGTTTGGTATTACATCATTCCGCCCATTCCGCCTCCGCCCATTGGAGGCATTGCTGGAGCATCTTCTTTCACGTCTGCTACTACACATTCGGTGGTCAATAGCAACGCAGCGATAGAAGCAGCATTTTCCAAAGCCAATCGAGTTACCTTAGTTGGATCGATTACACCGGCTTCGAACAGATCTTCGTACTGATCAGTTCTGGCGTTGTATCCAAAGTTTCCTTTGTTTTCACGGATTTTATTGATCACAACAGAAGGCTCACCGCCGGCATTGCTCACGATAGTTCTCAATGGAGCCTCGATGGCAGTTCTGATGATATTGATACCTGTATCCTGATCGTCATTTGTACCTTTGACGCTGTCCAGTGCAGAGGCCGCTCTTACCAGAGCAACACCACCACCTACTACGACACCTTCTTGAACAGCCGCTCTTGTCGCATGCAGGGCATCATCTACACGGTCTTTCTTTTCTTTCATTTCTACTTCCGTAGCAGCACCGATATAGAGGATAGCTACCCCACCGGAAAGCTTAGCAAGTCTTTCCTGCAATTTCTCTCTATCGTAGTCAGAAGTAGTTTTTTCGATTTGAGCTTTGATCTCTGCGATTCTGCCTTTGATAGCAGCGGCATCACCCGCACCGTTTACGATAGTGGTGTTGTCCTTGTCGATATTGATCTTTTCAGCTCTACCCAGCATGTCTGGAGTAGCGTTTTCCAATTTGAAACCTCTTTCTTCAGAGATTACTGTACCACCGGTCAGGATAGCAATATCCTCCAGCATTGCCTTTCTTCTGTCACCGAAGCCAGGAGCTTTTACAGCGGCTACTTTCAAAGCACCTCTGATTTTGTTGACTACCAGAGTTGCCAGGGCTTCTCCATCCACATCTTCAGCGATGATCAACAACGGCTTGCCTGACTGAGCTACTGGCTCAAGTACCGGAAGCAATTCCTTCATGGAAGAGATCTTCTTGTCATAGATCAAGATGAATGGATGATCCAATTCTGCTTCCATTTTCTCCGTGTTGGTCACGAAGTATGGAGATAGGTAACCTCTGTCAAACTGCATACCTTCTACAGTTTTCACTTCGGTTTCTGTACCTTTTGCTTCTTCTACCGTAATGACGCCGTCTTTGCCAACTTTGTCCATGGCATCAGCGATCATGTTACCGATTTCCTCATCATTATTTGCAGATACGGTAGCAACTTGCGCGATTTCTTTAGAGGTGGAGATGGCTTTGGAGTTTTCTCTGAGTTGGTTGACTACAGCAGCTACAGCCTTGTCAATTCCTCGCTTCAGGTCCATTGGGTTAGCACCTGCTGCTACGTTTTTAATTCCAACGGCAAAGATCGCCTGAGCCAAAACGGTAGCGGTAGTAGTACCGTCACCTGCATTGTCAGCAGTTTTGGAAGCTACTTCTTTCACCAGCTGTGCACCCATGTTTTCGATAGGCTCAGCCAGTTCGATTTCTTTTGCCACAGACACACCATCTTTGGTGATGGTAGGAGCTCCGAATTTTTTGTCAATAATGACATTTCGGCCCTTAGGACCTAGGGTTACTTTTACAGCATCCGCCAATGCATCCACTCCTTTTTTGAGTTGGTCACGTGCGTTGGTGTCGAAAAACAATTGTTTAGCCATGATTTTTAGATTTTTTCAGTGTGATGATAAAATGATTAAAGGATTGCGAAAATGTCAGATTCTCTCATGATGAGGTAGTCTTTGCCATCGACGCTCAGTTCAGTTCCGGAATATTTTCCGTACAGAACGGTGTCTCCTACTTGTACAGTCAAGGGCTCATCTTTTTTGCCGTTGCCCACTGCTACGACAGTTCCTCTTTGTGGCTTTTCTTTGGCAGTATCCGGAATATAAAGACCGGAAGCTGTTTTCTCTTCTGCTGCAGCTGGCTGTACCAAAACTCGATCTGCGAGAGGCTTGATGTTCACGTTTGACATAGTATGTTATCGTTTAAGGTTAGATTAAAATGCTACTCCTCGATCTGCACTTCTTGTGCCAAGCATGGTGTGCGGCTCTAAACTGACAAATCGGCCGTAAAGGATTTGTTTAATCGGACTTTATGGGCAGTTTAGCCTTCTTTTCGGCTGTCAAAATTTCTCATTTGTCAGCAATTTTTGTCAGAATTGTGTATTTTATGACATACCATTTACAACCTATACTATCTATGCGAACCTTGCCTAAAAATTGGATCACGGATGGTTTGATCGATTTTGAATACAAAAAATACCAATTGCTAGCTTACCTCAAAGCTACCGAAAGTGAATTTAAAGCAATTAAACTTTACCCGGCTCTTTCTGACCTCATAGAGCACCATCGAACACTGAGTGAACTTGATTCTGGCAAAACCCAACTCCAAAGTCTTTTCCCCAAAGCCTTAAATGGGATAGATTTTCAAAATGCTCAGCTCCATTATCAATCGAAAGTCCAAGATGGAGCTATTATGGAGGAAATTGCCCAAATCACAAAGTTTGCTTTGCCTAAACTAAAGTCTCAAATAGAGGAAGGAAAAACGATTTTTGACTTTGTTGAAGAGCAAATCCAATTCGAACCTGTGGGGATCCAGCCCCTGTATAATCGGGAGGGCTATATCTTCCTTACCCAAGAAAAGAAATCGGAAATTCACGCCTTCCGATACAAAAGCAATTTCATCCAATTGGCAGGAGAGCGGTTTAGAAGTATCTCACTTTGGCTCATCGGTGTGTTTCAAAAAACCTTGGCAAATACCCTTGAGAAACTGAAACTTCAGCTTGTAAAAGAAATCAGGGAACTGCCTAACCCCGCTACATGGCGGCTGCACAGTTCCCAGGTTTTCCCAATAGAGGAGACCCTAATTCCGGTAGGAAAAAGATTGTTGCTTCGATCAGTTACCGAGTAAACGTCACTTTTCCATGATGATTTCAGGAGCTTTCTCATTTTTTGAGGAAGCTTCTTTTTGATTTGCCTCATGGATTTGGCGCGTTTTGACTACTTCATCCCCCGGTTTTCCAAATAGAATCTTGAATCCTTCTTTAAGATTTTGAGCTTGTTTCAGGTCCGCCACGATGTCTCTCCATTCATGAAAATTCAAGTAAATGGGATTGTAAGATTCGACAGGCTTGGTGATGCCGTAGGTGGGGCGTTCTGCCTCCGGCATAAAGGTCCCAAACATGCGATCCCAAATAATAAAAGTTGAACCATAATTTTTGTCCAGATAATGCCGATCACTGGCATGGTGAACTCGATGATGCGAAGGAGTCGTGAAAAAATATTCAATCACCGGATGCAGCTTGGTGATATACTCGGTGTGAATCCAGAATTGGTATAAAACTGCAATCTGATGGCAGATAAAAAACACAAAAGGATCAAATCCCATCAGCATGACAGGGACAAAAAAGATAATCTTGATATGTTGGGTCCAGCCCAGTCGAAAGGAAACAGACAGATTATACTTTTCAGAATTATGATGAGTGATGTGGGTCGCCCACCAAAAGCGCTGCTCATGTGAAACCCGATGTGCCCAATATCTGGCAAAATCTATCCCCACAAAGCAAAGAACAAAAGACCACCAAGTAGCTGGAATCTGAAAAGGGGATAGGTTATAACAGAAAATAGCAATACCGAAGGTGGCTAATTTGATTGAGGCTGAGATACCCACATTCACAAATCCGATAAACGCCGCTGCTAAAAAGTCTTTGGTGTCATACGTGTCTCTCTTCTGATAAATACTGATTACCCATTCTACAAAGACCAACAAAAACATAATTGGGGCAGCCCAGAGGATGATATTGGGCCAATTTTCGAGCTGAAGATCTTCCAGCCGAATCGGTTTTTCTAGCATATAATAATCAGGTTGGTGAATTATTGGATTAATTGAAACTTCCCTGCCTTCCAAAAATGAAAAAACAAAAGATAATTTAAGGTACAAAAAAAGTCTGCCTTTATGGGGCAGACTTTCTTAAATTTTATTAATAGTTTAGATCAATTGCCGGACGTTGTATCTGTGTTTTCGGTTGCTTCTTGGGTCGGAAGGGCATTTTGAGTGTCTCCAAAAGCCGGAGTAACCACCTGCTGCTTAGCGCTTTCGATGTTGGGGGAGGAAAACTGGTTGGGTTGGCTGGTGGTATAAAATGCAGATGATGCCAAAGACAAAACCAAAATGGCAACAGCCAACACCCAGGTGGCCTTTTCCAATACATTGCCAGTGCGAGTCACGCCCATAATCTGTGAGGCACTACCACCAAAGGCAGCACCTGCACCACCCTTTGAGTTTTGGCCTAGGATCACCAGAATCAGCAATACTGCCAAAATCAAAATCACGCTAATCAAGAAAGTAAACATAATGGGATATAATTATTCTGTTAATTTTTCAATCAAGTCCGCAAAGTAAGCCCTTTTATCGGGAAACTTCAAACTCAATTTTTTATAAATTTCTATGGCCATATCCTTTTTGCCCTGTTTGATTAGGACTTTGGCAAAAGTCTCTGAAATCAAGTTGTCATTTAACTTGGTGCTGGATTCGGCTAAGTTCTCGGTGTTTTGGTTGGCTTCGATTTCTTTGATCGTCGCCTTTTTGATTTCTTTTTTGCTGAAAGCCTTGATGAGATCAATCTGTTCTTGCTTCTTCTGATCGACTATTTGTCTTTTCTCCTTACGCTTGATCGTTTCGATCAGATCGTCTTTTGGTTTTTTTCGCTTGGGGCGAAGAGGTTTAGGTTCAGTTTCAGCGATTTGACCTTTAAGCGTTTCACCTAGAATTTTCAGCGATTCTGTTCGCTTTGCTGGGTCTGTCGAATTAGGGGTTTCTTCGGGGAGAAGGTCTACTTTGGATTTATCGTGAACAGCTTCTGTGATTGGCCGTTCGAGCCATTTTTTCAACCAAATCCGATTTGGACTGGTGAGAGCAGCCAAAGGTAACTGCGAACTTTTCCTTTCCTCCTGCTTGGACTGCTCATAACGGGTCCCGAGTACATAAGCTACTTGGAAGTAGGGGAAATTTTCCTGAACTTTTTTGAGTTGTAGAAAATCAGCTTTTTCAAGATGGTCTGCTCTCTGGATGAGATCTAAGAAAGTCTGAGCGTTCACGGCGTTGGATTTGAAAGTCAATATAAGGATTTTACCAGTTTGCTACCGTGGCAGTGAAGATATCCTGGATGATGACGTCGAAAATTTCCTCCACCAATTGATTTTCTACCTCAAGCAGGGTAGTGCTCTGCGAATTGTAATCCTTGAAAAAAGAGAAAGTCTGTTTTTTGCTTTCTTCCTCATTGGTCAGGTTGACGTAATCCACCGACACTTGGATAGTAAGTCGGGTCTGTCCTGCCCGGTCAGGAAGATTTGTGTTGCCACTTGATACAACTGCCTGAGGAGCGATGGTATATCCTACGATAGATCCGGAAAACTGTAAATCCCCATTGGTGCGTACAAGCTCCAGCTGAGTGTTTCGTTGGTAGTAGTCCTTAAGCGCTTCGGTAAATCGCTGCTCCATGTTGGCAGGTCCATTGCCGGCATCATTGAAGAAGTTTTCTACCGAAAAAGTCTTCACGATCTCATAGTTAATGTTAGTTCCGGTGAAGCTGTATTTGACTGAGCAGGATTGGAATGCCAAGAAAATTGCCGTCAGGAGCAAGGTCTGTTTACTCAATCTCATATTGTTTTATTTTTCGATAAAGCGTTCGCTCCGATATCCCCAGGTCGCTTGCAGCATATTTACGCTTATTGTTGTGCTTGCGGAGAGCTTTGAGGATCATTTCTTTTTCTTTTCGCTCGAGCGAAAGCGAATTGTCGTCCTCTTCGTGGATGATATCCTCGATGATTTCGTCTTCTTCGTATGACTCATCTTGACTGACCGATTTTTTCTGAGCATCCAAAACCAAGGGAACTTGATAAGAATTGCTGGATTCGGCAGGTTCTTTGGAGAAAAAATTCCCTTCGACTTCCTCGAAAAGTCCCTGATGCTTTTGGATAAGGCTGGCATTGAGTCCTCCACTTTGAAAAGACTCCAAAACAAGCTTTTTGAGCTCATTCATGTCTTTTTTCATGTCGAAGAGGACTTTGTAAAGAATATCTCTTTCAGAAAAGTCGGAATTATCGCCACCAAAATGCTGACCCGGAAGGGTCATGGGAAGCCGGGAAGATTCTTGGGGTAAATACTTGCTGAGTGTTGCGGCATTTACCTCTCGGTGTTCTTCCAAAAGCGAAACTTGTTCCGCTATATTTTTGAGCTGTCGGATATTTCCGGGAAAAGGATACCTCATAAGAAGCGACTGTGCTTCCGAGTCCAAGGTAATCGGTTTGACTTGATACCGTTCTGAAAAATCAGTGGTAAACTTCCTGAATAGCAGTACGATATCTTCGCCCCGCTCACGCAATGGCGGCACAAAAATCGGAACAGTATTTAATCGGTAATAAAGATCTTCTCTGAATTTTCCTTTTTCTACCGCTTTGATCAAGTTGACATTGGTGGCGGCGATGACTCGTACGTTGGTCTTCTGGACCTTGGAAGAACCAACTCTGATAAATTCGCCGTTTTCCAAAACCCGTAGTAGTCTTGACTGAGTACCAAGGGGCATTTCTCCGATCTCATCCAGAAAAATAGTTCCTCCATCCGTCACCTCGAAGTAGCCTTTTCGGGCTTCATGAGCGCCTGTGAAAGAGCCTTTTTCATGCCCGAAAAGTTCGGAATCGATTGTGCCTTCCGGAATTGCTCCACAGTTGATTGCGATGAATTTTCCGTGCTTTCGCAAAGAGATGGAATGGATTATTTTGGAAAAACTCTCCTTGCCGCTTCCACTTTCACCGGTGATCATGACCGTCATCTCCGTGGGTGCTGCCTGCATGGCCACTTGAATGGCGTGGTTTAGAAGTGGACTGTTGCCTATGATTCCAAACCGCTGTTTGATACTTTGGATTTCTGAAGGTGAAATCATAGGATAGCCGGGTTGATTTCCAATACTTCTCCGAAAAGGGTGGCTGGAGAGCAGTCTTTGATTTTTACTTTTACGTAGTCACCCATTTTCAGACCATCCGCTGGTACGATCACTATTTTATTGGCAGAGTTCCTGCCTTTGAATTCAAGGGCTGATTTTTTGGAAGTCCCTTCGATAAGGATAAGTTGTTCTTTTCCTAAGTCAAGTAGATTCCGCTCATGGGAAAGCTTATTCTGCTTGTCGATGATTTCTGCCAATCGTCTCTTTTTAACCTCCAAGGGAATGTCATCTTCAAATTTCTTGGCGGCTAGGGTACCCGGACGCTCAGAATAATAGAACATGTATGAAAAATCATATTTGACAATATCCATCAGGGTCAAGGTGTCCTGATGCTCTTCCTCAGTTTCGGTGCAGAATCCGGCAATCATATCGGAAGAAATTCCACACTCATCACCTAGGATCTCCCGAATCGCCTTTACCCGTCCGAGATACCACTCCCGGTCATAGGTACGATTCATCAATTCCAATACACGGCTGTTTCCGGATTGGACAGGCAGATGGATGTATTTGCAGATATTGTCATATCGCTTCATGGTATGAAGGACTTCGTCGGTGATGTCCTTGGGATGGGAAGTAGAGAACCGAATTCGAAGCAGTGGATTTACCTGAGCTACCATTTCCAGTAAGTGGGCAAAATTCACCACCTGACTTACCTCTTCTTCTTTTTTATTCAATCGGGCTTTGTTGTTTTCCTCCGGAGACCATTTGTAGCTATCCACATTTTGGCCCAATAGGGTTACTTCCCGGTATCCTTTTTCAAATAGATCTCTGGCTTCGGCTACGATGGAGTGCGGATCCCGACTTCGTTCCCTTCCTCTGGTAAACGGTACCACACAGAAAGAACACATGTTGTCACAGCCCCGCATGATGGAAATGAAAGCCGTGACTCCATTGGAATTGAGTCGAACGGGAGCGATGTCAGCGTAGGTTTCTTCACGGGAGAGAAAGGTATTGACTGCCTTTTGGCCTTCTTCTGCCACCGCTACTAAGTTTGGGAGATCTCTGTAAGCATCGGGACCTACGACTACGTCTACGATCTTTTCCTCGGTAAGCAGATTCTCCTTGAGTCTTTCGGCCATGCATCCCAATACACCGATGGTAAGTTCGGGATTCTCTTTCTTGATTTGGTTGAATTGACTTAATCGCTTTCGGACAGTCTGTTCTGCTTTTTCTCTGATAGAGCAGGTATTCAGAAAAATCACATCTGCTTTTTCAAAGTCAGACGTGGTATCATAACCATTTTCTTTCATGATCGATGCCACGATCTCGGAGTCAGAAAAATTCATTTGACAGCCGTAGCTTTCGATGTACAGTTTTTTGGTCTTGCCGGTGTTTTCGTCAGAGGTGGTTTTGTAATCCACCGCTTGGGCTTCATCCCCGGTGATTATATCTATGTCTTTGATCAGATCGTTCATTCAGGCTTGATTTATCAACTCGCAAAATTAAGAATTAGCGGACAAAATGGCAGGATTCATTTGCTTTTATTCTAGCTTCCTTCTTGATCAAAAGGAATCTTTAACTGAAGCCCAAAGATCTCCTGCTCCTCGGTTACATTCAGATTTGATAGGCCCAAACCCAACAATCGGATGGGTTTGGGAATCTCTTCCTGCCTCAGGAGTTCTATTCCAATCTGCCAAAATTGCTCGTTATCAGGGTATTGATCGAGTGTTTTGCTTCGCGTCTGAAGGGTGAAATCAGCGTATTTCAATTTTAGGGTAACTGTTCTTCCTTTGATACCGCTTTTTTCGATCCTTTTGGTGACCTCTTCAAAAATCGGAAAAAGATGATGCTCCATTTCCTCTACAGTGGTGAGATCCTTTTCAAAAGTGTTTTCTGCACTGATACTTTTTCTGACTCGATGAGGCTGCACCTCCGACAGGTGAATGCCACGGACAATATTAAAATAGTGTAAGCCGGATTTCCCAAATTTTTTGGTCAAAAACTGTAGGGAATATTCTTTGAGGTCTTTTCCAGTGTGAATACCCAGCTTTTGCATTTTTTCAGCGGTAACCTTTCCGATACCGAAAAATTTTCCAATCGGTAATTTTTCCAAAAAATCTTCTGCTTCTTCCGGTAAGATCACAGCCTGGCCATTGGGTTTGTTAATGTCCGAAGCAGTTTTTGCCAAAAACTTATTGTAGCTGATCCCTGCGGATGCATTGAGTCCGGTCTTTTGTTTGATTTTTTCCCGAATCTGCCGGGCGATGAGAATGGCAGATTTTATTCCCATTTTATTTTCAGTCACATCCAGGAAGGCTTCATCCAGGGATAACGGCTCGACCAAGTCTGTGTATTCAAAAAATATCGCTCTGATCTGCATCGAGATCTCTTTATATCGGTCAAATCGGGGTTTGGCAAAAATTAGATTTGAGCATTTTTTAGCGGCAAGAACGGATGCCATAGCGGAATGGATTCCGAATTTTCTGGCTTCATAACTCGCTGCCGCTACCACCCCTCTTGCCTCATTCCCCCCCACCACAAGAGGCTTTCCTCTCCACTCGGGATGATCCAGCTGCTCTACCGAAGCATAAAAAGCATCCATATCGACATGGATGATTTTGCGGATAGGAGGCTTTTCGGTCATGTTCATATTCAGAAAAGTCAAATTCTCAGAAACAAAAAAAGGAGGAATTCCGAAAAATCCCTCCTTCAATCATTGTGGTAGTTGGTAATTATTTTGCAGTCACATCCAATACCAAAGAGACAGTATTGTAGATAAACTGATCTTTTGCCTTGTCCACGGCAGCTGATTCGTCACCGTACATCAGACCCCACTGAGTTCTGTCGATGTTGAATCCGGCCTTTGCAGTAACTGCACCGTTGCTGATCGCAACTGCCGCTGGGAATTTGATGTTTTTGGTAGTTCCTCTCATGGTCAGGTTTCCGCTGATCCAATGAGTAGGGTTCTCTGGAGACAATGAGCTGTCAGAAGCTGGAGTGTTGTCAGTGGCAAACTCTTCTTTGTCTGCTATGGCATCACCTGCGGTGAATGGCTCTACTGCGGTTATTTCGAATGTTGCGGTAGGGAAATTAGCAGCATCAAAGAAATCAGCCGATTGGAGGTGACCGTATAGCTTGCCGTAGTTTTCGTCAGACTCCTGCATGTCTTCAATCTTCAAACCAGGAATGTCGAAAGTGAAAGAACCGGCTGTAATGGCATCACCAGCTACTGTGACCGAACCAGCAGTAGTAGGGATTTTACCGAAATGCTTACCGGCAGGCTTATATCCTGTCCAAGAGATGGTGGAAGATGCAAGGTCTACGTTCAAGGTTTGACCTTCACCTGCAGCGACTTCCTGAGCTTCAGTGGTTTCTACAGTTTCTCCTGGTTTGCCGCAAGCGAAAGCGAGCATAGCAGCAGCAACGAAGAGGCCAATTTGCTTTGTGATTTTCATAGTTGTACTTGTTGGATTGGTTTTGGTAGATTTTAAATGTATATACACGAAAACTCATTTTGATAAAAAAGGTTCATGATCGGTTCAAAATTTTTACTTTTCCGCTCAAATTCTTTCAAAACCTCAAAATTAACAATGGCGCTGATCATGGATGTCAAGGGAGTGAGTCCCGAGTTTGGAGAAAATTGCTGGTTGGCTCCCAACGCAACGGTGGTCGGTGATGTGATCATGGGGAAAAATTGCACGGTGTGGTTCAATGCAGTCGTAAGAGGTGATGTCCATGAGATTCGAATCGGTGACGACACCAATATCCAAGATGGAGCAGTCATCCATTGTACTTATCAGAAAGCCCCAACCCATATCGGAAGTCAGGTATCCATCGCTCACCATGCTTGTGTACATGGCTGTACTATTCATGATCGGGTATTAATCGGGATGGGTGCTATTGTCATGGATGGTGCGGTGGTGCATTCTGATTCTGTGATCGCAGCAGGGGCGATAGTTTTGGCAGGAACTATTGTCGAGCCGGGGTCGATCTATGCCGGGATGCCTGCCAAAAAAATTAAAGATATTACTCCTGAAATGAAGGAGGTGATTTTGCGTACTGCCCGCAATTATCCCATGTATTCTGGATGGTATGATCAAAAATAATTGTGATTTATAGTCAAGTTATTGTCTTTCAAATAT
>FWPV01005018.1_pt1 | contig 20774 bp, 18 predicted proteins | sample 2228371 | NCBI WGS metagenome assembly FWPV01 (sample SAMEA103939776, study PRJEB20133) | metagenome | reverse complement strand
GCATCTCCGCAACTCTCTTGATATCGAATGCCGCTGAGTTCTCGCGGGCATTCGCCGCGCACCTCCGCAGTGCTGCCTCGTCCTTCAGAAGCGCCGCTGCCTGATCCAGGTCGAAGAAGTACAGCGCCATATCGCCGTAGATCTCCCGGAACTCGGGTATTCCGCGGACGATGAGGGGGAGATCGCAGGACATCGCCTCCAGGATCACGAGACCGAAGGTCTCCGCGTACGAGGGCATGAAGAAGATGTCCGCGCCGCTGTACGCCCCCACAATGTCCGGAACGATGCCGGTGAACAGCACGTTCTTCCCGCACTGCAGTTTCGACTGCTCGATGTGGAGGTAGTCCTTGCTCAGGGCTCCATAGGGGAAGCCCCCCACCCACACCCATCTGAGATCGGGGAACTGCTTCGAGAGCTGAAGGAAATCGTATATCCCCTTGCGGGGTGTCTGCTGTGCGACCGTGAGTACCACCCTCTCATCCTCCCCGATACCGTACCTCTCGCGGAACTGCTGCCGTTTCTGCGGATCGCGCCTGAAAAATTCGCGGTCGATGCCGTTGGGGATGAGAGTGGTGGGGACGCCCAGGTGCATCCTCTCCACTTCCCGCTGGCACGGGGCGGATATGGTGATGATGTGATCGAACTTCCTGTAGATGCGGGGGTAATACTGGTTGATGGAGTGCGAGAATGCTACGTTGCCCTCGTTGATGCGGGGCGTGGAGTGAGCGGTCAGCACCTTGACCCCCTGCGAGTACTTGCGGTTGAAGAGCGATAGAGGGCCGAAGGTGTGATAGTGGACGAGATCGTAATCATAGGCGTTCGAGTTCCAAGAAATGTCGAGCTCGTTCATCCGCGATAGCTGCCGGTAGAGCGTCCTTGCCGCTGTTGCACACCCGATGTACTTGAAAAAGAGCAGATCCTCCACGAAGATGTTCACGCGCATCTCCTCGCCCCCACGTAGTTCATCGCGTTTCGAATGCAGCCGTCCATATTCAGGTACTCGAACTCCGCAAATCGGCCCACAAGCCCGATCCGCCGCCGTGCACAGTACTCCTTCACCTTTGCGATGTTCCGCGGGTAGTCCAGGTCGTAGATGACGTAGGCATACTTCTGGCGTTCTACCCGCGTGTAGACCACGTCCGAACGGGACAGGATTTCCATTCGTTCGAGGGCATCTAGGGTATGCTGGATCAGAGTGGAATCCGGCATCGTAGCTACCTCGTCCCCCTGGCGGTACGTAACCTCGGCGAGGATGGACGCGTGCCCCGGCGGCGCCACCTCCGGGCTGAAGTTGGAGGGAAAGGAGAGCCTGTTGAAGAGCCCCAGCTCCGCCTGAGGGACGTACATCCAGGAGATCCCGGGAACGCGGCCTCTCACGCCGATGCAGATGGTTGCGAGCGAGTTGTACTTCAGCTCCCTGCAGGCCCGCCCCACGTCTTTGGGAACCCCGTCCAGGGATCCCAACAGCTGCTGCAGGGGTATCGTGGAGATGATACGTTCGCAGCGGATCTCCTCGTCTCCGTCGCCCACGATCCAGTCCCCTTCGGTTCCGCGGACGGATGAGACAGCGAATCCCGTGCGGATGGCATCCTGAAGCGGTGCGGCGATCGAGCGGATCAGGGTTTCGATTCCGCCGCGGAGCGGGTAGTGGAACCGGGACTGGTGGGTATACCCTTCCGTCTCGATCCCGATCGCCGAGCGGATCACATCCTCGACCGGAGGGCGCGGGATCCGCCCCTCGACCCAATGGTGGGACATCTTATCGGTCGGAAACTTCCAGATCTTCTCGTTGTAGGGGATCAGGTAGGTCTCGGCTATCCCTCTGCCGAACGTATGCACGATCCACTCCTGGAAGTTGGAAGGGGGTTTCAATTCTCCTTTTTCCGAAGCGATCAGGGTCTTGATGAACTCGTTGATGCAGTAGAAGAGATCCTCCCTGGGAAGCCCGGACAAACCGTTCTCGAAGGGATACTTGATGTACCGCCCCTTGTAGTACACCTTGGTATTGCGGCTGTTCTCGTTCCGGTTGGCGCCCAGCTGCTCCAGCATGAAGCCGAGAACCTCCGCGTCCCGGGAGAAGATGATGTGCGATCCACCCACATCGAAGGTGAAACCCGACTCCGAATGGGAGCGGCATAATCCGCCGTACGCCGCTTCCCGCTCGAGAACGATGACATCCTCCCCACACTCGTACAGCAGCCGGGCCAGGGTGATGCCTGTCAATCCCCCTCCCAGGATAGCCGTCTTCACGCACTACTATTAGGTCCCGATGATTTATAATGGATGATGCTCCGTGCCTTTTTGAAGATGCAGGCAATTTCAAACCGAATGGAGATGCGCGATGCATCGCCTCTGCGAAGGGGCGGCCTTTCGTAGTATGGCCTCTGGAGGAGGGACGCCCGAATGCCGTAACCGTACCGGAAAAGATCTCGCGGAAATCCGCAGGAACGGCCCTTCGCGGCTGCGGAAGGCACTCGCGACCCGCGATAGTAACCGGTGCGGTTCGCGGCGGGATCGCCTCGCTCGGATACGCGGAATGCTCATCGATATCTCTTTCAAGCAGGGTTCCTCCTGCACAGGAGAAGAGGACAGGATCCCTTCCTCAGTCATACCGCCCGATATTCCCGGCATCTGCTGCGTGGGGATCAATACCGCTCGATGGGAAGGCACGGGCGGGGATTGCACACGCCTCCCACCCTGCGATGAACAAACCAGTGCAGAAATGATAGAGATTGTTCGACCGCTCTGCATGCACCGGGACACGAGCCAGGGATGGCGGCCCCGCGGAGCCGTCCCTCCCCCCGGAGGCTCGCATCTCTTCCGCCTATCGCGCCTTCTCCGCTGGACTGATCCGCGCCGCCTCCGCGACTGCCGGAATCTCTCCAGAAAGCATGGTCGGCGTGCTTCGGGGCTGGATGAACCACCCTGTCATGGTCTCGTCCAGCACCCGCTCGTCCGTCGGCTTCGTGAGGAGCGATACCAGCACCATGGCAGTCAGGGAGATGATCACGGCGTAGAGGCTGAAGTGCGCCGGAAGGGGGGCGATCTTGAAGTAGGAGATGCCTCCGAACAGCCCGGCGCTGATCAGACCGAGCGCCATGCTCGCGATCGCCCCTTCACGCGTTGCCCTCCGCCAGTAGAGACCACCCAGCAGGGGCACGGCAAACGTAGCGAACATGATCCCGATTCCGGCCCAGATGAGCCACACCAGCATCTCCGGCGGATTGATTGCCAGGATCAGGGTCACGACCGCCGCTGCAAAGACCGAGAGTTTGCTCACACGGAGCACCTCCGTATCGGAAGCTTTCGGTCTCACGACACTCTTGTAGATATCCCAGCTGAAGTAGGTCCCGATGGTGAGCATCAGGCGATCCGTCGTGGACATCACCGCGGCGAGGACGATTACCCCGAATATGCCCCAGAGGTAGATGTTTGGCAGCGCGAACTCCACGCCTTCGACAAAGATGAAGTCCGATGCGTTCTTTACGGCGGGGAGCACGATCATGCCCTCGGCGACAAGCACCTTGCCCGCGAAGCCGGCGAACTTCAGGAGAAACATCACGCCCGTATAGGCCACGAAGGCGATGATGGGCGCCCACCTGAAGAAGTTCACGTCCTTTACGGCGAGCACGTTGTTGATAACGTGCGGAGCGCAGGCAAGCCCGATCATGAGGAGGAGCGAGAATGATACGACATAGGTCGGCGTGAAGACGCCGCTCGCCACCCAGGGGTCCACGAGAGACGGATTGATGGTGGCCAGCGCCGTATTCACGTACTCGAAACCTCCCGCCGCGGCGATCACCAGCGGAGCCATGACGACGACGCCGGAGACGAGTATGGCACCCTGAATGAGCGTCGTCCAGGCGACCGCATAGAGCCCTCCGATCACCGTGTAGATCGTGACGATGGCGGCACCGATCAGGAGCGCGTAGATGTGCGGGATACCGAAGAGCCACATGAGAACGATACTCACCGCCGTGTACTGGCCGGCGAGATAGATCAGGGAGACGACGATTCCCGCCATCGCGGAGAGGCTCCGCAGACCTACCGGACTCTCGTAGCGGTGGCTCAGGTAGTCCTGAACGGTCATGTATCCGCTCGCCCTGGCGATACGGTTCATCTTGGCCCCGAAGAAGATGATGCAGAAGGCGATGGAGAGCGGCACAAAGATCTGCTCCCATATGGTGGGCCATCCGAAGTTGTAACCGAGGCCGGAGACCCCGAGGAGCGACATCCCGCTGGCGACCGAACCCACCATGAGCATGGTGAATACCCAGAATCCGAGGGATCGTCCGGCAACGACGTAATCCCCCATCGAATGCACTTTCCTGGAGGCCCATACCCCGATCAGGATCAGCCCAATGAAGTAGACCGCGACGATTCCTACATCGACAGGATCGATCATACCTTCACCTTCTGGAACCGAAGGCCCCACAGCAGCAGTCCGATGACGCTGAGAAGGAAGACTCCTCCCACCGATGCGACCGTGATATCAGGCAAACCAAACATAATTACCATGTTAATATGAGACGCGCTAACATATAACATAATCGAACCAGTGCGACAGTACGGCGTGCATTGCCGCAGGAAGGCTCGCAACTGCCCCGGTCTCTCCCCATACGACATATGCGGTTTATGCCTCAAAGCGAATCGACGAAATCAGACTCATCATCGAGAGGCTGCCGTCCGCCGATAGCCCGCCGGCGAAGATACCAGCAAAGGATGCTGGAGGCGGAAACTACCGGATCGGAAGGGGCGCTTCCCCCTCCGGATCAGCACGGCCGTACCTGCATCCGTCCTGCTGCGCCCTCGCACTTCGCAGCGATGCGGATCACTTGCAAGGCTCGGTTCGTGCTGCAGACAAATTGCTTGGGATAGATTTGAACACCGGATTCGACAGGAATAAAAATCCGATCTCCTCCGTCAATCCGCTTCTGTCTCATCAAAGCGGAGGAAGGCGAGCGATAGAGGCGCCGTTGCCCCCGTCCTCTTCACCCCCGGATTGCGACAATCCCTGTTCGCCCCAGGGAGCCTGCCCGGGATCCAATGCGAGGAGGGCTGATGGCAGGGCTGCTCGCCCCCTTCTCCCGCCCATTGAACCGGAAGGGTTTATGGACGACCGCGTTCAGAGACGATCCCGATGGCGGGATCGCTTCGTCCGAGGCGGCTGCCCTTCCCTCTTTATCGCAGCCCTGGTGAAGGATGTTACCCAATCGACTCTGTAGACGCCCACGCACCTTCGGTCACAGAAGAAGAAAGAGAGAGTGCCCTCAATGATGAACCCCCAATTTCATCCGAGAGTGGCTCTCCGAAGTATGATTGCTTGTATCCCGTGGATATTGTTCGAGAGCAGGGGTCCTCCCCGATAGGAGAGAATCGTGCGGCAGGCTGCATGGTTCTCTCCATCCCGGGATTTTCTTCCCCTCGGGAGATGCCCCTTTCCTGCGGAGATGCCAGCCGTATCGGAGCATGTTTCCGTGTTGACGGATTTTCAACAGAGCCACTCAAGCACCGAATTTATTATTCCAGCCCGATCGAATCCCGAATGGGATGGATGCCCGCTCCGGGCAGTAAGGTCGCATGCAGGCTGAGGAGATACCGATCCCCTCCCCTGGTAACCCTTCCGGTCATGCGGGCACAGTGAGCCCACGGGATGAGCGGTCGAAGCGCGCGTATCGGGATCAATCTGCCGGAAGGCTTCAATCGAGCGGAAGGGCCGTTCAATAGCGCTCCATTTCTGCTCGCGATCCCGTCGAGCCAGACCGCCCGCCCTCGTTTTAAGCGGGTCCGGCGGCGGGGACTCGCGGGAATGTCGCTCTTGTTGCCTCGGTTTCTCAGAAAGTGTCGATTCTTCTGGGAATCGTAGGCTGTATCCGCGATGGTGACGCCCCGTCTCTCAACGGTGCTGGGAATCTCGAATTGAACCACTGTTGGATTAAAGAGACGAGAATCGTGGATGTTCGCCGGGAAGATCGGACAGGTGACGGAGAGCCCCTGCGGGTCAACCGCAGCAAACAGGGTTAATCCCTCTGCTTCCCACAGCCATCGCGGTCGATACCTCCCCCTGTCCGCAGGACTGCATCGGTGTCTGTGATGCCGTGGGCAAGGTCGACCTTCGGAAGGTCGTAGCCGGACGGAAGAACTCTGATGCTTTCACCGCTGGCAGAGTTCGCGTTCGAGGTGGTATCAGTGTACGGTCAATCCGGTATCCTACTGCTCGAGGACGTCGCTCCCGATGCACCAGGCGGTCAGGACGCGGAGAATGCTGCTGGTGAATCATCGGATCGCACCGAATGCGGTGTGCGGTTTCTTCGGGGGCTATCGGAGAATTTCCCGGAGGTCTCCGTTGATTTCCCGAAACGCCATGACACGAACTCAGGATCCTCGGGGGTCTAATTGGGGGATGACCTCAACAGTCCGACGGACGACTGCCAGGAATGGAGCAGAGACCGGGATGCGCACGGGGAATCGCACGAATCGAAGTTCCCGGTGGACATGGCGCAATCGCGAAAAATTATTTTGAGCTCTGCACCGTCTTGGATCCACGAAGGACGGCAATTTTACCTGTTCGGACCAGCTCCTTGATGCCGTACTGGCGGAGGAGCTTCTCGAGGGCGTTGATCTTGTTGGTGTCCCCTGTCGCCTCCAGGACAACGGTCTTGGAGCCGACGTCGACGATCTGGGCGCGGAAGATGCTCGCGATCTGCATCACCTCCGCCCGGCTCGATCCCGGCTCTGCATTGACCTTGATCAGGGCGAGTTCCCGCTCGACGATCTCGTTCTCCGTGATATCCGAGACTTTGATCACATCGATCAGCTTGTTCAGCTGCTTCTGGACCTGCTCGATCTGGCTGTCGTCGCTCTCGACCACGATCGTCATCCGGCTCGATCCGGGCTCCTCGCAGGTGCCGACGGCCAGGCTCTCGATGTTGAACCCCCGCCGGCTGAACAGCCCCGCCACCCGGGAGAGGACGCCGGCACGGTTCTCCACGAGGACGCTCAGCGTATGGGCCTTCATCCGCTGTGACCCCCGATCATCTCGTTGATCGCGGCACCGGCGGGCACCATGGGGAAGACGTTCTCCTCGCGCTCGATCCGGAAGTCCAGGATGAACGGGCCATCCGCATCGATCGCAGCCCGGAGCGCCTGTCTCACGTCCTCCGCGGCATCCACGCGCATCCCGTCGATCCCATAGGCGCTCGCGATCCTGACGAAGTCCACGGGGGGAAGCTCCGTGTAGGAGTATCTGCGGTCATAGAAGAGCTCCTGCCACTGTCGCACCATCCCGAGGTACATGTTGTTCAGGATCGCCACCTTCACCGGCAGTCCGGTCTGGGCAACAGTCCCCAGCTCCTGGATGTTCATCTGGAAGCTGCCATCCCCGGCGATGTCGAAGACGGTCTCGTCCGGTCGGGCGCACTGGGCGCCGATCGCGGCCGGAAAACCATAACCCATCGTCCCCAGCCCGCCCGACGTGAGCCAGGAGCGGGGTTTCTTGAACCGGTACCACTGCGCTGTCCACATCTGGTTCTGCCCCACCTCGGAGACGATGATGCCCTCGCCGTTCAGGATGTTCGAGAGTTCCTGGATAATGTACTGGGGGCGAAGGCGGCCATCGCACCGATAGCGCAGCGGATGCTTCTCCTTCCAGACCCGCACCTTCTCGAGCCAGCTCTCCCGCCCGTCGCGCCGGTTCATGCGGTGGAGCATCGCCTGAAGGATCGCCTTCGCATCCCCGACGATGGGGACGTCGACCTTCTTGTTCTTTCCGATCTCTGCCGGATCGATGTCGGCATGGACGATGGTTGCGTTCGGAGCGAACGTCTGGATCTTGCCCGTCACGCGGTCGTCGAACCGCACACCAATGGCGAAGAGCAGGTCGCATTCGGTGACGGCGTAGTTGGCGTACTCGGTTCCGTGCATCCCGAGCATCCCCAGGTTCAACGGATGATCGGCCGGAATTGCGCCGAGCCCCATCAGCGTCGTGGTCACCGGCAGCAGCCCCCTCTCTGCAAATTCCACGAGTTCTGTCGAAGCCCCGGATGCGATGATCCCCCCTCCAGCATAGATCACGGGGCGCTCCGCCCTCTCGAGAGCCTCCAGCGCCTTTTCGATCTGGCGGACATGCCCCTTGTAGGTCGGGCGGTAGCCTGGCAGGGAGATATGGTCCGGGAGGTGGTTCTCACCGGGGATCTGGTTGGTGCAGACATCCTTCGGTAGATCGATGAGCACCGGGCCGGGTCTCCCCGTCCTCGCGATGTAGAAGGCCTCCCTCACGATCCGCCCCAGATCCTTCGTCTCTTTCACAAGGTAGTTGTGCTTGGTGATGGGGGTGGTGATGCCGGTGATGTCCGACTCCTGGAAGGCATCGTTCCCGAGGAGCAGGGTGGGAACCTGTCCGGTGAGGGCGACGATCGGGACGGAGTCCATGTAGGCCGTCGCGATGCCGGTGACCAAGTTGCAGGCCCCGGGACCGGAGGTGGCGAGGCATACGCCTACACGGCCGCTGGCCCGGGCATACCCGTCCGCGGCGTGTGCCGCTGCCTGCTCGTGCCGTACCAGAATGTGCCGCAGTGACGAGTCGTAGAGCTCGTCGTAGATGGGCAGCACGCTTCCTCCGGGGTAACCGAATAAGGTCTCGACCCCTTCTCTCTGGAGACCCTCGATGAGGATCTTATCTCCGGTCTTCATTCTCTTCCCTCAACAGTCTGTTCATGCCGGCGATGACCGCTTCAACGCTGGCCATGATGATATCGGTGCGAGCACCTCTGGAAGTAAGTATCTTCCCGTCTTTACTTAATTTTACCGTTACGTCCACTAACGCGTCCGTTCCGCCGCTGATCGCATCCACGTGGTACTCCTCCAAGCGGATGTCGGCCACATCGGCGACGGAGCGGCGCAGGGCCTCCATGGCAGCATCCACGGGGCCTGTGCCGGTGGCGGCTCCCGTCACCTCCTCCCCGTGTACGGTCATGGTCACGGATGCCGTCGGGATCACGTTGCTCCCGCTCACCACCGTGAACTGCCGCATCTGCAGCACCGGACTGCACTCGATGGCGAGGACAGCGTCTGCGATGGCCATCAGGTCTGCATCCGTGACCCGTTTGCCTTCGTCACCGAGCTGTTTGATGCGCTTGATGATCTCCCGCAGCTGGTTCTCGTCGGGGCGGTAGTTCATCTCGTGCAGGGCGGCCTCGACGGAGGCGGATCCCGAGTGCTTCCCCAGCACAATCCGCCGTTTCCGCCCGATCGACTCCGGTCGGATGGATTCATAGGTGCTCGGTTCGCGGAGGACGCCATGGGCATGGATGCCGCTCTCATGCGTGAAGGCCATCTCCCCGACGATCGCCTTGTTGACGGGGAGCGGCACACCGCTCAACCGCGAGACCAGGGTGGCAAGATGGTAGAGCTCCTCCGTGACGATGCCGGTCCGGTAGCCGTAGAGCACCTCGAGCGCCATGACGAGCTCTTCGAGCGGCGTGTTGCCCGCCCGCTCCCCCAGGCCGTTCACGGTCACATGGCATGCGCTCGCACCCGCTTTCAGCGCCGCGAGGGAGTTTGCCAGGGCCATCCCGAGGTCGTCGTGGCAGTGGATGGAGAGGGGCGCAAGACAGAGCGGAGGGATGAGCTCCGCCGTCCGCTCCGGCGTCAGCAGTCCGACCGTATCGCAGAAGCAGAGCCGATCGGCGCCCCGTTCCACGCCGCCGGCGAATACCTCACGGAGGAATGCCGGGTCAGCCCGGGATGCGTCCTCCCCGGAGAGCTCGACGATGAGACCCCGTTCCCGGGCGTATTCCACGGCGCTCCAGGCCATATTGCAGACCTCCTCGCGCGTCTTCCGCAGCTTCTTCTGGATGTGCAGGTCGCTCACGGGCACCACCAGGTGGACAGAGTCGGCATTGCATTCTGCCGCGTAGTCGATGTCCTGCCGGAGTGCCCGAACATAGGTGCAGATCTCGGCCGACAAATCCGCATCGGCGATCAGGCGCAGCGCCTCGCGCTCCCCCTCGGATGCGGCTGCAGATCCCACTTCGATGGTGTGTACCCCGATTCGGGAGAGGACAGAGGCGATCTCGAGCTTCTCGGCGGGTGTCAGTAAGACTCCGGGCGTCTGTTCGCCGTCCCGTAGCGTAGTATCAAAAAAGCGCAGGCGATTCGAGAATAAAGCAATCCCTTCTGGACTGTTCGGTCATGCATAAGAGTGGGGGCGGCGGATATTTAAACTATTGTCCGGCGGGTCCTGTCGAGATCCGTCTCGGAGGTAGACACGGCCCGAAACGCTTATTTTGCAGGCGGCGAGCCTTCGGCACCTTTGTCCGATGCTCCGGGGAAGGATCGGCTGGTTGCCCGGGATCACGGACCGCACGAATCCCGCGCTCGGTGGAAGAGACGCGGGACAGGTGCAGACTGGCCGGAGAGCAGATCTCCGGGGAAAATCGGATCCCCCGACGAGAGGCTCCCGGTTCCTCCCCGTTCGGGAACCGAAGTTTCCCGGATCGCGATAGAGCCGTCCGGCGCGCCTGTCCCGATCTTGATCCTCTCCCCCGCGACTGCTGGAGAACAGCGTCGGTGAGGGGCATCCAGCACGGAGGACGCTTGCCGGGCGTTTCCGGATGGAAGAGCAGGTCTCCCCCCTCGCTCGCCGTTTCCCCTTCCGGACACAAGTGCGCGGATGGTGTGTTGCCGGGCATGCGTTCCGCACGTGGGCGAATTCTCCTATCCGCCACGAATACGCCGTCATGCACCAATCAGCCCCGGCCCGCGGCAGAAATGGGAGGGTGCCCTCCGCCCGTCTCAATCCCGATAGCAGGATGTGTCCGACAACCGGAGGCATTTATCCTATCGAAGCCGTAAATGCGCCGATCCGGCCCGATTGGAAGGGAGCAGGGCAGGAGAATCAGAGAGGTGCGCCTGCTCTCCCCAGGGTTCCTTCACCACTATTGCGATGCGTCTCTGTTAATGAGCGGAGAAGGGCGAGAGGCATCGGTACGAACAGCGGATCTCATGCGGGGAGATCGGAGCGGCATAGAGGCTCTGTCGGCCGGCAGGAGGAACGGCGGATCCCCCCCTCTCCTGAGGATTAGGGCCCGGATCGGGTCTGCAGCGTCGAGAACCCGTGTACACCGAAATTGTCCGAAATTCCGAAAGTCCCCGCCTGGGAACCGCTGCCGAGTCCCTCACCGTCGGAAGAACCGTGTTATTTCGATACCCGCTGCCCCCATATCCGGGCCATGCCGCACCCGGGGACAATCCCTCCGCGATCCTGGTGAGAAGCGGGCGCCGGGGATCCTCGCAGCATCCGGGCTCCCGCTCCCACCCGCCTGCATCCAGGCTCATTTCGGCCTTGGATGCACAGAGGGTCGCAGGATGAGAACGGGTGACGGGCTGCACGAGATGGGTGACGCCATCGTGGATGGCAGCAGAACAGGATCGGTTCTGTAAAAGCAAAGAGAGAAGGGATCAGGCAGGCTGGTGAGGACGTGTGCCGCTATCGTAGACCAGGGCGATGTAGCGCGATTCGAAGATGACCACCGCCGGCGTCAGGAAAAGCCAGAAGATCCAGCCAATGAACGGTATTCCCGCCAGGGCGGAGAGAGCGGCCCCCAGGACGATCGAGACCACCCAGATGACGATGAGCGCCACGATGTATTGACTCCACCCGATGCGTGCGATGTGGTCGAGGATGGCGCCGAAGTTGAAGGCCTCTCCGAACCTATCCGTCCGCGCCATCCGCACGAGCCCGATGATGGAAAGAAGCGCGATTGCCAGCCCCACTAGGATGGCGAGTATGATACCGATGCCGAAGGCGAACAGGGCTGGTGCGAGCACCTGCGGATTGCCGGCGAGGGGATCGGGACTCCCGCTTGCTGCCGACCTGGCGATGGCATCCAGCAGGGCGATACCCCCGAACACGAGCATGATCAGGATCGCCGGCAGGGCATAGATGAGTGATGCGACGAAGTACTTCAACCCGTCGATGAAAAGCCTGCCCCAGCCCTCCAGTTCGGGATCCTGCTTGCCCCGGTAGATCTCCATGATATAGCCAAGCAGGAGTGGAAAGATGATTGTGCACGGGATAAGAAGGATCCAGCGTTTCCACTTCCCCCACAGGAGATCCCGCGTATAGTCGAGCGAGTCTCCCAGCATGCTTCCGTAGTCCATGACGATGCAACCTCACGTAAACGGTAAGGCGTGAAGGTGTATTTGAATGTAACTGGCCGCACGGCAGTTAGATCGGCTGGAAATGCATTTTCGAGCCTCGGGACGGGGAGAGGATGCATTTCGCGCCCGGAAACCGGAATCCGCAGACTGCGCTCTTCTGCCTCACCGCAATCAGACCGGGGCAGCATCGTACAGGATCGTCAGGTACCGGGAGAGGAATACCCCGAAGACGGGGCCAAGGATGAACAGCAGCGCCCATCCGAGAAAGGGGATCATGAGAAGCCCGAGCACCACAATCCCGATCGCGAGTACGGGAACCAGGAACGAAACGATGTAATTTCCCCACCCGATGCGTGCAATATGATCGAGGATGGCGCCGAAGTTGAACGCTTCTGCGTAATCGTTCGTCCGCGAGAATCGGATCGCAGCAATGGCCGCAATCAGACCGACAAGTATGGACAACAGGAACGTGACGAGGGATCCGAGGACCACGGTCCCGAGGATTGCTATTGCAGCAGATGCGTCTCCGGACAGGATCATCGTGGAGAGGAGGGCATATGTCCCGCCGAAAAAGGCGAGCGCTATCACGATGACAGGGAGGGCATACACGGCAAGAACAACCAGCAATTTCAGGCCCTCGATGAATACCTCCTCCGTATCGGGTATCCGTGTCGGAGGTTCTACCTCCCCCTGCAGGATATGCCGGTAGTAGCCCAGGTTGATCGGGATGTAGAGAACCAGCCACTTGACCCATTTTCCCCAGAGCGCATTCCGCGTGTACCGAAATGCATCCGCAACCATCGCACTGAAATCCATCAGGAGCCCCGATCCGATCAGCTGGTATGCTGCACCTCATAAACGTGCCGAAAGGCTCCGGGATGAAGAAACTCCGACCTCTCGATGCCCGAACACGATCCGGCTGCGCCGGAAATCCCGTCCTGGATCGGTACGTTCTCGAGAACGCGCCGACCGGGTCCCATGCCGCCGCTGATCCGATGGGGCACCCCCCCGGGGGGGACCGCGATCCAGATTCGGATCCCGCATACGAAAGGAGTGCCCTGCCAAACCCTGACTGCCCCAATCCCTCCCGCGCCTCCGCACACAGGTCCGGGGGAGGTCTTGACCTTTCCCCCACTTCACTCTCCGTCGGTTCGATAGGCCTGAGTTGTGATTTCGGGAGTAGGGGCTGTGAGCCCGAATTTGCATCGAGAATGCACTTGAGGATTCCCCGTGAGTTACCGTATCCGCCGGGCATTCGTGACCAGCAGGGGAAGGGGCATGGGGGAGAGGGGCGCGAACCCAAGCGATAGGACCCGGTTACCGGCCAGCGGGATTTGATGGGCATCGGGAGCGAATGGGCTAGCATCGAGCTAACCCCACGGACCGTGGATCTCTTCGGTATCCCTGAAGGGAGGCTTCCGCATACGGGATGAGGCCGGGAGATTCCAGGATGCCGCAATGGCGGTGCGGGGTGTGCAGGGCCCCTTCGGACCTCCAATCCCCAGTACTCCAGATCTGCGTTGCGTCTCCCGACAATCGGAACAGGGGGACACTGCCGCATCGTGACGGATAGAGAGGGAGCCGATCCGCCAACCTCTCCGATGCACAGCAGACTAATTCGTCCTGTGTCCCATTGGGCCGTGGGAGTGTGCGCTCCCCTCCTTCCGGAAGAAGGCAGCTCCGGGGTCGGCGGCGGAACCGGAGCCGCGACGGGATATGTAGCGAACTGCGGATCCGGTTCCGATCTGCAATGGAAAATGGGATGGGTTCGATGGTCCGGCACCGTCTTCAGCAGGAGGGCGGATTCAGTGCTTGAAATGGCGTACCCCCGTGAAGATCATCGTCACATCCAGCCGGTTTGCTGCCGCGATGACCTCATAGTCCCGGATCGAACCCCCGGGCTGCACCAGGGCGGTCGCCCCCGCTGCCGCCGCCTCCTCGAGGGTGTCAGGGAAGGGCAGGAAGGCATCCGAGCCCACTGCGCTGCCCTGCAGGGAATCTCTCGCCTTGGCGATGGCAATCCGCGCCGAGTCCACCCGGCTCATCTGACCGGCTCCGATCCCGACGGTCTTTCTGGCATTCGCAAAGACAATCGCATTGGAGCGTGTATGCTTGCACACCCTCCAGGCCAGCCTCATGGCCGCCAGTTCCTCCGCATCCGGATCCCGTTCTGTCACGACCGTCCAGTGCTCCTGGTAGGGCGGCGTCCGCTGCACCAGGATCCCCCCGTCGATGCTGCGGATTGATTCCTCGTCCGGGAGCGGTGTCCGCAGGAGAATGGCTCTTAGATTCTCTTTCTTCCGCAGAACCATCGATGCGTCCTCGGTGTAGGAGGGGGCGATCACCACCTCAACGAATGTCTTCGTGATCTCCTCCGCCACATCCCTCTCCACGGTACGGTTGAGGGCAACGACGGAACCATAAGCGGAGATCGGATCCACCTCGCGTGCCGTGATATAGGCGGAGAGGAGATTGTCTCCTATCGCCACGCCGCAGGGGTTGTTGTGCTTGACGAGCACAGCACAGGGATCCGCAAACTCGCTCAGGAGAGAGACGGCGGAACTGGCGTCCAGATAGTTGTTGAAGGACATCTGGCGTCCCTGGAAGGGTTCTGCTCCGGCGATGCCCCGCTCCCCGTACACTGCCCCCAGCTGGTGAGGGTTCTCGCCATACCGCAGCGCACGGCCGTTCCGGAACTGCAGGGTATAGATCGGAGGAAATGTCTCTCCCAGCCCCTGGAGGAAGTTGCTGATCGCTGCATCGTAGGCGGCAGTCCTGGCGAACGCCTTCTTCGCCAGGTACAGCCGCTGCTCCGGGGAGAACCCTCCCCGCTCGACCGCCTCTTTTGCCATGCCGTAGTCCTCCGGATCGACAAGCACCGCTACGTAGCGGTGGTTCTTGGCCCCTGCCCGCACCATCGCCGGGCCGCCAATATCGATGTACTCCACGAGCTCCTCCAGAGCCAGACCAGATCCAGCCTTCTCCTCGAACGGATACAGGTTCACCACGAGAATTTCGATATACTGGAACCCGAGCGCGGCGGCCGTGCAATCGTCTATCCCCGGCCGCCCGAGGAGCCCGCCGTGGATCCGGGGATGGAGCGTCTTCACACGCCCGTCCAAGATCTCGGGGGATCCCGTGTACTCCGCCACCTCTCGATACGGCACGCCGCCCTCTGCCAGTGCCCTGCCTGTGCCGCCCGAACTCACCAGGGAGTAGCCGTTTGCGACAAGCGTTTTTGCCAGATCGACAATCCCTCTCTTATCCCATACCGACAGCAGTGCCCATTTCATACCAACGCGTTCAGCTCCCTATGATAAAATACCGATGCTCCGTTCGCCGAGAACTGCCCCCGATCCGGGATCGCAATCGCCAGCACCGAGGGGCTTGACGAACTTCCCTGGGAGCTTCTCTGCCGGTGCGGATCCTGCACCGCTCTCCGCTTCCCCGCCCGCTGCAATGCACTCTGGGGGAGCATGACAGCGATGCCGCGGCGGGAGAGCCGCTGGCGTCCAGGCATGATGTGCCGGATTCGGCGTAAGAACCGTATCCGCGTCAGCATGGCAGGATATCCTGAAATATTGTGCAAAATTCAAAACAAACAGCAAACAAGACCTATTTATAGTCGCATTTGCACAAATAATATATAGAACTACAATACAATAGTTATTGAGATCCGGAGTGTAGCATGCAGAATCAGTCGACAGAACGGGGAAATGCTAAGGCTTCGCAGGGCGCTGCGGAAGGCGATATCGATCTGCAGTCCGCCCTTGAGGAGGAGCGGAAACGGTATGCCGAACTTCAGGACCGGTACATCCGCCTGGCGGCAGATTTTGACAACTACCGCAAGAAATTTGACAGGGAGAGGGATGCCATCGTCTCCCTCGCGAACCAGAACCTGATCGCCGAACTCCTTGTGATTGTCGACGATTTCGAGCGGGCTCTCGCCTCGATCGAGAGCGAGGAGAACCGGGAAGGGCTCGAGATGCTCCAGAAGAACTTCCTCAAGATTCTGGAATCCCATGGTCTCCAGGCCATCGAATGCCTCGGCAAGAAGTTCGATCCCAATCTCCATGACGTGCTCGCGCAGGAGGCGAGCGAATGCGAGAGCGGGACCGTGCTCGAGGAGTACCAGAAAGGCTACATGCTCCGATCCAGGGTGATTCGCCCGTCGAAAGTCAAGATTGCAGAAGATAGCAGGGATAGGAAAGGTGAGCACCATGAGTAAAGAGAAGATTATCGGAATCGACCTCGGGACCTCGAACAGTCAGGCGGCCGTGATGCTGGGCGGCAAGCCCACGATCATCCCCTCGGCGGAGGGTGCGACGGTTGCAGGAAAGATGTTCCCCTCTGTGGTGGCCATTGCAAAAGACGGCCAGCTGCTGGTGGGGGAGCCCGCCCGCAGGCAGGCGGTGAGCAACCCGGAGGGGACCGTTCTTGCCGCCAAGAGGAAGATCGGCACCAATCACACATACACCATTCACGGCAAGCAGTACACGCCCCAGCAGATCTCGGCATTCATCCTGCAGAAGATCAAGCGGGACGCCGAGGCATTCCTGGGGGAAGAGATTAAAAAAGCCGTGATCACGGTTCCTGCATACTTCAACGACAACCAGAGGACCGCCACGAAGGATGCCGGCAGGATCGCAGGCCTCGACGTTGTGCGGCTGGTGAACGAACCGACGGCCGCTTCGATGGCGTACGGGCTGGACAAAGCGGGAGAGCACAAGATCCTGGTGTTCGATCTGGGCGGCGGCACCCTGGACGTAACGATCATGGAGTTCGGAGGCGGCACGTTCACTGTGCTGTCCACGTCCGGCGACACTCAGCTGGGCGGCACCGACATGGACAACGCAGTAGTGGACTGGATCGTCGAGGAGTTCAAAAAACAGGAAGGCGTGGACCTGAGAAAGGACAAGATGGCCATCCAGAGGGTGCGGGAGGCGGCGGAGAAGGCGAAGATCGAACTCTCGTCGGTCCTGGAGACCGAGATCAACCTGCCGTACATCACGGTGGACAAGGAGGGTCCCAAGCACCTCGCCCTCAAACTCTCCCGCTCCCGGCTGGAGCAGCTCGTCGATCCCATCATCTCCCGCTGCATCCATCCGATCGAGCAGGCGCTCTCCGATGCCAAACTGACCAAACGGGATCTGAACAAGGTGATCCTCGTCGGCGGACCCACCCGCATGCCCGCGGTCGTGAAGTTCATCGAGGAGCAGACGGGTCTGAAGCCCGAACGGGGCGTCGATCCGATGGAATGCGTCGCGATGGGCGCTGCCATCCAGGGTGCGATCCTGGCCGGCGAGATCACCGATCTCCTGCTGCTGGACGTGACGCCGCTGACTCTGGGCATCGAGACGCTCGGCGGCGTCATGACCCCGCTTATCGAGCGTAATACCACGATCCCTACCCGGAAGAGCCAGATCTTCTCCACCGCGTCCGACTTCCAGACGGCGGTCACCATCCACGTGCTGCAGGGAGAGCGGCCGATGGCCGCGGACAACATCAGCCTTGGGCAGTTCAACCTGGTGGGCATCCCGCCGGCTCCCCGCGGCGTGCCGCAGATCGAGGTCGAGTTCGACATCGACGCCTCGGGCATCCTGAACGTCTCGGCAAAAGACCGCGGAACCGGCAAGGAGCAGAAGATGACCATCTCCGCATCCACCAAGCTCTCGGACAAAGAAGTCGAGAAGATGATCCAGCAGGCCAAGGAGTTCGAGGAGGAGGACAGGAAGCGGAGAGAGGAAGTGGAGACCCGGAACAATGCCGATTCGATGATCTACACTGCCGAGAAGACTCTCTCCGAACTGGGCGACAAGATTGGCGCAGAGCAGAAGGACAGACTGGAATCGGCCATCAAGACTGCCAAATCGGCCCTGGAGGGCAAGGATATGGACAGGATCCGGCAGGAGACCGAGAACCTGCAGAAGGTGCTGCAGGATGTGGGGACGGTCATCTACCAGGAGGCAGCGCGCAAGTACGCCGAAGAAGCAGCAGAGAAGAAGGCAGCCGGAGAATCTTCAGGGAATGCCGAAGGCCCGTCGGGCTCAAAAGACAAAGAAAAGGTCGTTGACGCCGAATTCAAGGTCGAGGAAGAGTAAAATCCCCATTTTTGACCGGCATGGATAAAAGAGACTACTACGAGGTGCTCGGGCTTTCCCGCGGAGCGTCGCAGGACGAGATCAAACGGGCATTCCGTCAGCTCGCGCGCAAGTATCACCCGGATGTGAACCCGAACGACAAAGAGGCGGAGGAGCGGTTCAAAGAGATCAACGAGGCGTTCCAGGTGCTGAGCGATCGCGAGAAGCGGGCTCAATACGATCAGTTCGGCCATGCCGCCTTCAAGCCCGGCGATTTCGCGGGTTTTCGGACATCCAGCTTCGAAGATCTCTTTCGGGACTTCGGATTCGGGGACATTTTCAATGTCTTCGGGGGCGGCGGCAGGGCGTCTCGGGCTCGGGACGGTGCCGATCTGCGGTACGACGTGGAGATCACGCTTGCGGAGGCGTATAGCGGCCTGACGCGATCGTTCGAGATCCCCCACTCGGCAGAGTGCACCACCTGCAGAGGGGTTGGGGCAGTTCCGGAACATATGAGGGATTGCCCCGCCTGCCAGGGCAGCGGCCAGATTCGGAGAGTGCAGCGGAGCGCATTCGGACAGATGGTGAACATCGCCACATGCAGCCGCTGCGGCGGGCGCGGAAAGATCATCGAGAAGCCCTGCAGGACCTGCGGGGGTACAGGGCGTATCCAGAAGACCAAGAAGATTCGGATCACCATCCCGAGCGGCGTGGACGATGGTCAGTACCTTCGGATCGCCGGCGAAGGGGAGCCGGGAGAGAGAGGCGGTGTGCCGGGCGATCTGTACGTCGTGGTGCACGTGCAGGAGCACGAGATCTTCGAGAGGCACGGAGCCGATCTCTTCTGCAAGACGGTTCTCCCGCTCAGCACCGCGATCTTCGGCGGCGAGATCGAAGTGCCCACGATCACGGGGAAAGCAACCCTGAAGATCCCTCCGGGAACGCAGAGCCACACGGTGTTTCGGCTGAACGGGCAGGGAATGCCGCACATCGATTCGAAGGAGAGGGGGGACGAGCTGGTGAAAATTGTCGTGGAGATTCCGCGGCATCTGACACCCCACCAGGAGGCACTGCTGAAAGAAGCCCTCCTGGATCAGCCTGTTGAGACGAAGAAGGGTTTTTTCGAGAGGCTGCGGGAGTACGTCTGAAGGGGGCGTCCTGCCGATCCGGGGAGCATCGGGGGCAGAACCGCGTGCCCCCGGCATCTTGGGTATACTCTCCGTGTGGATGGGGGCGGCGGTGCGCACCGGCAGGATCGGCACGTCCTGCCGTGCAGGGCACCTAGTTTAAAGATGGATAACGGCGCACCGGTACGCAAGGAACCGCAGTGCATGCCGAAATGACACGGACGATACCCCGAATTCACCTGTTTTGCAGCATGAACGGCAGGATGCCCCATGCCGCCCCGAATTCCGCAGGAGAGTGAGCCAGTGTCGGATGACTACTACGACATCCTCGGCATACCGAGAAACGCCACGGACAAGGAGATAAAGGCTGCATTTCGCAGCCTCGCACGGAAGTACCATCCTGATGTCTGCAGGGAAAGGGGTGCCGAGGAGAAGTTCAAGAAGATCAACGAGGCTTACAGCGTGCTCTCGGATCCGCAGAAGAGGGCGCGGTACGACATGGGAGGCAAGAGCGCATTCGAGGGCGCCTCCCCCTTCGGCGGAGGGTTCGGAGGTTTCCATACCGACTACTACGACTTCGGTGACATCTTCGACGCGTTCTTCGGGGGTTTTGGTGAGCGGTCCCGCCAGAGGCAGGGGCCGATCCCGGGCGCGGACATACTGATCCGCCTTCGGATCAGTCTGGAGGAGGCGGTATTCGGGGTGGATAAAGACGTGGAGGTCGATCACACCGAGGCATGCCCGGCATGCGATGCGACCGGCAGCGTCTCGAAGCGGCTCCGGCCGTGTCCGACCTGCGGGGGCAGCGGTCAGGTGCGGCATGTCCATGCGACCGTTCTCGGACAGTTCATTCGGGCCGCCCCCTGCGGAGCCTGTCGCGGACGGGGGAGGGTTGCGGAGACACCATGCACGCAGTGCCGAGGAACCGGCCATGTGCAGGCCAGAAAGAAGGTACGCGTGCACGTGCCTGCCGGGATCGATACGGGCATGCGGCTGCGTGTCGGCGGACTCGGCGAGGCGGGCGAGATGGGGGCGCCGAGCGGAGACCTCTTCATCGAGGTGAGTGTCGCCCCCCACAGACGGTTCTCCCGCGCGGGAGACCATCTGGAGACGACCATCGAGATCACGCCCGCTCAGGCCGCTATCGGCTCGTCCGCAACGGTGGAGACGATCGACCGCAAGCAGGTGGAAGTCCAGATCCCGGAAGGTACGGAGCAGGATGCTGTCCTCACCGTGCCCGGAGAGGGTGTGCGGAAGAAAGGAAGAAGCGGCGATCTCCGCGTTCGCGTGAAGATCCGCACGCCCCGGCACCTCTCGGCGGAAGAGCGCGACCTGTACCAGAAACTCCTCCAGCTGGAGGGGAAAAAGAAGCCGAAGAGGAAGGGGCTCTTCGGCCATCTCCGGG
>FWPV01000194.1_pt1 | contig 20778 bp, 16 predicted proteins | sample 2228371 | NCBI WGS metagenome assembly FWPV01 (sample SAMEA103939776, study PRJEB20133) | metagenome | reverse complement strand
TGGCCTTCTACATAGAGTTTCAGGGCCAGATCAACTGCCTTGCGATTGGCTTCCACCGCTTCTTCAAGAGCCTTCCTGTGTTCTTGCTCCCTGGCTGCTGCCACCAGAGCATCCTCCACCTCCTTGAGGGCCTGAAGCACCGTCTGTCTGTAGGAAATTAGAGTCTGCTCCTGGATGGCTTCCCTTTGCGCTATTTCTGCCCTGACTCGACCTGTCTCGAACAGCCTCCAGCTCAGCCCAGGACCGAAGGACCAGATCCGGTTCACCCAGCTGAACCAGTTGGCAGCATCGCTTGCCTGGAAACTCAGAGAGCCTGTGATGGTGAACTTGGGGAAAAGCTCTGCCACAGCCACCCCCACCCTGGCCGTGGCCGCATGGAGCTCTGCCTCTGCCCTGCGGATGTCAGGCCTTCGCCTGAGCAACTCCGAAGGCACCCCCAGGGGTGCCTGTGGGGGATCTTGGGGTAATCCCCCGGGTTGGGAAAGCTCTTCCAAGAGGGCTCCAGGTTCCTGGCCCAGAAGGAGGCTCAGAGCATAGATCCTCTGTCTCTCTGAGGCCTTGAGCACCGGGATCTGAGCTTCTGTGGTTGCTGCCTGGGCCCTGGCATTGGCCACATCCAGGGCCCCTGCAAAACCAGCCTCGAACCTCTTTTTGGTGATCTGCGCTGTATGCAACTGGGCCTCCAGGTTCTTGGCAGCCACCTTGATCCTCTCCTGAACAGCCCTAAGCTCCCAATACTGCCTGGCCACCTCGGCTGCCAGGCTCACCAGCACATCCCGCCTGTTCTCAATGGCGGCCTGGACCTCTGCTCCTGCGGCCTCCAGTCCCCGACGGATCCCTCCAAAGAGGTCCAGTTCCCAGGCTGCATCAAAGCCCGCTTCATAGTGATCTGAGATCAGCCCCTCTGTTCGGCCCCCTCCCCCCGGTCCTGTAGGCACGGTCACAGGAGTGCGGGTTCTCCTGAAATCAACGGAGCCTGCCACCTTGGGCCCAAGGGAACCTGCGGCCGCTGCCCTGAGGGCCCTGGCCTGAGCTATGCGGGTCTCGGCCACCTTCAGATCCAGGTTTGATTCCACGGCCCGCTCCACAAGGGAACTCAGCAGTGGATCCTGGAAGATTTCCCACCAGCGGGCCAGCTCTTTCTGGCCCTTTTCCCATGAGGCAGCACCAATAGCCAGGGGGGATGCCTCTATCCACCCCTGGGGAAGGCTCATTTCTGGTTTCTTGAAATCAGGACCCACAGCACATCCCTGAATCAGCCAAGAACAGGCCGTTGCTGCTGCAATGATCCGTAGAGCCCCAAGCACCCCTCGGGGCCTTCGGGCACATCTCATGAGCTCAATGGCCATGTCACCCTCACTCGTACCTCAGGGCCTCTATGGGATCCAACCTGGATGCCTTCCAGGCCGGATAGAACCCAAACACAATGCCCACGCTGGCAGAGACCGCCACAGCAGCCGCCACGGCCTCTGGAGAAGACTCCACGGGCCAGCGAAGCGTAAGCCACACCAGATAAGAGCCTCCCTGTCCGGCCAGTATGCCGAGGGCTCCGCCCGCCAGACACAGCACCACTGCCTCTACCAGAAACTGCTGCAGCACATCCCTGGCCCTTGCCCCCACTGCCATGCGAAGCCCTATCTCACGGGTTCGCTCGGTCACCGAGACCAGCATTATGTTCATGATCCCCACCCCGCCAACCACAAGCGATATCATGGCCACCCAAAGCAACAGATTGGTCATCAGGGATGTGGTAGAGGCAAAGGTGCGGGTCACCTCGGTCATGTCCCTGATGTTGAAATCATCCGGCTCCCCTGGCCTTATCCTGTGCCTTTCCCTGAGCAACGCCTGCACCTGTTCTATGGCAGAGGGGATCTCCTCGGCGCTTTTGGCAGCCACCAATATCTGATCTATGTTGGCGAAGCGCACTGGCATGGGCTGGGCCGCGGCCTGAGCCTCGGACCTCTCCGGATACAGCTGCACGCCCGAAGATGGATAGAGCCTGCTCATGGTGCTGCCCGTGGAACTGCTGGTGCTCTGGTTGGCGCTCTGGAGGCTGGATGCCGTGACCCTGTATTTGATCGTGGTCCATGGAGCAAGAAGGATGTCGTCTTGGTCCATGCCCATCATGTTGGCTCCCTTGGAACTCAACACTCCAACCACTCTGAAGGAGACGTTCTTGACCCTGATCTCCTTGCCCACGGGCGACTCCCCCCCGAAGAGTTCCCTCACCAAGGTTTGGCCCAAGAGGCAGACCTTGGATCCATTGAGCACATCTCTTTCGGTGAAGGGCTCTCCTTCTGCCAGCTCTGTCCAATCGCGTATGTCCAGAAAGGCTGGGGTTGTACCATACATCACTGCCGGCACCCAGTTGCGGTTTCCGTAAACCACCTGGGTTCGTGCCCTCACCACAGGGGCCACGTTCCTCACTGCTGGGCAATCCCTGAGTATGGCCTCTGCGTCCTCAGCAGTAAGGGTCACCACGCTGCCGGCCCCAAAGCTTACCCCTCCGCTGGCTGCAGTTCCAGGGAAGATCAACAGAACGTTGGCACCCATGCTGGCTATGGTCCTCTTGATGGCAGATGAGGAGCCGACTCCTATCTCCATCATGGCTATCACAGCTCCCACGCCTATGACTATGCCCAAGGTGGTAAGCAAGGCCCTCATGGGATTCCTTCGCAGGGAGCGCAGGGCTGTCTTCACTGTTCGATAGATGGTCACAGCATGCCTCCCCTAACTGGATCCATGGAACTCGTGAGCCACAGGTGGCTCTTTTTGAATGCGGCCGTCGTGGATGTGAATGATGCGCCTGGCGTGTCCTGCCACATGCGGATCGTGGGTCACCAGCACCACCGTGACCCCTTCTTGCCTGTTTAGCTCCTCAAAGAGGCTGAGCACCTCTTCGCTGGTGGCAGAATCCAGATTTCCTGTGGGCTCATCGGCCAGAAGAAGCGGAGGTCTGTTTACGAGAGCCCGGGCTATGGCCACTCTTTGCTGTTGACCTCCTGAGAGTTGGGATGGCTCATGATGCAGTCTCTGTGCCAACCCCACTCTGGCCAACACCTCCCTGGCCCTCCTCCTGGCCTCCCGCTCAGAAAGCTGACCCGCTGTATATGATAGGGGCATGGCCACATTATCCAGGGCGCTGGTGCGGGGAAGAAGATTGAAATTCTGAAACACAAATCCTATCTTTTTGTTCCTCACCACGGCCCTTTGGTCCGCGGTCATGCTGGATACCTCCTCGCCGTCCAGCCAGTAGCGGCCGCTTGTGGGCCTGTCCAGGCAACCAAGGATGTTCATGAGGGTTGTCTTGCCAGAGCCCGAAGCTCCCATTATGGCTGCAAACTCCCCCCTGGCCACCTCCAGTGACACATCCCTTAGCACCTGCACTTCCACCTCTCCCATGCGATAGTTCTTGCACACCGACACGAGTCTGATGAGGGGCCCCCCTTGCTCCTGGCTTTCCAAGTTCTACCTCCTGCTCAGCGCATGCCTCTGCCAACTCCCGGCGTCACTTGAGGAGTGAAGGGAGTCACCCTGCCGGCTGCTTGCCTGGGGGCTGCCTGCTGCCCCACCACCACCTCCAGACCCTCCTTGAGGTTTTCTCCCTGAACCTCGGTGCGCAATCCATCACTCAGGCCAACCAAGACCCTCAGGGGCTGCAACTTGGAACCATCCCCCACCACCCAGAGAATCCCTTGGTTGGGAGCCGATTCCTGCACAGGCTTGCCTCCCTTGTCAGATCCAGGCCTCCTGGTCTCCCTGGATGAATCTGCTCTGGAGTACTGGCCTGGCTGGGGTCTCCATTTCAGGGCCGAGTTGGGCACCAGCAATACACCCTTTTTCTCCTCCAGATGGAAACTCACATTGGCGGACAGGTAGGGTAAGAGTTTACCGCTGGAGTTGTCCGTTAGCACCTCCACGGTATACGTCACCACGTTCTGGGTCATGGAAGCATTCAGACGTATTTTTCCCACCTCTCCCCTGAAGGTCTCTCCGGGGAAAGCATCCACGGTGAAGCTCACAGGCTGCCCCGGTCTTATCCTGCCTATGTCCGCCTCGTTCACGGCCACCCAAACCTGCATTCGTCTGAGATCCTTGGCTATAAGAAAAAGGCTTGGAGCGTTGAGACTGGCCACCACTGTCTGTCCTATGTTCACCCTGCGATCTATTATCACGCCCTTCACTGGTGAACGGATGGTGCAATAACTGAGGTTTCTCCTGGCCCTCTGTAAGGCGGCCTCTGCCTGGGCGACCCCGGCTCTGGCCTGGGCTACTGCAGCCTTGCCCACAGCCAGGTTGGCTGCTGCCACCTCATAGGCCGATTGGTAAGAGTCATAGCTGGCCTGGGAAAGAGCCTCGGATGGCCCCAGCCTCTGAGCTCGCTTCCAGTCCCTCTCGGCTTGCTGGAGTTTGGCCTTCAACTGCTCCAGATCGGCCTCTGCCTTCTGAAGCGAGGCCCTCGCGGACTGCACCTGAGCCTCTGCCTGTGCCACCTCGGCTGCATACAGGGAGTCGTCTATGCGGGCCAAGACAGTGCCCTCCTCCACCAGGGAGCCATAGTCCACTGGCCTGCCAGCAGAGTCTGTCCCGAAAGAGACTATCTGACCGGCCACCTGGGCACCCACATCCACCACCTCCTCTGGTTCCACAGTGCCGGTGGCGCTGATGGTAACCATGATGTCTCCCTTCTCCACCTTGGCCGTCCTGAAGGAGGCTGCATCAGGCTTGGTCTCCTGACCCCTCAGATATACCCATCCTCCCAAGCCAAGACCAAGGAGGAAAAGCGCTCCCATGCCCATCTTTGTGATTCTTCTCATTGCGGAATCCTCTTTGGGGCCTCAAAAATCTTCACTTTCTTCCCATAAAGCAAGGGCGATGCCAGAGAACTCCTGAGCCGCGACCTGCTCCTGTCCCCAGAAGGAAGATCCTTGGCTCTAAGCCCATAGGCAAATGCGCTTCTCTCCCAGGGCCGGCTTGTTGGGAATCCCATGAGCAGCCCACCCGCCTCGACAATTTTGGAGCCATTTCGACACAAACGTCGAGATGGAGGTCTCTTATCTGGAGTGCCTGGGGCTGTCTAGCCTTCCTATGACCAAAAAGGCTGCCATGCCTCCAATCCCCAGGGAGCAGAAGGCCCAGCCCCAGGTCCCATAGGGTATCTGGCCCTGGGGATTTGTCAGGTCCAGTACAGCTCCGAAGACAAGGGGAGCCACCGCTCCTGCGCCAAAGCCCAGCAGTGATCGAAGTCCCAGTGCAGCTCCAAGATAAGATGGTCTCACGCTCTCGGTGAGGGCTGCTGATAGCACCGGAGAGTCCCCGAGGGAGGAAAAGGCGTACAAGCCTCCCAGGGCCATGACCATTGCCAGGGGCAGCCCCACGGTCCAGCCAAAGCAAAAAGAACAGGCTGCGCTAACCCCGGCCATGGTCAGCATGACCTGCTTTCTGCCCAATCTGTCCGAGAGGGCTCCCATGGAAAAGGAGGCCACGAGCCCCATGATGTGAAAAAGCGAGGTCACCCTAGCACCTGAGCCTGCGGCCGTCATCTCCCCCGCCCCACCAAGGGCCAGGCAGGCTGCCAGAAATGCCGGGGTCCAGGACCACATGCCCTGCAATTCCCAGTTGTGAAAAGTATAACCCCAAATCAGGAGCATGGCACGCCTGTTGTGGAGAACCTCCCTGGTGAATCTCTCCCCTTGCTGGCGGCCGGCAGCCTCAACCCTTGTTTTTCTCAAGGTGAGAAGTGCCATGGCCCAGCCCACCAGAGGACCAGAGCATGTCACCAGAAAAGAAAGTCTGTAGCCTCCCAAGGGAATCAAAAGGCCGCTCAAAGCCAATGATAGGGCGTATCCGCAAGAGGTGCTTGCTATGAAGGCCCCCACCGCCATCCCTCTACTGCTGGGGGCGAACTGATCGGCTATGATCATGACCCCCGTGGTGTAGCTCCCGCCCAGGGCCAAGCCCACCAAGGTATAAAGCAATAACGCAGAGTAAAAACCCCCGGCCAAGATGGCAAAACCCAGGGCGCAGATGCCTCCAGCAAGAAGGGACAAAAGATAAACCCTCTTGGGACTCACCCTGTCCGCCAGGCTAGAGCATGCCACAAGGGAGACCGCGTAACCGATCTGGAAACCGCTTGATACTGCGCCTGCCTGGGCTCCGGACATTCCCCACTCCCTCTGGAGTAAGGGTATGGCTGCAGGGTAGCTCATGAAGACAAGACCGTTGAACACACGGGAGACACAAATCCCTGCCAGCCAAAGATCAAACCCTGTTCTGTGGCCACCAGCCATGGCCGGCTTTACCCCCTTGGGAACAGCCCCAGCCTTTGCACCTAGAGTACCCTAGCAGGCTCAAAGCCTATCATGCCAAGGCCCAATTTGCCCAGAGGCAAACTTCTGGGCACAGTCAATGGTCTTGTGCGGACAAAGAGAGTCCCATGAGGATCTTTGGCCCGGATCCTGGTGGGAGATGAGCTCCTTGGGGACTCATCTGACCCATCTGGGTCCTGAATCATGACCTGATGGCATATTTTCAGCTTGAGATCCCATGTGACAGGGATGTGGGCCGGCTTCTTCGCCCATTCTGGGAAAAAGACCTTCGGACTGGGCAAGAGTTTGAGCTTCCCGTGCTCATTCGGCTCCCAACTCCTTTAGCCTCCCTGGCACCCCCCAGGAGATGAGCAGTTCCCTCACACATGGAGGCACCATGTGTTGCCATGGCTGCCCCATGGCCATGCGCCTTCTCACATCAGCTGCGCTCAGGCCTTTCTGGCTGGGCTCTCTGACCCAAAGAACCTGTGTTTTCAGGCCGAGCGACTGGAATTTCTCCAGCTTTCTCCTTCCCCAATCGTCATATATGGTGAGGAAAAAAACAGCATCCAATGGCACATAGTACCTGTAGAGCTGGGGCAGGTTGATGGGGAATGGAACCACGGAAAACTCCTCGTGGGAGATACCTGCCTCTGTCAAGCTTTTTTGTACAAGCACATAGCGCTCGAAGTAGGTAAGGGGGTTGGCCTGGGGTTTGCTCCTGTGGGGGTCGGCTGGATCATCTCTGGTGAGAAAAGGATCCGGATTTGTTATGCCCACCACCAGATGGCCACAATGTTCCTTGCCGGCCAGAAGGTACTTCAGGTGATCGTTGTGGAGCACCTGAAATCTGCCGTGGATTACCCCCATCTCATTCATTGGCCTTGTCCTCTGCGCATTGCCTGTAAGCCCGCAATATCCTCCCAAGCACAAGGCCATTGGTGTGCAGAACCAGATAGATCATGGCCACAGCCGGCGCCTCGGCCCCAAAGGCACCGGCTAGCCCGCAAAGGGCAATGACAGAGTTCCTTGTCCCCTTGCTTGCCAGGGTGGGCTTGCCCATGGATAGGCCGAGCACCTCGGCTCTGGCCGTGGTGTAGCTTACCAACCCCGTGCCAGCCAGTGCCATGAATCCCATCATGAGCCAGGCCCACAGGGGGAAGAAAAGGGCATGACGCACCAGATAAACCGTGAGGCCCATGACAATGGCCCCGTCTGCATAACGATCCATGATGGAATCCAAAAAAGCCCCTGCCCGGCTCTCCCTCCTTGTCAGCCTGGCATATTGACCGTCCACCCCATCCAAGACCTGGGAGATCAAGGTCAGCGCCCCGGCCAGCCAGGCCAGCCCCAGTGCAAAGCAGCCCCCTGCTGTTACACCCAAGAGCGACCCCGCCAGGGTGATCATACACGGCCTGACCCACGGGATGAGCAGGATCCGCTTGGTCAGATGTGAGCTCAGGTGAAGCTTGATCCACCTGAGCACGAAACGGTCCGTGGGCTTTGTCTGCCAGGAGGTGGTCATCTGGGTCAGGAATCCCTTTTTTTGAGACCGTCTCTAGTTTAGCAATGGGCCTGCTATCCAGCAATGCGTGCCAAGCCAAGAAGGTTTGTGGCTACCCAACTCACACTGCTGCCCCCTTTTTATATCCCAACTCTGGCACTTCCTGGCAGGGTGGGTTTGGTGAGGGCTTCATTTCTCTGTACCGGGCATTCAAGGTTTTTCCCTTTGGCTGGTGCCAGGCACCATACTAATTCTAACTGGTCGATTTTATTAGTGGTGGCTACCAATTTTTCCTTGGCTCTCTGGAAGATCAAGCAGTGCATGGGGCTGCCTGGCTGCCAGTCTTGTCTCGGGCACAAGAAATGGCCATGCGTTTTACAGGCCTTGGCCTGGCTGGTGGGCTTGCCCGATGTTGGGCTTGTGGAAGCACCTGTCAGGGCCAGAGCTTCCAAGCCTGAGCCAGGTGGCCACAGGCCCTCCTTTCGTCAAAGGGGCTCAACCCAGAGTCCCCAGCGTTTGAGAGATCTGGGTAATGCGGTCTGAAAGACCATGCAGGGAAATCCCCCGAAAAAAAATTTTTTCTGGAGTCATCGGAACAAGCTTCAGTTTGTCCGTTTATGACAATTAAGGGTGGTAAAGTGAAAGGAAAGAATAAGGGATGCTTCGCCCTTGGGGCTGTAGCAAGGGGAAGATCAGAAGGCCAGAATGCCAAGTGCTACTTCACACAGCTTGCGGTCTCAAGAGAAGCGCGGCGTGTCTGGAACTGACCATAGCGGGGGGACCTGGTGGGATAGGTGTCCAAGGGAAAGGTAGAAGACAAGCTCTGCTAGGGCATATAGTGATGGCCTGTGCAAGAGATCGTGGGGCAAGATCGAACATCGGGATGGCATGAGACTTAAAAGACGAGATGAAGAATATCAAAGACTTACATATAGCATGGTGCCAGGCACCAAGTATTTACATTCTCCATCATCATCCCCCCTCCCTTGGATCGAGGTGGCTTTCTATTAGGACAGCACCAACCCCTTCAAGACGCAAGGGCCCCCTTACCTCAGCCAGAATTTACCCAAAACAGGTTTGAGCTGAGATGGGTGAGAAACTTGGGTGATAGAACCTGTGGTTTTAGTGCAATGACTCACACACACGCTCGTAGTGGGCCCGGACGTTTTAGAGCTTTTGCCAGTGGGGGGGCAAATTGCCCGGCTTGGCCACCTATCGAGCATCACTACTGACCGTGACCGGTAAGCGGATCACTCATCCAGCGGTTGCCTGCCTACAATTTTTTTCATGATATCTTTCCAGTCCTGTGGATATCTCCCTGGCAAGTTGTTCAGGGGAGGCAAGTCCAAGAATTCGTTTCGATAGTCGGTCAGAAAGATGAATTCCTTCAGTTGGGCTTCCTCTCTGGTCATTGTCTCCATGTAGCGAAACTGAAGGCGGTCCCGACGGAAAGCCCGGTCGTACGCGAATGACACAAAATACCAACCGGCCGCGTGCTTGGACCTCGACGCGTTAGGCTGCAAAGTGTCAAGAAGTCCACAAAGGCGCTTATTAAGATTTTCCGTCTCTCCGGCGTAAAGAATACCTTCCGGGTCCGACCCTCTGACTCGGTTGATACTAACAGGAGCTCCATCGGGTTCCGTGCACCTGATCATGTACACGCCAGGTTTCTTAGGGACATCCTTCACGCTTGCCTTGTCAAGTAACGTCATCCATTGCGACCAAAGCATCTTCCTGTCTCCTCTGCGTAATTTTTGACAGTTTGTCACTCTTGTACAATGAGGCAAATTACTCCTTTACCGGATTCATGAACCTGCCTAGCCCACTGCGTAAGGATTCGTCGGCATTCACCCTTGTACTGGTTCAGCGTGAATTGGAGAAACCTCTTTTGGGCATAAGCTATATTACCGAGTCACAGATTGGCTCGGTCGTTAGACAGAGGCAACCAACTGTGGGATTGGCATTTGAAATCCCGCCCTGCTTGCAATGCGCCTCTGCCTTCTTTTGTCCCTGGCCTCCTGGAGCTTACGGTCTCTTTTGGCTGGTGCCTGGCACCATACTCACTCTAACTTGTCGATTTTACTAGTGGTGGCTACCAATTTTTCCTTTTGGCTGGTACCTGGCACCAGGTATTTATTGTCCATCGGAAAGGTCCCCACCTGCTCCTCGGCCGGCAGGAGCGGCGTATGCCCCGTCTCAGGCGTCCGCGGCTCCTTCACATCGCCGTAGGTGTAGCGGGTGACCTTCTTCTCCGACTTGCTGTTTTTCGGGTTTCGCTTCCTCGCCATACTAGGAGTCTCCCTCAGCTAATGAGGTCATTCGCCTCAAGGAACGCCTCAACTGTGTTGAACGCATTTAAGAAGAGTGGGCTCCCGGAGAACGACAATGGGCTCACAGGGCCAATCGTCATAAACGAGTACTGACGGCTCTTGTTGTCGAAGGCTGAGTGCGGATCGCGGAAAAGCTGGTATAGGTCGAGTGCCGTGCCCGAAGAGCCCACGAGCTGGCGCAGCGACTGAAACTCTTGCCCCAAACCAAGGCCGAAGCCGAAGAAGAAAATACGTAGCTGCTGAAGGATCTCCGGATGCAGACTGGAAAGCGTCTGGCTGATAAAGAGCCAGCCGAGGCCGTACTTGCGGGTTGTGCGAGCGGCATCGATCAGCACACCGCGCACCCCCCGCGCGGCATCATCCTCGCTCGGTAAATCCCGGGGCGCCAAGCGGTGGGCCTCGTCGATCACCACGAGAGCATTGAGGCTTTGATTCTCCTTGTAGAAATGTTCGGCCGTCTGTTTGAGGCCGTCCAGCAGCCGTTTGATGACGAGCGACTGGATCTTGTCGTTCCAGAACAAGCCCCGCGCCTGCTCCTCTGACAGGTCGATCACGAGGATAGGGCGTTTGTCGCGAGGAGAGCCATCGTCTAGGAAAAGGGATAGCAGCCACGCTAATGCCTTGTTGATACTCTTAGCATCCTTGCGGTCCTCCCGGAAGAGCTCTGCCACGGGACCCCAGAAGTCCCGGAAGAACTCATCCGGATCCGCCTCTTGCAGCGCGGTATCAAAGCGGGCGCGTGAGGCATCCGTGCGGTAGAAGACTCGCTGGACCTTGTCGTCCTGCAAAAGAGCCCATGCCTTATCGAACGACTCTCGGCGATATAGATTGGCCAGTTTCACTTTCGCCTTTTGGAGCTTGTCAGTAAGAATGTTACAGGCGAGCTCACGGTTCTCGCCTTTGGGGACAGTCAGGCGTTCAAAAAACTGGGACTCGAAGAGAATCTGCTCGAAGAGTTCCCAACGGTCCAAAACCAGGTTCCGAACTGTTAGTACCACTGGATATTTTCCGAGCTTGCGCGCAAGATCGCCAACGGGCAGCGCGAATTCCCCGCTTGTTCCTCCCTTTTTCATGTCCCGTGAGAACTCCCCCTGCGGATCGATGACGAGAAGTGCCATCTTTGGGTATCGCGCGTAGGCGAGGAGGATCATCTTCGCAAGCACCGATTTGCCGGAGCCGGTCTTGCCGAAGATCCCAAGGTGGTACGCTTCGCCCGCACCGTCCGGTCCCCGGTCAAAATGCTTGAACCAAAGCGGCAGCCTCGGTTTCGAGCCGTAGACGTGACCCAAGTAGAAGATCTGGTCCCGGTAAGGACGCAGCAACTCGTCAAGGACCGAATCGTTAACCAGATGGATGGGGGTGCCCGTGGCAGGAACAGTGCCGAGGATGCTCGGCTCGTAGCCTGCGGACCCGCCCTGCCGGAAGACCGCGCTGACCACCATCTGGCCGAGGTGGGTGTCCTGGCGCTCGCTGACCGCATCCACCCGCCCACGCTGGCGGATGAGGCTGCGCATGGTGGGGTCTTCGTGCCAAATGTTGCGGAGCTGCACCTCGGTGATCTGACCCAGTGCATAGTGTGGGCTTGCATCCTGCAAGAAGCGAAAGAGGGCCAGTTCACCTACCAGCTTGCGCGTAGCGGCCGAGCCAAGGATGTCGAGCGCGAGCTGGGCTGTTGACGACGGAGAGCCCACCACCCCGAGACGCTCCGTCTCATCTACGATGTGTTCCAAAGTTTTGCGTTCCTCAGGCATACCCTATCTCCCGGTATCGCTGCGATACCCGTGCATGGCAAAAAAGACCTCGCCGATCTCGCCCTCGTAGCCCTCGGAAACTCGCTGGGTCGCCACTTGGCGGAACGCCGGGATCGCACGCGCGAGCGCCTTTGCAGTTCGGTCGGCAAGATATATTGGATACGGCTCGAGCATGGAGGGCGTGGCGCTCTGGTGTTTGAGCCCCTGGACGACTGTCGCCAGCCGATGGGTGTTGGATGACACACTCGCGGCGACCTCCACACGCAATGCGGGGAGCCAGTGGTGGGGCTTGTAGTAGAAGACATGCACGGGACGCAGGGTATAAAGGATTTCCTCCGCGAGTTCATTCGCCTCCTTCTTTTTCGGGATTGGAAGCCGCCCTGTGTTTAAATGCCAAGTAATGTTGCCGTCGCGGTCCCGCGGATGTTCAAGCGGAACCGGTTTCGTGAGCTCCCCCGGGTTGAGCAGGAGCGTGAGCATTCCCCGATCATCGTGCGTAGGAGGCCAGCCAAGTTCCTGTCCGATCTCCCGACGGGTCGAGTACTTCGGGAGAGCGGCGTAGTGCTTGTCGGACCGCTCCGAGCGCAAGAGCTTCAGGTAGGCCCTCAGATACTCGGTGCAGTGTTCGAGAAACTCCTCAGAACAGCGCAGGTCCTCTACCTCCGGTGCCGCGTTCAACGCCTGGTTGAAATAGATGATAGGCAGGGTCAGCGTGCCGTCGATCATCACTACGTCATGCGGCGCGCTCGTAGCAAGCCTCAGTTCTTCGCCCAGCATCACAGCGCGGAGGATGGTAGCGGTGTCTTCTCGGTGCGGTTCAGCGGCTACAAAGGTCTTGTGGTGCGGGAGCTCCCAGTGCCGTATCTCAGAAGGGGGCGTCAACCCCTCCACTGCGACCGCTGCTGCAGCGGCAAGATCTGTAGTCAGCAGCCGCTCGATTGCATAGGAACCGTCAGCCGCACAGGTCGTAGGCAGTGGTGGGTAACCGAGAGAGGATTCCGAGATCACGAGGTCCGAGCTCGTCAGTTGCTTGCGTAGCAAGTCGCGATCTGCTTTGATTTTCTGAAAGGAGGCGAGCAACTTTTCGGCCACGGCCGCAGTCTGGCCGAGAACTTCCTCCACGAGAGCCGCCGGCAGGTCGGCGAAGGGGGTGGGGTCGGTCTGGCGGGAGCTTGTGGTCATCTTCTTCTCCACAGCCGATAAGTTTCCGGATCGAAGGCGCGGTATGAGTCATCACGGGCCGCCCGCGGCAAAAGCCATCGCTCTCGGAACCATGCGAAGAGGTCGTCCGCCGTGCGCCTGTACCACATCAGCCTCTGGTTTTCACCCCGCAAGAAAGCCTGGGTGTTGCTCCCTAGTGGCGCCACGAAGAGTTCACGCTGGACGCCGTGATAGACGAGTTCCCTCGACAGCCCGATGAGAGGAAGTACTTTGCGCAGGACCTCGCGTTTGTTGCGGAAGCCGTTGCCCCAGCTGAGGTGCTTGGCGGTGGCGCCGCAATGTTCGATCGCAAGCTGCCGCAAGTCCTCGTAAAAGCCATTGCTGAAATGGAACTCTCCCGAGCCTCGGGTAAAGCCCACACTCTGGAACACCGGCTGACCACGGTACGTCAGGCGATTGTAAAGGGAGGATCGCCCCAGGGCTGAGGTAGTGGTCAGAAGTGCGAGACGCCCGTCAAGGGCTCTCCCGCTGATGAGAGCCCTCTCCCCCGTGTACTTTCGACGAAAAGCCTGCTGAACCTCGCTGCAGGTGGTGAGCAAGGCGATCAACTTCCCACAGAGAAGCTGTGAATAGGGCGGCACTGCGCCCAGCACAAAGAGGTCCATGACGCACTGGAGGCGCACCTTCCTCTGTGTCGCATCCCAGCCGATCCACCGGTCGCGCGGCCCAAGGCTGAACACGGGGTCACCCATGCCGAAAAGGCCGATCAGTTTCCCGTTCGATTCGTCATACACCAAGAAGCGAATGCGACGTCCATAGCCTGAGGAGACTGGAATACTCCAGTGAAGGCGTGCGTACCTGAAGAGGAGTTCGTCCTCCGATCCGGGGCGTACCATGACCAGTCGTGGACGCACAAGCTCAGGAACCACCTCGCTGCCACCGGCGATAAAGCCGAGTAGCCGATCCTCATAACGCTCGAGGCCGGGACGCGCCTGGGCAACACGATGACGGACCGCTTCCTCGTGTAGCCGCCTGATCAATTCTTTGTTGCCAGGATCGGGAGGGATCAGATACCCGGAGCGCAGTTGGAAGCCTTGCTGCTGCAAGGAGCAGATGATCCTCGTGCGGAGATGTTCCCGTTCCACTGCCGTAGCCCTCTTCATTGACTCATCCGGCCACAATCCTTCCTGGCGTGCACATACCGCGGTAGTCGCAGGCCCCGCACTTCTTGGCCGCCGGCCTTGCCGGCAGGTCCCCCCGGCGCAAGGCGTCCGCTGCCCCACGGACCTGCGTTTTCACGTCTTCGATAAATTCCGCATCCACTGAACGCGGCCTGCGCTTGCGCTCCTCGAGCTCGTAGACCTCCACATAATCGGACCGCCGGCCGGTCAACTCCTCGTAGCCGAGGGCATACACGTGAAGCTGCGTTTCCGTGACTTCTTCCGGTTGGGCACGGTCGCTCGACTTGAGGTCCACGATCGTGGTCTCGCCGGTGTCGAGCCGGCGCACGAGGTCGATGCGGCCGTTCACGGTCACCCCGTCGCCGAGGCTGATCTCTATCTGTTTTTTGGAGAACTCGATCTTTTCGAGGAGCGCCGCGTTGTCGTGGAGGTAATCGCGGACCACGCGCTCCCCGGCTGCCTCGAGCTGCTGGCGTAGCGCCGGGTAAGCGTATGGCACACGCAGGTGTGTTTGCATCAAACTCGGCACCTCGCTTGTGTCGGGGACGTCGCCGCGCATCGCACGGGCGTGTACCTCGGCGAGCGCATCGTGCAGCGACTTGCCATAGCCGAGCGCTTCGTGAATCGGCGCATTGAAGCCGTAGAGCACCCGCAACTTGAATTGGTACGGGCACTCGAAGAAGTACTTGAGATCGGAGAACGAGAATACCACATTGGCAACACCGGCGCGTGGGGTTGGAGGCAGGCGCCCGCGCGCGGAATAGTCAGGAACTCTCCGCTTTACATACTTGGAGACGAGAACATCGTGCCAGAACTCGGATCCCTTGGTGTACCAGTTGTTCTTGCCCGGCACCGGCCCCCAGGTCAGGTGGAGGAATTTCTGGCTGCGTGTCATTGCCACGTAAAACAGGCGACGTTCGTCTTCGATCGTGCCTTCGAACCTCTCCTGTTTCCTGATTCCTGCGCGTGGCAGCAGATGCCACACCGTCCGTCCCCGGATTTTCGCCGAAGGGAACCGGTTCTTGATGAGCGCCGGGACGAAGACGACCGCCCACTGCATGCCCTTCGCCTGATGAACGGTCATGATCCGCACCGCGTCGGGGTTGGCGTACTGGTTCTCCTGCCAGCCCTCGGGGTAGGCATCCTCGGCGCGGTACCGGAGGAAGTCGGCGAAGGAGGCGTACTTCTCGACCGGCTTCGAGTGGTAGTGGATGGTCTCGAAGTCGGAGATGATCTGGCTGAACTTGCCCAGGTTGTAGAACACGACCTCTCCGCGCCCGTCCGGTACGCGCTCCTCCCGCACGCCGGCCTCTTCGAGGAACTTGAGGAAGACGCGCTGGATGGAGTAATGGCCCCAGCGTTTTTGATCAGGGTCGGTCAGTGCCGTTTTCGTGGCCGCGAGGCTCGCAACCGCGGCCCGGAACGCCGAGGGGTCGAGCCCGAGGTTCGCGTCGCACCATGCTTGCTCGACATCGGCATCAGTAACTCCTGCGTGGTCTCCCATGAAGTAGAAGAGCTGGCGTGCGGCTTCCGCCTCACTCGTGCCGAACAGGTTCGCCATGCCGGTCACGATATAAGGGACCCCAGCGGCACGCAACGCATCGGTGATGGGCTCAGCGTTCGCTTTCACACTCCGCAGCAGGATAGCCATATCCGACCAGGATAGACCACGCTCGCGGCCGTCCTCGGCAAACGCAACACCGCGTAGGGCCTCGGCTGTGGCAGCGATGTATTTTGCTTCCTCCGAAGCACTCCCGAATGAGAGCGCCACGATATCCCCACCTCGTAGCTTTGCGCGCCAGTTGGCTTCATGGCTTTCGGGAGGCGACCGATGTTCTGTTCAATGAACCTCCGGGCGGTCTCCGCGATTCCTTCGCTCGAACGGAAGTTCTCTTCGATGGAGATCTGTTAGACCTCTGGGTATCGCTTCGCGAAGGTCAGGATGTTCTCGACATCGCTGCCGCGCCATTGGTAGATCGTCTGGTCATCGTCACCGACGACGCAAATGCGGGCCCCGAGTTCGTGCAGCGACCAGACGATTGCTTCCTGGATCGGGTTCACGTCCTGGTACTCGTCGACAATGACGTACTTGACGCGCTGTGCGAGACGCTCTCGCACGCTCAAGTCGTTCGTCAGAATTACCACCGCTTCATCGAGAATCGAGGAGTAGTCCAGGTACCCATGTCCATAGAGCAGACGACGGTAGCTCTCGAGCCCTTCCGGTATGGTGCAGCCACGCAGGTGAGCTTCCTCAACATCGGCCTCGCGCAAGATCGACAATGCGGTGATGTAGTGTTCAGTATCGTTATAGCGCCTCAGTGGGGCACCGCTAAGGTCGGTGCTCGTGGTGAGCCCGCTTTGCGCGGAATACCGGTCTACAAAAAGTCGTTGGCATACTTCGTTCAGCACGTCGAACTTGAGAAACTCGGCGGTCTCACCCTTTAGCAGCTCGAGACAGAACGCGTGTATAGTGCCAACGAACATCTCAGCGAGCCCCGGGACCTCACCGAGGGCTTCGCGTGTGCGCGTAACGATCCTCTCTTTCAGCTCAGCTGCCGCCCTGTCGGTAAACGTGAACGCGATGATGTTGCGTGGCAAGAGCGAGTCAGCCCTGCCCGGGGCGAGCAGGTGGACGACCCTCCGAGCTACGACCTCGGTCTTCCCGGACCCCGCACAGGCGATCAGCTGCAAGTTGCGGCCGGAGTGCTCGATCCCTTTGCGTTGGGATTGGGTCAGGTCCATCAGATTGCTGAACCATTCGAACCGGCTAACCACCGTAATCATCTGTGGCCGTAAGCCAGCTCAGGTAACGGTTTGTTGGCCCGTCTTACCACTAACAATACTTACCACTATTTTCTTCCATATGTCCAGAGAATGATGTCGATTGAGCCATTTGCGCTGTTAAGGTTTTGGGAGGCCCGGTCAATGCGCGGAGAGGTTTGCACGGCGGGTTGCGGGCGGCAGATGACACAACTGGAGGCCCAAACGCTGCTGCTACAGGCTCACTTTGGCGCTCTGAGCATTTTCACTCCTGGTTTCGAAGACACCACCCCCTGTGCTTCTCGATCTGCCTCCCACCTTGCAACAACTACGCTGCCTTGCGTGACTTGGGGCTCCAAACCAAAGAACGCATTTGCTCCTTACGATTGCTCTCGACCACCCCTACCGCTGTCAGCTTTCATGGAAATGACCCACTTTGAGGGCTGATTTTTCACGGATATGAGCCACGTGGTTTTCATCTGATTGACCCCACCCGTGGGGAGTGGAGAAGTAGTGGGTGGCATGCCCATGGCACATGGGAGAGCCGTTTGTGTCCATACCTAAAGCCCCACTTGTTGCTGCTAAATGACTTGGCTTTGAAGGACTTTAGCCTCCAGCAAGCGCATCACATCTATGATCTGTAAGGGTCATCGAAGCCGAGCAGGCTCCGTGATGGTGGCCTCCAACCGCGACCCCCAGGACTGGTACCCGTTTTTTCCCAACCCGGTGTTGGCCGAGGGGGTCCTACATCGCGAAAACCCCCTGGGTCATATGCGTGAAAACTGACAGCCGCATGGCCCTCTTAAGGTTTCTCTGGCCTTTATTGCTGCAGCAATAAGGCTCTCTGGCGCTTCAGGTACGAATCCAATTCCCTATAAGAGACAATCGCTCGGCCCCTGTATTGCTCATACTCTTTGATGAATGTTTGAATGTCATCGTATGGGCCGGCAATGTACCCCGGGCGCTTGGAATCAGCAAAGAAATACTTCTTGCCATCTCGTCTGAAGCTGACAAGCCAGTGCAACCGAAACGTACTGCCATTGATCTGAATGGGATCCAACTCAATCATCAGATACTTGGGGTCTGTAGTGGGATCAATTCGTCTGAGGGTCTCAACTGCAAACCGTGACAGGTCAATGCAAGCCCCAGCCTTACTCTCGAAGAACTCGGGTGGACTGAAGACTGGAGGCGTATGATTCTTCGCTTTCTGGGTCTCAGAGAGCTTCGTTGCTCGTGTCCTGTCATAAGAGAAGTTGGCAGCAATCCACCCATTGATATCTTCCGGTGTCTTCCACGTCTGTAAAGCCTTCTCATAAGAGTCAGCCGCCTTGAACTGCACAGTTGAATCGCGTGGATACTCCGGCTCATCCGAGGAAAGTGTTGCAGCATGAGAAGCGCTGGCAAGACCAGGTAGAATGCAAAAAACTAAGAACATGATCACCTTGTACATTTGCTTCCCCACCTATGCCCCAACGCCTGCGCTGAGCCAACTCGCAAGCATTCTCCAGGAAACATTCCAGTTCCTCGCTGCCGATCTCCTATACATAGCTTTTGGCAAACCATGATGAATCCCCTTCAGGTTTCATGGAGTCATCTCACGCTCCTCTGAGATAGCCGAGGATAAATCGGGCCTCGGAATGCGAAGGCGGATTCCTGGCTGCTTCCATGCTGGGAGCCCCAAGGGTTTGTCAGAAAATGGAACTACTTCTGCAACCGGCTTTCCGCGCCTGAGAATAATAATCGTCTCTCCATGCTCTACCTCGGTATTAAATCCGAAGTCCTCTTACGGAAATCTGTGAATGCAACAGTTTTCATTTTTTGCCTCCCTATATGTACAGCTAAGCGTACATGATGGGCAGCAGCTTGCCAAGGTTCAATTTATGGCCAAAGTGCTCTTTAGCGGGCGCAGCTTTTTGCACTGCGCTGCATGAGATTGTGGGCTCCTTAGTAGGCAGGTAATAGGCCTTTTATTACCCTGTGCCCCATCTGAAGGGGTTGGTACTTTCTTGATAAAAAACCCCCTTTCACCAGCTGGGGGGAGGGATGATGACGCATCTCTTTCCAATGACACCAAGGCCTTGGAGTTTCAGAAGATGCTTGGCTCCTGCCACTCGCCGAACACTTCCCTGAAAACTCCTGTCATCTCGCCCACCGTGGCGTAGGCCTTGCAGCATTCCACCAAGACTGGCATCACATTTTGGCCGGCCCGGGCCGTAGATTCCAGTTCCTTGAGAAGCCGGGTGACCTCCCTGTTGTGTCTCTCCCTTCTTACTTGTTGGAGGGCTGCTATCTGTTTCTCGGCCCAGCTCTCGTCATACTCGTGGAGCTCCACTTCCTGTAGGGTGTCCCCCTCCGTGTACTTGTTCACCCCCACCTTGACTATCTCTCCTGACTGGATCCCCTTCTCGAACTCATATGCTTGCCTGGCCACCTCCCTTTGAATGTAACCTGTGGCCACTGCCTGGACCATTCCTCCCAGCTCGTCCACCCGCTTCATCTCTTGGAGAATCTTCTCCTCCATCTGTTTGGTGAGGCTTTCTATGAAATAGGATCCGGCCAGGGGATCCACTGTGTCGCGAAGCCCCACCTCTTCCATGATAATCTCCAATGTTCTCAAGGAAAGCAGGGCTGCTCTTGCCGTGGGTATGGTGTAGGCCTCGTCATAGGAACAAAGCGCCGTGGTCTGCGCACCTGAGAGGGCAGCTGCCAGGCCGTAGAATGCCCCCCTGATGATATTGTTTTCGGGCTGCTCCTTGGTCAGACCGGAGCCCCCTCCCCCGAAGAGCCCCCTGAGGAACAGGTTCTTTTTCTCCTTGACATCCCAGCGCTCCCTGAGATTTCTGGCCCAGAGCTTCCTTGCAGCCCTGAACTTGGCCACCTGCTCCCACAGGTTTCCAAACACGTTAAGATTAAAGGAAAAACGCCCCACGAAATCGTCGGGCTTCAGTCCACGGTTCACGAGCTCCTGGATGTAGGCATTGGCAATCTGAAAGGCATAGGCTATCTCCTGCACCGGGGTGGCCCCAGACTCCCTGATGTGATAACCGCATATGCTTACCGGGTTGCACTGGGGAAGCTCCTTGGCAGCATAAGCAATGCAATCCCCCACAAGTCTCACAGCAGGCTCCACAGGAAAGATCCAGGCTCCTCTGCCTATCATTTCCTTGAGTATGTCATTTTGGGGTGTGGCGCTTATGCGCTCCTTGGCAAAGCCGAACTTCTCCGCCACGGCCTGATACATGGCCAGCATCACCGTGGCTATGGCATTTATGGTAAGGCCCGTGCCTATGCGGTCCAATTGAATGCCCTGGAAGGCAATCTCGAAATCCCTCAAAGAGTCCACTGCCATTCCCACCCGACCCACTTCGCCCTCTGCCCTTGGGTCATCGGAATCCAAGCCCATTTGGGTGGGCAGGTCAAAGGCCACGTTCAGGCCTGTCTGCCCTTGTGATATCATCCACTTGAACCTCTGGTTGGTCTCCTCAGGAGTTCCGAATCCCGTGTACTGGCGTGTGGTCCAAGCACGGCTCCTGTATCCAAGGGGATGTATGCCCCTGGTGAAGGGATACTGGCCAGGATCTCCCAGGTCTTTCTCGTAATCGAAGCCCACCTCTTCCAGATCTTTAGGTCCGTAAACGGGCTTCACCTTTATGCCCGACTGGTAGATCACCTCCTGGATAGCGTCTTTCGGGTCTCTTATGTATCTTGCCACTCCCATCTCACGCCTCCCTTCTGGCAGCCACCAGCCTGTTGATCCCTTCGACTATCTCCCTGAAGGGCGTA
>FWPV01002733.1_pt1 | contig 20780 bp, 21 predicted proteins | sample 2228371 | NCBI WGS metagenome assembly FWPV01 (sample SAMEA103939776, study PRJEB20133) | metagenome | reverse complement strand
CTTCGATTTCTCACAGCCTTCACCTCCTGGTGGAAGCTTACTACAGTCTGATTAGCTTTGCACCTGAAGGTCTATCCACGGGTTAGGGGAGTCCACATCCTTTACGGCGCAAACCAACTTATAATATACTAAACGGCGAACGTCAACGTCATGAAGGGCTGATGAAAACGAGGGGAGCACTAAGGAGGAGTCTGAGGCCTCCTGGGACTATGCTCGTGGCTATAGCTGTCAGCATTGTTTTTGTGCCGCTGATGGTGGACGCAGCCATAGGCCAGTGGGAGGCGAGGCACAACGGTGCTGAGTTTAGCAATGACTCCTGCGCAGCCATTGCTATTTACGATGACTAAATCTATGTCATCGGCTATCACGCCAAAAAAGCTGACAACCGGGGCTATGCCACAGTGAAGTGTGACGGCGGTGGCACAAGGCTGTGGGTGGAAGTGTACGATGGTTCAGCCCATAGTGATGATTATGCAGAAGCCGTCAACGTGGATGGTGATGGCAATGTCTGTGTCACAAGCCGCAGCAGGAGCGAAGACAGGGACTTCAACTGCCTCACCATTGGTATGTGTCCTGAAGCGCCTAGTCTGCACTGCAGGTGGGTGGCGTGCGTGGCTTGCTGGCAAGATAGATAACAGAAGATTGAAATCGCTAGTTGCCCTTTAGGCATAGCCCGACACAGAAAAGGGCTTACTGGCATGAAGCCCCCGGTGCTGAGAGTGAACGCTCACCCAGTGGTGCTGTGGGCACGAACTTACCAGAAAACACCGACTGACGGGTGCAGTAAACATATTGGCTGATGGAGCAAAGTCAGGTTAGCCAAGATTTTGCCAGGCTGAGAGAAAGTCTGGGCGTACTTCCTGAAGCACAGACTAATCCGGCTTTTGTGGTGGTAAGCGGTCTGCCAGGCACAGGGAAGACTTTCTTCTGCCGCAAACTGGCTGAAAGATTGCCCTTCTGTGTTTTGGAGAGCGATGCCCTGCGCAAGTTCCTTTTCCAATTGCCAGTGTATGATTCCGATGAGAGTGCCCGTCTTTTTGCGGCATGTCATCGTCTGATCGAATGGTTGTTGGACAAAGGAGTCCCCGTGATTTTCGACGCCACCAATCTGACAGAACGCCATCGGGAGCATCTCTACCGAATCGCCGATAGGACTGGAGCCAGACTGATCCTAGTCCGTGTCGAAGCGCCGTCAACGGTAGCCTACGAACGCCTGCAGGAGCGAAAGAAGACAGCAAGCGCGGATAATAAATCGGATGCTGATTGGGAGGTCTATAGAAGGATGAGACCGAGGGTGGAAAAGATTAGGCGCAACCATTTCGCTGTCGATACTTCAAGGGATATAACCCCAGTTATTGACAAGATTGTTCGTTTGATAAATCGTTGAGCCTGCCACGGGCAGACCCTGTAAAGCGGTGCGCAGTGAAATGGTGGCGGGCTAAAGTCTGGCTGTGGGGAACCAGCCCGAGGGTGAAAAATGGGTCTAGAGTAAAAAATAAATTTTGTGTAGCCAATCCCTGAAGGGATATTTTATTCTGCGGTAGGATGGGATAAAATAAGTATGGGCAGGATGAGTACGATTGTCAGCATCAAGCCCAAGAATGTGGCTGACTACACGGGGAGGCACAGTTGGAAATCAAGGTTATTGTTGGTGATATTACGCAGATCCAAGTTGATGCTATTGTGGTTAACCTTTTTGAGGGTGTGGAACGACCGGGTGGCGCAACGGGTGCTGTAGATAAGGCTCTGGATGGTATTATCAGTAGACTTATTGCCTGCGGTGAGGTCAAAGGAAAACTTGGCGAAGTTAGCATAATCCATAGCCTGAGCAAGATACCACCGCGGATCGTGGCTGTGGCTGGGCTGGGAAAACAGGCTGACTTCACTCCAGACAAGGTCCGTGGTGCGGCTGGGGAATTCTGCCGTGCTCTGCGGAAACTGAATTGTCAGAGGGTAGCTACCATTGTCCATGGCGCTGGAGTTGGTGGGATTGAGCCAGACGTAGCGTCTCAGTGTTTAACCGAGGGTAGTCTCCTGGGGCTATACAGGTTCCGCAAGCACGTAACTAAAGAGCCAGAGGATCAGGATATCAGAGAGTTGCTTATAGTCGAAAGGGATGCGGCGAAGTTGCCGGCTCTGGAGAGTGGTTGCAGAAAAGGAAAGGTAATTGCTGAAGCCACTAACTTAGCCCGGGACCTGGCAAATGAGCCGGCTAATTGTATGACGCCAAGCGACATGGCAAAGGTAGCCGAGGAATTGGCGAGGAGACATGGGCTCGATTTGACCATTTTGGAGCGAGAGGATATGGAAAGAGAGGGGATGGGTGCTCTTCTGGGAGTTGCCCAGGGAAGCCAACAGCCGCCAAAGTTCATAGTCCTAAGTTATAAAGGTGATGATAAGTCTGCCGAAACATTGGGCTTTATAGGTAAAGGCATAACCTTTGATTCGGGCGGGATATCCATTAAGCCGTCTGAAGGCATGGCTGATATGAAAGGGGATATGTCGGGTGGAGCTGCAGTTATGGCAGCTTTGAGTGCTATAGCGCAGCTAAAGGCTAAGATCAATGCTACTGCAATTGTCGCAGCTACTGAGAACCTACCTGGTGGCAACGCGTTAAAGCCGGGTGATATTTTGAAGGCAATAAACGGGAAGACCATTGAGGTAGTGACCACCGATGCCGAGGGCAGGCTTACGCTGGCCGATGCCCTTGGCTATGCAGTGAAACGAGGGCTATCGCCTTTGGTCGATGTGGCTACGCTCACCGGTGCCTGTCATGTAGCTCTGGGCGATTTTTGCAGCGGTATATTTGGCAATTCCCAGGAGCTAGTGGACAAAGTTATCAAGGCTGGGGTCGAAGCTGGGGAGCGGCTGTGGCAGATGCCGATGTATGAAGAGTACAGTGAGCTGAACAAAAGCGATATAGCTGACATCAAGAATAGCGGCGGGCGGTGGGGTGGAGCCATAACCGCAGCAAAGTTTTTGGCTGAATTTGTGGGCGACACACCTTGGGCACATATTGATATAGCTGGCACCGCAAGAAGCGAGAAGGAGCGTGGCTACGTGGTGAAGGGTGCTACAGGTGCCGGCGTGCGGACACTGGTCAACTTCGCCCTTTCATTGGCTAAACAGGACTAGGTGGTCACAGACTAAAGTCTATCAATGTAATAATAAAACGAGGAGGTGTCTTATGAAGGTAAAATGGTTAGGGCATGCTTGTTTTCTTATTGTCTCCGAGAGTGGAGTCAAGATTATTACTGACCCTTATCCTCAAGGTAGTGGCTTAAGCTACGCACCGGTGGATGAAACTGCCGACATCGTCACTGTAAGCCATGACCACTTTGACCACAACACTGTGGCGTCCGTGGCTGGCAAACCGGAGGTTGTCACTGGGACAAAGACGGTAAAAGGGATTCAATTTAAGGGCATCCCCACTTACCATGACGACTCACAGGGGAAAGAACGAGGAAATAACACGATACTCTGCTTCACTGTGGATGGGATAAGACTCTGCCACCTGGGTGACCTGGGGCACAGGCTCAGTCAGCAACAAATGGCTGAAATCGGGAACGTTGATATCCTGTTGATCCCGATAGGTGGAGTCTTTACTATCGATGCTAAGACGGCAAGCACAGTGGGCGACGACCTGAAGCCGAAGGTCATTATCCCCATGCACTGCAAGACAGCTAAATGTGACTGGCCACTCAACACGGTTGATGATTTTCTCACCGGTAAAGCGAATGTAAAGAGGCTAAACTCCAGTGAGGTTGAATTCAAGGCGGGTGAACTGCCAAAAGCTACTCAGATTGTAGTGTTGCAGCCAGCGCGTTAGCTGTATGGCTTACTCCGCAGTTAACTTCTGCCAAGCCAAACGGGCAGCTTCCATTTCGGCAGCCCTTTTGCTCTTGCCTGAACCTGTAGATAACACCCGGTCATCAAGCGCTACCTCAACCACGAAGTCCTTATCGTGGTCAGGACCTGAAGCTTCGACGACCCGATACGTTGGTAGCTGTTTATATTTAGCTTGAGTAAGCTCCTGCAGAAGGGTCTTATAATTTCGCTCTATCCCCTCAGCCACCATCCTCTCAAGCTGGCTGGCTAGCCTTACTAGGATGAAATTTCTGGCAGCAGCTAAACCTTGGTCAAGGAATATAGCTCCAATCAGTGCCTCAAAGACGTCAGCAAGATTGGTCTGTCTCCGTCGCCCGCCTGAGGACTCCTCCCCCTTACCCAGAAAAAGGTAGTCGCCGAGATTGAGTTCTGAAGCAAGCTGAGCCAACGTCTCCTGTCGGATCAGCGAGATGCGTACCTCAGTCAGCTTTCCAGCGCTGAAATGAGGGAATTCATGGTACAACTTTTCAGTAATCACAAAGTTTAATAACGCGTCTCCCAGGAACTCAAGACGCTCATTGTCAAGGAGGGCAAAGCTTGGGTTCTCGTTGATGTACGAGCAATGAACAAAGGCTTGTTGCAACAGGGACACATCATTGAAGGTAATATTGATGGATTTTTGCAACTTTCCCCAGTCAACCAAAGAGGCTTGTTCCTTTCTCAATTGAGTATAACAATCAGTCTTTCGACTGGCAAATAGGCTTGCTCCATGGGTAAGCCTTTGTTATAATCCCGATGGGTTGGGGATTCGTCTAGCGGTAGGACAGCGGACTCTGGATCCGTAAGGCCAGGTTCGAATCCTGGATCCCCAGCCATATTTTACACACTTTGGGCCTGATTTCGAAAATAGATTAGACTGGTAAAGATACCTTGGGAGCAAAAAGGAGGACTGCAAATCACCCCGGTGCAAAGGCATTCGATAGAAGAAAATAGGGAGACAGGAAATGGAAGGCGTATTGGTTGTTGGTGCTGGGTTTATGGGCTCGGGCATTGGGCAAGTCTGTGCCCAGGCAGGTTACCGGGTTCACTTGATGGATATAAAGGCTTCAGCCCTTGATAGGGCAATGAGCGAGATTAAATGGTCACTGGAGAAGCTGGAAAGCAAAGGACTGCTGACAGACTCTTCACAGAAAGTCCTAGACCGCATAACTGTTGAGCACAATCTCAGTAGTGCTGCCAAGGTATCATGGGTGATTGAAGCAGCTCTGGAGATAGAAGAGCTCAAGAAACAGATATTTAGGGAGCTTGACCATCTGGCTCCGCGGCAGACCGCACTAGCGACAAACACCTCCACCATACCTGTTACCCGTCTGGCTCAGGTAACACGATACCCTGAAAGAGTCCTCGGTCTCCATTTCTTCGGGCCTGTACCGCTCATGGGGCTGGTAGAGGTCATCAAGGGCGAAAAGACATCCTCCGAGATATTCGAGCGTGGCATAGCCTTTGTCAAGTCTCTGGGCAAGACTCCTGTCAAGGTACACAAAGACATCCCTGGCTTTGTAATGAACCGCATCTTCTCCGCTGCGTTCCGTGAGGCTGTAGATTTGGTGGCTGAAGGGATAACAACGCCTGAAGATGTGGACATAGGCATGCGATTGGGCTACGGATGGAATGCCGGACCATTCGAAATTGCCGATAATGCTGGCTTGGATACCTATGCGCTGATCGGACAGGCGATGAGGTCCTTTGGAGAGGAAGGTCTAATGCCTCGCTCCGACCTTATCGAGCGAATGGTTAAGGATGGTCGTCTGGGGCGCAAAGTAGGGAAAGGATTCTATAGTTACACGCCCGATGGCAAACGGCTACCTCGGAAGGACGAAAACCAAGGGTAATCTGGCGTGGAGGTTGCGGATTGGCGCACAAAAAAGAGCTTGAAGAGTTGAGACAACGAAGAGAGCAAGCCTTGCAGATGGGTGGAGCCGATAAAATTCAGAGGCAGCACCAGCAAGGCAAACTTACTGCCCGTGAGCGTATTGAGCTACTTATGGATCCAGGCACCTTCCAAGAATACGGCTTGCTGGCGACTCATCAGAGCCATCGTCCGGAGATGGCTGGCAGGTTAACACCTGCAGATGGTGTGATTACAGGCTTTGGTTATATAGACGGACGGAGGGCTGGCGTTATTGCTGAGGACTTCACCGTGTTGGGTGGTTCAGTTGGGGCAACTCATGCTATGAAGAAAGTGCGCATGGTATCGATTGCCACCCAGGAAAGGGTGCCTCTGGTCTGGCTGCTGGATGGCGCCGGTGCTAGGGCTGAGGAGTTTATCGGAGAAGGACTTCCAGCTGTTTTTCATCACCTCATGGTCGCCAAGATGTCCGGCATTGCTCCTCAGGTAGGTGTTGTAATGGGACCATGTGCTGGGGACTCCTCTCTGGTAGGCAGTCTACTGGAGTTTATTATAATGGTCAAGGGCACGGGGATGCTGGCGGCAGGGGGACCGCCGATAGTGTTGACAGCCACTGGGGAACATGTAAGCAAAGAGGAACTCGGAGGGGTGGAAGTGCATTGCGTTATTTCCGGCGTCGCTGACAATCCTGCTGAGGATGACAAGGATGCCCTGCTTATGGTAAAACGCTACCTTTCATACCTGCCGAGCAATGCTTGGGAATACCCGCCGTCAATTGTCCCAGACGATGACCCAGAGAGAAAAGATGACGAACTGCTGGAAATCCTACCCAGTAATCCGCGCCAGCCTTATGATATGAAACGCATCATCAACTCCGTTGTTGATAAAGGTAGCTTCTTCGAAATCAAACCGCTATTTGCACCAATGATGATCACGGGGCTCGCCCGGATGAATGGGCACCCGGTAGGTATCGTTGCCAATCAACCGATGTTCTATGCTGGTGCAATCACAGCCAAGGCAGCCCAAAAGGAACGACATTTCATCGATTTGTGCGCTGCTTATCACATTCCCCTTGTCTTCTTGGTTGATGTACCCGGCGTGATGACAGGACCTGATTCTGAAAGAGAAGGAGCGTTGCGCTTCGGCTTAGCTGTTGCCTATTCATTAGCCTGGGCTGACGTCCCCAAGATAACGGTGGTCGTACGCAAGGCATTCGGTTTTGGGGGATGTGCCATGTGTGGGTATGGAGCTGGACAGACACTTACTCTCGCTTGGCCAACGGCAGATTTCGGTTCGCTGCCCTCAAGCGGCGGTGTGTTAGCAGCCTATGCAGCTGAGCTAGCAAAGTCAAAGGACCCCGAGGTCCTGCAAAAAGAACTGGAGGAGGCTTATAGGAAGTACTGCGGACCGTATCCAGCAGCAGGCATTTTCAACGTGGACGACGTGATTGACCCCCGTGAGACTAGGCCTCGAATAATCCGTGCCTTGGATTTGGCACTGGGGCGACGTTCTGCGCCACCATCACCAGTGGTAAGATATGGCATAATGCCGTAGAAGTGCCCACCACAGAATATACTATACAGTCAGCCGACGCCTCATCGTCACTAGCGATATTGAAAAGAAAAGGATGGCGAGAACGATGATGAGCCCGAGTACCCAAAGAAGATTGGGCTGGAACTTACCGCTGATGATCGCCCTGCTGAGGTAAACTACAGGTGTCAGCGGTGCTACCCAGCTCAACTTCTGTACTATCACAGGAAAAGAAGACAATGGAAAGAACACACCGCTAAAGAAAAACATCGGAGTTATGAACAGACTGAAATAGTAGTTAAAGCTATAGATAGAGGGGACAACCGATGTGAAAAACACGGCAATGGCGGCGAATAGCACGCCTTCTAAGAAGCAGACCAGTGGTATCAACAGTGCCCATGGCGAATGCACTAGTTGAAAAGCAACGGCAACGATTAACATGACGCCGCCAGTCAGGACTGCCCGTGTAGCGCCCCAAAAGATCTCACCTGCAGTAACGTCCTCAACATTAAGCGGAGTAGCAAGAATAGCATCAAAAGTCCTCTGATACTCCATGCGCACAAAAGTACCGTAAGTACATTCGAAGTTGGCGCTGAACATGGCGTAGCCAACGATGATGCCGGGAGTAATAAACTCAATATATCGCTCGCCATCGACTAGTCCCACATATGCGCCGAGACCAAGCCCCATGGCTATCAGGATGATGACCGGCTCCGCGATAAAGCCAGGTGCCTCGGAATGCCATAGTCTTAGAAACACGTCACGATTACGCTGCCACACTCTTATGAAGCGCCAGGAGAAAGGTCTCATTCTGTCAAAGACCTCCCAGTGAGCTTGAAAAAGACGTCTTCCAGTGTTGCTGATCTCCACCTCGGTTTTCCCGGCAACCCCACCAGTCTGCGTAAGGGCTCGCCATCCTCGAGGTGAAAGACGTGTATCTTGCCCCCCACCACTTCAAAGTCAAGCCCACGCCTCTGCAGTTCTTTGACTGCCCTATTCCTTTCCTCCTCACCCATTTCGATCTCCCATATCCTATCTCCTACATATGTGGAAATGAGTCTGGTGGGAGTATCAAGACTCACAATCTTACCTTGATGCATTATCGCCACCCGGTCGCAGAGAGCACTCGCCTCCTCCATATTCTGCGTACACAACAGCCTGGTGACTCCCTGAGACCTGAGTTCGATCAGCTTATGCCAAACCAGGTATTTCGCTTGGGGGTCAAGACCTATTGTAGGCTCATCCAGAACCATAATCCTGGGTGAGTTAATCAACCCCCTGGCTAGCAGCAAGCGTCGCCGCATCCCTCCCGAAAGCTCTCTAATCTTGCTACCACATCTGTCTTCGAGCTGAAAAAGTCTCAAGACCTCCATGCTGCGGTGGTATGCTTCCGCCTTAGGTATATTGAAGTACCTGGCAAAGGTCACAAGGTTTTGAAATACTGTCAATTCAGGGTCGAGGTTGTCCAGCTGTGGGACGACTCCTAAGATAGCTTTCACTTTGCGGGAGCAAGACTTTAGGTCATCCCCCAATACCCAGATGTCACCAGAGGTGGGGGGTGAAACTGCGGTTATCATCCTGATAAGGGAGGTCTTGCCTGCACCATTAGGTCCTAGTAGTCCGAAGCACTCTCCTTCCTCTATTTCCAAATTGACATCGTCCACAGCTATTAACTCACCGAACTTCTTGGTCAGGTTTTTCGTTCTGATAACAACCACAGATGAGCCTCTTATATTGAAAGCAGACCTCTGAACATTCTAGCAGCTCGAAAATACCCCGACAAATACGAAGCAAAGACAGCTTAAACCAGGCGTTTTGTCTTTATCAGGATAGTGGTGGGACTTAAGTCTTGTTTACGTGTGCTACGACCACGAGGGGTCACAATTACAGCTCAGCAGATCGTCTGTTTTTGCAGCCCGGGGCTTAAACTGTGGTCAAGTTGTGCCACTAACTCTGAGCGCAGAATGCTAGAGCCAGACAGCCTGGTCCTGTAGCGAATCCTATTATGGGACTAAACTCGGTGATCTGTAGCTCACTGCAGCTAAATTCGCTTTCAATGCGCTGGCGCACGCTCTCGGCTTGTTGTGGTGAGTTTGCATGTTGGACTATGACTCGAATTGGATTTTGCCTTACATCCGTACGCATCATCGAGACCATGCGATCGATCCCAGCCTTCTCAGTACGAACCAGACTCACAAGCTTTATCTTGCCCTGGCTTATGGTAAAGACAGGCTTAATACTGAGTGCTGATGCTGCAGAGGGCAGCGGAGCCGGCACGCGACCAGTGCGTTTTAGATATTGTGGAGCAACTATCAACCCGTAGAGGCGAATCTTCCCTTTCAAATATTCTATTAGGCTTGTGATTTCATCTAGTGTAGCCCCTTCAGATGCAGCTCTTGCTGCAGCTATGTCGATTAGAGCCTGGCCGCCAGCTGCGGTGCCGGTGTCAATGACTCGGACAATCGTACCGCTTGGCATCTGTCTTGCTGCAGAGCAGGCAGAGTCATACATCATACTGATTTTCGAGGGTACCGTTAAACACAATATAGCATCGTGTTCCGTCAATACCTCTTGATATGCCTTGAGGTATGTTCCCGGGGAAGGGGCGCTCGTCCGGAATGGGTGCTCATACGCCAGCTGCTCATATACCTCAGAAGCTGAAATATCAACCCCATCTAGGTAGCTACGACCGTTCAATGTGAAAGGGACAGGGACAACTTTAATCTTGTATTTCTGCACCAAATCCTGTGGCAGACATGAGATGCTCGAAGTTACGATAGCGACCCTCATATAATACCTCGTAATCCGATGTATTTTTATGTTAGCACGAGAAGATATCCGTGTCAATCTGTCGACGGCGGGCTCACTCAAGAATTCCATCTATGCACGTATATGCAGACTTCGTTTCAACCAACTATGAGGCTGATACCTAAAGCCAAGAATGAAACCCTGGTGCAGAAGGTACATGATGTAGTTAGGATGCGACATTAGAGGTCTTTAGAATCAGGTGTACTCACACTGGCTAAGCGAGTTGAGCTGGAAGCCGTATATCAGGGCTGAAGCCTGGTGTAGCTTCTGAACCAGCTCAATAACCAGCTGAAGAAATTATTGTGGAATCTTGAGAACTGAAGACCACCAAGGAATAAGGCAAAAGTTGGCATCGGCTCAGCAACGGAGGAATAATGTACCTACTAGAATTGCTAATTTTGTTGTCGCTTAGCTGAGCAGCATTAAAGCTTCATGGCGCGTTTTGACAAAGGACTTATCCATGGCTAAAATGAAGCTGTCTTTGCGGGAGTAACTCAGTGGTAGAGTTCCTGCCTTCCAAGCAGGTTGTCGCGGGTTCGAGTCCCGTCTCCCGCTCCACAAAGCTGGGCGACTACCTGCCTAGATTCAGGAGACAAAGCTAAGGCAAAGACTAAAGTAACCACTTGCTTAGGTAAATAAGAAATAATGGGCTGACCGCAGGAAAGGCGAGACATAGACAAATGGTAACAAAATCGGGCTGCAAGACTTGGCGGAGGGATTCCTATTCTCCCTTGAAACTGAAGGGTAAACACCTTCGCTGGCTTTCACGCTAAGCTTTGTCTCGTCGCCGGCATCGATGCTGACCCGCGCCAGCCCTTTAGCTTCAACTTTCAATGCAGCAGGCTAGCCTCTTCTTCCCTACTGGTGGCAATGACATGGTAGAAGTACGGGGATGGGTCAAACAGTCCCCCCTGTAGCTTGGACCAGCGGATTGCTATTAACCTGAACACTTCTTTAGTCCCATTCATGGTGTGGATCGTTTCACCAATTTCTCTATCCCCTTGGTATCGCCAGTCTTTGTTCAAAACAGAAGTCTATTACCCCAGCCTGATAGAGAGCGCTATCAGACCTGAGGTAAGTTATCGATTTACCCCGGGCATAGCATCAAAACACCTCTCAATAAAATTTACTGCCCCTGTCCTGGCTGGAACGTTTCCTTCTCCGATTCTGTGATTAAGGCATCAACATCAAGGGTATAACCAATACGCCCATCTCCCTTAAATCTTCCAATTTCTTACCACCACCGTGAAACACTAAGATTAAAGGATAACGAAGCTGGACAGCTTGTAGCCTCTACCGCTACCTGGCTTAGGCAATTCCTTATCCATGACTTTAGGCAGTTTGAAGGCTTTCGCCATCTCATAAGGGTGTATCAGCCCGCCTCTGGTAACCAGTGGCTCACCAGTAGCTACTACTTTGAAATGTAAGATGCCTTCTTTGTATCCTTTTACCATTTTCACCTCCTGGGTGATTTGTCCTTACCGTTTAGTCTATACAAAGAGGGAGCTTTTTGTAGCTAGCGTGGGGATCTCAATCGCTATTTCGAGGATAGATGGTGGTCTTGAAAATCATAATCACAAAATATAAAATTACAGCTTGTTGTCACTAACTGTTGGGCAGACTGGAGGTGAGAACTTCGTCCATATAAATCTAAAGGAGGGACGGTGATTTGAATGCTCTCGGAAGACACTTACTACTAGAACTGAAAGACTGTAACCCGGAGGTGCTCAATGATTTAGATTTTCTTAAACGCTGCCTTTATGATGCCGTCAGACAAATTGGAGCCACTGTGGTCAACGAATGTTTCCATGAATTTAGCCCTCAGGGGATAAGCGGTGTGGTAGTCATCTCTGAATCCCATCTCTGCATTCATACTTGGCCCGAATATGCCTACGCCGCCATAGACATATTTACTTGCGGGGATTCTACTAAACCCGAGCTAGCTGTCAAACCACTGGTGGAAAAATTAGGGTCGAAGAACACCTCTCTTATTGAGTTAAAAAGAGGCATACTGCTGAGTAGCAAAGTTAGTTGTGATGTGAAATGAGTGACCCGGATAATCCTGACAGAGGTAAATGGCTGTGCGATGAGGTTAGCTCCAACCTCGCCCAACTGCACAGAATTAAGCAGGTGATATTTTCAGGGCGGACTGAATTCCAGTCTATCGAGGTGGTGAATACCGGAAGCTTCGGCGTATGCCTGGTGCTGGATGGAAAAATTCAGTCCAGTGAGCGGGATGAGTTCATCTACCACGAAGCCCTGGTTCACCCAGCTATGTTAAGCCACACATGTCCAGAGACAGCTTTTATTGCTGGGGGCGGCGAGGAAGCCACATTGCGTGAAGTATTGAATCACAAGACAGTGAAAAGGGTGGTCATGGTGGATATTGACAGAGAGGTGGTAGACATCTGCCGTCGCTTTCTCACTTCATTCCATCGAGGGTCTTTCGATGATCCTCGTTTAGAGCTTCATTTCACAGACGCTCGTAAGTACCTCCAGGAAACCAAAGAAAAGTTTGATGTTGTCATAATTGACCTTGTCGAGCCTCTAAAAAAGGGACCAGCCTGTTTATTGTACACTAGGGAGTTTTATCAGTTGGTCAAAGAAAGGCTAAATCCCGGTGGCATTATGTCTGTCCAGTCTGGAGCTTGCGGCTGGACTAACTTGCAAAACTTTACCGCCATCATCAACACTTTGAAAAATGTCTTTGCCATAGTCTGTCCATATCAAGCTTACGTTCCCTCCTTTGTCGACCTTTGGGGATTCGCCACCGCTTCGCAAATAATCAATCCTGCCAGCCTATCGCCCGAGGAAATAGACAGCAGAATTTCATCCAGGCTGTTGAGGATGCCAAGGTCTTATGATGGTCTGAGCCACCTAACTGCATTTAGCCTGCCTAAGCATACTCGCCATCAGTTAGCCATAACCAGAAGAGTCATCACCGATAAGAAGCCGATTTTTGTCCGTTAACACCGTGGTAAGGCTGGATTTTTCCGCATTGCTGGGACTGTTTGTGAATACTTACTTTCGGGTCCAATGTAAGCCTTGGTTTATCATCCATAAGTAAGTTGAAGCCCCGCGCTACATACATTAAACGCTCCCGTACCATCCCCATCTTGTTAACTGAGTCGTGATTTGAACCTAGCATAACTGGCGGCTATGCCGAGAGCTTTGGCAGCAGTTTCCAGATTGAGGTAAGTAGGCAGTCCCATAGCTTCTAATTGACGTGTCAACTCCCCTTTAGGGGACAATTTTGGTCCGTACATCCAGATTGCCATTGGTTTTGAAAACCTCTGTCTTAGCTGCCGAAATACGTTTCCAATATTCGATGCTTCAGCATCTGAGGTGACCCAAAGGACGACGATTACACAGTCAACGCCTTCGTCAGCAAGCACTGCAGCTATGACTGATTCAAATGCACGGTGGATGTCACTAACGATAGGTGCCCCCGAACCAATATCCACAGGGTTGCCAATCAGCCTAGGATATATTTTGGCTAGCTTGTGAATAGTGGTTGAAGATAGCTGTGCAATGGTCAGTCCATTCTCCACCGCTGAATCGATTGCCATTATGCCAGCCGCACCAGATACGGTTACGATAGCAAGTCGGTTGCCCCTGGGCAGTGGCTGGGAGGCAAAAACCTTGGGTATGTCTAGAAATTCCTGCCACGTGTCTAGACGAACGATGCCTGCCTGTCGAAATGCACCGTCATATATTTGGTCAGCTCCAGCTAATGAGCCGGTATGTGAAGCGACCGCTTTGGCGGCGGCTTGGCTCCGACCCGGTCTGAGAACCAGTACTGGCTTATCAGCTGCAACCCTGCGGGCTATATCTATAAATCGCCGGCTGTTCCTTATGCCTTCTAAATGCATGGCGATGACCTTTGTCTCCGGGTCATCTGCCAGATATTCCAGGAGGTCGCTCTCATCTATATCGCATTTGTTGCCCAGATCACATATCTTGCTGATGGGATAGGCACAGTCTTCAAGCGGCAGCGCCTGAGCACCGACAATGCCAGTCTGAGAAGCATAAGCTACCGTCCCCCTGCGAACCTTGTTGTAGCCTGTAAAGTAAGGTGTGGTAACAAGACCGTTAGCAGGATTAACGACACCTATTGTATTTGGTCCGATAAGACGGACCCCAGCATTACGAGCGATCCTCACCACATGCTGCTGGAGTTCAGCTCCCTCTCTGTTCGCTTCAGCAAAACCATCGGACACAATGATAGCCGCTTTTATTTTCTTTTCACCACATTGGCGGATAACAGTTGGTACCGTTTGTGGCGGCGTAATGATAATGGCTAGGTCTATACTATCAGCCACTTGGTTGACCGTGGGATAAACAGTCATGCCTAGAATTTCACTATAGTATGGGTTGACTGGATAAACGTTCCCAGAGAAACCGAAGTTGAGCAAGTTCTTAATAACCCCGTAGCCGCCTGCCCACTCTTCCCTGAATGAGCCGATTACGGCGACACTGCGAGCTCCGAAGAATGACGCTAGGTTACCCTGTCTGTTCATTCCTATTGCTAAGGCTGTGTACGTTCCGACGCTGAGTCAAGGCTATATACCATTTGCTTTGTGTTCATCAGAAAGGTGGAATTCCATAACTATAAAAGTGTGGTCTCCAAGAACAAGTTGCCCGCATGGTACGAAACCACATTTTCGGAAGCATTTCTGCGCTCTGATATTCCAATTTAGGGTCTTGAGATATATCCTATTCAGCTTAGTCTGTGAAAAGATGTAACCAAGCGAAGTAAGTATGGCATCAGCCCCATAACCGCGGTCCCAGTAAGACCGGTCGCCAATCATTATGCCCATCTCTGCCTCTCCGTTGGCTTCATCTACATTGAAATAACTGCAGTTGCCAATGTGTTTCCCGTCTAGTGTTTCTATGGCGAAGTGATAACTCGGATCGGGACGGTGCAAGTCCTCAATGTAGTTAGCCAGAAATTCTTCGAAGCAGCATAAGATTGGGGTAGAGGCATCGAGGCGGCATAATTCAGCGTCACGACGCCAGCTGTAGTCATCGGTAGCGTCCTGCAGGCGTTTTGGACGCAGCCTAACTTTGCTACCGGTCAGTATTGGCACCTTATTCAGAGCTCTATGGACAATGGGTCTTCGCAAAAGAGCAACTCCTTCAGTGCTAATTTGGCTGCCTGGCGGATTCTAGGTTGAGGGCTTTTCGCTAGCCTTTTTAATGCCTTTCTGGCTTGCTCACCGCCTATCTCGCCCAAGGCTCTTATAGCTGCTTCTTGAACCTGCTCATCTGTATCATCAATCATCCCCACCAGATGAGGCACAGCCTCTTCACAACCAAGTTCACCGCAAGCATTAGCAGCCTCGTACCGCAGTTCAGCCTCTTTGCTGTTTAATTCGGTCAACAATGTAGTAAGCCAAACTGAATCGCAATTGCGTCCCATCGCATATATGGCGCTAGCTTTAAGTTTAACGTCGCTGGTGTCATAGGCTTTTTCAATGAATTCTTTTACCCGTGGCAAGGTGAAAGGTGAAATGGCTTCTAATGCCCGACGCTTTACTTCACAGGTCTCGCCTGCATTATCCAGGACTTGTAGTAAAGCTGCGTATATCTCACCTCTACAATTAGCAGGGAGCTTTCCTTGTTCGCTTAAAAGGGCGTATTTGCCCAGAACTGTAGCTGCGGCTGCCCGCACCTTAGAGGAATTATCTTCCTTCAAACACTGTATAAGCGGACTGATCAGGCGATAGTTTTCTTCCCCCTCTAGACAGGCAATAGCTTGGGTTCTGATCGTTTCATCCGGGTCGTGCAGACATACAACAAAGACCTTACTGAAATCAAACCTAAAGTCAACTTCGCTAAGGTGGGCAAGCTGGGAGATGACTTGCTGTCTTCGTGCCACACTCGCTTTAGCCCAGATTTCCTCGAAAAACTTGAGTTCTGCAGCATTGAGGTCAGACAAGTAGGTCAGTTTAGAATGCGTGACGGGCTTGCTACCATCCAGAATTTCTGCTATGTACCGGGTACGGCGTGATGGTCCCGTTGTCATCTATTCTATATCCTCCTCTTCCTCTTCTTCCTCTTCGTCTTCAGGAGGCCACACGGGTTTAGTATAGCGGTCGATGAACTCCCCCATTGCTTCAGCAGCTAGTTTCTTCATTTCCTCGTCTGACTCTTTAGCCAATTTGGCAAGCTCAGCCAGATTTATGTTAATCCTGAGTATTTTAGTCAGGATTTCCAGCACTGCCAAGGCAGCCTTCGGGTTGGGTATACGGGTGGTGTACATAGGCACCTCGCCAAGTAAACAGATCCCCTCAAACCCCTTCTCCTTAGCTACGCCCAGGAATAGCCCATTGAGTCCTGCAATCTGTATGTCCCCACGAAGAATAACGTCGTGCTTCTTTAACACCTCTATGATCTTCTGATTTGTGGCAGCTCCCCAGACCCTGGGTTTTTCGGTGTGGTGTATTCGGGCAACAGCTGCGGCACAAGTGTATACTCTCTTGACTTTAAGCTTTCTGCTAACCTCGAGAACACAATTTGCAAGTTCGTATCCCTTGAAGCTAGGTTGCTCATCACTAATGAAGAGGACAATATCTCGGTCTGAATCGGGGTTATGCCAATAATAGAATTTACTCTCTGGGAACTGCGGTGCTTCTATTATGTTACCTTTAACCATAATGCCAATGGGGTCGAAAAAATCAAAGGGCTCAATCTCTCCAATCTCCTCGGCGTTCAGCTTCTCCCTAATATACTTGGCAACAATAAGCGCCACATTCCCGATACCAGGCCAAGCTGCAATTAGGTCGCATGCTTTAGGGTGTGGTTCCTTATACAATTTAACTGCACTTTTCATATGACCTATCCTGCAACGTCTATCCCTCACTCCCCCTTCGTGGCTACGGATAAATTAGAGCAGTAGAGACAGGGTGTCAACAAGAAGCCTTCGACCCATCGTGCCTCTAGTCCTATCGCTTCAATTTGCCTTAAGACCTGATATATATTTCCTGAAACCACAGTGTCTTTTACTCTACCTACAATCTCTCCATTTTCCACCTTATAGCCTAATAGGACATTGCCGCTGAAGTCCCCATTCAATATATTGCCTTGTTCAGCGCCTATTAGGAGTTCTATGACCAGACCTTCCTTAATATCTTCTATCATGCTCGAGAAAGAGGTATTTCCTGTACCTATGACCAGAGAACTGGGGGAAGGCGTTGGTAGACCACCGTGACGTCTGCCGTTGCCAGTACTTTGTGTATTAGCTAGGGCTGCTGTCTGCAGGTCATAGAAAAATTGAGATACCACCCCTTGGCTGATAAGCACTGTTCGCTGGCTTGGCACACCTTCATCGTCGCAAGGCGAACTACCTGTCTGGTAGGGTATAGTAGCATCATCCCACAAGGAGAGTTTTTTGTCAAAAACTTGCTGTCCCAATTTGCACCTTAGTGGCGAAGCGCCATCAAAGACCACTTTGCCGTTGAAAGCGGAAATTAAGGGGGCTATCAAAGCGCTAGCAACTCCACGTGGAGTGAAAACCACTGGCATTGACCTGGTTGAAATACGGGCGTTCCTTTTCCCTAGCTCCAGCTGTGTGATAACTTCTTCGGCTATTGGCTTGTAATCAAAGATGGGACGGCATGAACTCTGACTATCCCCCACAAATAGCATGTCACCATCTCTGACGAGGATGCCTTCGACACTCATGTTGAAAAAGCTTTTGCTATAGTCGGCTTTGCCGCCCCGAGAGTTGATAATATCCACCGAAGTGGTCCCTTTAGTTATTTTCACCTCGCACAGGGTTTCCGGTGTATGCTGCCTTATTGCAGAGATGAGTTGCTCTCCGATCTCTACCATATCCTCGATGGTTACCTTATCTATTTGTGGGTCAAAGATCTCTATCTCAGGGTAAGCCCTTGGATTGGGAAAGTTGAAGTTGACTGACGTGCCGAATTGGCATGTCTCCAATGCCATTGTTACCATTGTTTTTGGCTCAATGAAACCGTTAGCTTGAGCAAAGCCAACTTTGCCGCCTTTAATGAGTCTTAGGGCTGTGTAGTTGCTTTCCTTGCTCTGAATGTGCTTCAGCCGGTTGGCTTCAAAGAGGACCGGGGTCGTTTTAGAGGAAATTCGAAACACCTCAGCCTGTTCAGCTAGTTTCATCGCTTGCGCTAGGAGCTCCTCCACCTACCTACCTCCGACTAAGCAACGACGGATTCTTATGTGCGGGCTACCATTAGAAACTGGTAACGGCGACTGTTCACCTTTGCCACAGCCCCCACCCTGGCTCATCTGCAAGTCATCGCCGATAGCATCCACATTAGCCAGGGTGATGAAGACATTGCCGCTCAAAACTACCGGTCGGAGCATTTCTGCTATTTTGCCACTGCGGATCATATAAGCTTCTGCGGCAGAGAATGTGAACATCTCGAGACCTGTTGTACCACCATACCAGTCCTTGGCGTAGATACCTTCCTTTATGTCACTGATCATTTCTTCAAAAGACACTGCTCCTGGTTCAATGTAGGTATTGGTCATTCTAACTATCGGAGGGAAGAGGTAGTTAATTGCCCGAGCATTACCGGTGGGCTTTTCTCCCATCTTGGAAGCTGTCTCACGGGAATGGAGCCTGCTTTCAAGCACACCTTCTCGGATGAGGTATGTTTTGGTTGCTGGTGTCCCTTCATCATCGTACTTATAGCTACCTCGAAGTCCCGGAATCGCAGCGCTGTCAACAATGTTGAGATGCTTGCCACCGAATCTTCGACCAAGAACCATAACCTCCTGCAATTTTCTGTTCTCGTAGACATGGTCAGCCTCAGACAAATGCCCGAATGCCTCATGGACAAATACACCAGCGAGCACTGGGTCTAGCACTACGGTATATTCACCACCTTTGACTTGAGGTGCTGAAAGAAGCCTTACAGCTCGCTCCGCCATCTCCTTTACCTGCCCTTGTAGACCCTCGATAACTGAAAAGTCGCCCTGGCTACCCAAGCTCAATCCAATCTGCTGGACTTGACCATTTCCTGTGGCTATAGCCGTCAGACGCAAACTTATGTCTACTTTGATTTGCTCTATATAAGTGCCTTCGGAATTAGCCAGAGTTATTTTCTTCCGACTATCGTGATAAGCGATATTAGATGTTTGTATCTTGGGCGTACCCAGAATGATATCGTTGTACTCGTCAAGCAATTGCTTTTTCGACGCCAGTGGAATGGCAGTTGGGTCATTTCTCGTGTCCACAGCTACTATGTCGACTACTGGTTCCGTTTGGCTGAGTCTAATATTCTCTTCGCTAGTAATCCTTGCCTGTCGAATGGCTAGCTTTAACTTGTCCCGAAGCTTATGGGCATTATTGAAGCTAACGAAGCCCCAGCCACCTTTGACCAGAACTCGAACATTGCCGCCTATGCTGGACGTCTTGCCTATTTCCTCCAGCCTTCCGCCACGGTAAACAATCCGGGTTGCTTCGCTCTCCTCAAGTCGAATCTCTATGTAATCGGCATCAAGCCCTTTCATGATGTTGGCAAACTCATCACGCATTCTCTCTTTTCTCCGAGCCTATGTATTGTAGCTTGCGATTAAGGGCGGAGGCAAGGGCAAGGAGTCCCAGTGGACTTTTTCTTGATAGAATAATATACTTAATCTGTAGACAGCTCGAGATGAAGTCCAGTCTCATTGGTAAGATTGAAAAAGCGAAACGTTATGCTGAAGAACCTGACCGTATCACCCTTTCGGAATTCGCCGCAGATTTTAGAGGCGAGCACAACAACTATACGGTAAGCTATAAAAACAAAAAGTGGGATTGCACCTGCCATTTCTTTTCCCGGAGGAAAGTTTGTAGCCATACTATGGCATTACAGCGTCTTTTCGCCCAAGTCTTACCAAAAGAGGCAACTATCCCTTCTGATGCTGACCCCTCTGCATGATACCAGATGTCGCCGCTCTATTGACATAGTCTATCGCTTCAGCTACCACAAAGAGCGAGCCTGTAACCAGGACAAGGTCTGCTTTTCCACTCAAAGCTAAAGCCTGCGCCATAGCTTCAGAAACGTTTTTGGTTATAGTAACTTTGACGTCCCGCTTGGCAAACTCGTTGACCAATACAGAGGTAGAAGCTGCCCTAGGATGAGAGGAACTGGTGATTATGATCTCATTGCCAAGAGCCCAAAGCTCTCTTGCCATTCCAGAGATGTCTTTATCACACGAGGTCCCAAAGACAATATAGCACCTATTGTATTTGAAATACTTCTTTACGGCTTCGACCAATATCTTCATCGAGTAGGCATTATGTGCCCCATCAACAACTACCATCGGCTCTTGTTTCAAAATCTGGAGTCTGCCCAACCAGCTCACTTGGCGTAGTCCCTGAATAATATGATGTGAGGAAATCTTGTTCCCTAGGGATGCTAAAGCTTCCAAAGCTGCCACGGCTGTAGCTGCGTTCTCTAGCTGGTGGTCGCCAAGCAATGGGATGGTTAGATTATAGCGCCGGTTATTACTACGAACTATAAATGCCTGTTGGAATAGGTCCCCGCCTGTCTTGTGCCAGGTGACATCTTCGCCCACTTTAATCAGTTTTACCTTTTGCTGCAGGCAAACTTGCTCAATCACTTTAGCTGCCTCAGCAGCCTGTGGGGCGCTGACCACAATGCATCCTGGCTTGATTATACCTGCCTTCTCTGCGGCTATCTTAGCAACAGTGTCACCAAGAATCTCGGTG
>FWPV01007066.1_pt1 | contig 20784 bp, 17 predicted proteins | sample 2228371 | NCBI WGS metagenome assembly FWPV01 (sample SAMEA103939776, study PRJEB20133) | metagenome | reverse complement strand
ACCCGTCAACCGCCCTGACCGCAGGGCGGGGAGTGGGCCATCTGTGAGGCGAGGTCGAGGAGGAGGTTCCCCGCCACCCGCCGCCGGTAGTCGGCGGAAGCGCGGAGGTCGGAGATCGGCTCCACCGCGGACGACAACGCGTCCCGGAGCTCCGCCAGTGCCTCCACCGCGAGCGAACGCCCCACGAGCGCCCCCTCCACCTCCCGCGGTCGGATCACGGTTGGTGCCACCGAACCCAGGGCCAACCGCGCCTCCGCGATCACCCCCCCCTCCAGCCACACGAGGGCCCCCAGCGAGGCCACGGCGATGACGAGGGCCTGTCTCCTCCCCACCTTGCGGAAGTAGGCCTGGGCGCCGTCCCTGGGGAATGGGACGGTGATGGAGCGAATGAGTTCCCCCGTGCGGAGAGCGGTCTTGCCGGGACCGAGCACGAACTCCGCCACGGTGAGGGAACGCTCCCCGCCCGGTCCCACCAGGTTCACCCGGGCATCGAGGAGGTACAGGGGAACGAGCCCATCCCCGGCCGGGGAGGCGTTGGCGAGATTCCCCCCGAGGGTCCCCATGTGGCGGAGGGCAGGGGAGCCGATCGTGCGGAGGGCGAGCTTGAGGATGGGAAGGGGGGTCGTGGCGGGCGAGGCGAGGATCGCGGCATGGGTTGCCGCAGCCCCGATCTCGACCTCCACTTCCGTTCCGCGGACCAGACGGAGCTCGGGGAGCTCCCCCACGTAGACGAGGAACTCTGGACGCGCGACGCCTTTCTGGAGATGGACTAAGAGGTCCGTCCCCCCAGCGAGGGGCTGGCCACCCTCAGTCGTGAGGCGGACGGCCTCGGCGAGGTCACGTGGCCGCACGATCTCAAGCATGCGCACGCTCGATCTCCTCCCCGGAAGGCGACGGCCTCTGGAGGTGCTCCATCCTGTCCACGTCCCAGACCACGCCCGGATCGTCCCACGGGATGACCTCGCAGTCCCCCAGGAGATCGCGCGCCCCGCGGTCGCCGGAGAGGCGAAGGACCTCCCGCCGCAGGGAGGGGGGTAGATACACAGGGAACCCCCGTTGCCCCTCGTACGATGGGGCCACCGGATGGTCCCCGGCCCGTGCCAACACCTCCCGTGCCGCCAGCTCGGGGACCCACGGCATGTCCCCCAGAAACACGAGCATCCCGCCCTCCACAACCTCTGCCGCCCGGCGCAGCGAACTCCCCATCCCCTCTTGCCAAGCCTCGTTCACGACCACTTGCCAGCCGGCTCGAACCCCCTCTCCCCTCGGGGGGAGAGGGGGAAAAAACGCCACCCGGATGGCCGGTGCCTCCGCGCCGAGGACGATCACCCGCTCGTCCAAGGGCAGCCTCTCCACGAGGTCCACCACCCACGCCAGGAGCGGCCGGCCCTCAATGGGGAGGAGGAGCTTCGGCCTTCCCATCCGCCGTCCGGCCCCCGCGGCGAGGACAACGCCGGTCATCGCAGCCGCTCCGCCGCCCGCAGCACCGCCTCCACGACCTGGGCGTAGCCCGTGCACCGGCACAGGTTCCCAGCGAGGTACTCCCGCACCTCTTCCTCTGTCGGGTGGGGGTTCTCCTGGAGGAGCGCGTAGGCGGCCATGATCAACCCCGGCGTGCAAAACCCGCACTGCACTCCCGCGGTGGCGAGGAACGCCTTCTGTAAGGGATGCAGCTTCCCGGAAGCGGCGAGCCCCTCGATGGTCAGGACGTCCTTCCCTTCTACCTGGATCGCCGCGGTGAGGCAGGAGAGGCGCGGTTTTCCATCCACGATCACCGTGCACGCCCCGCATTCCCCTTCCCCGCATCCCTCCTTCGTCCCGGTCAGGCCGAGGTCCTCGCGGAGGAGATCGAGGAGCCGGCGCCCGGGGGGGGTATCCACCGTCACCTCTCTGCCGTTTGCGCGAAACGAGAGCCTCATCCCTCCACCGCCGCAGCCACCGCGTCGAGCGTGGGCGGGATGACCTTGGGCATCTCCACCCCCCGCAGGGCGCCCTCGGGATCCTTGAGGCCGGATCCGGTCACGAACAAGACGACGCGCGAACCGGCGGGGATCGTCCCCTCGACCACGAGGCGGAGAAGGCCAGCGTAGGGAGCGGCCCCCGACGGTTCGGCGAACACGCCGGTGCGCCGGGCCAGTTCCTGGGTGGCCGCTACGATCTCCTCGTCGGTCACGGTCACGAACCCTCCCCCCGTCTTCGCCACCGCCTGCACCGCCCGCAGGGCATCCTGAGGTCTGTCCACCCGAATCGAGTCGGCCACCGTCTCCGCCCCCTCCCGAGCGGGAAGGATCGGTTTTCCCTCTTGGTGCCGGGCAAAGGCGTGGGCCACCGCCGCCGCTCCCGCCGCTTGGACCCCGTACACCCGCGGGACCCGCTCCGCCAGACCCACCCGCACAAGCTCGAGGAAGCCCTTGGCGAGCCCTGCAACCACCGCCCCGTCGCCCACGGAGACGAGGGCGAAGTCGGGGAGGTCACAGCGAAGCTCCTCTCCGACCTCGAACGCCGCCGTCTTGTTCCCCTCCACGACCATCGGGTTCACCCCATCGGAGCGGTTGTACCACCCAAAGCGCCGCCCGGCCTGGACCGCGACCTGGAACGCATCCCCGTACATCCCGTCCACGGGGAACACGGTCGCCCCGAACGCCACTAGTTGCGCGAGCTTCGCCCGCGGCGCCGACCGGGGAACAAAGATGTAGCAGGGGATCCCGCCTGCGGCGCAGAAGCCGGCGGTGGACGTGGCCGCGTTGCCGGTGGAGGCGCAGACGAGGGCGGTCCGCCCGAGCTTCCGCGCTGCCGCCACCGTCACCGCTGTGCCCCGATCCTTGCACGAAGCGGTCGGATTCACCGTGTCGTCCTTCACCCACAGCGCCCTCAGCCCGAGCTCAGCGGCGAGGGTAGGGCAAGCGTAGAGCGGCGTCCACCCCGCCCGCAGGGGGACGGCGTGCTTCTCGGACACGGGGAGAAGGGGCTCGTACCGCCATAGAGACAGGCGCCGGGACTCGACGAACGTCCCCCGGGACAGCCGCCGCGAGAGGTATGGGTAGTCGTACTCGACCTCGAGCGCGCCGGCCACCGGGCCGCAGCGGGGGCAGACGTCGTCCACCGACCACGGAGCGTGTTCCCGTCCACACGTCAGGCAGCGAAACGCGATTGGCTCACCCATCTCCCCCCTCCCCTTCGATCAGGAACGGAAGCGACCCCTTCACCCCACGGAAGAGGACAAGCATCTCCGCCGCCTCGCGCAACGAGCGCGTCCCAGGGAACGGAACCTTCAGCGAGATGTGCTGGAGGCGGAACCGCCTGTCCAGCTCCACGATCAGGTGCCCATCGGCAAGCGTCATCCTCCCCTCCTGCACGGAGAGGACGGCCTCTTTCCCCCCCTCCCGCCGCCGGATCTCGTCCCCTGCGATGAAGAACGCTATGCCCTGCTCATCCTGAAACGCAGGGAGGGTCAGGCAGAGGCGGGGCTTATCCCGATAGGGTCTGCCCTCGTGGACGCAGAACGTGGTGCAGTTCCCGCATTCGTTGCACGGTTCCACGAGGTGGACGATCTGCCGGCCCTGGCGAACTTCGAACGGCTCCTCCCCCACGATGCCAACCTCCCCCTCCCGGCAGGCGAGGACGGGGACCCGCCATGCCACGGCTTCGGTTTCGTAGGCGAGGTTGGCGCGGTTAGGGCACACCTCGACGCACTTGTCGCAGAACGTGGCGCACTGGACACAGCGGTTCGCCTCAGCGTGGGCCTCATCTTCCCCGAGGCACCTCGTCACGAGGTCGAACCCGCCGCGGTGGGGGATCGGGAGGACCATCGGATCGCGGCGGGGGAGGATCCGCGCCCGCGCCCACTTCGCCCGCGCCGCCTCGTTGGGCGAGAGGCTTGCATCCGCGGTGGGCCACGACCGGAACGGGACCCCAAGCTCCCGGCACATTGCCTCCGCCGCGCGCCGGCCGTCGGCGCAGGCCTCGACGATCGTCGCCGGACCCCGCACTGCGTCCCCACCCGCGTAGACGCGGGCGAGGCCGGTCGCCCCGGTCTCCGCGTCGGCAAGGATCCGCCCATCTCTCCCGGTTGGGATCCGACTCCCGGTGAGGAAACCCGTCTCGGGGCGCTGTCCCACGGCGACGAGGACAGCCTCTGCCGGGACCTCGAACTCGCTCTCCGGGAGCGGGATCGGGCTCCGCCGGCCATCCGGCCCTGGCTCGCCGAGGCGCGTCTTCACACAGACCACCGCCACCACCCGGCCATCGCGGCGTACGATGCGCTGGGGAGAAACAAGCTCGAGGAGGGCATTCCCCTCGGCGAGGAGGTCCTTCACTTCCTCCGCATCGGCCGGCATCTCCTCCCGCGTGCGGCGGTAGAGGACAGTCACCGGTCGCCCCGTTAGGCGACGAGCGGTCCGTGCCGCGTCCATCGCCGTGTTTCCCCCGCCGATCACGACGACGGGGGACCCAAGTGCCGGCCAGTCCCCGGAGGCGATCTTCCGGAGGAAGGCGAGGGCCCCCCATACCCCATCTCCATCTTCCCCCTCGATCCCCAGCTTCACCTCCCCCTGGCACCCGCACCCTACGTACACCGCTGCGTACCCCTCTTCCAGGAGCCCCTCTGGGGGCCGTTCCACGGGATGGCCGAGGACGATCTCCACCCCAAGGTCGCGGATGCGCTGGATGTCCTCGTCCACCACGGACCGTGGCAGCCGAAATGCCGGGGCAAGGCGCAGCATCCCCCCCGGCTCGGCCTCCTTCTCGAACACCGTGACGCGGACCCCGCTCCAGGCAAGGAAGTACGCTGCCGATAGGCCCGCTGGGCCGCTGCCCACGATCGCCACTCGCGGGCCCGTGGTCCGTGGTCCGTGGTCCGCGGTCCGTAACTGCCCTCGTTCGAAGGCGAACCGCTTGAGGGCACGGATCGCCACCGCCTGCTCGTAGTTGTTGCGTGTGCAGCGGGTCTGGCAGACGTGCGGGCAGACGTGGCCCGTCACGCCGGGGAGGGGATTCTGATTCAGAATCCCCGCTAGCGCTTCCCCATGCGCCCCACGGGCGATGCGGCAGGCGTAGCTCGGCACGTCCTGGGAAATCGGGCACACCTCCCTGCATGGGGCGGTGATGCAATCGAAGAGCTCCAGACCCGATTCGACCTTGGGGAGGCCGTAGGGGAAGTAGCCCTTCTTGTACCGCGGTTCGGCGAGGGCGTCCTCCGCCGCCCGGTCGAGGTGCGCAAGTTTGTCCTGCGCCAGTTCATCCCGATCCCGCGCTCCCTGGGCCCGCATCGTCTGTTCCAGGTTCTCCAGCCACCCGCCGAGCCGAGCGTAGCCACCTGGCTTGAGGAGGTCGGAGGCCGCGGTGACGGTGAGGGCACCGCAGGCCAGGATCGTGGGGACGTTCACCGCGTCGGCCCCGCCGGCATAGGACACGGCGAGGTCGCCCGCGAACTCCCGAACGAGACGGCGGAAAAGGGCCATCGTGATCGGGTACAGGGCCCGGCCGGACATGTAGACCTCTTCCCCGGGAAGGGTCCGGGTGTGGTTGGCCATGGCCAGCGTGTTGGAGAGCTTGACCCCGAACGTGAGCCCCCGCTTCCCAGCTGCGTTCCGCAGAGATCGGATGAGCTCCACCGCTCGGTCGTACTGGAGGTCGTGGTCGAACACGCGGTCCGGGATCGTGATCTCGTGGAACCCGAGGCGGTCGTGGAGGATCCCCAGCACCTCCTCCTTCCCGAGGAGGGTCGGGTTCAGCTTGACGAACGTGTGCAGACCCCGCTCCTCGAGGAGGTAGCGCCCAATCCGCTCGATCTCGTGGGGCGGGCAACCGTGCATCGTGGACAGGGTCACGTTGTCCGTGACCCGAGCCGGGATCTCGATCTCCTCTAGCTCCGGGAAGGTCCCGCCCAGCTCGCTCCGCAACTCGGCGATCTCGGCCGAAGCGTCGTTCAGACGGTCCATGAACGTCGTCATGCGCGCGCTGCGGATCCCATCCAGATCGTAGCCTACGCTCATGTTGAACACCGTCCCCACCGGGTCGGGGAGCCCGAGGTGGCGGTGGAGGATGTGGATGAGAACCCACGCCTTCACGTATTCGCCCGCGGACTGGTCGAGCTTGAGCTCCTGGGACCACTCCACGTTGTACCCCTCGTCCGCCATGTCGATGCACGGGCGGGCGATCTCCAGCTCGTCGTTGGCTTGCACCGTCTTCAGCTCGATGAACCTCCCCCCGCAAAGCCAGGCGGAGACGATGTTTTGAGCGAGCTGGGTGTGGGGCCCGGCGGCGGGTCCGATCGGCGTGGCCAAGGGGTGGCCGAACAGTTCCCCGCGGTACGGGGCATCCACCCGGGGGACGTGGAACAAAAACCGCGGGATCCCGAAGATCGAGTCCTTCTCCTTGAGTTCGGCGAGGGCCCACCGGAGGAGCCTTCCCAACGGCTGAACCCGCATCCGATCGGACATTTCGATCCCCTACAGGCGGCCCCACAGCCGCGCGGCAGCGTCGCGGGCCGCGGCGAGGGCGTGCGCCTCGTCCAGGCCCAGGACCTTCCCCTCCCTGAGGCACACCTCCCCACCCACGACCACCGTCCGGGGCCGGAGCCCCTCGCTGATCGCGCCGAACAGGAGGTGGGAAAGGAGGTTCCCCGCGTCGAGGGGGGTCGGAGGGTCGTAGTCCCACACCACGAGGTCGGCTGCGTAGCCAGGGGCGAGCTTCCCGAACGGGACCCCGAACGCGCCTTCGGCGAGGGCGTAGTTGTGGCGGACGAGGGAGAGGAGGGCGGGATCATCGAGCGTCGTTGGGTCACCCGTGACGTGGTGGGCGAGGAGCCGCGCCGCGAGGAGCTCCCCCACGATGTCGCACCCGAACCCGTCCGTTCCGATCCCGACCCGGACCCCGCGGTTGAGCATCGCCCCCACCTGGGCGGCGCCCACGGCGTTGTTCATGTTTGAGCGCGGATTGTGGATCACGCTCGCCGGCCGGTCAGCGAGGAGGGCGAGCTCGGCCCCGGAGAGGTGGATCCCGTGGATGAGGAGCGTCCCCGCGGTGAGGATCCCAAACCGGTCCAATCGCTCCGTGGTGCGGACCCCGTGTTTCTGGAGGGCGTCCAGCGGATCCTCCTTCCCCTCCGCGAGGTGGACGTGGAACGGGAGCTTGAGCTCCCCTGCCGCCTGCGCGGCCCGGTTCAGGGCTTCATCGGACAGGGTGAACGAGGCATGGAGCCCCATGTGGGCAGCGAAACGCCCTTCCTCCCTCTCCTCGCGAGCAAACCGGATGTTCTCCGCGATCCCCGCGTTCCGCTCCTCCTCCCCGCCGCGGTCCGTGACCTCGTAGCAGAGGTCGGCCCGCAGCCCGACCGTGGCCACTGCCCGCTTGATCTGGGAGAGGGATCCCATGATCGCGGCCGGGGAGGCGTGATGGTCGAACAGGGCCGTCACCCCGGACCGAAGGTGTCCCAACGCCCCCACGAGCGCCGAGTGGTGGACCGCGTCCAGATCGAGGGCCCGGTCGAGCTTCCACCACAGCTGCTCCAGGATCTCTCGGAATGAACTGGGGTCGAACCGTTGCAGCGGGATCCCCCGGGCGAGGGACGAGTACAGGTGGGCATGGGCGTTGACGAACCCCGGGGTGAGGAGGCGGCCCCCAGCATCGATCCGCGCAGCCCCCGCGGCCTCCGGCGCCGGTCCGGGACCCACGGCCGCGATCCGCCCCCCCTCCGTCAGGACATGGCCCATCTCGTGATACGTCCCGAACAGATCCGCAACCCGCGCCCGCTCGATGATCAGCGCCATGGCGCTAGTGTACCGACTCCTCCCAAGCAGACCAACGGGCCCTCACCCGTCCCGGAACAGGGGGATGATCGAACCAGACTCCACGTCCACTAGGCCACGGTCCGTGAGACGGAGGGCAGGGATCACCGGCAAAGCGAGGAGGGAGAGGGTCATGAACGCGTTCTCCAGGGTACATCCGCATCCACGGAGGCCATGGTGGAGGGCATCCATCCCCTGTGCCACTTCCTCCGCCGACCCCGTGGAGAGGAGCCCGGCGATGGGAAGGGGGATCCACACCAGCACTTCCTCCCCGCGCACAAGGCACACTCCCCCGCCTCCCCGTGCCACCTGGTTCCCCGCGCGGGCCATCGCCTCCCGGTCGGTGCCCACGATGAGGAGGTTGTGGCTGTCGTGGGCGACCGTGCTCGCCAGAGCGCACCCCTCGCCGAGACCCACCCCCCGCACGAATCCCCGCCCGATCCGGCCGCTCCGCTGGTGCCGCTCCACCACGGCTGCGTACGCCACATCGGGAACGAGCTCGACCATCCCCGCGCGCACGGGGAGGGCCACCGCCACGGCGCGGGTCGGGGCTTGGTTCGCGAGGACCTCGATCGCCCACACCTCGACTTCCCCAGCAGCGAGCGGGGCCCCAATAGCGAAATCGGCCGCGGCAAGGGGACGGGGGAGCCGCACCGTGTCCATCGCCCACAGGGGACGAGAGGGGGAAGGGACGGGAGAAACGACCTCTCCTGCCTCACCCACGATCTCCCCCCCCACGATCACCACGTCGACGGAAAACCGGGCGAGGTCGGGCACGAGGAGGATGTCCGCCCAACGCCCGGGCGCGATCGATCCCACATCCCGCGCCACCCCGAAGTGCTCGGCCGTGTTCACCGTGGCCATCTGGATCGCCACCACAGGGGGGATTCCCGCTCCGATCGCCAGGCGCACCACGTCGTCCATGTGGCCCTGGGAGAGGATCGTCTCCGCATGGCGATCGTCGGTGCAGAGGAGGACATGGCGGAGGTCGATCCCGGCCTCGCGTACCCCGCGGACCCCCGCGAGGAGGTCCTGCCAGGCCGTGCCCTGGCGGAGGATGGCGCGCATCCCTTGACGGACCCGCGCCACAGCATCCTCGGGCCGCGTCCCCTCGTGACAGTCGATCGGTCCCCCCGCTGCATAGGCATGGAACATCGTTCCCAGGTCGGGAGATGCGTAGTGTCCCCCCACCACCTTCCCTGCCTTCAGGGCAGCGGCAATCTTTGCGTGGACCGCTTCGTCCCCCGCGACGACTCCAGGGTAGTCCATCACCTCCCCCAGGCCGACGACATCGGGCCAATCGAGCGCCTCCGCCACCTCATTCGGGCCGAGATCGCCGCCCGCCGTCTCCAAGCCCGGCGCCGCGGGGACGCACGACGGGACCAGACCGTAGACCCGGAGTGGGGTCCGCTCCGCCTCATCGAGGATGAGCCGCACCCCCCGCAGCCCGAGGACGTTCGCGATCTCATGAGGGTCGGCGAACACGCCCGTCGTCCCATGGGGGAGGACGGCTCGGGCGAACTCGGTCACCCCAAGCATCGAGCTCTCGATGTGGACATGGGCGTCGAGGAGGCCAGGGACGAGGTACCGGCCCTGAGCTTCGATGACCCGCGTCTGGGGGCCGATCCTCGCTCCCGCGTCTGGTCCGCAGTACGCGATCCGACCGTTCGCCACGGCGATGTCCATGTGATCGATGATCTCACCCGAGTTCACGTTCACCCAACGGCCGGCGCGGACCACGAGGTCCGCGGGGCGCCGCCCCGTGGCCACGGCCACGAGGTCCCGCGTCACTTCATGGAGAGGTCTTCTCAGGCAGTGCATGAGCAGAACAGAGGGGCGGCCACCACGAAGCAGCCGCCCCTCGAGCGCAACCCACGCCCTTTACGGCTCACCTGGCCAGGGACCCGTCACCCCGGCCGCCGCCCACTCCATGGTGATGAGGTGGTCGTAGCTCATCCACATCCCCGCCGGGACGACGAGGTTGTCCTTCCGGTCGTACACCGGCCCCTCGAACGGGTCGAACGTGATCCCCGGGTCCGCCATCTGGTTGTAGCGCACGAACACGAGGTCGTACACCGAGATCTGTCCGAACAGCGGATGATCGATCACGTAATTCTTGAGGGCAGTCTCGTACTTGGGGTTGATCATCATCCCCATCTGCGCCCCAAGTTCCGCCGCCCCTTGGGCCAGCAGCCACCAGTAGTCGACGTGGGCCAGGTTCGCGTTCGTGTAGATCCCCTCGTGGATCTTGACGAGGAAGTCGTCGTAGATGACCTCCCAGTGGACGAGTTGGCCCGAGACCACGTAATCCGGCGCGAACGCGTACATCGGTGAGTAGTGGGCAAACGAGGTCAGGCCCCGCTCCGCCGCCACCTGGATCACCGTGGGCGAGTCCTCGGTGAACGCGAACACGTCACACCCCTCGGCGATGAGGGCCTCGGTCGCCTCCTTGGCTGCCGCCGGGTTGTACCACTCGTAGATCCAGCGCACGTGGACCTCGGCGGTGGGGTTGACCTCCCGCACGCCGCGGGCGAAGGCGCTGATGTGCCGCTTCACCTCAGGGATCGGGAACGCGCCAACGTACCCGACCTTCCCCGTCTTGGTGAGCGCCCCCGCCATGAGGCCGTTCAGGTAGTACACCTGGTAGAAGTCGGCCATGTACGTGGCCATGTTCGGGGCCCGCTTGAACCCGGACGCGTGGGCGAAGATCACGTTCGGGTAGCGCTGGGCGGCAGCGAAGGTCCCATCGATGAACCCGAAGCTCGTGGTGAAGATCACGTTGCAGCCCTGGCGCACGAGCTGGTCGATGTAGGTCTCGACTTCGCCCTCGGGCACGCTCTCGATGTACACCGTCTCCAGCCAATCGTACTTCTCATCCACGATCCGCCGGGCCACGTCGTGGGCGTGCGTCCAGCCGTAGTCGCCGATCGGCCCCACGTAGATGAACCCGGCTTTGATCTTCTCCGCCCCCAGGCCGAGAAGCCCCACCAACGTCAACGCTGCCACAACGAGCACAAGCTTCCGCACGTTCATCCGTCACCTCCGGAGGTTGTTCCGCATACAGGTCTAGGATGCTCACCTCGTCTGGACCCAGCTCTCACCCCCCGTTCATCTCTCGCCACGCACGTACGGAACCCCCAGGGAACCCGGGGCACGTCGGCGCCACCGCGCTCCCCCGAACCCGCTCACTGCCAAAACCAGTATAGCGAAAGCGTAGGGCATGAGCTTGAGGAGCTCGGGGGATACGTAGGCTTGAAGGCGGAACGACAGATGGTACAGGGCGCCGAAGAAGAATGCGCCCCAGATCGCCCGAAGGGGATCCCACGACGCGAAGATGGTGAGCGCGATCACGATCCACCCCATCCCGGCCGTCATCCCTTCCGTCCACGATGGACGGTAGGCCACCGACAGGTACCCTCCCCCGACTCCGGCGAGGAGCCCCCCCAGGGCCACACACAGGTAGCGGACGACGGTCACGTTGATGCCCAGCGAGTCAGCGGTGGCTGGGGACTCCCCCACCGAGCGGATGGCAATCCCCCACCGGGTGCGGAACAGAACCACCCACAGCACCACCGCAAGGAGGGTCCCGAGGTAGGTAAGGATCGTCTGATCGACGAACAGCATCGGCCCAAGGACGGGGATCTCCGCGAGGCCGGGGACGGTGATCGTGCCCAGAGGCACCCGGAGGGGCCTTCCCTCCCACCCCCGTCCAAGGAGCCCCGCCAGCCCCAACCCGAACAAGGTGAGGGCGAGCCCAGACACGTATTGGTTGGCGCGGAGGGTCACGGTCAGAAACGCGTGCCACACGGCGGCGATGGCCCCCACGGCCGCGGCGGCGAGGAGCCCCCAGCCGGGGTGACCGAGGGTCTGGGCCACGGCGAACCCAGCGTAGGCCCCGAGGATCATCATCCCCTCCACGCCCAGGTTCACTACGCCGGACCGCTCAGCGTAGATCTCGCCGAGCGTCCCCCACAGGAGGGGGACCCCGAACGCCAGGGCCCGGCTCACCGTGCTCACGAGCCAACCTAGGTCCATGCTTCCCCGCTCCTCCGCCACCGGATCCGCCAGTACATGAGAAGGTCCGAGCTGATGAGAGAGAACAGGATCAGCCCGTTGAACACCCCGGTGATCTGAAACGGAAGCCCGAGCGTGGTCTTCATGAGGTCACCGGCAGCGAAGATGAGGCCAAACAGGAGCGCGGTGAGGATCGCGGCGAGGGGGCTTCCCCGGGCGAGCCAGGCGACGATGATCGCCGTGTACCCGTAGCCCATCGAGATGTGGGACGGGCTGCGCAAGCGCCAGTGGATCCCCGCCACCTCTCCTACCCCGGCGAGGGCGGCCAGCCCTCCGGAGATGACCATCGCCAGGGAGAGGACCACGGTGAAGCTGATCCCTGCATAGCGGGCGGCATCCGGGCTCTGCCCCACTACCCGCACCTCGTACCCAAGCCGGGTTCGAGAGAGGATCAACCCCACGACAAGGGCCGCCACCACGCCCACGCCCAGCGTCGGCCAATGAACCCTCGTCCCCGCGATCAGGGGGAGGCGTGCCGCGGTCGGGAACATGTCCGTGTACGCGAACCCGCGCATCGTGGGGCCCTTCCACGGTCCATGAACGAGCCACTCCACGATGTAGGCCATGATGTAGTTCATCATCAGGGTGGAGATGACCTCGTTCACCTGGAGCTTGACCCGCAGGAGGGCCGGGATCACCGCCCAGAGGGCCCCCGCCCCAAACCCGGCGAGGAACATCAGGGGAAGGCGGAGCCCGTCGGGAACGGGGACGAACAGGGCCACCCCGCTCGCCGCCACCGCCCCCGCCAGGAGCTGGCCCTCGGCCCCGATGTTCCAGAACTGCGCCCGGAACGCCAGCGTCAACCCCACCCCGCACAGGATGAGGGGGATCGCACGGCGGACGATGTCCGACAGCCCACCCACCGTCCCCAGCGTCCCGCGGCCGATCTCGGCGTACGCCCGCCACGGGCTCACCCCGTAGGCCCAGAAAACGAGGGCGGCCAGCAGAAGGGCGACCACCACCGCGAGCACCGACACCCCGAACACGACGTGGCGCGGCGGGGCGAGCCTCCGCTCCACAATGAAGGGACCGATGCGCTTCATCCCCGCACCCGCTCCTCTCCGGCCATCATCATCCCAATCTCCTCCCGCTTCGCCTCTCCCGCAGAGACCACCCCGGTGATCTCGCCACGGAACATGACCGCGATCCGGTCGGCGAGCTCCATGACCTCCTCGAGGTCCTCCGACACGAGAAGGACACCTGCCCCTGCCTCTCGCTGCCGGAGGAGAAGTTCCCGGATCTGCTCCGTCGCCCCCACATCGAGACCGTAGGTCGGATGGGCAGCGAGGACGAGGGCCGGCTGGCCGGACAACTCCCGCGCCAGGATCAGCTTCTGGATGTTCCCCCCCGAGAGGAGCTTGGCTGGCGTCTTGGGGTTGGAGGTCACGATCCCGTGGCCCTCGATCGCCGTCTGGGCAAACCTCCGCACAGAGGCCGGGTGGAGGAGGCCCGCCCGGCAGAACGGGGGTCGATGGTGGCGCTTCAGGATCAGGTTCTCCTCCACGGAGAGTCCAGGGACGATCCCCATTCGAATCCGCTCCTCGGGAACGTGGGCCACGCCGATGTCGGACAGGAGGCGCGGGGAGCGGTTGGTCACATCGTCCCCGAGGATGCAGACCCTCCCCCGCTCGATCCGGCGGAGGCCCGCCAGTGCCTCCACCAACTCCCGTTGCCCGTTCCCCGCGACCCCCGCGATCCCGAAGATCTCCCCCCGACACACGCTGAAGCTCACGCCCCGCACGGCGGGGAGCCCCCGATCGTTGCGAACGTGGATCCCCTCCACGTTCAGGGCCGCGTCGCCGGGGGTGCAGGCCCTTTTGGTGAGGCGGAACACGACCTCCCGGCCCACCATCATCCGAGCCAGCATGGGTTTGTCCGCTCCCGCGGCGGCGACCGTGCCCACAACACGGCCGCGACGCATGACCGTGATCCGGTCCGCCACCTCAAGCACTTCGGTCAGCTTGTGGGAGATGAAGATGACCCCGTGTCCTTCCTCCCGCATCCGGGATAGAACCTTGAACAGCTCGCCTGTCTCCTGCGGGGTGAGGACGCTCGTGGGCTCATCGAGGATCAGAACCTCCGCCCCGCGGAGAAGGGCCTTCAGGATCTCTACCCTCTGCTGCTCCCCCGCGGAGAGCTCCCACACCCGCCGGTCTGGATCGACGGGCAGGCCGTAGCGTTCCGACAGCTCGCGCAGACGGCGCCCGACCCCCCTCGCCGGAGCCCAGAACGGGGTCCCCTTCAACCCCAAGGCCGCGTTCTCCGCCACGGTGTGGGGAAGGACGAGCTTGAAGTGCTGGTGGACCATCCCGATACCGAGGGCGATCGCCTCGCGCGGGGAACGGATCGTCACCCGTCGCCCGTTGACCAGGACGAAGCCGGAGTCGGGGCGATACAGGCCATAGAGGACGTTCACGAGCGTGGTCTTGCCCGCCCCGTTCTCACCCAGGAGGGCGTGGACCTCGCCGGGCCGGACCTCGAACGTCACGCGGTCGTTGGCGACAACCCCAGGGAAAGACTTGGTGACCTCCTCGAGCCGGACGAGAGGCGGGAAGCCCGGCCTCCTATCTGGACGGCCGGTACCGGCGTCAGCCCTCATGGTGCCCGCAGTATAGCGGCCCCCCGGTCCGATGGTCAAGTTGTCTGACAGGTTGCACCGTCGCTATACTCCGGGCAATGAGCGGGGTGCACGCGAGAGGTGTTCGCCGGTTCCATTTCGCCCGGGACGTGGAGGAGGCCCTGTCCCTCCTCGCGGCCTACGAGGGTCGGGGGGCGCTCCTCGCAGGCGGGGTCGACCTCCTCCGTCCCCCCCATGCAGCAAGTGTAGGCCTGATCGACATCACGAGGATCGGGCTCTCCTACGTGAAAGAAGGTCGCGGAGGGCTGGCGATCGGGGCCACCACGACCCTCACCTCGATCCTGGAAAGCAGGGCGGCTCGGGAGTACGGCGGGGGGATCCTCGCCGACCTCCTCCATCGGGTGGCGGTCCCCCCGCTGCGGAACATGGCCACGCTCGGCGGGGCGCTCGTGTCCGCTCATCCATGGGCCGACATCCCCACCGCCCTCGTCGCCCTCGGGGCGGAGGTGCGCTGGCAGGGAGAGAAGGAGGGGAGAGCACCGGTGGAGGAGCTGTACCAGGGACCGTTCCGCGGCCTGTTCCGGCACGCCGTGGCCATCGAGGTCCTGCTCCCGCCGTGGGACGGGGCGTTCGCCTACGAGAAGGTCGGCCGAACCGGGTACGATATCGCCCTCCTCAACGCGTGTTGCGGCGTGGGCCTGGCCGAGGGAAGGATCGCCTGGGCGCGGGTGGCCGTCGGGGCGAGGCCAGATCGAGGAGAAAGGCTCCGGTGGGCCGAGGAGGCGCTCATCGGGCAGAGGCCCAGCCAGGCGTTGTGGAAAGACGTCCAGGATCTCGTTTGGAAGCGGATCGAGGTCGGGGACGACCGTCGGGCGAGTGGGGCGTGGCGGCGGGAGGTGGCGGGGGTGCTCGTAGCGCGAGCCCTCGCCCGCGCCACCGGGAGGGCTGGGATGTGAAGCTGTTGTTCGAGCTCAACGGAGTACCCCAGTACCTCGACGTCGAGCCGGGAGAGCGCCTCCTTCCCCTCCTCCGCCGGCTGGGACTGAAGTCGGTGAAGGAAGGGTGCGGCACAGGGGATTGCGGGGCATGCACCGTGCTTGTGGACGACCGCGCCGTGCGATCGTGCCTCATCGTCGCCCCTCAGGTCCAGGGGAAGCGGGTCATGACCGTCGAGGGGCTGGGGACGGTCGACGACCCCCACCCCCTGCAGCAGGCGTTCCTCGACGCTGGAGCCGTGCAGTGCGGGTTCTGCACGCCGGGGATGATCCTCGTCGCCCACGAGCTCCTCATGCGCAACAGCAACCCGACCCCCGATGAGGTGCGAGAGGCGATCGCGGGGAACCTATGCCGGTGCACGGGGTACATGAAGATCGTGGACGCAGTCCTGCTGGCCGCCCAGTGGAAACGGGAGGGGAGATGGCGGTAGAGGTGCGGCGGAGAGGAGCCGTTGGCCAGAACGTCCGCAAAGTGGACGGGCCGTCCCTCGTCGCGGGGAAGCCGGTGTTCACCCTCGACCTCGATGTTCCGGGGATCCTCGTCGGGAGGATCCTCCCTTCCCCTCACGCCCACGCCGAGATCGTCGCCATCGACACAGCGGATGCGGAGAAGGTCCCTGGGGTGCGGGCGATCCTCCACCACGGGAACGTCCCCCGCGTCCCCTACACCACCGCCGGCCAGGGGTGGCCGGAGCCGTCCCCCTACGACACGGTCCTGTTCGACACCAAGGTCCGGTTCGTCGGGGACCGGGTGGCAGCGGTGGCGGCGGAGAGCGAGGAGGCGGTTGAGGAGGCGTTGAAGAAGATCCACGTCGAGTACAAGGTCCTCCCCGCCGTCCTGTCCTTGGATGATGCCCTCGCTCCCGGCGCCCCGATCATCCACGACGAGCCGGACGCGGAGGGGATCTACGACGCCAAGCGCAACATCGCCGCGGCGGTGGACATCCCGGTGGGGGACGCCGCGCGGGCCCTCGCCGAGGCGGGCGTCACCGCGGAGGCAACGTGCGAGATCCCGTACTCCCAGCACGCGGCGATCGAGCCCCACTGCGTGATCGCCTACTTCGACGAGGCGGGGCGGCTCGTGCTCCGCACCTCGACCCAGGTCCCGTTCCACGCCCGGCGGATCGTGGCGAGGGTGGTGGGGCTCGACCCGGCCAGGATCCGGGTGGTCAAGCCCCGGATCGGCGGAGGATTTGGCTCGAAACAGGAGATCATCCTCGAGCCGGTAGCGGCGCTCCTCGCCCTGCGCACCGGCCGCCCGGTGCGGATGGCCTACACCCGCCAGGAGGTGCTTGTTTCCTCCCGCACCCGCCACCCGATGCGGGTCACGGTGAAGCTGGGGGCGGGGAAGGACGGGGTGCTGCAGGCCGTGGAGATGGACGTCCTCTCCAACACCGGCGCCTACGGTGCCCACGCCCTGACCGTGCTGTCCAACGTCGGCTCGAAGACCCTCCCCTTGTACAACAAGGCGCTGCACCTCCGGTTCCATGGGAAGGCGGTGTACACGAACCTCCCTGTGGCGGGAGCGTACCGTGGGTACGGGGCGACCCAGGGTTACTTCGCCCTCGAGGTGGCGATGGACACGCTGGCCGAGAAGCTCCGCCTGGACCCGGTCGAGCTCCGGAGGCGGAACCATATCCAGGCTGGGGAGACGTCGCCCATCTTCGAGAAGATCGGCGAGGGCCGCGAGGGGACGGCGCAGGTCGTGCGCTCGTGCGCCCTCGGGGAGTGCCTGCGGGTGGGGGCGGAGCGGATCGGGTGGACCGAGAAGCGGGGGAAGCGCCGCCAGGACGGGCCGTGGGTCCATGGGCTGGGGATGGCGTGCGCGATGCAGGGGTCGGGGATCACGGGCGTGGACATGGCCGCGGCGACTCTGATGATGCAGGATGACGGGAGCTTCCGCCTCCTCGTCGGGGCAACCGACCTCGGGACAGGCTCGGATACGATCCTGGCCCAGATCGCCGCCGAGGAGCTGGGGGTTCCGGTGGACCGGGTCCTCGTCTACTCCTCCGATACCGACTTCACCCCGTTCGACACCGGCGCCTACGCCTCGAGCACGACCTACGTGTCGGGGAACGCCGTGCTCCGGGCGGCGCAGGACGTACGACGGCAGATCCTCGATGTGGCCGCCGCGGCGCTCGCGGAGAGGGTCGCCGACCTCGAACTCGCCGACGGAGCGGTCCGCAGCCGGCGGACGGGGAAGGCGTTGACCCTGCACGAGATCGGGCACCGGGCGACCTACGTCACCGATCAGCGTCAGATCGCAGCTACTGCCTCGTTCGCCTGCCCCGAGTCCCCGCCCCCGTTCGCCGCCTTCTTCTGCGAGGTCGCCGTGGACCGGGAGACGGGGATCGTGCGCCTAGAACACTTTGTGGTCGCTGCCGACTGCGGGGTGGCGATCCATCCCCACGCTGCCGAGGGGCAGCTCGAGGGGGCAATCCTCCAAGGGATCGGCCACGCTCTGTGCGAGGAGATGCTCTTCTCCCCAACGGGGCGTTGTGTGAACGCGAACTTCTTCGACTACAAGATCCCGTCGGCGCTGGATGCCCCGCGGATCGAGGCGATCCTCGTCCCGAGCGAGGAGCCGACCGGGCCGTGGGGAGCAAAATCGATCTCCGAGATCGGGATCAACGGGCCGCTTCCCGCGATCTCCAACGCGATCTACGACGCGGTGGGGGTCCGTCTTACCCGAGCTCCGTTCACCCCGGAGCGGGTCCTCCTCGCCCTGCGCGCTGCAGGAAAGTGAGCTTGCGCTCGCGACCGGCAGAGGTCCGGCCCGCGCCGCGAGATACGCCCCACGCGAGGCCTGTACAGGCCCACCGCGTACGTCCTCGCTCGGGGCGGGCGAGTTCCTGGTTCCCGTTCCTTCGCGGGCAGCCCCTGCAGCGTGAGTCCTTTCGTGACGAGAGCTTCCCTTTATCCTGGACTTGATTTTGGCTTCGTGCCGGCGATGGGCATCCGTACTGGGTAGGGTGGGAGGGCGAGCCGCTACCGTCGCAGGTACGCCCGGCGGCGGGCGAACCGAGCTGCCCCAGCCCCCGTGGCCTGTGCCTCACCAGCCCTCACCGCTCCGCCATAGTCGAATCCCGGAAGTCTACGCGACTCGATCGGCTTGCCCACCGCCTTCTCCACCCAACTGCGCAGGAGGCGGTCGGAGGGGGCGGACAGGCTGAACGCCTGCCCGCTCTTCGCGATCCGCCCCGTGCGCCCCACGCGGTGGGTGTAGGCGTCGACGCTATCCGGCAGGTCGAAGTTGATGACGTGGGAGATGTCCTCGACGTCGATTCCCCGCGCTGCGATGTCGGTGGCGACGAGCACCGCGTACTTCCCAGAGCGGAACCCATCCAGCGCCCCCTGTCGGTCCCGCTGGGCCATGTCGCCCTCGATCGCGGCGGCGGCGAACCCTGACCTACTGAGGAACGATGCCAGGCTCTGCGCGCGGCTCTTGGTGCGCGTGAACACGAGCACCCGTCCCGTCGCCGGCCCCCGGAGAAGGGCGACGAGAAGGTCCCGCTTCCGGCCCTCGGTGATCGGGTAGAATGCGTGGGACACCGTCTTCGCCGGGGCGGCAGCGTCCACCTCGACCGTGACCGGATCGCGAAGGATGCTCGCCGCCAACCGCCGGATCTCCGGAGGCATCGTCGCCGAGAAGAACAGGGTCTGGCGGTCCTGGGGGAGGAGCCCCAGGATGCGCCGAATGTCAGGGAAGAACCCCATATCACACATCCGGTCCGCCTCATCGAGGACGAGAACCTCCACGCGCGAAAGGTCGATCGCCCGGTCCCCGTGGAGGTCGAGGAGCCGTCCGGGGCAGGCGATGACCACCTCCGCCCCGCGGCGGAGGGCCACGGCCTGGGGCCGCTTCTTCACGCCGCCGTAGACGGCCACGCTCCGGACGCCGATCTCCTTCCCGAGCCCGCGCGTCGCCTGATGGATCTGCTCGGCAAGCTCCCGCGTTGGGGCGAGCACAAGGACGCGTACGTGGTCGCCCCTTCCCTCGGCGAGGCGCTGGAGGATGGGGAGCACGAACGCGGCGGTCTTTCCCGTTCCGGTCTGAGCAACGCCGATCAGGTCGCGCCCTGCGAGAACGATGGGGATCGCTTGGGCTTGGATCGGGGTGGGGTGAACGTAGCCAACAGCCTGAATCCCGGACGCAATCCGGGGGTGAAACGCAAACTCCTGGAACTCCACTGAAAGCCTCCTTGGCCCTCGTGAGCCAAGTCGCACTCTCAGCTCATGGTCTCCTGCAACCCCACGATTGGGGCATGCGATGCGTTCCTCGGTCTTCTAGCGGGCAGTATACGCTCTGGTTCGTCGTGTTGCCAGCCGCGTATCTCGCCCGGAAACCTCAACTCGGCGGTAGGAGGACCCGATCACCCTATCTTTGCGTACTGAAGGGTCTCCCGGCCAACCTGCTATCGCCCCTCGGCGGCGAGGCGGGCCAGCCGGTCGGCGCGCTCGTTCTCGGGGTCGCCGGCGTGGCCGGCGAGCCAGTGGAAGCGCACGCGCTGGATCGCCATCAGCCGATCGAGCTCCCGCCACAGGTCCTCGTTCGCTACCGGCAGGAGCCGCTTCCCCTCCCGCCGCTTCCAGCCATTCGCCTTCCAGCGGGGAAGCCACTCCGTGATCCCGCGCTTGAGGTAGGCGGAGTCGGTGAACAGCTCCACCTCTGCCCGCTCACGCAACGCACGGAGGGCCTCGATCGCCGCTTGAAGTTCCATCCTGTTGTTCGTCGTCCGCGCCTCGCGGCCAGAGATCTCCTTGCGGTGGAGACCGGAGAGGAGGACCGCTCCCCACCCGCCGGGCCCGGGGTTCCCGATGCACGCGCCGTCGGTGTAAATCCGCACCCGCTTCACGACCGGAAGGTATAGCCGGTGGTACCGCTTGTGTCGAGCCCCCCGTGATGCCTCAGAAGTAGGTGTTACCGAAGCCGCTGTCGATGCCTCAGAACCCATGCCACTGGGGCAACTTCGCCAGGGCGTAGGTTCTCCTCGATCCGCTGTTGCAGCACGGCTGGGTTCAGCATGTTGTAGATCTCCTCGGGGACGTCGGATGCGCCGAGCCCCCGCCGGTAGGGTGTCTGGGCCCGGTCGTACCTCTTCCGCACCTTGCTTCCCCACCCGCTCCTTGGCGATCAGCCTCCGCACCGGCTGAAACTGGTTCACCCTCAGCCTCCAGTCGTCGTAGATCGCCTCCAGGAGGTCGCACGCCACCTGCGACTCGTACCGCCGGTACCCTGTGGCGCACCAACGCACCAAGAAGGCTGTAGTGGGCCAAGAGATCGTTACCACCCCTGAGGGCCCAGTCGGCACTGATCCGGTCGAGCACCAGAGGCGGGAAGACCGCGAAC
>FWPV01007065.1_pt1 | contig 20790 bp, 20 predicted proteins | sample 2228371 | NCBI WGS metagenome assembly FWPV01 (sample SAMEA103939776, study PRJEB20133) | metagenome | reverse complement strand
CAAAATACCGTCGGGGGGAGTCCCCGCTCTTGCGGGGACGGGGGGCGGAAAGCCCCCGCTGCGACGCTGGATGCCGTCCCGCCCGCAGCCTCATGCGCCCGCCCCGGCCTTGACCTTGTTCTTCAACCCGGTGCCGAGGTAGGCCTCGATCACCGCCTCGTTCTGCATGATGTCGGCGGCCGAGCCTTCGGCAAGCACCTTGCCCTCGGCCATGACGATCACCGGATCGCAGAGGCGGCCGATGAAGTCCATGTCGTGCTCGATGACGCAGAAGGTATAGCCGCGTTCCTTGTTCAGTCGGACGATCGCGTCGCCAATCGTGTTCAGCAGCGTGCGGTTCACGCCGGCGCCGACCTCGTCCAGGAAGACGATCTTGGCGTCGACCATCATCGTCCGGCCCAGCTCCAGCAGCTTCTTCTGCCCGCCCGAAAGGTTCCCGGCACGTTCGTCGGCCAGATGAGAAATCGTCAGAAAGTCAAGAACTTCGTCGGCCTTCTTCGCAAGCGCGCGCTCCTCCTCGGCGATGCGACTGCGGCCGAACCAGGCATTCCACAGCCGCTCCCCCGACTGGCCTGCAGGCACCATCATCAGGTTTTCGCGCACCGTCATCGACGAGAATTCGTGCGCGATCTGGAAGGTGCGCAGAAGCCCCTTGTGGAAGAGCTCATGAGGGGTCAGTCCGGTGATGTCCTCGCCATCCATCGTCACGCGGCCCGAGGTCGGTTTGTAGCGTCCTGCGATCACGTTGAAGAGGGTGGTCTTGCCAGCGCCGTTCGGCCCGATCAGTCCGGTGATGGTCCCGGTCTCGATCCGGAGCGACGCGCCGTCCACCGCGCGGAAGCCGCCGAAATGCTTGTGCAGGTCGTCGACGACGATCATGCGCTCCCTTCCATGGCACTTCGTCCACGTTGCTCGCGGACTTGTCTTGCGAAACAGCCCGGGGGAATGCCCCGGGCTGTGCCGTTTGTCAAAGACTTTTGGCCTCAGCGATAGCGAACTTCGGAGATCGCGCCATCCACGATCTCGATCTCGCGATACGAGCCGGCGCTTTCGCCCGGGCCGATCAATTCGACCGAGGTGGCGCCGACGTAGTCGACGTCGGTCCCGGCGGCGATCAGTTCCAGCGCCTTCGCCAGTTCGCCCGGATAGATCGGCTCACCCGGGGCGTTCGCCACTTCGAGGACCTTGTCCTTGTAGACGTTCGGGTCGGTCGACCCCGCCGCCTGCATCGCCAGCATGATCAGAGCTGCAGCGTCGTAGCTTTCGGCGGCGAATGACGAGGTGCCGTCGAAGCCGGCTTCGGTCGCCATGGCGAGGAAGCTGTCGCGGCCCTGTCCCTGGGCGGCCGGGTTCTGGCCGAACGAGCCGTTGATCTCGGATCCGAAGTTGTCGACGATTTGCTGACCGACCATCCCGTCAGGCAGCACGAAGGTATCGAACGCGCCGCTGTCGAGGGCGGCACGGATCACGCCCGAACCGCCAAGGTCGGAGTAGCCCGCGACGACCAGGATCTCGCCGCCCGCCGCAGCAAGCGCCGCAACTTCCGAGGCATAGTCCGGCTTGCCGTCCTCGTGCGCGGCGCTGATCGTCACGGTGCCGCCCTTGGCCTCGAACGCCTGCTGGAAAGCGTCCGCGAGGCCCTTGCCGTAGTCGTTGTTGGTGTAGGTCACCGCGACGGTCTTGAAGCCGCGATCCATGATGATATCGGCCATCACCTCGCCCTGGCGGGCGTCGGACGGCGAGGTGCGGAAGAACAGGCCGTTGTCTTCGGCGGTCGAGAGGCCCGGCGAGGTGGCCGACGGCGAGATCATGACGATCCCGTTCGGAACCGCCACGTTGGCGAGCTGTGCGCCGGTCTCGCCCGAGCACATGCCGCCGATGATGCCCTTGACGCCGTCAGAGGTGATAAGCCGTTCGGCCGAGGCGGTGGCGAGCGCAGCGTCGATGCAGCCCGTGTCGCCGCGCACGGCGCTGACGGTCGAGCCGCCCAGCAACAGGCCCGAGTCGGTCACCTCCTTCATCGCCATCTCGGCAGCCGTCGCCATGTTGGGTGACATCGATTCCAGCGGACCGGTGAAGCCCAGCGTGATGCCGAGCTTGATATCCTCGGCCGAGGCGGCACCGGCGACCATGACGGCGGCCGAAGCCAGAAGAAGTCTTTTCATTCTTTCTCTCCCTGAAGGTCTGAAAACCTGGCGTGGACCCTACGGTGGCGCGCGGAAAAAGAAAAGAGCGTGGCGCGCTTGAACCCACTGGCCGGACACTCTGGCGTGAGAGTGATGGCGGGCGCGCGAACCGACCCTATGTCGTCCCAAAAGAAGCGGAGGTCGAAATGCGCCTTGTGTCCATCCTTGCATTCGTGCTCATCCCCTCGCCTGTTGCGGCGCTCGATACCTCGGCGGGAAGGCTAGCCGTCACACCGATGGCGGAAGGGCTGGACGAGCCCTGGGGTCTCGGCTTTCTGCCGGATGGCGGGTTCCTCGTCACCCTGCGCGCGGGCGAGTTGCGCCATTACCGTGGCGACGGTGGCTGGGTCGCTGTCGAAGGCCTCCCCGAGGTGCGCGACGACGGGCAGGGCGGTCTTCTGGACGTCCTGCTTCCTCAGGACTTCCGGACGACGCGCGAGGTTTTCCTGTCCTATGCCAAGCCGCAGGGTCGGCGCGAGGGGACCGCGCTGGGTGTAGGGCGGTTGTCCGAGGACGGAACGCGGCTGGAAGACTTTCGAGTGATCTTCGAGATGGCGGAAGGATCGTCGGGCGGGCGGCATTTCGGCAGCAGGATCGTCGAGGCGCCAGACGGCACGCTGTTCCTGACCATAGGCGACAGGGGTGACGACGATCAGGCGCAGAACCTGTCGGTCCACAACGGCAAGATCGTGCGTGTGGCGCGAGATGGGTCGGTGCCCCCGGACAATCCGTTCGTCGGCCAACCCGAAGCCCAGCCAGAGATCTGGTCGTGGGGCCACCGCAACCCGCAAGGCGCGGCGCTTGGGCCGGATGGAACTTTGTGGGTCAACGAGCACGGCGCGCGCGGCGGCGACGAGGTGAACCGCGTGGAGGCGGGGCGCAATTACGGCTGGCCGGTGATCTCTTACGGGACGGAATACTCCGGTGGCAGGATCGGTATCGGCACCCGGGCCGAGGGGATGGAACAGCCCGTGCTCTATTGGGATCCTTCGATCGCGCCCTCCGGCATGATGTTCTACGATGGAGAGATGTTCCCGGAGTGGCGAGGCGACCTGTTCGTCGGCTCGCTCAAGTTCGATTACATCGCGCGACTCGACGCCGATGGCGACTGGTCGGAAGAACGCATCGAAGGGCCCGAGACAGGTCGCGTCCGAGACATCCGCCAGGCGCCCGACGGGTCGATCTGGTTCATGTCGGTAAACGACGGGGCAATCTACCGGATTGCTCGGCCGCTCACGGAATGATGCGGTTGTATTTCGTGCCTTCCAGCGTCGCGCCGACGATCAGGCCTGCCTGACCGAAGACGAAGGCGATGACCGGCGACAGAACGGTGTTGGTATCGGCCAGCAGAGTCTCGCCCTGGTCGTTCAGGGCGTATTTGGCATCCGCTCCGACGGCCCAGCCGGGCGAGGTGCGAAACTGCTGGAGTGCCTCGGGCGTCATGAAGAACAGCGCATGGGCGTATTGCTGTGCGCCGATCTGAAGGCCAAAGGTTGCCTGCGTGGCCGAGTAGTAGTCCACGGTCACGTCGTTGATGCGCAGCGCACCCCGACCGTAGGAGGCGCCGAAACCGAAGCCCGCTTCGGTGATCAGCGGCATCCAGAGGATGCCCGCAGCCTTCGAGGCCAAGTCGCGCGTGTCGGGGTAGCGCGAGTAGAGGAAATCGCGTGTCGCATCGACGCGCTGGTCGATCCGCGCGCCGCCATTCGAACCCACGCCATTGGCGCATGCCGAAACCCCCAGCCCTGCGCCCATGACGATGAAACCGCGCCGAGTGATGGCCTGCATCGAATGCCCTTTCCTGCTGTGTCCGCCTCCGCTCCGACCTTGTCGCGGCCGGTAGCACCCAAAGTATAGGCAAACGGCCGCGAGGTGTCACCACAAGATGTGGCCATGCGATACGCTGAGGCGTGATCGGCGGCAGGTCGCCCAGCGTGTCTGCGCTCAGGGTGCCGGCAGGAGTGTCGTGATCCCGGTCGCGCCAGCCCGCGCGAGGTCGGGGTCGAGCGTCATGGGAATGTATTCGCCCCGCCTCCACAATTCGCCCAAGTCGTCATAGTGCCGCGACAGCGGATGCCCGGATTGCCCTGTCGGGATGATGAACACCGAGCTCTCGGGGTCGGCGAAGTCATAGACGCCACGATAACCCGCACCGTGCACGTTCAGGAAGGGTTCGGGGTCCTCTCCCCCGGTCAGGCCACGCATGAGCGTATGGTCCCCTCCGCTGGTCGACTGGCGGATGTTCACGATCCACCTGAGCAGGGGTATCTCGCCCAAAGTCGGATGGTCGTGGGTCGCGATGTGGGCGTCGCCCCAGCGGAGGGATTCCAGGGTGCCGGGATGGTGTTCGGCGATCCAGACCAGAGCGTCATCCAGCGCAAGCCTCGCGATGTCGGTGCAGGTCTCGATGGCGGTCGACTGGATGATGTCGCACCATGCACCAGCGCCATCCACATCCCGGAAGACGCGCTCGATGAACACCGGCTCGACATGCGTCAGAGAGCCTGCGAGCGGCCCGAGGTCATCGCGGATCAACCGGTCCTGAAGCGCCCGCATCCAGGCAGAGTAGATCAGCGGCTCGGGCATATGCTCGTTCATTTCGCCGTTCCATTCGGCCAGCATCTCTAGCGCCCGCTGGCGCCGCCGCTCGGGCGTGCCCTCGGGGGCCGCTTCTCCAGTGAACCAGAGGTCGCGTGCCACCAGCGGCAACAAGGCGCGGGCATCGGGTGCAACTGTGTCCAGCTGCGCTTCGACGAAACTGTCGCGGGTGTGAACCTCGCGCGCCTGCATCAGCCGGCGCCACCGCTGGACGCGCTGCGTATCGCCCCACCAGTGGCTTACATGCATTGGAAACGGGCGATCGACGATCTTGTTGTTGGTGTTTCCGAGAATGCCGCCTTCCGGGTCAATAACGCGCGGGTTGGCATCGAAAGGCAGCGTGCCCTGCCACCGGTTCTCGGGCCGCCAGCCCGGAGCTGGCAGACGACCCTGACTCTGGTGGCGGGCGTCGCGCCGCGGCATGGCGCCGACCATCACCATCGCGATGCGCTCGGAATCCGCCAGCGTCACGTTCTGCGACGGCGCGATTGCAAGAGGGGCAACCTCCAGCGCCTCGTCCACGCTGCCGGCGGACATCACCGCGATGGCGTAGCTGACGGACGTGTCCTCTCGCGAAAGGGCCGTCCAGGCCATCGACATCACGTGACCCGGCGGAGTGATGCTGTCGAGGTTATAGAAGGTGCCGGGGATGACCGGACCATTGCGTGTCCATTGAAGGGTCAGCGTGACGGGCACGTCGTCCTTCACCTCCACGATCGACGGCCGCGTCTCGAACGGTTCCCATCCGGACTCGGTGCGGTACCTTGTCGGATCGGCCGGGTTCAGTTCCTCGAGGAAAAAGTCCTGATCGTCGAGGTACGATGACGTAAGCCCCCAGGCCAGCCGCGCGCTGCGCCCCACCAGCACGGCCGGGATTCCAGGGACCGTGCCGCCGATCACTCCGCCGGAGGAAAGTTCGAGCCGCGCGAGATACCAGTTCGACGGGGCAGTGAAGCCCAGGTGCGGGTCGTTCGCGAGGAGAGACCCGCCCGCGGCCGACCGCGACGGCGCCGCAGCCCAGGCATTCGATGCCCCTGCGAGAGGGGACGGCGCAATGGGCGACAGAGGATCGGCGTAAAGCCACCGGTCCAACGCCGCGAAACTCTGCGCGGCCCCGGGCGCAAGTTGCGCGTAAGACGGCAGTTCCATCACGCCGCTGCCCGGCACGTCAGGCTGGATGTCGCGCAGTCTCTCGTCGGGAAGGACAAGCGACAGGCGTGCCCGAAGCACCTCGGCTTCGGCATGACCGGCGAGTTGGAGTGCGAAGAGCTTGCCCACGGCCAGCGAGTCGGCCGGTTGCCAGGCCGCGATTTCGTTCGAGAACAGGAAGAATTCCGGTGCCCCACGCCCCAGTGCCTCGCGGTTGACCACCTCGATCCAGGCGTTCACGCCGCGTGCATAGGCCTCGAGCGCCGCACGTGCCTGGGGCGTCTGCGCATCGACCGAAGCAGCAGCCGCCCCGTAGAGATCGAGCCGGCGCAGCAGTTCGTCGATTGGGAGCGTTCGGCGACCGAACAGCTCGGAAAGTCGGCCCTGTGCCGTCCGCCTGAGCATCGTCATCTGCCACAGCCGGTCCTGTGCATGCGCAAACCCGAGGCCGAAGAACACGTCTTCGTCGGTGGCCCCAAACACGTGCGGCACATTCGAATTGTCACGGACGATCTCGACGGGCGCGGTCAGGCCTGCCACTTCGTGTGTCGCGGAATAGTCTGGAAGCGAACGTGTCGCGAACCAGTACCCGATCGCCAGCGCAAGGCCCGCAAGCACCGCAAACAGGGTGAACAGGCGCAGAAGCCAGCGGAAAAGGGTTACCATCAGGCAAGGTCCCAGGCGGTTGACGGCACGTGTGGGGCGGTTAGTTACAGCCGAACGTCAGGACATGCAAAGGCAGACGGGGGAGAACGGGATGGCGAAGGTAGCGTTTCTGGGTCTGGGTGTCATGGGCTTCCCCATGGCGGGGCATCTCAAGGCCAAGGGCCACGAGGTTACGGTCTATAACCGGACGCTGGCCAAGGCCGAGGCCTGGGTCGAAAAGCACGGCGGGGCGCTGGGACGGACCCCGGCCGAAGCCGCCGAGGGCGCCGACTTCGTGATGGCGTGCGTCGGAAATGACGACGACCTGCGGAACGTCTGCAAGGGGACGGATGGCGCCTTCGCCGGCATGCGAAAGGGCAGCATCTTTGTCGACCACACCACAGTGTCGGCCGCCGTGACGCGCGAGCTGTCAGCAGAGGCAAGGCGCCTGGGTCTTGGCTTCGTCGACGCGCCCGTGTCTGGCGGTCAGGCTGGCGCGGAGAACGGAGTCCTTTCGATCATGTGCGGCGGCGACGCAGCCGACTACGATCGCGCGGAACCGGTGATGGCGGCCTATGCGCGTGTGTGCAAGCGGCTGGGCGAGTCGGGTGCGGGCCAGATCGCCAAGATGATGAACCAGATCTGCATCGCGGGGCTGCTACAGGGGCTTTCCGAGGCGCTGCGCTTCGGCGAGAAGGCCGGGATGGACGGCAGGGCTGTGGTTGAGGTCATCAGCCAGGGCGCTGCAGGGTCGTGGCAGATGGTCAACCGGCATGCCACAATGCTCGACGGCAAGTTCGACTTCGGGTTCGCCGTCGACTGGATGCGAAAGGACCTCGGCATCTGCCTGAAGACCGCCGACGAGATCGGCGCGCCCTTGCCCGTCACTGCACTGATCGACCAGTTCTACAAGGATGTGCAGGCGATGGGTGGCGGCCGCTGGGATACTTCGAGCCTGATCGAGCGGCTGCGCACATTCGACGGATAGGGCTGCGTGACGCTGCCGAGGATTCAGCTTTACAAAACTAGCAATGTAGTTATTTTGGGGTGATGACGATGTCCAGCCCCACTGCTCGCGCCCTCGCGGCGCTCGGCCATGATGCCCGGCTCTCGATCTTCCGGCTCCTTGTGCAGGCGGGTCGGGACGGGCTGAGGGTCGGAGATATCGGCGATCATCTTGGCCTCGCGCCCTCTACCCTGGCGCACCACCTGTCGACGCTGGTCGAAGCCGGCCTCGTCCTTCAGGAGCGTCAAGGGCGCGAGGTTCTCAACCGTGTCGATTTTCCTGCGATGGAGCGTGTGCTGGCCTTCCTGACCTCGGAGTGCTGCACCGGCGTGACGATCGAGAAGCAGGACAACGCGGCATGAGCGGTCTTTTCACACCAAAAATAACCATTAAGCTAGGTATAACGAAATGACAGACCTGCCGATCGCGGCATCCCGCTGCCGGGCACTTGCCGGACATCTATGGCAAGATCAACGTGTTTGGCTGGTGGTCGGAGCGATCTTCGCGATCCTCGCGATTATTGACCCCGCGCAGGCGGCCAACACGGCGGCATTCGCTACGGCCGCCCTGCTTGGGACCGCTCCCTATCTGATTCTGTCGATCGCCATCGCTGCCTGGGCGGGGGCGTCGGGCGCCGATAACATGATCGCGAAGGCGTTCACGGGCGCGCCGCTTATGATGATCGTCGTCGCCGCGCTTGTCGGAGCCATGTCGCCATTCTGCTCCTGCGGTGTGATTCCATTGATTGCAGCGCTTCTGGCGATGGGCGTGCCACTGTCGGCGGTCATGGCCTTCTGGCTTGCCTCGCCGATCATGGACCCTTCGATGTTCGTACTGACGACCGGAGTGCTCGGCATCGAATTCGCCATTGGCAAGACGCTCGCCGCGATCGGGATCGGCTTGATTGGAGGCCTGGTGGTGCTGCTTCTTTCACGGAAAGGTGCTCTGACCGAGCCGTTGCGCGACGGAGTGGGCAACGGTGGCTGCGGCGGGGCACGCGTGCGCGTGCCCGGGCCAGTGGTCTGGCGCTTCTGGACCGAGCCGGGACGTCGCGCCAAGTTCGGCCGCGAGGCGGCGAAGACCACGCTTTTCCTCGCCAGGTGGCTGACGCTGGCCTTTGTCCTCGAAAGCCTGATGCTTGCCTGGGTTCCGGCGGAGGCGGTGACAGCCGTTCTGGGCGGAGAAGGGCTCCTTCCCATCCTGACGGCCACGCTGGTCGGAGTTCCGGCCTATCTCAACGGCTATGCCGCGCTTCCTCTTGTCGGCGGGCTGATCGGGCAGGGCATGGCGCCGGGCGCCGGGCTGGCCTTCCTTGTTGCCGGCGGCGTCACGTCGCTGCCCGCCGCGATCGCGGTCTGGGCGCTGGCACGTCCGCCGGTCTTCGCGCTCTACATTGGGCTGTCTCTGGCCGGAGCCTTCGCGAGCGGGTTTCTGTTCCAGCTCTGGCAAGCGATCTGCTGAGGCCCAAAGCAGGCGCCCGTCCGAAAATGCAGGGGAAAGTGCAGGCTTCTGTTGCCAGGTGCCTGCGAACCCCGCCAGAACGCTGCTAGGCGCCTGGGCTTAGATTTCGGTTACCCGAACTGCTTACGCAGCAAGAGCCACCGGAGCACGGTTGTCGTTGGCAACTGTACTTTGCGGACCGATAACGGTGGTACCTCACCGAGCGAAAGCAATCCCCTTTAGACGTCCGTCGATCCTGTTTCGGCCCCATGGTCCCCCAACGAGGGTTCTGGTGGAGCCGCCGGGTACCGCCCCCGGGTCCGATCCGCTTATTACGGGCGCGTTTATCGCCATAGTCGCGGGCGAACCCCCGACAAGCTGAATATAGGCACCACGCCCGGCGGGCTCAAGATGGAACGCATGTCCTCCAGCGATGCCGGGGACTCAGCCTTCGGCCATCAGCTGGGCCTTCGCCTCGGCCAGGCATTCGGCCATCTTCGCGCGGATCGTCTGCTCGTCGGCACGGTCACCGAGGTCGGCCTTCAGTTTGCGCACCACGTCCTCGTGCCCGGCTTCCTCGAAATCGGCCGCCACGACCTCCTTCGCATAGGCTGCGGCATCTTCACCCGACTTGCCCATGAGACCCGCTGCCCAGAGCCCAACCAGCTTGTTGCGGCGCGCCTCGGCCTTGAACTGCATCTCGGCGTCGTGGGCGAACTTGTTTTCGAAGGCGTTCTCGCGATCGTCGAAGGTGGTCATGGGCTCTCCTCGCGGGGTCGTGTCTGCAGGTTCCATATGCCCGCGGAGGGGCCTGGCTGCAAGGGTGCGTCCGCGCCCGCCTTGCGGCATGACGCAACTCGGCGTATATGCCGCGCCATGAGGAACGCGGCCCTGGCCTTGGGCGCGCGAGCTAGGAGCTTCCATGGCACGCCGCAAGAAGATCTACGAGGGCAAGGCGAAGATTCTCTACGAAGGCCCCGAGCCGGGGACGCTGGTCCAGTATTTCAAGGACGATGCCACCGCCTTCAACGCCCAGAAGAAGGCGACGATCGAGGGCAAGGGTGTCCTGAACAACCGGTTGAGCGAGTTCTTCATGAACGGCCTCAACGCGATCGGCGTGCCGACGCACTTCATCAAGCGCATCAACATGCGCGAGCAACTGATCCGCTCGGTCGAGATCATCCCGCTGGAAGTCGTCGTGCGCAACTTCGCCGCCGGCTCGATCTCGAAGCGGCTGGGAATCCCCGAGGGGCAGGCGCTTCCGCGTCCGATCATCGAATTCTACTACAAGGACGATGCGCTCGGCGACCCGCTGGTGACCGAAGAACACATCATCGCCTTTGGCTGGGCCAGTCAGCAGGACCTTGACGACATGGTGGCCTTGGCGCTGCGGGTGAACGACTTCCTGTCGGGCGTGATGATGGGCGTCGGGATCCGCCTCGTCGATTTCAAGATCGAGATCGGCCGCATCTGGGAAAACGACTACCCCAGGCTCGTGGTCGCCGACGAGATCAGCCCGGACTCCTGCCGCCTGTGGGACATGAAGACGGGCGAAAAGCTCGACAAGGATGTCTTCCGCCGCGACCTTGGCAACCTCGCCGACGCCTATACGGAGGTTGCCAGGCGCCTGGGCGTTCTGCCGTCGAACGTAACGCACACGACGAAGCCGACGCTGATCAACTGAGCGGGCAGGGGGCTTTCGCCCCCGCGGCCCGTTCCGTGCAAATCGCACCAGGCGTATGTCGGACAAGAGGAAGCCGGCACGGCTTCTTGCGGCGGCTTTCGTGCGCCTGTATCAGGCGGCAAGCCGCAAGGAGGACCGCCATGAAAGCCCGGGTTCACGTCATGCTGAAGGAGGGGGTGCTCGACCCCCAGGGCGAAGCGGTGCGGGTGGCGCTCGGCACGCTGGGCTTCACGGGGGTCTCGGAGGTGCGCCAGGGCAAGGTGATCGAACTGGAGCTTGCCGAAACCGACGCGGCCCGCGCGGAGGCCGAGGTCCGCAAGATGTGCGACAAACTTCTGGCGAACACGGTTATCGAGAAATACTCGGTGGAAATCATCTGATGCGCGCCGCGCGCTTTGTCGGGCCTCGCGCGGCGCTCGAACTGGCGCAGCTGCCCGACCCGGTGCCGCCCAAGGATGGGGTCGTTCTTGAAGTCAGGGCTTGTGGCGTGTGCCGGTCTGACTGGCACGCGTGGACGGGTGCCGATCCTGTGCCGGCTGGCCTTGTGCTGGGGCACGAATATTGCGGCGATGTCGTGGCCGTAGGCGACGGCGTGACGCGGTGGCGCACAGGGGACCGGGTTGTCGCGCCCTTCATCCTGGCATGCGGCCACTGTCCCGCCTGCGCCGCGGGTGGTCAGACCACCTGTCCGGACCAGGCGCTGCCCGGGTTCAACATCGACGGCGCCTATGCACAGTTTGTCGCGGTGCCCTTCGCCGACACGAATCTCGCGCGACTGCCCCAGGGCATGGATCCGGCGCTGGCTGCGGCTTTCGGGTGCCGGGTGACAACGGCCTGGCACGCTCTGACAGGGCGGGCCGACCTGCGGCCGGGCGAATGGCTTGCCGTGTTCGGAAGCGGGGGCGTCGGTTTGGCTGCGGTGATGCTGGGCCGGGCGATGGGGGCACGGGTCGTTGCGGTCGACGTAGTCGCCGAGAAGCTGTCCTTTGCCCGGGCGCACGGCGCTGAGGCCACGGTCGACGCTCGCGAGGGCGACCCGAGTGAAACGGTTAGGGCAATCACCGGCGGCGGCGCGCATGTCGCGGTCGAGGCTCTTGGCCTGCCTGCCACGGCCGGGGCGGCGCTGAGGTCCCTGCGAAAGCTCGGACGCATGGTGCAGGTCGGGATGCCTGCCGGGGCGCACGCCACGCAAGCCTTGCCCTGGGATGCGCTCTATTCCGGCCAGCTTGCCGTCTATGGCACGCGTGGAATGCCGGCCTGGCGCTATCCGTCCCTGTTCGACTTCTTGTCGGCCACGGGCCTCGACCTGTCGCCGCTGATCGCCCGGCGGGTGCGACTGTCCGAGGCGTCCGAGGAACTCGTGGCCTTTGACAGCCCGGGACCACCCGGTGTTGCCGTCATTACCGATTTCGCCACCTGAAAGGAGAGCGCTGATGAAAGCCGCTGTCATCACCTATCCGGGGTCCAACTGTGACCGTGACCTGACGCGTGGTTTCGAACTGGCCGGGTTTGAGGTTGTCCCGGTATGGCACAAGGACACCGAGCTTCCGGCAGGCACCGACGTCGTCGGCGTGCCCGGTGGGTTTTCTTGGGGCGACTACCTGCGTTGTGGCGCGATCGCGGCGCATGCCGAGATTTCGCGGGCAATCCGTGCGCATGCGGAACGGGGCGGTTATGTGCTGGGGGTCTGCAACGGATTTCAGATCCTGACCGAGATGGGGCTTCTGCCGGGCGCGCTGCTGCGCAACGCAAGCCTCAAGTACGTCTGCCGGGTCGTCGAACTTGAGGTCGCCACAGCCGACAGCGCCTTCACCGCCGGATACGGTGCCGGTTCCCGCATCCGGGTGCCGATCGCCCATCACGACGGAAACTACACGGCGGATGAACAGACACTTGCGCAGCTTCAAGGCGAGGGGCGCATCGCCTTTACCTACGTCGACAATCCAAACGGATCGGCGTGCGACATCGCCGGCGTCCTGTCCGAGAACCGTCGCGTTCTCGGGATGATGCCGCATCCCGAACGCCACTGCGAGCCGTCGCATGGCGGTGTGGATGGGGCGGCGCTCTTCCGCTCATTGGCGGGGGAACTGGTCACTGCGTGAGCGGCCGGCGGCTTGAGCCGGACCGCGCCCCGCCCTAGTCTTCCGTCATGACGACCGGATCGAGCGGAGAGGCGGACGCGCCGGAAGAGACCACGCGTTGGGGCGTGCGCATCTCCGTGCTCTTGCTCCTCGTGATCGCGGCGACGGTGATCTACGTCACCAACCGCCTGCTTACGGAACGTTTCACCGAGACGACCCGCAACCGCGCCGAGGTGCGCCTTGCGCTCTACTCCGGCAACATCATGTCCGAGCTTCAGCGCAACTCGGTCGTGCCGCTTCTGCTGGCCCGGGATCCCCTGCTGATCTCGGCCTTGAACACGCGGGACTACTCGCAAAGCTCGCAGCGCTTGATCTCGTATCGTGACGAGATCGCGGCTGCCGAACTCATGTTGCTGGATTCGGACGGGCGGACGGTCGCGGCCACGGACCGCAACCTGATCGGGACGCTCCATCGCAACACCCCCTATTTCGTCGAAGCGCTGCGTGCGTCCGAGACCGTGTTCACCACCACCGAGCGTGAAACCTCAGCCTTCGACTTCATCTACTCGCGGCGCGTTCAGAGCGACCGTCGCACCATCGGTGTCATCGTGGTCAAGGTCGATCTGAACAAGTTCGAGCGGGCCTGGGCCTCGATCGCCGATGCGGTGCTGGTGACGAACAGTGAAGGCCGGATCATCCTGGCGACCGAACCGCGCTGGCGCGGCGTCACCATCGACGAGGCGTTGGCGCGCCAGTCGGTGCCGAATGCGATCGAACGGGCGTTGCAGGCCACCGCCGAATGGGGGGTGCTTCCGCCGGACGCCTATGTGCGCGGCGAGGCGGCGATGCGCCTTGACGCGCGCGTTCCCTTTCAGGGCTGGCGCATCACGTCCTTCACGACCTTCGCCAGCGTACGCGAGCGGGTGAATGCCGTCCTCGCTCTGGAGATCATGGGCTTTGCGATTCTGCTGGCATTGACTTTCTACCTTTCGTCGCGGCGCGCCCTGTCGCGGTCGCTGCTCTTCCAGCGGGAGTCGGCCGACCTTCGCGCATTGAATGCGCGCCTTCAGCGGGAAATCGCCGAGCGCGAGAAGATGCAGAAGAGCCTCGCCGTGGCAGAACAGACGCTTGAGCAATCGTCGAAACTGGCGGCGCTGGGGGAGATGTCGGCGGCCGTGAGCCACGAGCTGAACCAACCGCTTGCAGCCATGAAGACCTATCTGGCGGGTGCGAAGCTCCTGTTGCAGCGCAAGCGCCCCGAGGAGGCGTTGTCGTCGTTCCAGCGGATCGACGACCTCATCGACCGGATGGGGGCCATCACGCGCCAGCTCAAGAGCTATGCGCGCAAGGGTGGAGAAGCGTTCGAGCCCCTGGATGTCAGGGCCTCGCTGTCCTCTGCGCTCTCCATGATGGAGCCGCAGCTCAAGCGGCGAAGGGTGTCGATCACGCGGGCCGTACCCAAGCATCCGGTGATGGTGATGGGCGACCGTGTGCGGCTGGAACAAGTCATCATCAACCTGCTTCGCAACGCGCTCGACGCCACGAAGAACATCGGCGAGCCCAAGATCGACCTCATCCTCTCGGCGGGCGAAACCGCGACGCTGACCGTGCGCGACAACGGACACGGCATCGACGATCTCGAACGCCTGTTCGAACCATTCTACACGACCAAGGCGCCCGGCGACGGCGTTGGCTTGGGGCTTGCCATTTCGTCGGGGATCGTGAACGACCTTGGCGGACGTCTCACGGCGCGCAACGCCGCGTCGGGGGGGGCTGTGTTCGAGATTCAGCTCCCCATATTGGGGTCATCGCAGGAAGCGGCCGAATGAGGGTGGGACCATGGCACGCACCATGAAAGTCGCGATCGTCGACGACGAACAGGACATGCGGCAGTCGATCAGCCAGTGGCTGGCACTGTCGGGCTTCGATACCGAAACCTTTCCGAGCGCCGAGGATGCGCTTAAGGTGCTCGGCCCCGACTATCCCGGCGTCGTGGTCAGCGACATCAAGATGCCCGGAATGGACGGGATGCAGTTCCTCAAGCGCCTGCTTGGCATGGACTCGGGCCTTCCGGTCATCATGATCACCGGCCATGGGGACGTGCCGATGGCGGTCGAGGCGATGCGCGTCGGTGCATTCGACTTTCTGGAAAAGCCCTTCAATCCCGATCGGATGACCGAGCTCGCCAAGAAGGCCACGCAGGCCCGTCGCCTAACGCTGGACAACCGCGCGCTGCGGAAGGAGCTCAGCGACGGCACCGGGATCATGAAGAAACTGATCGGCACGTCGCCCGCGATGGAGCGGCTGCGCGAGGATATTCTGGACCTTGGCCAGGCCGACGGCCACGTTCTGATCGACGGCGAGACCGGCACCGGCAAGACGCTGGTCGCACATGCGCTGCATGCCGTGGGCCCGCGGGCAGGCAAGAAATTCGTCACGATCTCCTGCGCGGCGCATGACCGGGAGACGCTCTCGCAGCGGCTGTTCGGGCCGGTAACCGAAGGTGGCCAGCTTCCCCTTGTCGAAGAGGCGCGCGGCGGGACGCTTGTGCTCGAGGACATCGAGGCACTTCCCCCCGAACTTCAGGCGCGGCTGCTGACCTTCATCAACGAACAGGGCACACCGGCCGAGACGCGTATCATCGCCATCGTGAACCAGCATGGTCCCGACCTGACCGTGGAGCAGGTCCTGCGACCGGACCTGTATTTCCGCCTCGCCGCGCTCAAGATCGTCATCCCGCCGCTCCGGAACCGGGGCGAGGATATCCTGTCGCTCTTCACACGCATGGCTCAGCAATTCGCCGAGGAATACGGCTGCGACGCGCCCGAGGTGACCGCGCAGGAAGCCGCGCAGCTTCTGCAAGCGCCGTGGCCGGGGAACGTGCGGCAGTTGATAAACGTGGCCGAACGCGCAGTGCTGCAAAACCGCCGCGGCACGGGGACCATCGCGTCGCTCCTCATGGCCGAGGACGAGGATTCGGGTCCCGCCGCCATGACGACCGAAGGAAAACCGCTGAAGGAATATGTCGAGGCCTTCGAGAGGATGCTCATCGACAACACGATGAAGCGCCACAAGGGCTCCATCGCTGCGGTGATGGAGGAGCTTTGCCTGCCGCGCCGCACGCTGAACGAGAAGATGGCGAAGTATGGCCTGCAAAGGCAGGATTATCTCTGAGAACGCCGGTGGGGCTTGGCAACCCCGCCATGCAGGGCGTATACCGCCGTGCATGAACGGCACCTGCATCATCTGCATCTGCATTACCGGCTGACCTTCGTCGGCGGGCCGTTCTTTCAGTTTCCAAACAGACCTGGATGAGCTAGCACCCGCCGCGGTACCGCCGTGAGGGCTAAATGACGAACATCCGCCTCTACAACACGAAGACACGAACGAAAGAGGTTTTCGAGCCGATCGACCCGTCGAACGTGCGGATGTATGTCTGCGGGCCGACGGTCTACGATCGTGCGCATCTGGGCAATGCGCGACCCGTTCTGGTTTTCGACGTGCTCTTTCGCCTCCTCCGCCACGTCTACGGAAAAGACCACGTGACATACGTGCGCAACTTCACCGACGTCGATGACAAGATCAACGCGGCGGCGCAGGCCCGGAAGGATGCCGGCGACCCGCGCAGTGTCGAGGAGCTCATCCGCGAGCGGACCGACGAGACGATCGGCTGGTATCACGAGGACATGGACGCGCTGGGGGCGCTGAGACCCACGCAGGAGCCGCGGGCGACCGAGTGGATCGGCGCGATGATCGCCATGACCCAGGAGCTGATCGCCAAGGGTCACGCCTACGAGGCCGAGGGGCATGTCCTGTTCTCGGTCGAGAGCTACCCCAACTATGGCAAGCTGTCGGGCCGGACGGTCGAGGACATGATCGCGGGCGCCCGAGTCGAGGTCGCGCCCTACAAGAAGAACCCAATGGACTTCGTCCTCTGGAAGCCCTCGACCCCCGACCTGCCCGGCTGGGACAGCCCGTGGGGCAGGGGGCGGCCCGGCTGGCACATCGAATGCTCGGCGATGGCGCACGAGCTTCTGGGCGAGACCTTCGACATACACGGCGGCGGCATCGACCTGCAATTCCCCCACCACGAGAACGAGATCGCACAGAGCATGTGCGCCCACCCCGAGGGAGGCTTCGCGCGCTACTGGATGCATAACGAGATGCTCCAGGTCGAGGGGAAGAAGATGTCCAAGAGCTTGGGCAACTTCTTCACGGTGCGGGACCTGCTGGACCAGGGCGTGCCGGGCGAGGTCATCCGGTTCGTGATGCTGAGCACACATTACCGCAAGCCGATGGACTGGACGGCGGTAAAACAGGTCGAAGCCGAGATGAAGCTTCATGGCTACCTGGAAACCATCTTCCAGCTTGGCGATCTGGAGTTGGCAAAAGGGCTAAGTCCGGATGAAGAACTCGTCGCCGCGCTGGCCGACGACCTGAACACTCACGAAGCCTTGGCGCGACTGGACCGGCTGCGGGACGTGCCGGACGCAAACGCATTGGCCGCCGCGCTTGTGTTCCTCGGTTTGTCGCAATGGCGCGATCTGGAACGACGTGTCGCGGAGATGGGCCGGATGAGGTCCATCCTGGACGAGCTCCAAACCCGGCTCCATGAACTGAGGCAAAGGGCTCTGGAAACGCGGGACTTCACCGAGGTCGACCGGCTGAAGTCGATGCTCGCTGCGGCAAATGTCTCGGTGATGATGAACAGGAATGGGGTCACCCTACGTCCCGAAGCGGATGCCTCGCTCAAGCGACTGGAGGCGATGCTGTGATCGACGCGGTTGTTACGCGACGAACGCAGGTTGACCCCCGGCCCGAATGTGGGGGCGAGTTCGCCCCCGCCCTGGGGGGCGAGTCGCGGGTGAACCGTGCAGCAAGCGGCCCGGAAGGGGGAGTCCCCGCATGACCCGCGAACCCCTCTCCCTTTTCGACACCACCCTCCGTGACGGCCAGCAGACGCAGGGCGTGCAGTTTTCGACGCCTGAAAAGATCCAGATCGCAAAGGCTCTGGACGCCCTCGGGATCGACTACATCGAAGGCGGCTGGCCCGGTGCGAACCCGACCGACAGCGAGTTCTTCGCGCAAAGGCCCGCGACCCGCGCCACCTTCACCGCCTTCGGCATGACCAAGCGCGCCGGGCGGTCGGCGCAGAACGACGATGTCCTGGCAGCCGTCGTCAATGCCGAGACGCCCGCCGTCTGCCTGGTCGGCAAGACGCACGACTTCCATGTGACGACTGCGCTTGGCATCGCGCTGGACGAGAATGTCGAGAACATCCGCGCCTCGGTCGCGCATCTCGTCGCGCTGGGGCGCGAGGCGCTGTTCGATGCCGAGCACTTCTTCGACGGCTACCGCGCCAACCCCGGCTACGCGCTAGACTGCCTGCGTGCGGCATTCGAGGCGGGGGCACGGTGGATCGTCCTCTGCGACACCAACGGCGGCACGCTGCCGGCCGAGATCGGGCGCATCACGGCCGAGGTCATCGCCGCAGGCATCCCCGGCGACCGTCTGGGCATCCACTGCCACGACGATACGGGCAATGCGGTAGCGGGCAGCCTTGCCGCGGTCGATGCGGGGGCGCGACAGATCCAGGGCACGCTGAACGGCCTGGGCGAACGCTGCGGCAACGCGAACCTGACGACCCTGATCCCGACGCTTCTTCTGAAGGAACCCTACGCCAGCCGGTTCGAGACCGGCGTGACGCGCGAAGCGCTGACCGGGTTGACGCGGGTCAGCCGAATGCTGGACGACATCCTGAATCGCGTGCCTCTGCGCAGCGCGCCTTACGTCGGCGCCAGCGCCTTCGCGCACAAGGCGGGTCTGCATGCCTCGGCGATCCTTAAGGACCCGACGACCTACGAACACATCGAGCCGGGGGCCGTGGGCAACCAGCGCATCATCCCGATGTCGAACCAGGCGGGACAGTCGAACCTTCGCGCACGGCTTGCCGCGGCGGGGATCGAGGTCGCGCCCGGCGATCCGCGGCTGGCGGCGATCCTCGACACGATCAAGACGCGCGAGGACCAGGGCTACAGCTATGACACCGCTCAGGCTTCATTCGAGCTGCTGGCGCGGCGTGAACTTGGCCTCTTGCCGCGGTTCTTCGAGGTGAAGCGCTACCGCGTCACGGTGGAGCGGCGGAAGAACAAGTACGACCGGATGGTCAGCCTGTCCGAGGCCGTCGTCGTGGTGAAGATCGGCGACAGGAAGATGCTCTCGGTCAGCGAAAGCATGGATGAACTGGGCACCGACCGCGGCCCGGTCAACGCGCTGTCGAAGGCGCTGGCCAAGGACCTCGGACCCTACCAGGGCTATATCGACGATATCCGCCTGGTCGACTTCAAGGTGCGGATCACCCAAGGCGGGACGGAAGCCGTCACACGCGTCATCATCGACAGCGAGGACGCGCAAGGTCGTCGCTGGTCGACCGTGGGCGTATCGCCGAACATCGTCGATGCGAGCTTCGAGGCGCTGCTCGACGCGATCACCTGGAAGCTCGTCCGCGACGGCGCGCCTGCGTCATGAGCGGCGTGGCGCCGGTCGACAAGGAGGCTTTCCTGCGCTTCCACGCCGGCGCATCGCGGCAAGTGCCGGGCACGCCCGAGGATGTCGCCTGGGCCGTCGCCGCCGCTGGACCGTGGCCGGGGGCGCAAGTTCTCGATGCCGGGGCGGGGGACGGGGCTGACATTCCCGCGTTGCGCGTGGCCATTCCTGACGCGCGGGGCGTAGCGGTCGACGCGTGCGAGATTTTCGTCCTTGCAATGGCCGAGCAGTCCGGGCCCGAGGTGCGGGCGCTCCACGGGGCGATGGGCCCCGTGCCGGGCCTCGACGGGTCTCCGCCTGTGAACCTCGTGGGCGAGGGGCCATTCGACCTGATCTGGTGCGCTGGCGCGATCCACTTCCCGGGCGTCGAGACGGCGCTGCGCCACTGGCGCGGCGCGCTGGCTCCGGACGGCGCCGAACGCCAGGCGCGCCTGTGGCGCGCGCACCGGGACGAGGTCGGCTACCACGCCGTTCTCGCGGTGCCGTCATGAGCGTACAGGCCTGCGCCGAGCTTGTTGCGCGCGGCGACCCCGACCGCTTTGCTGCGGCCATGGCGGCACCGGTCAGCGCACGTCCGGTCCTGTTTCCGCTCTATGCGTTCAACCTCGAGGTTGCGCGGGCACCGTGGCTCACGCAGGAGCCGATGATCGCCGAGATGCGCCTCCAATGGTGGCGCGATATCGTGGGCGAGATCGCGCAGGGCAAGCCGCCCCGTGCGCACGAGGTCGTTCAGCCGCTTGCCGAGGTGATCGGCAAGGGTCGGGTTCCGGTCCAGTTGCTGGATGACCTGGTCGAGGCGCGCCGATGGGACATCTACCGCGAACCCTTTGTTGATCGTGCGGCCCTTCTCGCCCATCTGGACGCGACGGCAGGCAACCTGATGTGGGCCGCGGCACTGGCCCTGGGCGCGCCGGCGAATGCCGAGCTTGCGGTGCGCCATTACGCCCGTGCGGCAGGACTGGCGGCGTGGTTTCAGGCAGTGCCGGAACTTTCTGCGCGCGGCCGGCTGCCCTTGCCGGACTCCTCACCCGACGAGATTGCGTCGCTCGCAAGCGAGGGACTGCACTGGCTCGAAGCCGGGCGGAATGCCCGCGGTTCACTCCCGCCAGCCGTGCGGCCGGCAACACTATCCGCTTGGCAGGCTTACCCGCTTCTTCGGATGGCCGCGCGCCACCCCGGATCTGTCCTGAAGGGACGGCTCGTGCTGTCCGAGGCGTCGCGTCGCGGCCGTCTTCTTTGGGCGGCGGCAACGGGCCGTGTATGACCGGCTTGTGGGATACGAGCGGCCTCCAGGAGACCGCTCGCCACTCACCCGTCAATGTCTGGTCGAAATACGCACAGAGGAAATTGTCGGTCCTGGCAATGATGCTGTCCCTGAGCGTGGTGTAGGTTCTGGCTGAGGTGGTCACCGGCGATGTTCGGTTAGGGTCTGGTTGCTTACGCCAACCCAGGACC
>FWPV01007064.1_pt1 | contig 20791 bp, 20 predicted proteins | sample 2228371 | NCBI WGS metagenome assembly FWPV01 (sample SAMEA103939776, study PRJEB20133) | metagenome | reverse complement strand
GTTCTCTCGCGAGTGTGAGGAGTGCTATCAATATTTATTATGCAAATGCGTCATTGAAAAACAAAGCAAACAAATACCCCCAGACAAAAGCTGTTTTATTAAGCATAATGCAGAATGGAAAGCTTCCTGAAAATCCGCTTGCTACTATGGGAGATAAATCTGATGTAAGCGTAGGGACAACTGCTTATCCTGCTTGTACAGCTGCTGATGGAACAACGAAGGTGGGTTGGGTTTATAACACTACTACAGGTCAGTTCTGGTCAAACTGGGGTGGTGGTTTTGCTGCAAACAAATATTAAAGCTCAGATTTTTTAGAAGTGTTAAAAGGCTGCCTTCGGGCAGCCTTTTTTTTGCCTTTATCAACATTGCCAAGCAACAGTTTTTACCTGATGTAGGGTTCTTGTTCTTGACCATATGTGTGCAATTTTCGTATAATAATAACCTTAAAAAGGCGAGAGTGGCGGAACTGGCAGACGCGCTGGACTTAGGATCCAGTGGGCAACCGTAGGGGTTCAACTCCCCTCTCTCGCATTAATTAATTTACGAGGAGAAAGAATGAAGGTAAACATCGAAGATTTAAGCACAGTGAAAAAGAGAGTAACCGTCACCCTGTCAAAGGAAAAGGTTGATGAAGAGTTGAAGAATGAGTTGCTGAAGATCGCAAAAGTTGCCCAGATAAAGGGTTTCAGAAAAGGTAAGGCACCCTTTGCGATGGTTGAGAAGGTTTATATGCCTGAGGCAATGGAACGTTTTGCAGACAGGGCTATCAGAGAAAGTCTGAAAACCGTCGTTGATGAAAACAATCTCAATCTTGCCGTTTCCCCTGTAGTTGAAAGCCAGAATTTTGGAGATGAAGGATTTGTTTTTAATGCCACACTGGAGATTCATCCGAGGGTGGAACTGAAAAAATACAAAGGCTTAACATTCAAAAAGGGTAAAGTTAACGTAACAGATGAAGAAATTGCTGAAAAAATAGAAGAACTGAGAAAAAGACTTGGTGAACTGAAGGACAGGGAAAGTGGTGAACATTGTGAAGACGGTGATATAGTGGAGATACTGGTTCAGAAGTATGAGGTTGACGGCAAGGAAATGGGGAGTAATTTTCACGAAAGCATTGACCTGTCAAAAAAGGAGATTTTCCCTGAAATAAGAGAGGCTCTGATAGGTTCTAAGGTTGGAGAAATCAAGGAAATTAAAATTAAATATCCTGAAGACATAAACGATGAAAATCTTGCATCAAAAGAGGGCTTTGTTTCTTTTGAGGTTAAAGGCATTAAAAGGCATGTTTATCCCTCAGATGAGGTACTGGCTGAGAAAAATGGTGTGAACTCAATTGATGAGCTTAAAGACAAAATCAAAAGCGAACTGATTTCGGGTAAACAGGCTGAGGTTGACAGAAACTTCAGAAAAGAGGTTTTCAGAATCCTTGCGGAAGAAAATTCTTTTGAGGTGCCACCCACATCAATTGACGAGCTTGCCTATAAAATGGCTGAAGATCTGTATAACACCTACAAAAGGTATGGCATGGATCCGGACAAGTTGGGGCTTGACTGGGCAAATATCATAGAAAACTACAAGGGCGAGGCGGAAAGAAGTCTTAAACAACAGTATTTGATTAAGGCGATAAAAGAGGCTGAAAACCTTGATGTTTCAGAGGAAGAGGTGGAGGAAAAACTGGAACAGCTTTTCGGCAACATTCCTGATGCGGAGAAAATCAAATATTTCCAGAACAGCAATATAAGAAACAACCTTTATGTAGATATGGTAAGTAAAAAGGTTTTTGACTTTATTGTGTCACAGAATAATGTGGTAGAGGAGTAACGGAAATGAGTTATTATATACCATTCGTGGTGGAGCAGACCGGCAGAGGCGAACGTTCTTATGACATTTACTCAAGATTGTTAAAAGACCGCATTGTTATGCTGGGCACCACAGTTACCGATGAAGTTGCAAACAGCATTATCGCTCAGCTTCTGTTTCTGGAGTCAGAAGATCCGGACAGGGATATTTTTATCTATATAAACTCTCCCGGCGGATATGTAACCTCAGGGCTGGCTATTTATGACACTATGCAGTATATTAAGCCAGACGTCTGCACCTTTTGTGTGGGACAGGCAGCAAGCATGGCTGCAATTTTGCTTGCAGGAGGTGCGAAAGGCAAGAGGTTTGCCCTGCCAAACTCAAAAATAATGATTCATCAGCCCTTAGGCGGGGCAGAAGGTCAGGCAAGTGATATAGCCATAAGGGCAAAGGAAATTCTGAAAGTGAAGGATAATCTTAATAAAATACTTGCAAAACATACAGGACAGGATATAAGAAAAATAGAGCTTGATACCGACAGGGATTTTTATATGACCGCTACAGAAGCCCTTGAGTACGGGGTGATAGATGCTGTTGTGGAAAAAAGGCGTTCTTAAGAAGATAAAAAACTAACAGGAGTTTTTGTGAATAAAGGCGATATGGTAAGGTGTTCCTTTTGTGGTAAAAGACAGAATGAAGTTAAACAGCTTATAGCTGGTCCAAACATATTCATTTGCGATGAATGTGTAAAACTATGTAACGATATCCTCGCTCAGGAACAGGAAAAAGAAAGGGCAAGGTTTTCGTCTGGATTGGTGGTGCCAAAGCCATCCGAGATTAAGAAGGTTCTGGATGAGTATGTAATTGGGCAGGAAAAGGCAAAAAAAGTTCTTTCTGTTGCTGTAAGTAACCATTACAAAAGAATTGCAGCCAAAAATAGCGGAAAAAGGTATGATGTTGAGCTGAAAAAAAGTAACATACTGCTTGTGGGTCCCACAGGAACCGGAAAAACACTCATTGCCCAGACACTGGCAAAGATTCTGGATGTGCCATTTGTCATTGCAGATGCAACCACACTAACAGAAGCAGGCTATGTAGGTGAAGATGTAGAAAATATTATTCTCTATTTACTTCAGGCTGCTGATTATGATGTGGAAAGGGCACAAAAGGGTATAGTTTATATAGACGAAATTGATAAAATAGCAAGGAAAACAGAAAACCCCAGTATAACAAGGGATGTTTCAGGAGAGGGTGTTCAACAGGCACTTTTGAAGATTCTGGAAGGCACAATTGCGAACGTTCCACCTAAGGGGGGTAGAAAGCATCCCCATCAGGAGTATATAAAGGTGGACACTACCGACATTCTTTTTATTTGTGGTGGTGCCTTTGAGGGCATCGAGAAGATAATAGAAAGAAGGATTGGTGGGAAAACGCTCGGTTTTAACGCAGACATTCAGAAAAAGGAAGAAAAACCACTCGGAAAGCTGCTTGAACAAATATTACCACAGGATTTACTCAGGTTTGGACTCATACCGGAGTTTGTGGGCAGAATACCTGTGATAGCCACATTTGAAGAGCTGAATGAAGACGCAATGGTAAGGATACTGACAGATCCGAAAGATTCCATTGTTAAACAGTATCAGGCACTTTTTGATATGGAGGATGTTAAACTTAAGTTTACAGACGGTGCCTTGCGTGCCATTGCAAGAGAGGCTATTAACAGAAAAACAGGGGCGAGAGGACTCAGGGCTATTATGGAGAATGTGATGCTTGACCTCATGTATGAAATCCCCGGACAGAAAAACATAAAAGAATGCATAATCAGTGAAGAAACGGTCGTAAAAAATGAGGCTCCCATCATTCTTTATGAAGAAGGGGCAGAATTTGCCTGATTGTCTTCTATGCATTGAAAATATTAGCTTTTTATTTTTAAACAGCTTTTGAAGCTTTGAAAAATTTAAACCTGATTAAAAAAAAGTGTTGACATTGTTTTTCTGCCTTGATATATATAGACTAACTTTACCAAAAAGGAGGGTAACATGACAAAAGCAGAATTAGTCAGTGCAATTGCAGCAAAGGCAGAAATTTCCAAGGCAGCAGCAGAGAAGGCTCTTAATGGGTTTATAGGTGCTGTAACCGAAACATTGAAAAAAGGCGGAAAGGTTGCTCTTGTTGGTTTTGGAACATTTGAAGTTGTTAAAAGGGCTGCAAGAAAAGGCAGAAACCCCAGAACAGGACAGGAGATTAAGATTAAAGCATCCAAGGCTCCAAAGTTCAGGGCTGGCAAGGCATTAAAGAAGGCAGTTGCTTAATTTAACTTTTTAAATGTCACCACTGAAGAGAGGTCAAACTCCTCTCTTCTTTTTTTTGAGGGCGGTTAGCTCAGCGGGAGAGCATCGGCCTTACAAGCCGGGGGTCGTAGGTTCGAAACCTACACCGCCCATTTTTAACACCTCTCATACAATAATCATTAAATAGTTTTTATCTTTTCTTGACAAGCACACCAAAATAGAGTATCTCATAAATATATCTTTTTAACAGGGGGGCTTATGAAGCATAAAATCCTTATAGCCTATGACGGAACAGACTATTCTCTGAAAGCTGTTGAGTACACTGCAAATATTGTGAAACTTAATCCTGATTTTTTTGAACTGGTACTGTTTTTTGTTCTGCCATCGCTACGTATAGACTTTGTGGAGTACGGAGATTTACCGGAGGGAAAAAGCGAAGAGGAGGGGCTGAAAAAAAGAAAAGAGTTTCTTGAACAGTTGAAAAAGGATACGGAAAGCAAAAGTGAAAAAATCTTCAGCAGGGCACTGAATTTGCTTAAAACTTATAAAATAGAGAAGGTTTCCTGTAAATTTAGCCATTGCACAACCGATACAGCAGGTGAGATAATAAAAGAAGTTGAAGCCAATGGTTATAAGACGGTAGTGATTGGCAGAAAAGGCGGAAACCCCTTTAAAGAAAGACTTCTTGGCGGAACGGCGGAGAAGGTTATAAGGTATCTTAAACATTGTGCTGTATGGGTTGTGGAATAGGCTTTATAAATTGTTATGGAGGTTTATTATTATGCGTAAATTAATGCTACTTTTTTTTATTTTAATATTTTCTGCCTGTAGTGCTTCTTTAAAGCCTGTAAAAACGGAGGGAGTAATCCTTGATGAGAAGGAAAATAAACTGGTTAGTGAAAAAGGTAACTACATGCTGGAGGTTCAGATAGCACCACAAAGCTATGCCTTTTACGGCATGGAGGACACATTTATTGTCTTTTTTGTTAAAATGGAAAACCTTGGAGATAGTGAGATAAAAACAGGTTTGAAAGATTTTGTTATCCTTGATGACAGGTTGAATCAGGTGAATGTTATGTCTGTAAATGATGTTGCAAAAATAGTGGAACAAAATCTTTTTTATCTTATCCCCTATCCTTACATAGGATACTATTCTGAAGGACAAAACTATTATGAAGGCAGATATCTTTATAATCCGGGTGCACCCCATACATATCCTGTTTCTCCAAAGGATTTATTTTTAGATGCCTTCCCATTCGGCAATATTCTGCCGAAGGCTCATGTAAAGGGTAAGATTTACTTCAAAAAGCGTTTATCGGAAGCGAAAAGAATTAACCTCAAGGCTGTGAAGTCAGAGGATGGATATCTTTTTGATTTTATGTTTGAGGTTAAGTAGTAAGCCAAGTTTTTTATCTTAACTGCTTCCGCCAGTTTATGTAGCCTGCAAGAATTGGTGGTAACACAATAAGCATAAGTGAAATATAGGGGTTGCCACCAACTGTTTTGAGCATTTTAAAAATAACGGTTCTTGCAACTGTAAATAAAAGCAAAATTAGTATGCCGTAAAATATAATTTCCACATTCTTTTTGTTGCGTCCAAGCTGGAAACCAAAGGGAAATATTAAATAAAACAGCAGAAAGAAAGATATAAAGGTGGTAATTCTGTTAATCATCTGAAAATGGAAGCTTTTTATGTCAACACCTGTTTTGCCTGCAGATTTTATAATGTTTAAAAGGTCAGGGAAACTTAACCAGTCCGGCTTGAAGGATATGTTGCTGAAATTTTCAATAAAACCTATATCAGATATTGTAACAGATTTAAGCGTTCTGCTGGTACGGGCTTTGTAATCATAAAAAGTTGCTTCTTCTGTCTTCCAGTCTTCTCCGTCTTTGGAAATAAGATGAGAAAAAAAAATGTTTTCTATGCCTTTTGATGTCTTGTCTGTTTTTATTATGTAACTATTTAGAAGTATGTTTTTTTCAGGTATAAAGAGGTTAACAAAGATAAACCCATCTCTGGTTTTGAAGATGAGTTCATATACCTGGTCTGTTTTTCTTGTCTGGTCTTTTTTAATTATGACATCAGATTTGTAGATGCATTTTGGATATATGAAGTTATCGTTAAAAAAGGTGATGATGCTTACAAACAGAACGAAAATCAGCAGAACAGAAAATATGCGTTTTATCGTGATTCCTGTGGAAAGGAGAGCCGTAATCTCGTTTTTCTGGGAAAGAATATTGAGTGTTATCATAATGGAAATTATTGTTGCAAAAAGGCTCATCTGGGAATGTATAAAAGGGATTCGCAAAAGGAAGTATTTTATCGTTAACTGAAATCCAACCTTTTGTGTGACAAGATCGTCAATCTTGTCCAGAAACTCTATGGACAGAATTATTGTGAAGAAGGCAAGATAGGTTAAAAAAAAGTTAACAAACAGTTCAGTAAATATAAGTTTATGTATCTTTTTCATGTCTTTTTTAACACCTTTTTATAAAAAACGGTGAAACTTATAAGCAAAAGGAATATATTTAAGCCAATGATACCCGCAAAAGGGTTTATAAATCCTTTTAAGGAAAAGGTGTTTATAAGAGAAGAGAGAATAAAATAGACAAGTCCCACAATTATACTTATGCTTATGCCCCATGTTTTGTAGTTTCTTGAGTGAGTTAGTGAGAGGGGAAAGGATAACATAAGGAAAATTAAAAGCGAAACCGGAGAAAAAAAACGGTTGATAAATTCTGTCTGTTCAGCAGGTGTAGCCTTTTTTGAAACAATTTTTTCCCACAGCCTCAATGTGGACAACGTTCCTTTTCCAAAATCCTGCTCTTTTATTGTTGAGTCAGAAAATGGGTTAAAATAAAGGTCTTTGAAATCCATAAAAGAGCTGGTTTTTTTATCTGTTTTAAAATAGTTGCCGTTGTAAAATCTAAACACAATGTTTTCTTCCCGCAAAAAGTTTGCCCTGTCTGCGAAAATAATGGTGTCTTCTCCCTTATTTCCTTTCTGAAACAGCAAAACATCTTCCATTTCATCTCCCGATTTTTCAGTGTAGATGTATATACCGTCAGATATTTTGTTGAAACTTTTTTCCTGTACCGACAGTTTTACAGAACCGGACGATATGTTACTAATCAGCCTTTTTAGCTGCAAATTTGAATAAGGTTTTACGATTACTGTTATGACAATATAAAAGAAAATCATGTATATGGCTGTCATTAGATAAATTTTGAACAGTTTTGTTTCCGATATGCCTGATGTTTGAAGAGCCGTAATCTCGTTTGTGCTGCATAGTTTGGTGGTGGTTATGGATATTGATATCAGGAAAGCAAGCGGAATGATTATTATGGATATTGATGGCAGTATCAGTATTATTGTGTATAATATCTGGGCAGGAGGTAAGTTGACCGCTCCTGTTTCATATATCTTGGCAAATCTTATGGCAAGGCTAAGCACCAGAAGCCCGAAGAAGACGGGATTAAAGATATTGAAAAACTCTTCCATCATAAAGTTAGAAAGCCTTTTCATATGCTATATTATGGTAATAGTTTTTTTTAAAAATGTAAAACCACAATTGGTAATGATTAACACGCCAAGTTGTGTTAAAATAAACTTATGATAAGCAGTGTTGACGCCTATATACTTGCAGGTGGCAAAAGCGAAAGAATGAAGACTAACAAAGCAACCCTTCCGTGGCGTAACAGGACGATAATTGAGCACCTGTATGCTGGTTTAAAAAAGGTGTTTGAAGAAGTGTTTGTGGTGGTAAAGGATAGGACAATCTATGAACACAACAATTTTAATATTGTTCTTGATAACGGTACGGACTACTGTCCAATTATTGGTATTTTTACAGCTCTTAGCCACACGAAAAAAAGTCATGTATTTATAAAAGCCTGCGATAACCCTCTCTTTTCAGAAAAACTGGTTTACTATATGTTCAATAAAATTAAAGATTATGATATTGTTGTTCCGAGGACAGCAGACGGATATCATCCGCTTTTTGGTTATTATTCCAGAAGGTGTTTAAACATTTTTAAAGATATGATAGACAGGTGCGACTATCGCATAATTAATGTTTACGGACAGGTGAGCACCTTATTTATCGGGGATGAGGAAATAAAGCTTATTGACAAAAAAATGATAACACTTAAAAATCTGAACACTCCGCAGGATTTCTGTCAGTTCAGGAAAATTTTTGAAGGAGAAACAAATGAAATATAGAAAAAATATCTGTCTGAGCATTTTTTTTCTGTTTTTGTGTCTTACACTTTTTTCCTGCAGGTCCTTTTTTGTTTCAGGGAATATTTCTGCTTCGCCTCAGGAAGATAAAAGAGGGGTCTATCTCACAGATGAAGAAGTTACATTATATATGGGTTACAATGCTGCGATTTATAGCGGTGATGTTAACAAGGCTCAGCAGTTTCTTGAAAAACTCGTTGAGAACCACCCGGAAAGGACAGATTTTGCCACAGATTTAATTGGTTTGTATTTATACAAAAAAAATACAGAAGCTGCAATGGATATTGTTAATAAAGTTCTGGAAAAGGAGCCTGAAAATCTTAACGTCCTTTCCATGTTAGCCGATATTTATGTAATGAAAGGCAGGAAAAAGGATGCCATTGCAACACTGGAAAAGGTGTTATTCCTCGATAAAAACAGAGGAAATATACCGGTTGTACTGGCAAATCTCTATTTTCAGGAGCGGGACTATGAAAAGGTGGTTTCACTTTTGACCGATTTTGTGAAAGAAAGACCGGATAACTTTCTGGCATATATTTATCTGGGAAAGGCTTACGAAATGCTCGGAAAAAACAGTGAGGCTGCAGAGGCATACGAAAAGGCACTGAAAGAGAGGGAAGAAGACGAGATATTGATTACTCTTGATAGTGTTTATGATAAACTTGGCGAAAAAGAGAAGTCCATTGAGGTGCTGGAAAAGTTTCTTGAACGAAATCCGGACTATCCCAAGGTAAGGGAAAGGCTTGCTCTTTTGTATATGTCGGTTAATAACTATGAGAAGGCACTTGCAAATCTGGAGCAGCTGATACAGCAATATCCTGAAAATAAGGATTTGCTTATTAAGTTTGGCATTATAGCCATTGATGGCGGATTTTATGAAAAGGCGACAGAACCCTTGATGAAGGTTTTAAAAATAGAACCTGCTAATCAGAAAGCGTTATATTTCATGGGTGTGTTACATAAGGAAAAAAGGGAGTGGGACAAGGCAATAGGCTATTTTGAGAAAATTAGCGACAAGGATTATGAAAAATCTGCCATATTTTTTCTTTCTGTTTGCTATGAAAAGATAGGGAAAAAGGATAAGGCTTTATCTGTTTTAAAAGATTACTGGGAAAAGGAACATGATGAGGAAGCGGCATACTATATAGCCCTTTACTATAAAAACAACAATGATTATGACAACGCAAAGAAAATGCTCACTACACTTCTTGATTTTCCTCACTATAAAAACAAAGCAATACTTCTTATAGCGGAAATACACCTTAAAACGGGTGAATTTGAAAAAGGTATATCATTGGTTCAAGACCTTTTAAAGGAACAACCTGATAATCCGGATGCATTGAACTTTATTGGCTACAGTTATGTGGAAAGGAATATGCGGTTAGAAGAAGCCGAAAAAATGCTTTTAAGGGCTCTGGAGTTAAAACCCGATGATCCTTATATTATGGACAGTGTTGCTTGGCTTTACTACATGAAAAAGGATTACACAAAGGCACTGGAGATTCAGAGAAAAGTTGTTACAAAAGTTAAAGACGATGCAACAATTCTTGAGCATATGGGCGATATTCTTATGGCGGTTGGTGAAAAAAGTGGAGCAAAAGAGTATTACAAAAGGGCGATTGAGGCGGAGTCTGAAAATATTGATGTGCTGAAAAAAAAGCTGGAGGAGCTGAAAGATTTTTAATTTAAAACAGCTTATTGTTTTGCTTGTTATATTATCATGGGGTTGCAGCCGCCATGTTCAGGATGTGCAGCGACATGATTTGCCTGTTTTTAAAGGTTTTGGAAAGATAGAAATAAATTTCAACGATGAACCGCTAAATGGTGATTTTGCCTATGTTGGTGATGAAAAAGAGTTTACCGTTGAGGTTTACTATCTCGGAAACCTTATTTTTAAGGGCGAAGAAAAGAACCGGAAGGTTGTTTATTACTATATGGGGAATCTGTATGAAGAGGGTTTTATAACAGGCAACCTTATGCCGGTTAAATTTCAAAAATTAAAGAAGATACTTGCTGATGTTTCGGCAGGGAAAGAAATTAATATAAAGGAAGATGATATTACTGTTGAATCCAGAGTAAATAAAGATGGTAAATTTATTGATATAGTCATTCCTGAAAGGGGGAAGATAGGGATTTTTCTGGAAAATGGTGATGAATAGGTTTTTTACTTATCTGGTGGTAATTTTTTTTCTTTTTTCATGTCAGAAAAAGGATCAGTTTGTTAAAAACGTTGACAGTTCTGATTTAAAGCCCGATTATGGTGATATGTTAATTGAAGGCTCTATTGGTGACGCAAGTAACCTGATTCCATTCCTTGCCTCAGACAGTGCCTCACATCAGGTGGCAGATCTTGTATATAACGGGCTTGTAAAATATGATGGTAATCTTAATATTGTAGGAGATCTTGCAGAGTCATATGAAATAAGCGATTCTGGTAAAAAGATAGTTTTCAGACTGAGGAAGGGGGTCAAGTGGCATGACGGAAAGGAGTTTACTGCTGAAGACTGTGAATTTACCTATAAGCTAATTACCAATCCTGAAACCCCCACACCCTACTCAGGCGATTTTATGCTTGTAAAAAGGGCTTATGCAAAAGATAAGTACACCTTTGTAGTTGAATACAGTGAGCCCTTTTCCCCCGCCCTTGCAAGCTGGGGTGTTTCCATAGTTCCAAAACACCTCCTTGAAGGTAAAGACGTAACAAAAAGTGAACTACAAAGAAAACCTGTCGGTACAGGACCCTTTGTGTTTGAAAGCTGGAAACAGGGGGAAAATATAGAACTTAAAGCCAATGAAAATTACTTTGAAGGCAGACCTTTTCTGAACGGCGTTGTTTTTCGTGTTATACCTGACATGGCAACCATGTTTCTGGAACTTAAATCACAAAATGTTGATTTTTCGGCACTTACACCTGTTCAGTATGAAAGACAGCTGAGCGACAGTTTTAACAAGAGTTTTAACAAATACAAATATCTGGCATTTGCTTACACCTATTTCGGCTTTAATCTGAAGAAAGAACTGTTTAAGGATATTCGTGTAAGAACCGCTGTTGCTTATGCCATTAATAAGAAAGAGATAATAAAGGGCGTTCTGCTCGGGCATGGTGTTGAGGCTACTGGACCTTATAAACCCGACATGTTCTGGTATAACGGCAATGTGGAACGCTTTGAATTCAATCCGGACAGGGCAAAAAAACTTCTTGCCGAAGCTGGTTTTGCCGACAGAGACGGAGACGGCATACTGGAAAAAGATGGAAAGCCGTTGAGATTTACCGTTTTAACCAATCAGGGTAATGAAGCCCGGATAAAAACAGCAGAAATTATTCAAAGGCGATTGAAGGAAGTTGGTATTGATATGAAAATCCTTGTCCTTGAATGGGCAACCTTTATTAAAGAGTTTGTCAACAAAAGGCGGTTTGATGCATTAATTCTTGGCTGGACTATACCACAGGATCCGGATTTATACGATATATGGCACTCATCCAGGATGGACGCAAGGGGGCTTAACCATTACAGCTATTCCAATCCGGATGTTGATAGATTGCTGGAGCTCGGTAGAAAAACGGTTGATGTAAAAAAAAGAAAGGCAATCTATGATAAGATTCAGGAAATACTTGCGAAAGATGTGCCATGTGTGTTTTTATATATTCCACATGCCTTGCCGGTTGTTCACAAAAGGTTTAAGGGGATTTCACCAATGCCAGCTGGTATTGCTTACAACAAGTATCGCTGGGGAGTGCCTAAGATAGAACAAAAATACTAAAGGGGTCAATGTAAAGATGTTTTATTATCTTTTGAAACGTTTGGTGATGATGATCCCGGTTCTTTTCGGCATCACACTTGTTTCATTTTTTATAATCAATCTGGCTCCGGGCGAACCAACCGATTTACAGGTGGAGATGAACCCAAGGATAACGCCTGAAATCGTGGAAAAACTGAGAAAACATTATGACCTGGACAAGCCCGTACATATAAGATACATCAAGTGGTTCAAAAATGTGGTTTCACTTGACTTTGGAAACTCCCTTACACCAGATAGCCGAAAGGTGATGGATAAAATAAAGGAGAGGATACCTGTTACTATAGCGATTAACCTTATCTCCATGCTTATAATAGTATTGGTATCAATTCCGCTGGGCATGTATATAAGCATCCGCAAAGGCAGCCTTAAAGAAAGGATTTTAACATTTTTTTCATTTTTCTTTTATTCCATACCTGCCTTCTGGCTTGCCATAATTCTGATTATGATTTTTGGCGTCTTCTTAGGTGTTCTGCCCATTTCTGGTATCAAGTCATTAAACTATTCATCTCTCGGCACGTGGGGAAAATTAGCTGATCTGTCTAAACATCTGATTCTTCCTGTTCTGGTTGCCTCTGTTGGCAGTATAGCAGCCTTTTCCAGATATGTTTCATCAAACTTTGATGACGTTATTAAGCAGGAGTATATACTTCTTGCCAGAGCAAAAGGGTTGCCGGAAAAGGTTGTTTTAAAACGTCATGCACTTAAAAATGCAATAATACCGGTAATTACTATCCTGGGTTTGTCTGTGCCCGGATTGATTAGCGGCAGTGTCATCTTTGAATCCATTTTTGCCATTCCCGGTATGGGTCAGTTGCTATACCAGTCTGTCATGGCAAGAGACTATCCTACCATTATGGGAATGCTTGTTATTACATCATTTCTTACCTTGATTGGCAATTTACTTGCAGATATAGGCTATGCCATTGTGGATCCGAGGATAAGGTATAGATGATTAAAAACTCTTTTTTTTCACAGGTAATAAAAAGATTTTTTCAGAGAAAGAGCTCTGTAACTGCTCTTATTTTAATAATATTGCTTATACTTTTCTCTTTTCTGTCACCTTTTTTTATTCCCTATTCACCTGATGAGATTAATGTTGATGCCATTTTATTACCTCCGTCGGCTGAACACTGGTTTGGAACCGATGCCCTCGGCAGAGATGTTTTTACACGAATGATGTATGGTGGCAGGATTTCTTTGCTGGTGGGCTTTGTGGCAGAAGGGATTGCAATAATTATAGGTGTCATTTTAGGAAGTCTGAGCGGTTACTTTGGTGGAAAGATTGACAGTATTATAATGCGTTTTGCAGACATAATGCTGTGTTTTCCCACCTTCTTCCTGATACTTTCTGTAATCACCTTTCTGGAACCCAGCATCTGGAACATTATGCTGGTAATAGGAGTAACAGGCTGGATGCAGATAGCAAGGCTGGTTAGGGGAGAATTTCTAAGTTTAAGGGAAAGGGACTTTGTGCTTTATGAAAAGGTTTTGGGTAGCGGTAATTTTTACATAATATTCAGGCACATTCTTCCCAATGCCTTAAATCCTGTTATTGTTTCTGCTGCCTTTGGCATCGCCGGCGCTATAATTACCGAGAGTTCACTTAGTTTTTTGGGGCTTGGTGTTCAGCCGCCAACACCCAGCTGGGGCAACATTCTAACCTCAGGAAAAGATATTATGGAGGCAGCATGGTGGCTTTCCGTATTTCCCGGACTGTTTATTTTTGTTTCTGTTTTGTGTTACAATCTTATCGGGGAAGGATTAAAGGATGCCCTTAATCCCAAATATTATGAATAGATGGAGGAAAGATGAAGCTTTCACCACAGTGCATCCCCTGTTTTTATAAGCAGGCAACAATAGTTGCCAATCTTCTAAAAACCGATGACAAAACCAAAATTAAGCTCTTCAAAGGTGTTTCAAAGGTGTTATCTGAGGTTATAGACGAAAACTCTTCACCGGCAAAAATAGCCACATCTGTTCACAATTATGTGAAAGAGTTTTTTGGTGTTGATGACCCCTTCAGGGAGGTAAAAAAGTTATCAAATGACAAAATGCTCTCCCTTTATGAAAGTTTTAAAGCCATGGTAAACAGTTCAAAAGAACCGCTTAAAATGGCGGTTACCTTAGCAATTATAGGAAATCTTATAGACTACAGTCTTTTTGAAAACATCAATCTGGAAACCATTGCCGAAAAGGTGAAAGGTTTCAAACCGGCAGTTTTTGATTACGAAGAGTTTAACAAAGCGGTGTCACAGTCTGAAAGGATACTCTACCTTACAGACAACGCAGGGGAACTGGTTTTTGATAAGCTGCTGCTGGAAGAACTTTACAGGATGAAAAAAAAGGTTATTATTGTTGCGAAGGAAAAGCCCATATTGAATGACGCTACGGTGGAGGATCTGAAGTATGTAACCCTATCCAGGCTGGGCAAGGTTTTTGGTATAGGAAACGGAGATGTGGGCACAATGTACCCTTCAGGGAATGAGATACTTAATAAGGCTTTCAGGACTGCCCATTTAATAATATCAAAGGGGCAGGCTAATTTTGAAACACTTATTGACACGAACCTGCCTGTGTTCTTTTTATTTGTTGTAAAATGTAAAGCTGTAGCAGACTTTTTAAAGGTTGAAGAATCGTCACCCATACTTTTAAGGGCAAGATAACTTTCTGCCTCCATAACCGTGAGAAAGGACTAAAACTTTATGAAATATGTTGTTGTAATCGCAGATGGAATGGCTGACTATCCGGTGCCTGAACTTGATAACAAAACTCCTCTGGAATATGTTAAAAAAAACTTTATAGACAGCCTTGCCAAAACCGCCTTAAACGGTATTGTAAAAACAGTACCCGATGGTATGCCGCCGGGAAGTGATGTTGCGAACTTAAGTTTATTTGGTTATGATCCGAAAAGATTTTTTTCAGGAAGGGCTCCACTCGAGGCTGCAAGTATGGGCATAGATATGGAGCTTAATGATGTTGCCTTCCGTTGTAATCTTGTTTCTTTCAGGGAAAATAGCGGGAATTTGCTCATGGATGACTATAGTGCAGGACATATTACAACAGAAGAGGCAGAACCGTTTATAAAACTGCTTAATGAGAAACTTGCAGATAAGGAAATTTCTTTTTACAGGGGGGTAAGCTATCGTCACCTCATGATATGGAAAAACGGCAAATATGAAATGAAACTTACTCCTCCACACGATATTCCGGACAAAGACATTTCTTATTACCTGCCCTCTGGGGATGGTGCAGAATACATATCGCATATAATGTTACAGTCGCAAAAGGTTTTAAAGGACTGCCAGCCTAATATTGAAAGAAGGAAGAAAGGGAAAAAAGAGGTAAGCTCTATATGGCTGTGGGGACAGGGAAAAAAACCGAGTATGCCAACATTCTCAGAAAAATTTAGTTTAAAAGGGACGGTTATAGCTGCCGTTGATTTGATTTTTGGTATTGGTGTGCTTGCAGGCTTGAAACCTGTTAGGGTTAAAGGTGCCACTGGTTACCTCGACACAAATTTTGAGGGTAAGGCTGAGGCGGCAATTGAATCGCTTAAACAAGATGATATCTCTTTTATTCACATTGAGGCATGTGATGAAGCCTCCCATGAAGGGAGCATTGAAAAAAAGATAAAAGGAATAGAGGCGATAGACCAGCGCTTCATGAAAACCCTGTTAAAGGGGCTTGAAGATTTTGAAAGGTACAGGATACTTTTTTGCATAGATCATCCAACCCCTGTAAAACAAAAAATTCATGTTTCTGATGAGGTTCCTTTTTTTGTTTACGATAACAAAAAACCGCTAAGAGGTGTTAAATCATTTACAGAAAGTTCTTGTAAGAATGTCGGTTTTTTTGTTGAAGAGGGATATAAACTCATAAATCTTTTATTAAACGGGGATAAATAAAATGAATGGTCTTAAGGTAATTATTCTTGCAGGTGGTAAAGGAACAAGGTTATGGCCTATCAGTAGAGAAAATTTTCCAAAACAGTTTATTGATTTTTTTGGCACTGGTTCTCTCTATGAGGACACAATTTCAAGGGCGTTGAAGTTAACCACCCCAGAAAATATTTATGTAATCTCCTCAAAAGACTACGAAGATCTGGTAAAAGGCAAAACGGTTACAGTTAATGAAAAAACAGCAAAAAATATAATTATTGAACCTGAAGGGAAAAACACACTTCCTGCCACTTTACTTGGTTGCTTCAAGCTAAAACCTTCTGACACCTTTATTGTTATGCCTTCAGACCATTTTATCGGAGATCTGGATAAGTTTTTAAATGCGGTAAATGTGGCTACGGAAGTTGCTGCAAAAGGTGGTTTTGTTACTTTTGGAATAAAACCTTTCAAACCAGAGACAGGATACGGATACATCGAAATTGAGAAGTCAAAAAAAACAAAAAATTTTTATAAAGTGGCTAACTTTGTTGAAAAACCGGACCTTGAAAGGGCAGAAACTTTCCTGAAAAGCGGCAATTATTACTGGAATTCTGGGATTTATGTGTTCAACGTTAAAAGCTTTTTGAATTCTGTAAAAAAATTTGAGCCCGAAATATATAGATATTATTCAAAAGGTGAAAAGGCATTTTTATCTGCTTATCAGCAAATGAAGTCCCAGTCTCTTGATTATGGTGTAATGGAAAAACTGGAAAAGGGTGTTGTTTTTATGGTTGAGTCTGACTTTAAATGGAGCGATCTCGGCAGCTTTGAAGCTATATATGAGATTGTGAATAAAGACAGTGGAGGTACGGCAAGACTCGGAAACTCTGAAGTCATGTCTCTGGAAAGCAAAAATAACCTGATTTATAGCAACGAAAAGCTTGTGGTAACAATAGGTCTGGAAGATGTGATTTATGTGGACACAGAAGATGCGGTACTTATAATGAAAAAAGGAAAGGGAGAGAAGTTAAAGAGTCTCCACAAATCACTGAAAGAAAACGAAAGAGAAGAGGTAAACTACAACAAAACAGGATACAGACCCTGGGGTTCATACACGGTTATTCTTAAGGGGACAAGGTATAAAATAAAGAAAATTGTTGTTAATCCCATGGCATCACTCAGTTTACAGATGCATCATCACAGAAGTGAACACTGGATAGTGATAAAGGGAACGGCAAAGGTGACGGTTGGAGATGATGAGATATTTGTCCACGAAAACGAAAGTGTTTACATTCCAAAATCAACCCGCCACAGGCTTGAAAATCCGGGTAAGGTGCCCCTTGAAATTATAGAAGTTCAGAATGGCGAGTATCTGGAAGAAGATGATATAGTTCGTTTTAGCGATATTTACGGCAGGGAGAAAAACTGAAAAATTTGTTTAAATTAATTGAAAAGACACTGTTTTTAAGATATCATGTTTAAAATAATTAAGGAGGACGTTTTAAAATGAAGGCAAAAAAAAGGTTTTTGTTCACATCAGAATCGGTTACAGAAGGGCATCCCGACAAGGTGGCAGACCAGATTTCTGATGCCATACTAGATGCAATGTTGCAGCAGGACCCTGATTCCCGTGTTGCCTGTGAAACGCTTGTTACGACAGGTTTAGCATTTATAGCAGGAGAGATCACAACAAAAGCAAATATTATTATACCTGATATAGTCAGACAAACTATTGCTGAAATAGGTTACAACGAACCCCAACTGGGTTTTGATGCAGAAAACTGTGCTGTTATCACTTCTATTGACAGACAGTCACCGGATATTTCTCAGGGAGTTACGGAAGGGCAGGGATTATACAAGGAACAGGGTGCCGGAGATCAGGGACTCATGTTTGGTTATGCCTCAGACGAGACAGATGCCTATATGCCAATGTCTATATATCTGGCTCACAAACTTTCCATGAGGCTGGCAGAGGTCAGAAAAAAGGGGATTTTGAATTTTGTTAAACCTGATGGCAAGTCACAGGTTACCATTGAGTATGTAGATAATGTGCCTGTGAGGGTTGAAGCGGTTGTCATATCAACACAGCACTCTGCAGATGTTACATACAAACAGATTAAAGAGGCTATTATCGAAGAGGTGATTAAAAAGGTTATTCCAGCTGAAATGATGGATAAAAAGACTAAGTTTTTTGTCAATCCAACCGGAAGGTTTGTTATTGGCGGACCTAAGGGTGATACAGGGCTTACGGGCAGAAAGATTATTGTTGACACCTATGGCGGTGTAGGCAGTCACGGAGGCGGAGCCTTTTCAGGAAAAGATCCGTCAAAGGTTGACAGAACAGCTTCTTATATGGCACGTCATGTAGCAAAAAATATAGTTGCCTCAGGTATTGCCAAAAGATGCGAACTACAGGTTGCATATGCTATTGGCGTTGCTGAACCTGTATCTATTATGGTGGACACCTTTGGTACAGGAATAATACCGGATGTAGAAATTGAAAATATTGTGAGAAAGGTGTTTGATTTCAGACCTAAGGCGATGATTGAGTACCTGAACCTCAAACGCCCGATTTTCAGAAAAACGGCTGCCTACGGTCACTTTGGCAGAAATCTGCCTGAATTTTCATGGGAAAAGACAAACAAGGCGAAAGAAATAAAAAAATTAGCGGAAAAGAAAGGATAATGTGATGGCAAAAAAAGAAAACAAAAAGTTTGATGTAAAGGATTTATCCCTTGCCGAAAAGGGAAAGTTAAGGATTGAATGGGCATCTCAAAGTATGCCTGTTCTGACCCAGATAGGAGAACGATTCAGAAAACAAAAGCCACTGAAAGGTGTCAGAATTGGTGCCTGTCTCCATGTGACTACAGAAACGGCATATCTGATGAAGGTGTTGAAGGATGGTGGTGCCGATGTGGCTCTTTGTGCTTCCAACCCCTTAAGCACACAGGACGATGTGGCTGCATCTCTTGTAAAACATGAAAAAATACCTGTTTTTGCAATAAAAGGGGAGGATAACAAAACATATTACGACCACATAATCTCTGTTCTTGATACAAAACCAAACATCACCATGGATGACGGTGCAGATCTTGTTTCTGTTTTACACAAGACAAAGACAGGGCTCCTAAAAAACGTAATAGGCGGAACGGAAGAGACCACAACAGGTGTTATACGTTTGAAAAGTATGGCGGAAAATAAGGTTTTAAAATATCCAATTATTGCTGTTAATGATGCCAACACAAAACACATGTTTGACAACCGATACGGCACAGGACAGAGCACCATAGACGGAATAATCAGGGCTACAAACAGACTTATGGCTGGAGCCATTTTTGTTGTTGCAGGTTATGGATGGTGCGGAAAGGGGCTTGCGATGCGCGCTCGTGGTATGGGAGCAAGGGTTATAGTCACCGAAGTTGACCCACTTAAGGCTTTAGAAGCGGTCATGGACGGATATGAAGTAATGCCTATGCTTGAAGCCTCAAAAATTGCCGATATATTTTGTACCGTTACCGGAAACACCTCTGTTTTAAGAGCAGAACATTTTAAGGTTATGAAAGACGGTGCCATAGTGGCAAACTCGGGACATTTCAATGTGGAGATTGATCTTGACGCCCTTAAAAAACTCTCAAAAAGTGTAAGAAAAATAAGGGATTTTGTTGATGAGTACACCCTCAAAAACGGTAGAAGGATAAATGTTTTAGGTGAAGGCAGGCTTATTAATCTTGCTTCGGCAGAAGGGCATCCGAGTTCCGTTATGGACATGAGTTTTGCAAATCAGGCTCTTTGCGTTGAATATATTCTGAAAAACGCAAAAAAGATGAAAAAGGATGTTTATTCTGTTCCTGCTGAAATTGACCAGATGATTGCATCCCTCAAACTTTCCGCAATGGGTGTAGAAATAGACAAGCTGACAGCCAGACAGGAAAAGTATCTGGGTAGCTGGGAAGAAGGCACATAAAGATAAAGGTGGGGTTTTGCCCCACCTTTATTACCTAAGGTTCTTATTGTAGTTTTCCCAATCTTTATTAAATTTTTCAATACCGATATCGGTTAAAGGGTGCTTTACGAGCTGCATGATAGTGGAAAATGGAATTGTGGCAATGTGTGCTCCTATTAATGCCGACTCTATCACGTGCAATGGATGTCTTACGCTTGCAACGATAACCTCTGTGGTTATGTCGTAGTTTGTATAAATCTGCATAATCTGCTCAATTAAATCCATGCCTCTGTGTGACACATCGTCAAGCCTGCCCACAAATGGGCTTGCGTAGGTGGCACCCGCCTTAGCAACAAGTAACGCTTGAGCGGGAGAAAAAATTAGCGTAGCGTTTGTCTTGATTCCCTGCGAGGCAAGGCTCTTTATAACCTTTAAGCCGTCTATGTTCGTGGGGACTTTAATTACCACATTATCACCTAATCTGGCATATTTTTTTGCCTCTTTAATCATGCCGTCAATGTCCGAAGCAGTAACCTCAATGCTGACAGGACCGGGGACCAGTTTGATTATCTCCTTTACCAGTTCCAGAAAAGGCTTTTTTTCCTTGGCAATTAGCGATGGATTGGTGGTTACACCATCAACCATGCCCATTTCAAGCCCTTTTTTGATTTCTTCTACATTGGCAGTGTCAATAAAAAACTTCATTTCTTGTCCTCCATATTATAAATTTTCTCTCTCACCATTTTTCATATTTTCTGCAAGGCGTTAGATGAATATTATATATTACTAAAACCTGCTTTTTTTTACACCTGAAATTTTGATATAATAATATAAAAAA
>FWPV01007057.1_pt1 | contig 20802 bp, 19 predicted proteins | sample 2228371 | NCBI WGS metagenome assembly FWPV01 (sample SAMEA103939776, study PRJEB20133) | metagenome | reverse complement strand
TGCCGAGTTTTGGCGGCGCCTCAAACTTTTGATTTTTAGCGGGCTTTCGAAGGCTTACCGGGGTCGTTTTTTGTGTCACTTTTTGTCGACACAAAAAGTGACTCGCCCGCGGGGGCGAGACCCCGCATAGCGCCATGCCGCAGGCATCAAATAAAACAAACACTTAGCTTGTTAAAACACACTGTCACCTATGTGGTTGAACTGCTGTGTCACCTATGTGGTAGCACTCACCCCCATACAACCTCCGCTTCTATAGCCCCATCAGCTGCAAGCTGAAAGACATGACAAGTCCGCAGGCATCAGCTCAACCAGCAACGCCTTTGGCTTGCGAAAAAGCCAACACCAGCCCCATGTTGCTAAACATAAAAACAAAAACGGCTGCAACAGCAGCCGTTTTCAGCAAGAAGCGGTAAAAGCTGTTACGCCAAACAGCTAACCATCCTTTGCCATACTCAGCAGCTTTGGCAAAAACTCCTTATCCATCGCCGCCAGCTCCACTTGCTCTGCCAATACTTCGTGCAAAATATTGTCTGTCGTCAGTGGGTTGGCCAGTACCACCCGGAACACCACTGTGTCCTGGCGTTGGTATCTTTGTGGTTTTAACCGGGTGCGGGAGACAAAAGATTTACCCTCTTCACGCTGGCGTTTTTGAATAAATTTGGTGAGCCCACTTAATAGCTCATTAAACTTCTGCAGCCGCTCGGTATCGCCTGCTGCTTTGGCTTTTTGCATCGCCTGTTGCACCTTGGCTGGCACATAACGGTAGGTTAATAAACAAAGCTCAGGGGCGGTGATCAGCTCAAACTCCGGATGCAGGTCGATTAAACCGGCAAAATAACGGGCTTTTTCCAGGCTTCGGTTGATCAGAATTTCATAGCCTTTGCGGCCTATCACCTGCAAACAGGCGTGCACCAGCATTGCCATGCCGGGGCGTGAGCCTTCCAGCGTCTGGCTGCCTAAGTCTTTGGAGCCTTTCCTCAGGATATATTCGGCGTGATGTTCAATGGCATGCGCTGCTGACGGGTGTTTAAACACCACCATACCGGCGCCCATAGGCACATACATTTGTTTATGCGCGTCTATGGTCACTGAATCAGCGCGTTCAATACCTTTGAGTAAATAACGATATTTATCAGAGAGTAAAGTTGCACCACCCCAGGCTGCATCCACATGGAAATGGCAGTTTAAGTCGGCGGCTAAATCGGCCAGTTCGTCCAGCGGATCGATATTGCCGGTTTCAGTAGTACCAGCCACGCCCACTATCGCCATCACGCGGATAGAACGTGCCGCTAAATCAGCGGCAACGCGGCGCATTTCATTGCTGTCGACTTTGTTGTGTTCGTCGGTTTTCACCGGGATCAGCATATCGCGGCCAATACCCAGGATATCGGCAGCTTTACGCAGCGAATAATGGCCGCGCTCCGACACCAGAATGGCTAAATCCTGATACCCGTAATGGCGCATAGCGCGGAATAAACCTTCTTTGGCCACGCCTTTAAAGTCGCCGTCCGGGCGCAATAATCGGTTACGGGCAATCCACAGCGCCGTCATATTGGCCACAGTGCCACCCGAGCAAAAAGCGCCTAATGAATGATTGGCACTGTGTAACCACTTTTTATAAAAACCTTCACTTTCGCCGTACACCAGGTGGTGCATCATGCCGAGCACCTGACGTTCCAGCGGCGTAAAGGCCTTGGAGGTTTCAATTTTTACCAGGTTTTGATTCAGTCCCACCATCATTTTGGACAGGGGCAACACAAAATAAGGCAAAGCCGAGGTCATATGGCCAATAAAACTGGGGGCCGCTGTATGCACCGAATGGGCAACCAGCTTTTCCATCATGTTTTCGGCATAATCCGACACAAATTTTGGCTCGGCCGGAATTTGATACGCCTGAAAATCACGTTCGATTTGCCACAGTGGTTTTTCCACTGCCACTATGCTTTCGCGCAAAAAACCCGCCAGGTTTTGCGAAATATTCTGCTCAATAATACTGAGCGTGGAGTCTGGCGCTTCCGGCACCGTGAAAATGCGCCATAAAGCTTCTTCCGAGGCCTCAGCCTGGCGTTTCAAATCGGTCATAAGCTCTCACTGGATGTCTTTACGCCTGTGTATCTGACAGTGGCACAGGCACAAAAAGGTCAGTCAAAAAGGGATTCACTGTACTAAAAGTGTCATTAAATGTCTGCAAAAAACTGGTGTTGCCGGCCAAACTGGTCGGAACAGCAGCAATCTGTTGCTGTCCTGGTGGCAACTCCCGCTGTATATTCAGCTGCGAAGGCCTGTACCCTTGTTGATCAGATGCATAGCAATACCAAACAACAAACCGATAAAACTCAGCATCACGGCAAAAGCCACTGTGATACTGACATCGGACACCCCTAAAAAACCATAACGAAAGGCGTTGACCATATACACAATAGGGTTCGCCGCCGCCACCTGTTGCCAGAAACCCGGCAATAAGGTTAATGAATAAAACACCCCACCTAAGTAAGTCAGTGGTGTTAACACAAAAGTGGGCACTATGCTGATATCGTCAAAGGTTTTGGCATACACAGCGTTAATGAGCCCACCCAGTGAAAATAAGGTGGAACTTAATACCACTGTGGCAATAATCACGGCCAGATGGTGAATACGGATATCAACAAAAAACAGACTCAGCAAAGTGACAATTAAACCCACCAGCACCCCACGGGCCACCCCACCGCCGACATAACCCAGCACTATGATGTAGTTTGGCACTGGCGCAACCAACAGCTCTTCCACATTACGCTGGAACTTGGCACTAAAAAAACTGGACGCCACATTGGAATAAGAGTTGGTGATCACCGACATCATAATCAGGCCAGGCACAATAAATTCCATGTAGCTAAAACCGCCCATATCCCCGATACGGGAGCCGATTAAACTGCCAAAAATAATAAAATACAGCGTCATGGTAATGGCAGGCGGCACCAGGGTTTGCACCCAGATGCGCATAAATCTGTTGGTTTCTTTGTTCAGAATACTCTGAAAGGCAATCCAATAACGACCAGACATCAGGCTTTTACTCCTTGCGCGTTTTCCACCAGACTGACAAACAATTCTTCCAGCCGGTTGGCTTTATTGCGCATTGACAACACTTCCACCCCTTTGGCTGATAAAGCCGCAAATACCGCATTAACGCCCTGGCCTTTTTCCACGTCAATTTCCAGTGTATGGTCGTCAAGCTGACGCACGGTAAAACCGTCCAGTTGCTCCACTTTGGCGCTACTGGCTAAATCCAGAACAAAGGTTTCTTTGGTCAGCTTGCTGAGCAGCGCCTTCATACTGGTGTTTTCGACAATACGGCCCTGGTTAATAATGGCGATATTACGGCACAGGTTTTCCGCTTCTTCCAGATAATGGGTGGTCAGAATAATAGTGACCCCCTGCTGGTTAATGTCTTTTAAAAATTCCCACATAGAGCGGCGTAATTCTATATCAACCCCAGCGGTAGGCTCATCTAAAATCAACAACTTAGGCTCGTGCATTAAAGCACGGGCTATCATCAGCCGACGTTTCATCCCACCTGAAAGCTCACGCGAGCGGGCGTGACGTTTATCCCACAATCCGAGTTGGCCTAAATATTTTTCCGCGCGCGCCAAAGCCACAGTTTTATTCACACCATAATAACCGGCCTGATTCACCACAATTTGCAGCACAGTTTCAAACTGATTAAAGTTAAATTCCTGCGGTACTAAGCCCAGCTGGCTTTTGGCATCTTCCAGCGCGGTATCTATATCAAAATCAAAGACTTTGACTTTCCCCGAACTTTTGTTGACCAAAGAGGCAATAATGCCAATACAGGTACTTTTGCCTGCACCATTGGGGCCAAGCAAAGCAAAAAAGTCCCCTTGTTGCACCTGCAAATCGATGCCACTCAGTGCCACAGTGCCACTTTTATAGGTTTTTTTCAGTTGTTGAATATCAAGCGCGAGCGTCAAGTAAAACTCCTTATCAGGTTGCAGCCGAACCTGTGACAGCAGAAACCGCAGTGGCATAACCCCAGCGTGGCATCAGCTGCTGTGGCAGCTGTAAATGATCCAGAATGCGGGCGACCATAAAATCAATCAGATCTTCAATAGATTGTGGCTGATGATAAAAACCGGGGGCGGCCGGCATAATGGTCACGCCCAGCTTGGCAAGTTTTAACAGGTTTTCCAGATGCAAAGCGCTTAATGGCGTTTCGCGGGGCACTAAAATCAGCTGGCCCTGCTCTTTGATCACCACATCAGCGGCCCGCTCTATCAGATTGTCACTCATGCCATGGGCAATAGCAGCAACAGTGCCGGTAGAACAAGGGCACACCACCATGGTTTTGGGCGCAGCCGAGCCTGAAGCTACGGGCGAAAACCAGTCGTCTTTGCCATAAACCGCCAATAAGGCTGGATCGCAGCCAAACAGCTCCACCAGCTGCTGCTGACAGCTTTGCGGATTGCCGTTGAGCTTTAAATTGTGTTCGGTGGCAAACACCACCCGGGCGGCACTTGAAATCAGCAGATGCACTTTCACATTAAGTGCCAGCAGCGACTGCAGCAAACGCCAGCCATATAAAGCACCGGAAGCGCCGGTAAAAGCCAGCGTCACTTCTTTGCCTTTGGTTTTGGCAACATCAGGATTGTTATGCATTAGTGTTCCCATTTTTTCCGCAGTGCATCGAGCAGTTTGTCATGAATACCACCAAAACCGCCGTTACTCATAATCACCACCGAATCACCACTTTGTGCCTGCTCTGTTACCCTTGCCACCAAAGCGTCAATGTCGGTGCCTACTTCAGCCTGTGGTCCTATGGCTTTGGCCACATCAGCAAGCGACCAACCGGAATTGGCCGGCTCAAATAAAAACACCAGATCGGCTTGTTTTAACGAGGCGGGCAAGGCTTCTTTGTGTACGCCCAACCTCATGGTATTGGAGCGCGGCTCTAATACGGCCAGAATACGCTTTTCGCCCACTTTATTGCGAAGACCGGTCAAAGTGGTGTCGATGGCAGTGGGGTGATGGGCAAAATCGTCGTACACCGCAATGTCGGCCACTGTGCCTTTAAGCTCCATCCGCCTTTTGGGCGCAATAAACTTCGACAAGGCTTCAATAGCAACAGCTGCCGGCACTCCGGCGTGGCGCGCCGCTGCAATGGCCATCAGGCCGTTGTCGACACTATGCTGGCCGGTTAAATCCCATTGCACTTCACCCAGCTGCTGGCCGTTAAAACTCACGGAAAACTTGCTGCCGTCTTTTTGCAGCAAAGTTGCCTGCCAGTCGGTGCCGGAACGTTGTTGTTCACTCCAGCAGCCCATCTGCAGCGTTTCATCAATGGCGGGCACTTTGGCCGGCGATAACACCAGGCCATTACCCGGCACCATGCGCAATAAATGGTGGAACTGGCGCTGGATAGCGGCTAAATCCGGGAAAATATCGGCATGGTCAAATTCGAGGTTATTAATAATTAAAGTGCGCGGCCGGTAATGCACAAACTTGCTGCGTTTATCAAAAAAGGCCGTGTCGTATTCATCAGCTTCAATGACAAAAAACGGCGCATCACCCAATCTTGCTGATACGTCAAAATTCTGCGGAATACCCCCAATTAAAAAACCAGGGTTCAGACCAGCATATTCTAAAATCCAGGCCAGCATCGAGGTGGTGGTGGTTTTACCATGAGTGCCAGACACCGCCAGTACCCAACGACTTTGCAGCACATTTGTCGCCAGCCATTCAGGCCCTGAGGTGTAAGGCAGGTTGCTGTTCAGCACATATTCCACGGCGGAATTACCACGCGACATGGCGTTGCCAATAATGACTAAATCCGGTGCTGGTTCAAACTGACTGGCGTCATAGCCCTGAGTCAGGGTAATGCCCAAAGCTTCCAGCTGAGTGCTCATCGGCGGATACACATTGGCATCGGAGCCCGTTACTTTGTGTCCCATGGCTTTGGCAATAGCGGCAATACCGCCCATAAAAGTGCCACAAATGCCCAAAATATGAATATGCATAACCTTTCCCTTGTACAGCGACCACAAGCGCCAAGCGTGGCCAAGATAAGGCATTGTAACAAAAGCGCTTCACAACAAAAGCAAATAAAAGAAGGCCAAAAACTGCATTTTTTCGTTAAATTCTTTACACTGTGCGCCGGTGTACTGCCAAGCGCCCAGAGGCCAGCAGAATAAGGGCAGACACCCACCCTACAGCATTTTCAACAAGGAATTCACCATGCGCCGACTGGCTCCCGTATTACGGCAGGACGGAGTTGATACCGACCTGATTTCATTGACCAAAACAATTCTGGCTGCCTGTAAAGAGATCTCTTTTCGTGTTGGCCAGGGCGCACTGGCTGGCGTGCTGGGCTCGACCCTGGATGAAAACATTCAGGGTGAAACACAGAAAAAACTCGATGTGCTGGCTAACGAACTGCTCAAAGACATGATTCTGGAAACCGGTCTGGTCAAAGCAATTTCGTCAGAAGAAGAAGACCACACTGTGGCTGGCAATCCGGACGGCAAATATCTGGTGACTTTTGACCCGTTGGATGGCTCATCCAATACCGATATCAACAGTCTGATTGGCACTATTTTTTCTATTCTGCCGGCGCGTGCTGATCTGGACGCTGCAGATGCTGCGCAGTTTTTACAACCTGGCACCGCCCAACTGGCCGCAGGTTATGTGTTGTACGGCCCTTCCACTATGCTGGCGCTGACCACAGGCAAAGGCACCAAACTTTACACGCTGGATAAAACCTACGGCGGCTTTTTGTTAACCCAGGAAGAAGTGGCAGTACCAGGTATGACGGCCGAATTTGCCATTAATATGTCAAACCAGCGCCATTGGGAGCCGGCAATGCAGGCCTATATCGCTGATTTACTGCTGGGTAAAACCGGCCCTCGTGGTAAAAACTTTAATATGCGCTGGATAGCGGCCATGGTGGGTGATGTACACAGGGTGTTGTGCCGTGGCGGTGTGTTTATGTACCCCACCGACACCAAAGATCCCAACAAACCTTATAAATTGCGTCTGATGTATGAAGCTAACCCAATGAGCTTTTTAGTAGAACAGGCCGGTGGCGTCAGTTCCACAGGCTACCAGCGCATTATGGAAATCCAGCCAACCGATATTCACCAACGGGTGGCGGTGATCCTGGGTTCTAAACACGAAGTGGAAACCTGCCTGAAGTATCATCAGGCGTAGCAGGCGTTTACCCAAAATCATTGAAGATGTGGGTAGGCGGCAACTGAGAGCAGCCCCAGGAGCATAGTCATCTATGTGACTGGGCTGAGTGAAGGCGGCCAACCCCCCCACAACTTCAAGGATGAAGGGAATAGGTCAAAACCATAGCCATTTTTGATGCCGCCGTTATAATAGGCGGCATTTTTTACACTTCATTTATCTTAAGGAACTAACATGAGCCTGAGTCTGGTACCAGCAGGTAAAAACCTGCCTGACGAAATTAACGTCATTATTGAAATTCCGGCCAATGCCGATCCAATCAAATACGAAGTGGACAAAGACAGCGGTACTGTCTGGGTTGACCGTTTTATGGCCACACCAATGTTCTACCCATGTAACTACGGTTTTGTGAACCATACACTGAGCCTGGATGGAGATCCGGTCGACGTGCTGGTACCAACACCCTACCCACTGGTTCCAGGTGCTGTGATCAAATGCCGCCCTGTTGCAGTATTAAAAATGGCTGACGAGTCAGGTGAAGATGCCAAGGTACTGGCAGTGCCCATCAGCAAACTGACCAAAATTTATGACCATATCCAGGACATCAATGACGTGCCTGAACTGCTGAAACAACAAATTCAGCATTTCTTTGAGCGTTACAAAGAGTTAGAGCCAGGCAAGTGGGTAAAAGTCATTGGCTGGGGCGACAAAGCCGAAGCCAAAGCTGAAATCAGCACTTCTTTTGAACGTGCCCAGCAAAAATAACTGAAAAAGCCCGCTTCATGCGGGCTTTTTTCTGCGTCGATTTCCCCAAGCCCTCATCTGCCCTACCGCTGTTTTGAAACCAGATTGGAAACAAAAATAAGCAAATCGTTATAATTCATTCTTTATATTACGATTTTTGTCGCATAACTTGATTTGTTGCAGCATTTAAGCTTTTTGCTGACTATACTAAAACCGTTTTTAAAAAAAATTTATTACAAACAATTCCTTCAGTTTGTTAGCTACAGGGGTACGCGTGTATGGAGTTTTTGCAACGCCTTTCGATTGCGAAAAAAATTTATTTAATACCCTTCATCGGGACAATCAGTTTCATTATCTACCTGGTTTTGGCCACAGTTACTGCACTGAATAACGTCAAAACACTGGAAAGCACCAGAGACATTCAGTTCCCGGTATTGCAGGCCGCCGAAAGCAGCCTGGTGGCACTTGAGCGGGTGAAGGAATCGCTGGCAAGTGCAGTCACCACAGGGGACGAAGAAGCACTGAATATTTCTAATGCTTTTGCCGACCAGCTGAAAAAACAACTGAATCAGGTCAGTACCTTAGATTCAGATCTGAGCAAAGAAATCAGCCCTATTCTTTCCTCGTTCGACAGTTATTACTCCGTCGCCTTTAAAGTGTCGCAGGAAATGGTGAACAACACGGCAGATATGGCCACCATAGGCGAACGTTCGCAAAAAATGAACGCAGACTATGACAACACAGTGAAAAAACTGACCGAATTTCGTGATGTCCAGCTGACCCACTTTAAAGGCTCTATTGATGACGCCAACAATCAGGCCAGTACGCTGATCACTGTCGGTATTCTGATGGGCGTGATCACCACCCTGGTGTTATTTGGTACCGCCGTCCCTGTGGTAAGTGGCATTAATAACAGTCTTGGCAATATTATTCATTCATTAAAAGATCTGGCCAAAGAAGACGGCGATTTAACAGTGCGGATTGAAACCAAATCCAAAGATGAACTGGGTGATTTAGCCTTCTGGTTTAATTCTTTTATGGAAAAACTGCAGGGTGTGGTGAAAGAAATTGTCAACACTGCGTTGCCTTTATCCTCGCTGGCCAAAGACTTACATCAGTTAACCGACGACACCAATAAAACCATTTCAATCCAGCGTCAGGCCGCCGAACAAGCCAAATATGCGGTGGATGACATGAGCAATAGTGTGATTGCCGAAGCCAGCAGCGCCAACGAAGCCTCGAGCGCTGCCAATGACTCTAACGTTGCAGCCGACCGTGGTCAGCAAACTGTTGGGGTCACAGTCAACAACATCCGCCAACTCGCCACCAATGTGCAGGAGGCTTCAGAAGTTATTCTGAAACTGGAAACCGACGCCAATCAGGTTGGCGCAGTGCTTGATGTAATCAAAGGTATTGCTGAACAAACCAACCTGCTGGCATTAAACGCAGCTATTGAAGCAGCACGAGCCGGTGAACAGGGCCGGGGTTTTGCGGTGGTGGCGGACGAAGTTCGTACTCTGGCGTCCCGCACCCAGAAATCGACTGAAGAAATTCAGAAAACCATTGAACAGCTGCAATCGGCCGCCCGCTCCGCTGTGCAAAAAATGCAGCAAAGTACAGTCCAGGCCGATCAAAGTGTGACTTCAGCCAACCAGGCCGGTGAGTCATTGCAGGTGATCACCACCAGTATTCGTCGCATTCGCGAGATGAACCAGCATATTGCCGCTGCAACCGAAGAACAACAAACCATGGCCGGCACCATAGTTGGTCATGTGGTAGAAATTGTGAAGCACACAGAACACAGTTCACAAAGCGCCGGGCATATTGCCAAAGCCGCCCGTGAGCTGGCCAATCTGGCACAAAATCTGGAAAGTATTGCCCGCCTGTTCCGGGTTTGATGTCGTTCTTTCGTGAAACAGTCAAAAGGCGCCGATGGCGCCTTTTTTATTCTTGCCCGGCAACAGGCTCTGGGTGAAGACATCTTAGTATTTGTGCTAAGTTAGAAAACTGCGCTGTAGTGTCGGCAACTGTGTCTCACTTCAGACCATCCCCACTGTCCGCAGCAATAAAAAACCACCCTGAAGGTGGCTTTTACAAGGATCTCTGGTGACAGCATTAATCGGTCTTTTTACCAGCCGGATTGACGCTCTGCTGCAAAAAAGCCAGTAATTCCTGGGTAGGCATTGGCTTGGCATACATAAAACCCTGCACTTCGTCACAGCCCATGGCACGCACAGCGTCGGCCTGCTCCTGAGTTTCAATACCTTCAGCAATAGTGGCTAAACCGAGTTTTTTGCCCAAATGAATAATGGTTTCGGCAATGACAGCACCATTTGGCGCAGCAAAGTCACGAATAAATGCCCTGTCCACTTTGATGCGGTCCAGCGGCAGTTGTTGCAAATAACTCAGGCTGGAAAAACCAATACCAAAGTCATCAATCGCCACTTTAATGCCGTGATCTTTTAACCTGTTCAGCGCGTCAATCACTATCTTAGGCTCGTCCATCACCACAGACTCCGTAATTTCCAGCTCCAGCAATTCAGGCGCCACCTGATAACGCTGCACACAGTCAATCACCGACTCAACAAATAACGGATTCCGGAACTGCGGCATCGACACGTTCACCGCAATGCGCATATCGGCCAGCCCCTGTGACTGCAGATACTTAATTTGCTGACATGCCTGCTGAATGACCCAGGCACCAATTTCAACAATTAAACCTGAATATTCCGCCAATGGAATAAACACAGCCGGGGAAATATAACCGCCCTGCCCGGTAGGCCAGCGCAACAGCGCCTCCATACCTATCACCTGATTGGTATGCAAAGATATTTGCGGCTGATACCACAGCTGCAGTTTATCCTGGCTAAAATCCTGCCGCAGCGTGCGCAGCAAAGCCAAACGTTCGGCCATCTGCTCTTCCATTTCGCTGCTGTAATATTCAAAATTCTGCGACAGATTCTTTTTCGCACGGTTCAGCGCTATATAGACATGCTTGAGAATACCCAAACCTTGTTTGACTGTATCCACTAAGCGGCAAAACCCAAGGGTGGCATTAATTTGTAACCCATGTTCTGACGCCTGAAATGGCTGGGTAAAAACGGCATTAATTGCCGGAGGCGTCAGCACATCTTCAGGCCCAATCAAACCAAAAACATCGGCACCAATACGACCTATTTGCGCCAGATCGCCAAAATGCTCCACCAAACGGCGCGTGACTGCAATTAATAACTCATTGCCAACTTCCTGCCCCAGGCCATCATTAACATCTGAAAAGTGGTCGATATCAATCAACACCGCCACATTATTGCCCGGATCCAGTCTTTTGGTTTCCTCCAGCAATTGGGTAAATTCATTACGGTTTGGCGTTTTGGTTAATGGGTCGATATAAGCGGCATGTTTGAGCTGTTGAAACAAAGTGACGTTTTCATAACCAATAGAAATATTGCTTAAAAATACCTCAATCAGCTGACGGTCAAAATCTTCAATCGGCCTGTTGGTTTCGATATACACAGCAGCGCTGTGCTCGGCATTGCCAAGATATAACACAGTGTCAAAACCGGTAAAAATATGCCGTTTTTGCTGCAGGCACTGCAAAATTTGCTGAATAATGCGCGGGTTATTTAAACGTTCCAGTTTACATTTAATATAGGGCGCATAATGGCCCGCAGCGCCCAGCACATACACATTGTCACTGGTCGAGCCATCATCTTCAATTTGTGCACAGAGTACACCTTCGGCATGCAAACCAATCAGCGATGAAATTTGTGTCACCACGCCTTCGGAAAACTCATGCAGCGAATGTTGTTCCAGCAAATTGGCGCCGGCATTAATAATTTTCTGTAAACCCAGCCGGTTTTGGTTGATGGTGCGGATTTGCTGATAAGAGCGGATGGACGAGATGATAGAAGTAACCAGTTTGCTGCGGGTCAGTTCAGTTTTGGTTTTGTAGTCATTGATATCATATTCTTTAATGACGCTTTCTTCCGGCGCATAACCGGGTTGGCCAGTTCTGAGCACAATCCGCACTTCATCCATGCCCAGCTGCTCACGGATCTGTTGCACCACCAGCAAACCCGCGTCGTCAGATTCCATCACCACATCGAGCAAAATAACGGCAACATTCTGGTTTTTCTGCAGAAAACTAATGGCCTCTTTGCCAGAATAAGCATGGTGGAAAACTAATTTGCGCCCAAGCACCAATAAATCACTTAAAGCAAGGCGGGTGACGGTATGGATTTCTTCATCGTCATCAACAATCAGCAGATGCCATTCCCCGGTAATTTGCGGGACTTCTGACTCTGGCACATCATCTTCTGCGAGAAACAGAAAATCATCTTCTGTTACTTTTGACACCATGTTACGACCTTATCCATTGAGTCCGAACATCTGGCACAAATTTCCCGCTTGAACAAAGGGCGGGATATGCACCGACATTACACCTGCACACCTTGTCAGTGAAGCCGGTAGCCAGCTTGTTGTCTGACTTATTACACTATACGCTTAGTTAAAAAATGCAATCATTTTGTCGGGATCAGCAGCAAGGCCGAACAACAAATTACCGTTTAAATTCATTTAAATAACAATAAATTTATCAGCTTACACAAAGTTTTTTTGTGTACAGGCTGCTCTGGCCGATATGCTGTTACCGAGACGGCAACACAATACGATGATTTTCGCAAAAGCATGGAGCTTTATGACCAAGGTACAGAGCCTGTCCGGGCAACAAAAGTTACGTCAACTGGCCAGGAAACAACTCGGCGGCGATTTACAATCTGCCGGCACTGTGCGTCAGAGTACTGCACCTCTGCCGCTTGATGAATTGCAGGGCAATGCCAGCTTTATCGACAAACATCAACAGCTTAGCAGCAGAGCCGGCGTAGCACTGACCGAGCAAGAACTGTTTGCCGGCTTCACTTTGGCGGAACGTGCCAACCGTCGTATCCAGATGCGCCAGGAGCAACAACAGCTGAATCTTGAACGGGTGATGACACTGGCCCTGGATTATTGCACCGAAATGCAGACCAGCCAGGATGTCGACCCGGATTGGTTTTCGGCTTATTGTGAGCTGGTACTGGATATTTCGAGCCACAGTATGCAAAAACTCTGGGCCAAAATTCTGGCCGGCGAAATCAGTAGCCCGGGCAGCTTTTCGTTAAAAACCCTGTTGTTGCTCAAACAAATGAACCACAAAGATGCGATTGCACTGCAACTGGCCGCCAGCCTGAGTTGCCGTATAAAAAGCCAGGAGCCGGCGCATATTTATTTTGGTTATGTGCAGCAGGGATCGTTGTGGCGCTGGCTGGCCGGCAAAAGCCGCGGCATGCTGAATCTGAGTCAGTTTGGCCTCACTTACCCGCAGATTTTAAACCTGATTGACCTTGGCTTGTTGCACCAGTCTGAAATTGAAAGTGGTGAACTTGGTAAAAACCAGCAATTACAATGGTATTACCATCAACAGCTGCTGCAGGGGCGCACCAAACATCAGGGGCTGGTACTGCAATATTATAAATTCACCAGTATTGGCGCTGAATTGTTACCCCTTTTGAGCAGTCAGCCCAATCCACAATACTGGCAAGCGTTACAGCAGCTACTGGCCGACGTTATCGTATTTCATCAGCCGGGCTGAGTTTGGTAAGAATATGGGCAATTTTTCGGGTATCCAATGGTTTAATCAGTACATCATCCATGCCTGCCAGGCGGAAACTGGCGATTTCATCAGGTAAGGCGTGGGCGGTAAAAGCCAGAATAGTGGTGTGCTGATGATGCCGCAGTTGCCGGATCCTTTTAGTCACTTCTGTACCGGCTAAATCCGGCAGCTGAATATCCATCAGAATCAGCTGGTATCTGTTGTTGCTGGCCATTTTAATGGCGTCTTGCCCTGTCATGGCAATATCAATCCGTAGTCCACCACCTGATAACATCGCCTGCACATATTTCAGGTTGGTCAGATTATCATCGACGACCAGCAGCTGCTGATTACCAAGCTCATTCGGGTGCTGCAACGCATGGCTGACATGACTGAGCAAAATAGGTACAGGTAATAAACGGCTTGCAAGCAGCGGCTGCCACAGCTGTCTGGCTTTATCAGAGGCAAAAAACAGCAGCTGATAACGCTCTGCAAGTGCACTTAGCTTTGCCGCGTCCTGATGCAGTGACGCAGAGCTTTCCGGCAGCAGCACTATCACTAAATCCACCAAACGTAACTGCACAGCTTCAGGCAAGGCTGCAAGTGTTGCCACACTATGGACCTGTTCACCAATAGCCGCCAGCGACTGTTTCAGCAGAGGCAAACGACAGTGCCGCTCATCCAGCACCAAAATGGACTGACATAATTTAGACTGACTGGTTTTTTGCCAGGAAACCGGCAGCAGAATATCCAGCTGAGTACCCAAGTCTTCCAGCGAGTTTAATGAAATACTGCCGTGCAGCTCCTGCAGCAATCTGCGGGCAACTTCTGCTTCTACATCGTCCAGTGTCAACTCGCTGTCAGGCTGCGCCAGCAACAACTGACGCCAGCGCGCCGAAAAACCGGCGCCGGCATATTTAAAGGTGAGTTTCAGTTGTTTTTGCGGTACTTCACACAAACGATAGCTGAACAAAATATCCTGGCCAGCGGCAGCCTGCTGACAATAACTGCTGAAAATATGACACAACACACTGAGCAGTCTGGTATCAATGTTCATTTTGAACTGATAAGCCTGCGGATCTTCGTCAAAAACAAACTGTTCCGGCAGTTTATTGTCGCTAAACCAAAGGGGTGCATGCTGCGCCAGCCAGTCAGGTAACCACAAATGGTCCGGCTGCAGGGCAAAATCAGCAGCGTGCAGCTCAGACAACAACTGTAATGCCTGAATTTTACTGCGCAAATCCACCGCACTCAGTGAGTCCGATCTGTGACATAACTCCAGCCAGAACTTTAATTGCTGATCGCAGGATTGGCTGTGCAGTTTCAGTTGCTGGTAGCTTTGTTGCAGTTGTAATAAGTTTTCAGCGGTATGAGCATGCTGCTGCTCCTGCTGTTGTAACCGCAATTCGGCATCACGGGCTACCGACCGTAGTTGCTGTTGATGCCGTTGCTGCTGCTGTTGCCAGGCGTCAATCAACAGCGCAAAGTCGTGCCCCTGCACATCGGCAACGCAGCCCTGCTGCAGTTGCTGACTTAATAACAGCTGCTGACGCGCTCTTTTCTGTTGTTTTTTTTGCTGCCAGCCATAAAGCAACAAAGCTGCCAGCAACACCAATAACAACATCGGCAGCATTAACCACAAAGGCACTGCTGCAGAAGGTCCGGCCACCAACAACAAATGACCCAGTTGTTCCGAACTGATCGCTGGCACAGGTAAATCATGACGCCCCTGCTGCTGCACATCAGCCCAGACAGGTACACTAAACAGCAGCATACCGTCAGCAAGAACCACAGGCTGTGTTGCTGAAGGCAATGGTGAATAGTTACTTAATACCTCTTCTGACCCCTCGGTGGCAGCAAACAATTGTTGGTTTTTGTCATACACCGCCATAGCCTGCAATGGCAAAACGCTATGTTGTTGTAAGGCTTGTAAAGTCTGGCTCAAGGCCTGAGAATTCTGCTCACGCAGCGGATGCATCGCCAATAATGCGGCATGACGGCTCAGCTGATGTAAATACGCGGTATGCTGTTGCTGCTGCCACAGCTGTAACGAAAACCAGGACGCCACCAGAGAAAGTACAACAAAGATGGCCAACAACATCAGGGGCCACAGAGGGCGAATAAAAAGCTGCTTCATGCTAAGAAAAACCGATCCAATCTGATACCTCACTATAATGGTGCACAGATTGAACTACAAGGTTTTAGCTGCGCCAGCGTATTGTCTGTACGAACAACAACCTACAACACGCCGGCTTAGTGAGGGACAATATTAAAAATCAGCTTCCAGACCGAGAAATACGCCATCGGCCAGTAAATCAACATCCATCCGATCTTCATCATTCAGGTCCAGATCCAGTCGCTGCACCCCTAACTTCACCGATAGCGAAAATGCCGCCAGATCGATCCATTCATAAGCAAAACCTGCGCGTAGATCCGACATCTGATGACCATCATAACGACCATAGTTACCATTAAAAAACAGACTGGAGTTGGTGCCAAACACGCCCACGACTGCATTGGCATATACCATCGGCAAGGGGGTTGATACGCCACGCGCGACTGTTCCGCCCTGCGTAATACTGACATCAGTTTGCAGAAATCTGGCACTTACGCCCAGATCCACACTCAGAATATCGTTGTCGAGCAGTTCGTAATACATACTGGCATCGGTATATTCAAGGCTCAGATGATTGTTTACCTGACTTTGTGCGGCATACACCACGCCATGCAGCTGTAATGTGCCCGCCAACCGGGTGTCCCCCTGAAAACTCAGGGTTTGACGCCGCAGCATCATGTTTGGCAGCAAGGGGATCGGATGTTCAAATGCCGCATAAAAAGCACTGTGACTGTCATCATCAAAATGCAGTGGCTGACTAAAGCCGGTATCTCCTGCCCGCCCCTCGGGGTTAGCTTGCCACCATTCAGCCCCCACAGTCACACCCAGCACATCGGCAGTGACCAGCGGACTGGTTACAAACAGCGAGGCAGCAAACAGCGGTAATAAAATTTTCATGCGTTATCCTTGCGACAATAATTCGGTCAGTTCAATCAGAGCCGCGTTGGCTCTGGAGATATAGTTTGCCATGACCAGCGAGTGATTGGCGAGCAGACCAAAACCACTGCCGTTTAATACCATCGGGCTCCAAACTGTTTGTTGGGTGGCTTCAAGCTCGCGGATGATCTGCTGCAAACTGACAGTGGCATTTTTTTTGGCCAGTACATCGGCAAAATCAACTTCAATGGCTTTTAAAAAATGCAGCAGCGCCCAGGATGCACCTCTGGCCTCATAAAACTCATCATCAATCCGCCACCAACTGGTTTTAATCATCAACTCGGCTGGGGTATTGGTTGACTGACGCGCCTGTGCATCACCGGCAAGGTCAGTATTTAACCTGTCTTGCCCCACGCTGGCACTTAACCGCTGACTGTAACTGCCAAGGCGTTTTTCCACTGCTTTCAGCCAATCCCTTAAGTTGTCGGCCCGGGCATAAAACTGATGGTCTCTGTTGTTTGGATCATTTAATGCCTGGCGGTAAGAGCGCAATAAACGCAAAGCTTCGGCATATTCATCTTCAGCCGCCGGTACAGCCCAACTGCGATGGTCGATATTCAGTTTTGGCTGTGCCAGTTTCAGAAAAGAATTTTCCACCGATTGGGACTGAGAGCGGCTGATATCGGTGCGCATCGACAAAGCCAAGTCCCGCACCATTTCTAGCGCGCCAAACTCCCAGGCCGGCATATTATCCAGCATACTAAAAGGCGGCAGTAAGTCGTTGGAAATATACCCCCCGGATTTGTGAAGTAATACTTCAGTGACGTGCACCAGGGTATGGGTGGTGGTATAACCAACGGCTGGTTTAACGCCCTGCGCAGCCTGATTTGCTTCAGCCATCACATCAAAAGTATCAGGTTCACTGCTGTACCAGACAGCCATGGCATAAAACATTATCAACACCAGGCTACTGAGCAGGACTGCCAGTTTCACTTTTTGCATCTGTCACTCCGGTTATTGGGTTGGGATTTTGGTGACAACCGCCGAGATTTGCCATTGCTGGCCATCGGCCGCGCTGATTTGGATAGGCACTATGGCACCTAAAGTTAATTCATTTTTAGGCGCAAACAACATCAGATGCAAACCTCCCGGCTGCAAATGCAGCTGTTCGCCGGCCTGAACGGCAAAACTATCGACTTTTTCCATCCGCATCATGCCGTTATGCATGCTGTGCTGATGCAATTCGACCCGCTCAAACCAGGGGCTGCTCGCTGCAACCAGTGTAATGGCGTTATCGGAGGAATTCAGCACAGAAAAATAACCGGCACTCAGGTTCTTTCCCGGCAGCGGCTGACGCACAGTGGCATTCTGAAACTCCACTGGTGCGGCTTGTACAATAAAACTACTAAAGAACACCATAAGGGCAAACAACAAAGGCATGACAGACTCCTGTGACTGAAATGCCTTCATCTTATCTCATCCGCATTCAGATCACATAACGATCAGGAAGCAGACAAGCAGCCAGCAAATAAGCAACAACTGCGGCAACAGGGAACGTCAGTAACAACAAAATCGCCAGCACCCGCACTAACCATCTGGGTTGTTGATAATAAGCGGCTAAACCTGCACAAACTCCGGAAATTTTTTTATGGGCTTTATTACAGTACCAGTTGTGATGATTGCTTCTGTTCATAGTTAACCTCGGCTTGTTATCAGTTAAATGATTGATTCAAATAACAAGGTACAAAAGCCATGCCAACCAAAAACAAACGCAAAGCATTGTTTTTAAAAGAGTATTCTTGGCTGCAAAAGCAGGCGGCATTGTCTTTAAAATAATTTGACTAAAAAGTGATGAAAATGACTAAATGAAGAACAACAATAGCGCTCAAGCAGGAAAAATCGGATCTTAAAAAAGAAAACCCGGTACTACAAAGACCGGGTTTTAGGGGGAATATCAGTGTTTGGTAACAACCAGAGTGAACATAACCAGATACCAAACACACTCAGCACCGGCATTAAAAACAGCGCCAGTAACTCAATAGGGGTGATCAGCATGCGTTACTCCACTGCAGCAACAGATTGCTCTGTTGTGTTGCCTGAAGCTGGCGCCTGGCTCAGCGTGTCTTCAATGCCAACAATCATTTCAGCGACTGTGGCTTCAATAGAGTCAGCAATTTGTTGCTGAATATTTTGGCTGACTTCCATCACCTGACTGGTCACAACCTGAGTCAACTGAGAAGATAATTCGGTAGCAGGTTCAGCAGCAAAAGCGTTTACAGAACCAAACATCAGCGTAGTAACCAGTAAAGCAGCATTTAAAGTTTTCATGATAGTTTCCTTGTTGGCAATTTAATTAACGAACGACAATCTGTTATTACAATTGCTATGCCAACACAAAAAACTATTTTATCTGATTGATTTTAAACGAATTTGATAAGATTAAAGTTCATTTGGAAAAAGTAGAAAAATTCATCAAAACTAAAAAGTGGCATTTTTAGCCACTTTTTGGTTTAAATTCTATTCAGGTACTTTTGCCAGGGCAGCCAACAGTACTTCAGGGCCACTGGAGGGCAAATGGCCAAGCTCACTGAGGTGCCGCCGCCACTGTCTTGCACCTGTCACCCCCTGGAAAATACCTAACATATGCCGTGCTATATGCCAGAATCTGGCACCTTCCGTCATTTGTTGCTCGATATAAGGCAACATCTCTCTGACCACCTGGTGCGGCGTCAGCAGTGTGCGTTCATCACCATAAATGGCAGCATCAATCTGATTTAAAAACAACGGATTAGTATAAGCCTCGCGCCCCACCATCACGCCATCGACATGCTGCAAATGCGCCAGGCACTCTTCGACCGTTTTAATACCGCCATTAATGCTGATCTGCAGATGCGGGAAATCTTTTTTTAACTGATACACCCTGGGATAGTCCAGCGGTGGAATTTCGCGGTTTTCTTTTGGGCTCAGCCCTTTTAACCAGGCTTTACGGGCGTGCACTATAAAATCACTGCAGCCAGCTTGCGCAATAGTGCCGACAAAATCGACTAAAAACTGATAGCTGTCGAGCTCGTCAATACCAATCCGGCTTTTTACCGTCACCGGAATATCAACCACCTCACGCATCCGGCGGACACATTCGGCCACCAGTGCAGGTCTTTCCATTAAACAAGCGCCAAACATGCCGTTTTGCACCCGATCCGACGGACAACCCACATTAATGTTTATTGCGTCGTAACCCCGCTGCTCGCACATGATGGCGCTTTTCACCATGGCCTCTGGATCAGAACCACCCAATTGCACCACCACCGGGTGTTCTTCTTCATTAAATGCCAGATAATCACCTTGCCCAAAAATCAGTGCGCCTGTGGTGACCATTTCGGTATAAAGCACAGCATGACGGGTTAGCTTACGGTGAAAATAGCGGCAATGGCGGTCTGTCCAATCCAGCATTGGGGCAATTGAAAATTTGTGGTCCACAGCGTTCTCCAGAAAAAGGCCGGTTATTTTACCTCTAAGCAGGCAAACTTTCTGCGTTTTTACGCTCTTTAAGCCAGGCTTTTGTATGGTACACTTCCTAAGCTACTGCCAAAAAAGGTAAATCTGATTTATGTCGATTGAATCTCTGGTCCAGCGGGCCCGTCATATTTGTGAGCATAACGGTGCACGTTTTACCTCTATCCGTGAAAAGGTATTTCGCTTGCTGGCGCAAACTCAGTCTGGCGTCGGTGCTTATGAGCTGCTGGAACAGCTGAAACAAACCGAACCCGCAGCTAAACCCGCCACAATTTACCGCGCATTGGATTTTCTGACCGAACAAGGTTTTATTCATAAAATTGAGTCCAGTAACGCCTTTTTGTTGTGCCATCACTTTGAACATCATCACCCGGCACAATTGCTGATTTGTCAGCAATGTGGTCATGTTGAAGAATTGCACTCCAAATTATTGCAGCAGGAGTTTGCCAGTCTGGCTCATGCCGAAGGTTTTGTAATTCAGCAACAAACCATTGAAGCCCGTGGCCTTTGTCGCCGTTGTGTCGGGGCAAAACCCTCAGAAAGTCTGCATAAGCTAAATCAGTGTGATTAAGCCGGATTAACGGAGAAATAACAGGAATAAAGGTGGAAACTATCTCAAAAACAAAGAGCTAGACTTGTTTATTCTTTAAAATCTGCCTAACCTTACCGTCATGGCCAGCGCCAGCAACCACAACGCAAATTTATTCGATGGGTCCATTAAATGAATGTTGAGTATGTAAATCCATTT
>FWPV01007056.1_pt1 | contig 20809 bp, 16 predicted proteins | sample 2228371 | NCBI WGS metagenome assembly FWPV01 (sample SAMEA103939776, study PRJEB20133) | metagenome | reverse complement strand
TAAATTTAAAAAAGAGCAATTCCAAAAAAATTTTGAAATAAATTGCTCTTTATGATATTATAACATGAAACATTTTCAGAGGTGAGCATATAAATCCTCTCGGATATGCGAAGTATGTGGAGTATAGAGGAAATCTTAAATTGATTCTATCAATAGGCAACCAGTTTCCACAGTTTCCATTTCTTTGCAGTATATTTTTTTTATCCTTCCCTTTTCTGGTGCTCGGAGTTCATTTTGCATCTTCATTGCTTCTACAATTAAAAGAGGAGTTCCCTTTTCCACTTCTTCCCCTTCTTTTTTTAAGATTTTTAATACTTTTCCTGGAATTTGGGCTTTTAATACCCAACCAGAAACCTTTTTTTCTTTTTTTATTCCCTTTTCTTTTTCTAAGCTTAAACTATCTTTTATTTTTGCTGGATATTGGGTGGCATTTGTATAAAAATTAAAGGTATTATCTTTTAAATTTTCAACTAAAATTTCCCTTTGCCTTCCATCTTCAAACAAAACAGAATACAACCCTTGAGCTGTTTCAATTATTTCTGCTTTAAAAGTTTCATTTTTGTATTTAAAGGAAATTTCTTTTCCAGATTTTTCGCCCACAATTTCAAGTAAAGTATCATCTATTTCTATAAATAATCTCATTTCTCTTTCCAAAATAATAAAATTTTTGAAGAAAAAACTTTTTCTTTATTGTCATAAATTATCATTAGTTTCTATAAATAACTTCATTTCCACCTCCAAGGAGATAAGGGTTGAGGAGGGAAAATTTTTTCTTCTTCTTCCTTTAAATATAAAAATGTTGCAAGGGCAATTATGAAAGGTAAATCCTTTTTTTCTGTTTTATGTTTATACTCCTTCAAAAATTTATCAATTGTACTCGTATTATAACTTCCATCTAAGAATTCTTTTAGTTTTATTATCTCTTTAAAAAAAGGAATCGTTGTTGAGATGCCTTCAATTTTGTATTCGTCAAGGGCTCTTTTCAATCTTTCTATAGCTTCATTTCTGTTCTTTCCCCAAATTATTAATTTTGAAAGTAAAGGGTCATAATCTAAGGGGACATAAAAATTTTCTCTTATACCACTGTCTACTCTTACTCCTGGTCCAGAGGGATTTTCAAGATATAAAATTTTTCCCGGAGAGGGAGCAAAGTTTTTCAATGGATCTTCTGCATAAATTCTGCATTCTAAGGAATTTCCTGAAAATTTTATCTCTTCTTGTTTTAATTTTAATTTTTCTCCAAAGCCAATTTTTATCTGTTCTTTTAATAAATCAATTCCTGTTATCATTTCAGTTATTGGATGTTCCACTTGAATTCTTGTATTCATTTCAAGAAAATAAAAGTTTCCACCCTCATCCCTTAAAAACTCTACGGTTCCTGCAGAATCGTAACCAGCCATTTCTGCAACTTTTAAGGCAATTTCCCCTATTTTTTTTCTAATTTCATCATTTACAACTGGGGAAGGGGTCTCTTCAAAAATTTTTTGATGTCTCCTTTGCAATGAACATTCCCTTTCTCCTAAGAAGACCTTATTCCCATAGGGGTCACATAAAATTTGAACTTCTATGTGCTTTGGATTTTTTATAACTTTTTCAATATAAACAGAAGGATCTGAAAAGTAGTTTAGTGCTTCCCTTTGAGCATTTTCAAAAAGGGAAGGAAAATCTTTTATGTCTTCTACAATTCTCATTCCCTTTCCCCCTCCTCCTGCTGATGCTTTTAAAAGACAAGGTAGTCCAATTTCTTCAATTATCTTCAAACCTTCTTTTATGTCCTTTATTGGTTCTACTGTTCCTGGTATTATGGGAATGTTATTTTTAACTGCTTGTCTTCGAGATTCAACTTTCGAACCCAAAAGTTTCATACTTTCAGCGTTTGGACCAATAAAAATAATTCCATTATCTTTACATAATTTTGCAAATTCTGGGTTTTCTGCTAAAAAACCATATCCAGGATGGATTGCATCTGCTTTAATTTTTTTTGCAAGTTTTATAATTTCTTCCTTTTTTAAATAGCTTAAAGGAGCAGGTGCAGGACCTATATAATGTGCTTCTTCTGCTTGTAAAACATGGGGGCTTAAACGATCTGCTTCAGAAAAAATTACTGCTGATTTTATATTTAATTCTTTACAAGCCCTTAAAACTCTTACGGCAATTTCACCCCTATTTGCAATTAAAACTTTCATAAAGGTATATTCCCATGCTTCCTTTTTGGATTTTTATCTTTTTTATTTATTATGGATCTCAAAGCTGAAATAAGTTTTTGTCTTGTATATCTGGGAAAAATTACTTCATCAATGTAACCCTTTTGGGCTGCAATGTATGGGTTTGCAAATCTATTTATATAATTTTCTACAAGTTCTTTTCTTTTCTTCTCAGGCTCTTGGCTCTTTTCAATTTCTTCCTTGTATAATATATTTACAGCCCCTTCTGGTCCCATAACAGCAATTTCTGCCGTGGGATAGGCATAATTTATATCTGTTCTAATGTGCTTTGAACCCATAACACAATAGGCACCTCCATATGCTTTTCTTGTAATAACAGTTATCTTTGGAACTGTTGCCTCTGCAAAGGCATATAAAAGTTTTGCACCATGCCTTATAATTCCCCCCCATTCTTGATCAGTTCCAGGCAAAAATCCCGGAACATCTTCAAAAATAATTAGGGGTATATTAAAAGCATCACAAAACCTTACAAACCTTGCTCCTTTATCTGAAGCATTTATATCTAAGCATCCAGCTAAATGAGCTGGTTGATTTGCAACAACTCCAACAGAATAGCCAGCCAAATTCCCAAATCCAACTACAATGTTTTTTGCATAAGCACTATGAACTTCTAAAAAACTTCCACCATCTAAAACCCTAATTATTAAATCTTTAATATCATAGGGCTCCATTGGATTTGGAGGAATTAATTTATCCAAATCTTCTTGAACTTCTATTTTTTCATCTAAGAAATCTTTTATTGGAGGGAATTCTTTATTGTTTTGAGGAATATAAGTTAAAAGTGTTCTTATTAAAGAAAGGGCTTCTGCATCATTTTCTGCAACAAAGTGGGCTACCCCAGAAATTGTGGCATGGGTTTCAGCCCCACCAAGTTTTTCCATTGTAACTTCTTCATGTGTTACTGTCTTTATAACTTCTGGACCTGTGACAAACATATAAGAAGTCCCTTTGACCATAATTATAAAATCAGTTATTGCAGGGGAATAGACAGCACCTCCTGCACAAGGTCCCATAATTGCTGAAATTTGTGGGATTACACCAGAAGCAAGAGTATTTCTTAAAAATACATCTGCATATCCAGCAAGGGATCCAACTCCTTCTTGTATTCTTGCACCCCCAGAATCATTTAAACCAATGATTGGAGCTCCATTTTTCATTGCAAGATCCATAATTTTACAAACCTTTTGGGCATTTCTTTCACTCATAGTTCCACCAAAGACAGTGAAATCTTGGGCAAATACATAAACAAGGCGTTTGTGGATTGTTCCAAAACCAGTGATTATCCCATCTCCTAAGATTTTCTTTTTTTCCATTCCAAAATCTACGCAAGTATGGGTTGCAAATTTGTCAACTTCTTGAAAGGTATGGGGATCCAGCAAAAGTTCAATCCTTTCCCTTGCTGTAAGTTTTCCTTGATTGTGTTGTTTTTTTATCCTTTCCTCTCCACCTGCTTTTTTACTTTCTTCATTTAATTCTTGAAGTTTATCAAAATAATCCTTTAATTCCATATTTAGATTTTAATTTAAATTTTTAAAAAAATCAAATTGAGAAAAGTACCAATAATTATTTTTATACATTCAGATATCAGCAAAAAAATTTTTTTACTTTTCCATTTTTTTAAAAATAGCCTGTTTTATTTCTTAAATTAAAATTTTTCCCAAAATTGAAATCTTAAAGTTTTTTTTAATTTCCTTTTTTTGTTTAATATAAAGAGTTTTTATATTTTATATGCTTGTAAGATTAAAACACATGGAAGTTCTTCTGTGTCCTCATCCTTTGGATGTTTTTCAAGGTTTTTTAATTCTTCTATTTCACTTTCCCCATATTTGAAAAAATTTATTTTATCAAAGCCTGCCTCTTTTAAAATATCACAAATTGTTACATTATTATAGAGGTTTTTATGTCCCCATCCATAAAAAGCTCTGTTTAAGATTTTTGCATTATGCCTTTTTCTTTCTTCATCGACATAAAGTTGATAATGGGTTATCCATACCCAGTCCAGATTTGGTGTGGAAAGGCGCAAAGCACCATTTGGAATAAGAATCCTATAACATTCTTTCAAGAAAAGGAGGGCTTGCTCTTCTGTTAAATGTTCAATAAAGTGTTCTGCAAATATAAATCTAAAAGTTTTATCAAAAAAGGGAAATTTTTTTGTAGCGTCAAAAACTATATCTAAGTTTTTAATGTATAGTATATCTGAATTTATCCACCCATTTAAATATACATTTCCACAACCTATTTGAAGTTTTTTCATAGTCCTTTAATTATACTAAATTTTTTAAAAATTTTTATTAAAAATGAAAATTGAATTTTGAAAATGAAATTTTATGTGATAAACTAAAATTTATGAAGGTTTTTTTTAAGGGTATGGTGTGGCAAAAATAGGATTTTTTTCTTTATTTATTTTTCTCACAGTTCTTTATTCTTTTGAAATAAAAAAGGTTGAATTGACAGATAGTTTTGAAATTTTCCTTTATGTTTACCCTTTTGAAGGGGAAAGTTATATAAAATTAGGTGAAGGTTTGCTTAGAAATAAAGATGATTGGAAAAAGATAAAGGGTTTAAATAAATTGCCTTACCCTATGAAAGGTATTGCCTTGAAAATACCCTTTGATTTGTTAAAGGGTGAGGTGAAAGCCAAAATATTAAAAGAATTTTATAAAAATGATAAATATGAGTATAACGGTATATACCATACCTGTAAAAGGGAAACCCTATGGCATATAGCACTTTGGTTTACAGGTGATGGTAAAAATTATAAAAAATTAAAAGAAGCCAATAATTTATTGTCCTATGAAATTGAAGAAAATCAAGAAATCTTTATTCCTATGGAGCTTTTATTTAGTGAATTAAAATCATATCTTCCAGAAAAACCAAAGGTCGTAGTTACAAAAGAAATGGTTCAAGAACAAAAAGTCAAAGAAGAAACAAAAATAAATGATATTCAAAAAGAAGGTGAAATTTTAGAATTTACAGAAGATAAAAATTTTGCAATTTATAAATTAAAAAAAGGTGAAGCACTTTATTCTGCTGTTGTTGTAAGATTTACAGGAATTGATGAAGTTCAAGAAGTTATAAATTTAGCTATGGAAATTGCAAGAATTTCAGGTATTGAAGATGTAACAAAAATTCCAGCCAATTCTCCCATAAAAATCCCAAGAGAATATTTACTTCCAAAATATTTGCCCTTAGATGACCCAAAGAGGCAAGAATGGGAAAATAAGGAAAAATTAATACAAGAGACATATAAGCCCGTCTATGCACCAGAATTGAAGGGGGTTTATATTATTTTAGATGCAGGACATGGAGGTTCTGATACGGGAGCAATTTCTGGGGGAGTTTGGGAATCCACTTATACATATGATATTTACAATAGGTTGTATAATCTTTTAAAAGAAAAAACAGAAGCAGAAGTTATTCCCCTTGTACAAGACAGGAAAGCAAAATTTAAAGTAATAGAAAGGGATAAACTGCCTCAACATAGAAGTCACATCATTTTAACAGAGCCACCAGAAAAATTATCAGATGCCCAAAGGGGAGTTAACTTAAGGTGGAAACTTTCTAATAAAATTTACACTAATTTAATAAATAAAGGGATAGAAAAATCCAAAATTGTATTTATTTCAATTCATGCAGATGCCCTCCATCCCAGTATAAGGGGTGCAACTTTTTATATTCCAGGTGCAAATTATATGAAAGCCATAACAGGAAAAGAAGCAATAGAAGGAGAAAGCCAATCAAAAAAATTGTCAAAAGAAATAGCAAAGGTTTTTTTAAATAAAAATATTTCTCTCCATCCCTATGAAGCCATAAGGGAAAAAATTATAAGATATAAAAATTCTTGGCTTCCTGCTGTTTTGAAGATGAATTTAATTCCTACAAAAGTTTTAATTGAAATTGTAAATTTAAATAATGCAGAGGATAGAAAAGCATTGGAAATAAAAGAGTTTAGGAAAAATTTAGCAGAAGGAATATTTGAAGGGATAGTTAGTTATTTCCATAAAAATAACAATAAAAAATTGGAATAGAATTTATAGATATTTTTGTTATAATTTTAAAATGCCCCTATTTTTATTTCTTTATTTTTTAATTTTTGGACTTTTTCATTTTTTTCTTTTTTTAAAATTTAAGATTTTTTTAAATTTTTCTTTATTTGGAAAAATTATATATCTTTTATTTGTAATTATAATTCTTTTTTTACCGTTTATCTTTAGATTTTTTGAAAAAAACGAATATTTTTTCTTTGCCACAATCTTTTCCTATATTTTTTACTTTTGGATGGCTTACCTCTTTATTTTTAACTTCTTTGGAATATTTTTTTGGATTTTTGGATTGATTTTTAATTTTAAAAAGTTCTTAGACATAATTTTGTTTGCAATTCCAATTTTTATAATAATTTTTGGATTTTTTGAAGATAAATCTTTAAGGGTAAATTATTTAAATTTAGAAAGTTCAAAAATTGAAAGGGATATTAAAATAGGATTTTTTTCAGATTTGCACATAGGGCTTTCAAAGCCAGAAAAGAAAATTGAAGATATTTTTAAGGTTTTTGAAAAGGAAAAAATAGACCTTTTACTTTGTGGTGGAGATCTTTTGGATTCAACTTATTTTGAAAAAAACCATTGGAAAAAGTATTTTAAAGAAACAAATCCACCCCTTGGAAAATATGCTGTTTTTGGAAACCATGAATGGTATGTGGGGTTTGAAAATAGTAAAAAATTGTTTGAAGAATTGGGTTTTAATATTTTAAGGTTTGAATTTATAAACTTAGAAGGAAATATAATCTTAGCAGGAGCTGAGGAGGAAACGGCAAAATATTTTAAAGTTGGAAATTATAATGAAGAGGAATTTTTAAAAAATCTTCCCGGAGAAAAATTTACAATTTATTTAAGGCATAGACCCCCTAAAAATGTTTTAAAAAATGTAGATTTATGCCTTTCAGGACATACGCACAGGGGACAATTTTTCCCCTTTTCTTTGATTACATCCCTTATATTTAAATTTCATTATGGATTTTATAAAATTGATAATTTTTCAATTTATGTTTCTTCAGGTGCAGGAAGTTGGGGGCCACCTGTTCGTTTTTTATCTAAAAGGGATGTTGCAATTATAAATTTGAAAGCAAAAGGGAATTAAACTTTTTTAGATTAGATTCGTATTAAATTTTGCTATGAAAAAATTAACATTTTTTATTATTTTTATATCTTTTTTTGGAGCTCTTTTTGGAAAGGAACTTTCTTTACAAGAAGCAATTGAAATTGCTTTACAAAGGAATTTACAAATCCAAATTGAAAAGGTTAATTTAAATTCCTATGAAAACAATGTAAAGGCATCTTATGGGATCTTTGATCCCCTCTTAGATATTGATTTGCAACTTTCCTCTTCAAAATCCCCTTCTGCTTGGCAACTACAAGGAGCAGATGTCTATGAAAGCAAAAGGAGAAGCTTTAGTTTAAAACTTTCACAATATCTTCCTACAGGTGGAACTTTTGTTGCAGATTGGTCCAATTCCAGAAATGAAACAAACTCCCTTTTTTATTTCATAAATCCAAGTTATAATTCTACTTTTAATTTAACTTTAAGCCAGCCAATTTTAAAAAATTTTGGAATTGAAATGGCTAAGAAGGCAGAAATTAAAGCAAAATATAATTTTAATTATAATTTATCTACCTTTGTGGGAAAAATTGAATCAAAGATAAAAGAAGTAGAAGAAGCATATTGGGATTTGTTTTATTTTTATAACGATTTAAAAGTTAAAGAAGAAGCTTTAAAGTTAGCAAAGGAATTTTTATCCATAACAGAAAAAAGGATAAATGTGGGGCTTGAAGCTCCTATAAACATATACTCTGCCCAAGTTGGAGTTGCCACAAGGGAAGAAGCAATTATTCAAGCAAAGAGTTTATATCAATTAGCACAAGATAGATTAAGGCAACTCTTACATTTAGAAAAGGAAAATTGGGATGAGGAGTTAATTCTTTTAGATGAGCCAATCTTAGAAGAAATTAATTTAGAAGAAAGTGCTTATGAAATTGCTTTAACAAAAAGGAAAGAGTTAATTAATTTGAAATGGCAAAAGGAATTGGCTCTCTTTTCTTTAAGAGAAGCAAAAAGCAATTTTCTTCCATCTTTGAACTTTAATTTATCTTATGGCTATTCTGGCCTTGGTGGAACATATATTGTAAGGGATTCTGCTGGAAATATTGTGGAGATAATACCCGGTGGTTGGTCAGATGCCTTAGACCAAATTAAATCCTTTGATTATCCTACTTGGGCAGTGGGGCTTTCCTTTAGTTATCCCATAGGGAATAGGGCTTTAAAAGAAAATTTAAATAATGCCAAACTTAACCTTGAATCCTTAAAAATTCAAGAAGATCAATTAAAAGAATTAATTTATTTAGAAGTTAGGGAAGCTATAAGGAATTTAAATGCAGCAAAGCAATCCCTTCAAGCAGCTAAAATTTCAAAGGTTTTAGCAGAAAAAAATTTAGAAGCAGAAAGAAAAAGGTATGAAAATGGTTTATCTACAAACTATCAGCTTTTACTTGTGCAAAAGGATTTATCTGAAGCCCAATCAAGGGAAATTTTTGCAAAGGTTTCCTTAAAAAAAGCTCAAATAAATTATTATCATAAATTGGGAATTTTACTTGAAAAAAATAATATTTCAATTGATATACCAAAGTATTATGATTTTTCAGAAAAAAGGATCCCCTTTTTCTTAAACTATGGTTTTATATCTAGGAATTAAATTTATTTAATTTTTCCCGTTCCATGACATCTATGGCATCTGCCATTTCCTTTATGTTCACATTGATTGCAGGGACCAGAATGGGGAATTTTCCCTGTTCCCTTACAATGTCTACAAAGACCAGATCCTTTACATTCAGGACAAACTTTTTCCATATAACCTCCTAAATTAATATTTTACACTAAAAATGTGTTATAATAAAAAGATACGATAGGGGAGGTTATTACCTGAGAACCTTGCTTTAAAGCAAGGGACCCTCAAAACCTGATCTGGGTAATACCAGCGTAGGGAATCGTAGGAACCTCCTATCGTAAATAAATTAAAGGAGGTTTTTTTATGTCTTTTTCTATGGTTTCGGAAGCCCAAATTTCAAGAGCAATTTTAAAGGACTGGACATCGCTTCTTCAAGATTACACAAATTGTGATGTAATAATTGTAGGCGCTGGTCCTTCAGGACTTATGGCTGGAAGGGAAGTTGCAAAAAAAGGTTTAAAGGTTTTAATTTTGGAGACAAACAATTTCTTAGGTGGTGGTTTTTGGATTGGTGGTTTTTTAATGAATACAGTAACTTTTCGTTCACCTTCAGAAGAGGTCTTAAAAGAACTAAATATTCCCTATGAGGAAGTTGAAGAGGGATTGTATAAAACAAATGGTCCTTTGGCATGTTCAACATTAATAAGAGAGACAATACTTGCTGGAGCAAAAGTTTTAAATCTTGCTCGCTTTGAAGACCTAATTTTAAGAGATGGAAAGGTTTTTGGAGTAGTTATAAATTCTGCTTTAGTTCCTTACCTTCCAAAGGCATTAACTTGCCTTGATCCCTTAGGTTTTGAATCAAAGGTAGTAATAGATGCCACAGGTCACGAAGCAGTTGTGTGTAGTTCTTTAAAAAAGAGAAATTTAATGAAATTTGAAAAAGAAGCCCCAATGGATGTTTTATCTTCAGAAGATCTAGTTGTGGAAAAGACAAGTGAGGTCTTTCCAAACCTAATTGTAACAGGTATGGCAACTGCAACAGTTTTTTCCCTTCCAAGGATGGGACCTACCTTTGGTGCAATGTTTTTATCTGGGAAAAAGGCAGGGGAAATTGCCTTAAATTTGGTAAAAAAATTATGAAAGAAAAGATCATTTTACCAAAGGGTTATGTTTCAATTTTAAATGTAAAGGAAACAGAAATTGCAATTAAAATGATAAAGGATTTTTTTGAACAAAATCTTGCAACAGAACTTCGCTTAAGGAGAGTAACTGCTCCAATGTTTGTTGAAAGTGGAAAAGGAATAAATGACGATTTAGATGGGAAACAAAAGCCCGTTAGTTTTCTTGCAAAAAATTTAAATATAAAAGCAGAGGTGGTTCAATCTTTGGCAAAATGGAAAAGGATTTATCTTGCAGATTATGATATTGGAAAGGGATATGGAATTTATACAGATATGAATGCAATAAGACCCGATGAGGTTTGTGACAACTTGCATTCAATTTATGTGGACCAGTGGGATTGGGAAATGGTTATTTCAAAGGATATGAGAAACTTGACTTTTCTTAAAAAAATAGTAAAAAAAATTTATTCTGTAATAAAAAGAACTGAGTATTTTGTTTACTATAATTTTCCCTCCTTAGAACCCCATCTTCCAGAAGAAATAAAATTCATTCACTCTGAAGAACTACTAAAAGAATATCCTGATTTAAATTCAGAAGAAAGGGAATTTGAAGCCGCAAAAAAATTTGGAGCAATTTTTATAATTGGAATTGGAATGAAATTATCAAATGGAAAACCTCACGATGAAAGGGCACCTGACTATGATGATTGGAGTACGAAAAATGAAGAGGGTTATTATGGATTAAATGGAGATATAATTGTATGGCATCCAATTTTGAAAAAAAATTTTGAAATTTCTTCAATGGGCATAAGAGTGGACAAAAAAAGCTTGCTTTATCAGTTAAAGTTAAAAAATTGTCTTGAAAGAAAAGAGTTGTACTTTCATCAAAGATTGTTAAGGGAGGAGCTTCCCTTATCCATTGGTGGAGGGATTGGTCAATCCAGAATGTGTATGCTTTTTTTAAAAAAGGCACATATTGGAGAAGTTCAATCCAGTATTTGGAGTGAAGAAACAAAAAAAATATGTAAAAAAAAGAACATATTTTTGCTTTAAAAAAAATTTAGCTTATGGGAATTTTTAAAGTTTAATTGTCTTTGCAAACTTCTCACATCCTTTGGCTTCGTCCCAAAAACCTAAGCAATTTGTGAATTGCCTTTACGAAAAACGGGCATGGAAAGCTGAAAAGCATAACAGTAGTGCTGAAGCGCTGAAGCTCGGAAGTTCGGAAGGACTCTATGCTTATTGCTTTTTAAAAACTTCTGCTCTACTGCTCTTATAAAATCCCAAATGCTAAATGCCAAATGCTGAATGCTGGTTTATCCACTTTTCACACCTATTTGTGTGTTATAATATCTTTGAAAGGAGGTGCATATGAAGTATTTTTTTGTTTTTATTATTTTATTAAGTAATTTTTCCTTTGGAGAACCTTTAAAAATCCTTAAGCAAAATCCTTTAAGTTTGCCCTGCCCTGCAATCTCTTCAGAAATTCAAATTCCAGAAAATTTAAGACCTTTGGAGGAAAAGATTGTCCCCCCACTTCTTTTAAAACTTGAAAAAAATGAACCAATAAAAGTTATAATTACCTTGATGGATCCTCCTTATGAAGATGGTTTAAGAAAAGAAGTTATTGCTTATATGGAACATAAATTTGTTGAAAGAAATGGGCTTTATGGAGTTGAAAATTTAAAGGGACTTTCTGCCTTTCCCATAATTTTTGCAAAACTTTTACCTGAAAAAATAAGAGAAATTGCAAAGGATCCTTGGGTTTTTGGAATTGAAGAAGACATAAAGCTTAAAGCTACAAGAACAGAAGGAAGTGCCTTAATTGAGTCAGATAAATTAAGACAACAAGGAGGAAAAGGAAAGGGTATAGGGGTTGCAGTTTTGGATACAGGGATAAATTATTACCATCCAGAATTGCCAGCTGGTGATAAAGTTAAAGCAGAAGGGGATTATACTGGAACAACTGAAACTGGTCTTGATGATGAAGGGCATGGAACTGCTTGTGCAGGAATAATTGCTGGCTTATCTGGCGGTATGGCACCTGAGGCACATCTTTGGGCATTGAAGGTCTTGGATTCAGAAGGTTCTGGTGATTTATCATATTCCGTTGAAGCTTTAAATGATGTATATGATTTTAGAAATGATCCAGATCTTGGAGGAGTTCATCTTATAAATATGTCTTTGGGAACACCAAATATTTATGATTCAAATTGCGATAATGTATATCCTTCAATGACAACTATAATGCAAAAATTAAATTCTGTAAATATACCCATAATAATTGCTTCAGGAAATGAAGGTTGTTCAAATGGAGTTAGTTTTCCCTCTTGCATATCTTATGCAATTTCAGTTGGTGCTGTTTATGATGCAAACATTGGAGGAATTTCCTTTGGGGAGGGGGCTTGCACTCCAAGTGGATGCACTGATTCCACAACTTCTGCTGATAAAATTGCTTGTTATTCTAATTCAGGAAACCGCTTAGATGTTTTAGCTCCATCCCATTGTGCAAGAACTCCATCCCTTGGGTCTGGTTATGATAGTTGTTTTGGAGGAACTTCTGCTGCTGCTCCTTATACCTCTGGCGTTTCAGCTCAAATACTATCTTTAAGAAAAAATACAACTCCTTCAGAATTAAAAAATGCTTTAAAAAATACAGGTAAATCCATAACTGATTCCAGAAATGGCATTACAAGAAAGAGGATAAATGCTTTAGAAGCATATCAATATTTAACAGGAGGAACTTCTCAATATAGTTTATGGTTTCCTGTTGCAACCCATGCCTCTGGTGGTTATGGTTCTGAATGGCGAACAGATGTGGGAGTTATAAATAAGGAGGGTTCCACTACAAATTTAAACTTTTACCTTTATACTACTTCTGGAGTAATTCAAGGAAATCTTTCAATTGGTGGTTATGGCAGTGGAATAGTTCAAGATATAGTAGGACAATTAAAGTATACTGGTTCTGGTGCCTTAGAAGTTAGGTCTGATAAAGCAATAATTGCAACTTCCAGAACTTACAATCAAACATCTTCTGGAACCTATGGGCAATTTTTAAATAGTTTTGCAACCTCTGAAGGATTAAAGGCAAATGATGTGGCATATTTGGCTCAACTTACAGAAAATTCTTCCTTTAGAACAAATATTGCTTTTACAAATACAGGGACTTCTTCTGCAAGTTTAACTGTTTATCTTTACAATTCTTCTGGAACGGTTTTGGCAAGTTATAATGTAAACCTTTCACCAGGTGAATTTAAGCAAGAATTACAGCCCTTTAAAAATAAAGGGGGACAGACAAATATGTCTTCTGGTTATGCAAAAGTTGTTATAAATTCTGGAAGTGGAATAATTGGTTATGCTTCTGTTGTGGATAATAAGACAGGAGATGGAACAACAATACCTTTAAAAAAATAACAATTATTTGACAAAAGGAAAATTTATCTTTATACTTAATTAGATGAAAAAAATTGGAAATTTAATATCCATGGAGCAAATGACTACTTGTGGATTAGGAAATATCCACAGGGGTTTTAAATTAGAAAAAGAAAAAAGGGAAAGAATTTTATTTTATGAAATCCCCCATTCTTTAAAAATTCCAGAGGACTTTCCCCAACATATTGCTGTGATGGATATCATCTATAAACAACAAGAAAAAGAATATACCCTCATAGGCCATTCTTACCTCTCTGGTTTTCCATTATTTAACATAATTCAAAGATGTGAAAAGGAAGCCTTTCCCCTGCCCTTGGATCATAGTTTACTCATAATTGAAAGAATTTCATCTGCTTTTTCTGATTTTAAATTGGGTTTTCCCCATCCCCTTTTCATCTGGCTTACTTATGATGGGGAAATTAAATGTTCTCCTGTTCCAATTCCAAAAATAATCCAAAAAGTAAAAGATGAAGAGGTCTTACCTTACTTTTCTCCCCAAATACTTCAAGGGGATGATTGGGGAAGGACAGAACAAGTGTACTGCCTTGGTTCCCTTTTCTTTGAACTTCTAACAGGGAAAAAATTACCCATAGCAAAAAATGAAGATGAAGTAATTCAAGCTGTAGTTAAGACGCCTTTGCTTTCAGAAGGAACCATTCCAAAGGATTTACAAGTTATATTGCTTAAATCCTTATCTTTTAAAACATCTGAAAGGTTTCAGCATATAAGAGATTTAAGGGAAGAATTAGGAAAACTTATATATTCTGGTGCTTATACTCCTACAACTTTTAATTTAGCTTTTTTTATGCATTCCCTTTTTAGAGAAGAGATAGAAAAAGAGGAAAAGAAATTAAAGGAAGAAGATGCAGTTGATTTAACTGAATTATTAAAACCACCAAAAGTTGAACCTCCTCCTACCCCTCCTCCTGTAGAAATTAAAAGAGAAGTTCCAAGGGAAGAAAAAAAGAAAAGTCCTTTTATATTTATAGGGGTTTCTATAGTAGCAATTCTTTTAATTGTTTTTTCCATTTTTTTATTTAAAGGACAAAAGCCAGCTCCTCCACCTGTACAAGTGCAAACAAAAGAAGATGAAGAATTAAAAAAGAAATTGGAAGAATATGAAAAAAAACTTAAAGAAGTAGAAGCAGAAAGACAAAGGCAGAGAGAAGAGTTAGAAAAATTACAAAAAGAAGCACAAAAAAATCAAGAGGCAAAAAAAGAGTTGGAAAAAAAAATTGAAGAACAAAAAAAGACAGAAGAAAAATTAAAAGAAATAGAACAAAAAAAGAAAGAAATGGAAGCTACACCACAACAAAAAAAGGAAGAAACTCCTCCACAAAAACAACCAGAACCACCTAAAAAGGAAGAGCCAGCTCCTCCCGTAAAGGAAGAAAAACCCTTAGAACAAGCTCCAAAGGAAGAAGTAAAAGTTATAGAAGAACCAAAAGTGGAGACACCTCTAAAGGAGGATTTATCAAAACCAGTTATCAAAGAAGGAGATTTATTGGATATAAATGAAGTTGATACAGCACCTGTTCCCTTAAGCGAGATAAAAGCAAATTTTCCACCTATGGCAAAATTGCAAAAGATTCCAAAAGCAAAAGTAAGATTAAAAATTTTGGTAAACCATAAAGGAGAACCAGAAGAAATTGTGGTTGTCTCTGTAAGTCCTCCCTCAAATGTGGGATTTGATAAAGAAGCTATGCAAGCAGTAAAAAAGATAAAATTTCAGCCCGCAACAAAGGGAGGAGTTAAAGTTAAATGTTGGTATTGGTATACAATAGCTTTTGGTGAATAATATGTTTAAAAAATTGAACATTTTTATAGTGAGGTCTTTAAATTATTATATTTTTTTATGGCATAAATTTTGCTTTTAGTTTTTTTGTGAAGCTGTGGTATAATTTTTTAGATTTTGTAAAATAATTAAAAGGAGGTTATATGAGGAAGTTTTTTTTAAGTTTCTTTTTAATCCTTTTGTCCAGTTTTGCCCTTGCCGTTGTAGAGTATGGACAAATGCTTGTTGTTGTGACAGATGAAGCTGATCAGACCCTGCCAGGTGTATCTGTTACAATTGAATCTCCTTCCTTAATTGGTGGTTCAAGAGTCCAACTTACAAATGAAGCTGGGGAAGCCCTTTTCATTCAGCTAAAGCCAGGTGAATATACGGTTTCTTGTCAAATTGAAGGATGGCAACCTGTAAGATATGAAAAGATAAAAGTATCCCTAGACAAGACCACAAAACTTATTGTAAAGTTACAACCCTCTGAAAAGTTTGCAGAAACTGTAACTGTTATTGGACAAGCACCAGTAGTTGACCCAACTCAGACATATATTGGAGATGTTTTTGACCAGACATATTTACAAGAAACTGCAATTGGTTCTGGTGGAAGATCTTATCAAAGTGTATTAGCACAAACAGGTGGAGTTGCAGGTGGTGCAAATCCTTCTGTTTTAGGTTCTACCCTAGGTGAAAATAATTATTTAATTGATGGACTTTCCACAACTGACCCAGTTACAGCTACTTTTGGAACAAACTTTAACTTTGATGCAATTCAAGAAATTTCCTTTCAGACAGGTGGATTTGAAGCGGAATATGGACAAGCAACAGGTGGAATTGTAAATTTAGTTACAAAATCTGGGGGAAATACATTTGATGGTGCCTTTGATGTAAGATATTCTAATGAAAAGTTTTATGAGGGTTCGGACAAATATCCCCCATGGGAGCCCTATGATCCTGAAAGAGATGATACCTGGTTTTACAACCCTGCTTTTTCCCTAGGTGGTCCCATTATGAAAGATGAGGTCTGGTTTTTCTTTTCAGTCCAAACAGAACAAGCTGAAGTAACCCCTGCTGGTGTTGATTATTCCTATAAATGGGATGGTCAAAACTATATGGGAAAAATTACTTGGCAGATTTCTCCAAATGATACCTTAATTGGCAAATACTCTTCTGATCCAGCAGCAATACATAATGTAAATGTAGATCCCCTTGTAGCAAAGGAAGCAGCAAGAAGACAAGATCAAGGTGGAGATATTTATCAGCTGGACTATTCCAGAATTTTTTCAAACAATTTACTTTTCACTTTTAAGATTGGAATAAATAACCAATACTTAGATTCTTATCCCGAGTCAGGGGATCTGGATTCTCCAAGTTATTATGATGTTTCAACGGGTTATATGTGGGGAAATTATTACAATGCCCAATATTCAGACAGAGACAGAAAAGAAGGTATGTTTTCCTTGACTTATTTTAAAAACAACTTAGTGGGAGATCATACTTTTAAATTTGGTGGTGAATATCATGATGTATTATTTGGATGGTATTCTTTTACACCAGGAGATCGTTCTTATTATTATTGGGATTATGATGAAGATGGAACCTCAAATCCTTATTTCAAATATGTATATGAAAGAGTTCCTGAGCTTGAATACAAAGGAAAACAGTGGACCTTGTATATACAAGATGAGTGGAGAATCCTTCCAAACTTAACATTTAAGCCAGGTATAAGATATGATGCAGCAAGATATTGGAATGACCAAAGGATCTTTTTTGATCCAGATATTATGGATTACAGAAAAGGACCCGTTGCTGATTTTAAAAAATGGCAAGCAAGAATTGGTTTTGCATGGGATATCTTCAATGATGCAAAGACCGTCTTAAGGGGATATTATGGAAGGTTTATGCATCCTTCTGCACTAACCCTTCCAGAATTTTTAAGGGCTGGAGAAATAAATTATTCTTTATGGTACTCTGCAGAATTTTTTGCATGGTATTTTGGAATGACTCCAGAAGAGGTCTGTGAAATCTTTGGTCCTTGTGATGAAGAGGGGTATCTGCTTTATCAAGATATTACCTTAACTGGAAATAAAGCAGATAAAAACTTAAGGCCTACCTATGCAGACCAATACTCCATTGGAATTGAAAGGGAAATTTTCCCAAGGACTGGTTTAGAAATTACTTATGTTCAAAAGAGAACAAAGGATATCTTAGAAGATACCTGTGGTGGATATGATGAAGATGGGAATTTCATAGATCCCATTGATTATATTGATGATCCCGATACATGGGCTGATTATTATTGGGATCTCTGCCAATTCTTTTATATGAGAAATAACCCCTATGCCCTTCGTTATTATTATGGTTATATTGTCAAATTAGAGTCAAGGTACAAAGAATGGTTCCATATTAAACTGGATTATACCTATTCAAAGTCCTATGAAAGTGTTGGATATACCCAAAATGCTGGAACTGACTTTGACCTTCCAATTCATTATATAAACAGATATGGTTATTCTTCCCTTGACAACAGGCATTACTTAAAATTAAATGGTTATTTTTATCTGCCTTATGATTTTTCAGTGGGATTTAATGCTTTCTTTAGAACTGGAAGACCTTATACGAAATATACAGATAGATATGGGCATCAAGGGGATGGTGATTTTCCAGAACCTCCAACTTATGGAACCTATTTCTTGGAAAAGAGGGGTTCATATCGTTTAAATTCCATTTGGTGGATTGATTTCCAAGTAAGCAAAGGTTTCAAAATTGCAGAAGGTGTTACAGCAAAAGCAATTCTTTCCATAAATAATTTGACAAATAATGAATTTGTCCTTGCTCGTTGTGGAAGGTGGTGGTCAACAGATCCAAATGAAGAAGGAGCAGGTGATGGTTCTTGTGGAACAATTTATACAGATCTTTATCCTGAACCCGATGGCTATCCCATTAGTTTTGGACAAGCATATGCTTGGATGAATCCTCGTTCCTATGAAATTGGTTTTAGATTAGAATTTTAATAAAGATTAAATTTTAAGTTTTCAAGCCACCTGCTAAAAGCAGGTGGCTTTTTATTTATACAAATGACACCAGACCTTTTGTTTTTCTTTTTCAAATGCTTGAGGGAATTCCTTTTCACAAACTTCTAATTTATATTGACAACGGGGATGAAAGGGACAGCCCTTAGGTTTTTCAAAAAAAGATGGTATATTTGATTCTTTTTCTCTTTTTACTTTAAATCTTAAAGAATCCATTAAGAGCTTACTATAAGGGTGCAAAGGTTCTTTAAAAAATAAATTTGTAGGGGCTTCTTCTAAGATCCTGCCAAGGTATAAAACATAAACATAAAAGGAAATTTGAGCAACAACTCCTAAATCATGGGTAATTAAAAGAATTGATAGTTTTTCCTCTAAAAGTTTTTCAAATAAAGATAATATTTTTGCTTGAACAGTTAAATCAAGGGCAGTTGTTGGTTCATCTGCTACAAGGATTTCTGGGTTTGTCAAAAGGGTTAAAGCCAAGGCAAACCTCTGCTGCATACCTCCAGAAAGCTGATGGGGGTAAAGTTCTATCTTTTTTTCTGGTTCGGGAAAAGCCAAATCCTTAAGCAAATTTAAAAGCTCCTCCAAATTAAATTTTTTAGATGTTTTTTGAACACTTTTCATTTGAGTTATTAATTTAAAGGTAGGATTTAAAGCACTAAAAGGATCTTGAAAAAGATAAGCCATTTTTGTTTTTTCGTCCTTTATTATTTCTCCAGAACTAATATAAAAGTTTTTTGGCAAAGCATTAAAAAGGGAAAGGGCAGTTAAGGACTTACCAGACCCCGATTCCCCAAGTAAAGCAACACATTTTCCCTTTAAAACTTCAAAATTTAAATTAATAATTACTGTTAAATCCTTTTTTTTGTTTTTATAATTTATATTTAATTCCTTAACTTTAAGAACAGTTTCCATTGGCTTGTTCACATTTTTCTTTGTAAGAGGTTTCAATTTGGATTGTACTATGATTTATTTCATACTTTTCTTTTAAAATTTTATTTGCCATTGCCAAAATTTCTTGTCCCTTTTCTTCCTTTTCTATGCTAATATGGGCAGTTAAAATTGGAAAATCAGGATTTAAACTCCAAATGTGCAAATCATGAACATCTAAAACAAAGGGGATACTTTTTAAGTCCTTTAATACCTCTTTTGTAGAAATTGCTATAGGTGTTCCTTCCATTAATATATTTAATGTCTTTACAAAAAGTTTAACACTTGAAAATAAAATTAAGATTGAAATTAAAATTGAAGCAATAGAATCAAAATATGTCTTTGAAGTAAAATAAATAAAAATAGAAGATATTAAAACCAAAATAGAACCTAAGAAATCAGAGAGTATATGCAAATAAGCTGACTTTATATTTAAAGATTTCTTTTGAGATTTGTAAAGTAAAGATAAGGAAATTATATTTACTATTAAGCCAAGTAAGGCAATTATTAATAATATTTCCCTTTTGATTTCAACACTTTGAAAAAATCTTAAAACTGCCTTATAAATTATATAAAAACTTAAAATAATCAAAGTTATAGAATTAAAAAAGGCAGCAAGTATTTCAGCCCTTTTATATCCATAGGTCTTTTCTGAAGTTTTAGGTTTTTTTGAAATTAAATAAGTAAAATAGGTTAAAAATAGGGCAAAACTATCCAAGAACATATGAAAAGAATCAGACAAAAGGGCTAAGGATTTAGTATAAATTCCTCCAAAGAATTCAATAAAAAAAAAGAATAAAGTTAAAATTAAAGAAAATTTTAAAGCTTCCTTAGGACTCTTTTCCATCCAAATATTCTATCAGAATTTTTAGAAATTTTTAAAAGAAAATTTTTGTTTAATAAAATATGGTAGTTAAAGAATCAATTATGGTAAAACTTGGAGGAGAGGCACCAAATTTTTATTTGCCAGATTACAATGGCAAATTTTGGTCCTTTGAGGACTTTCCCGATGCAAAGGGCTTCCTTGTAATTTTTATGTGTAACCATTGCCCCTTTGTTAAATATATCCAAAGAAAGTTAGTAGAAATTGTAAAGGAATTTCAAAGGAAAGGAATTGCTGTCTTTGGAATAAACTCAAATGATTATGAAAATTATCCAGAGGACTCCCCAGAAATGATGAAAAAAGTTTCAGAGGACTTGGGCTATACTTTTCCATATCTTATAGATGAGACACAAGAAGTTGCAAAAAAATATCAAGCCCAATGCACACCTCAATTTTTCCTTTATGATAAAAATAGAAAACTTTACTATAGGGGGCAAATGGATTCTTCAAGGCCTACAAATGGAATTGAACCAACAGGTGAAGACCTTATAAAAGCAGTGGAGGATTTATTAGAGGGAAAGGAACCACCAAAGGATCAAAAACCCTCAACGGGTTGTTCTATAAAATGGAAAGAAAAATTTTAATCCCTTTCAAAAGATAAAAATTTTTATATTTTTTGATTTATTTCTTATAGAAAGAAAAAAACTTGTCTATTTCTTTAAAGGCAAATAAAAAAGAAAGA
>FWPV01007055.1_pt1 | contig 20809 bp, 16 predicted proteins | sample 2228371 | NCBI WGS metagenome assembly FWPV01 (sample SAMEA103939776, study PRJEB20133) | metagenome | reverse complement strand
CCCTGCGCAACGCCCAGCTCTACCAGGCAGCCCTCCGGTCAGACCGGCTGCAACTGCTCAACGAGGTGGGGCGGGCGTTGACGGCCACGCTGGACGTCGCCGCTGTGCTGGATACCGCCCTGGCCCAGGCCCAGCGGCTCTTTCAGGCCGCTGACGTGTCCTTGCTCCAGTTTGACCCGCAGACGAACGAGCTGTTCTTTGCGCGCGCCCTGGTGGATGGCCGCCCGTGCGAAATCCCCATCCGCCTGCAGCCCGGACAAGGGCTGTCTGGCTGGGCGTGGGCGCAGCGCCGGTCCGTGCTGGTGGAAGATGCCCAGCAAGACCCCCGGTTCGCGCCCCAGGTAGACGTCTACCTGGGCCGGCGCACGCACGCGCTGATGGCGGTCCCCCTGCTCACGCCGGATCGCACCCTCGGCGTCATCACCGTGCTCAGCCACGAGCCGGGGGCCTACACTGTTGAGCACCTGCACACTCTGGAGACGCTGGCGGCCACGCTGGCCGTGGCCCTGGAGAACGCCCGCCTGTACGAGGAGCTGAAGACGATGCTGCGCGAGCGCGAACAGACCCAGGCGCAGTTGATCCACAGCGAAAAGATGTCGGCCCTGGGCCGGCTGGTGGCCTCCATCGCCCACGAGATCAACAACCCGCTCCAGTCCGTCCAGGGCTGCCTGACCCTGATGATGGAGGAATTGCAGGGCCGCCAGCGCCGCGAGAAGCTGGAGCGCTACCTGGGCATCGTGGAGGACGAGATCGAGCGCGTCTCGGCCATCGTGCGCCGCATGAAGGAGTTCTATCGCCCGGCGCGCGGCGGGTTCCAGCCCACCGACCTGCACGCGGTGATCGAGAGCGTCCTCGCGCTCAGCGCCAAGCAGTTGCAGCACAGCCGCGTGGCCGTCGAGCGCGAATGGGCGGAGGATCTGCCGCCCATCCAGGCCACGCCCGATCACCTCAAGCAGATTTTCCTCAACCTGGTGCTCAACGCCGTTGACGCCATGCCGCAGGGGGGCGTGCTGCGTGTGCGCACGGCCCTGGATCGGGTTCAGGGCCGGGATGATCCAACGTCCCGGCCAGCCGTGCGCATCGAGTTCAGCGACACCGGGGTGGGCATGTCGCCAGAAGAGCTATCCCGCGTCTTTGAGCCATTTTTCACCACCAAGGAAAACGGTTCGGGGCTGGGCCTATCCATCAGCTACGGGATCATCGAGGCGCACCACGGCCGGATCGCCGTGACGAGCCAACTGGGGGCCGGCACCACGTTCACGATCTGGCTGCCGGTGGAGCAGCCACAGTAAAACGTCAAACGTCATGCGTCATTTGACGTTTGACGGATGACGTTTGACGCCTGACGTTATCGCAGGGGAGAGTGATCCATGCATCCATCCGCCAAAATCCTGGTCGTGGACGACGAGGCCGGGATACGGTTTTTCCTGGAGGAGACGCTCACGCGCGATGGGCACCGGGTGGTCACGGTGGAGAGCGGCGAAGCCGCCCTGGCGCTGTTGACCACCCAGGAGTTTGACCTGGCCTTGCTCGACCTGAAACTGAAGGACCTCAGCGGCATGGACGTGCTCGCCGCGCTGCGCCAACGCTGGCCGGACACGGCCGTCATCGTGCTCACCGCCCATGCCTCGTTGGAGACCGCCGTGGAGGCCCTGCGCCAGGGCGCGCACGACTATCTCTTCAAGCCCTGCAAGACCGTGGAGTTGCGTGAGAGCGTGCGCACCGGCCTGCTCAAACGCCAGCGCGAGCTGCGCCAGCGGGAGCTGCTGGCCCAGTTGGAACGCAGCCTGGCGTCCAACCTGGAGGAGCTCCGCGCCACTGTCGTCGCGCAGACGACCGGCGAGCGGACGACCGCGCCGGCCCCGGCCGCCGGCGAGCCGCCGGGGGAGCAGGCCCGGTTCCTGCATCGCGGGGGGCTGATCGTGGACTTCATGCGGCACGTCATCACACTGGATGGTCACTTGTTGGAGCTTAGCCCCACCGAGTTCGACCTGCTGGCCTATTTGGTCAGCGAGGCCCCCCGCGTGGTATCGCCGCTGGAACTGGTCCGAGAGGTCCGTGGGTACAAAGCCGAGACTTGGGAGGCCCGCGATCTCATCCGCGGCCACGTCCATCACATCCGACGGAAGATGAAAAAAGCGACCGGGCGCGACGACGTCATTCGTACTGTGCGCGGGGTCGGATACACGATCCAGGAGTAAGGGGGCGTCCCTGACGCCGATGAGAGCCAGGCGACCGGAAACGGTCGCCTTATTTATTTGCCAACACGCCCTCCACACAAGTGTTACCAAATCCTAACAGCACGCCAGGTGTGCCTATGCTATACTCAAACCAGTGAAATGGCAAGCGATGGAGGAAAGCTATGGCGCATCATTCGCAGTCCAAGCGCGTGCTCATCGTGGACGATGAGCCAAACGTGGCCGTGGTGCTGGCCGATAGCCTGGAAAAGCTGGGCGATGACTATATCATCGAGACGGCCAGCAGCGGCGAAAGGGCGTTGGAGAAGATCCGCCAACACCCCTATGATCTGGTGGTGACCGATTACAAGATGCCCGGCCTGAGCGGCCTGGACGTGGCCCGAGAGGTCCGCCAGGTCTCGCCGGAAACCCAGGTGATCCTGATGACCGCCTATGGCACGGCCGGCCTGCGCGACGCGGTGGAGCGCATGGACATGAGCTACATAGACAAGCCGTTCACCATGGAGCAGATCCGGGAGATCGTGGAGCGGGTCGTGGGCTACCCAGAAACGCGCCGGGACGAGGACCCCTACCGTTCCGGGGCGCGCGCCCTGGCCCACCCTGTGATCGAGCACTTGCGCGCCTTGCAGGCCGACACGGGCGCACGCTGCGTGCTGCTGCTCAGCACTGGCGGATACCCGGTGGAGACCGTGGGGCAGACGGTGAGCCTGGATGTGAACAGCGTGGGCGCGTTAGTGGCCGCCAACTTTCTGGCCGCCGCCGAGCTGGCCCGGCTCTTGGGCAACCGCACGGTCTTCAAATCCAGCTACCACGAAGGGCCGGACTACAACGTGTACGCCTACGACGTCAACGGCGAGTTGCTGTTGGCCGTGGTCTTTGGCGCAGAAAGCAAGCCCGGCGTTGTCTGGTTCTACACCAAGCAAACCGCGGCCGCGCTGACCCCGCTGTTGGCCGACCTGGTGGCCCCGGTGGAACTGGCGGCGGACCTGACTACGGCCATGAACGCCCAATGGGATCAGTTGATCGGCGGCGGATCGCCGGATGGCGCAGGCGCGCTGCTGAGTCTCCAAGAGGCCATCGCCGCCGGGCTGGTGCCGGCCGACCTGGCCGACGCAGCGGGCCGGTGATCGCCGCCTTCGATGGATGAACGCCCAGTGATGAAGCCCATGACCGCAGACACGCCGTACTCTCAGAACACAGGCCCGGCCCCGCTCGACCCAGAGGACAAGGGTTGGTTGGGGCCGGCGCTGCCGGCCAGCCCTGGCGGCTGCGAGACCACAATCCGCCAGGAGCGCCGGCGCCTGGCCCGCGAGCTGCACAACGGCCCGCTCCAGGTACTGGCGACCGTGGGCCTGGAATTGGCGGTGTGCCAACGCCTGGCCCGCCAGGGCAACCTGGACATGGTAAATGAGGAATTGGCCCGGCTCGACCGCATGGTGCAGCGCGGCATCGCCGATTGCCGACACTTCATCGCCGACCTGCACGAGTCGGCCTCGAACGGGCCGCACGCCCTGGAGGCCCTGGACAGCTACCTGGCAGACTACCGGGCCAGCACCGGCCTGGACGTGGCCCTGGACTTGCCAGACAACGCCTTGCTGAATCGGCTGTGGGCCGACCAGCAGGCGGCCGTGCTGCGCGTGGTGCAGGAAGCCCCGCAGAACGCCTACAAGCACGCGCACGCCACGCAGATACGTCTCACGTTCCGTCCCCGGCCCGACGGCGTGGAGATCTGCATCGAAGACAACGGGGTCGGGTTTGATGTCAGCCACGCGCAGCAGCAAAGTCCCGTTCACCTGGGGCTGATCGGCATGAGCGAGTGGGCCGAGGAAGCCGGCGGCGCGCTCGCTGTGGAATCTCAACCCGGTCAAGGCAGCCGCGTCATCCTGGTGGTGCCCTGGCCCCGGTCGTCATAGCCCACCTCGCTGAAGGTAGCGCAAGAGACAGCCATGTACATCAACCCGCTACGGCGCGAGCTAAATCTCAAGATCGTCTACTACGGCCCGGCCCGCAGCGGCAAGACCACCAACTTGCAATACATCCACGCCAACTCCAACCCCAAGCTGCGGGGGGACCTGGTATCGCTAAAGACCAACGAGGACCGGACGATCTACTTCGACTATCTACTCCTGGAACTCGGCCCCATCGGCGGCTTGAAGCCCAAGTTCAGTCTGTACACGGTGCCCGGCCAGGTCTACTACGCCGCCACCCGCAAGCTGGTGCTGCAAGGGGCCGATGGCATCGTCTTCGTGGTAGATTCCGACGCCCGCCGCCTGAAAGACAACCTGGCAGCGCTGCGCGACATGCGGACGCACCTGCAGGAGCTGGGACGCGATCCCGGCGCGCTGCCTCTGGTGGCGCAGTTCAACAAGCGCGATCTGCCGGTGGCCGCGCCGCTCGTGGTGCTGCACAACTACCTGGGGTTGAACAGCTCCATCCCGTGCTTCCAGGCCGTGGCGACCAAAGGCGACGGCGTGTTCGATACCTTGAAAACCATCATGCAACGGGTCACGGCCAACGTACAGCAGCAAATACAAACCGGGAGGGCGTAGCGCAAGCTGTCAGCTTGCCTCTCCAAGACAGAATGGACCCGATCAAGATGGTACGCAAGACGACGCTGGAAAACGGCATCCGGGTGGTGACGGAGACCATGCCCGAGGTGCGCTCCATCGCCATCGGGATCGTGGTGGACGCCGGCCCCCGCGACGAGACCCCGGCCCAGGCCGGCCTGGCGCACCTGGTGGAGCACGTGATGTTCCAGGGCACCAGCAGCCGCCCGGCCGACCAGATCGCGCGCCTGATGGACGCGGCCGGTGGACAGGTGGGCGCGTTCACCGCCCGGGATTACACCTGTTACTTTGCCACTGTGCTGGACGACTACCGCACCTACGTGCTGGACCTCTTTGGCGACGTGCTGCTCAACTCGATCTTCCCGGCCGAGAACCTGGAGCGAGAGAAGGCCACCATCCTGCGCGAGATCGCGGCCAGCCAGGATGCGCCCCACGAGCGCGCGCACAACCTCCTGAAAGCCTGTGCCTGGCCCGGCCATTGGCTGGGCCGCCCGCTCCCGGGCTACCCCGATACCGTGCAGACGTTGACGCGCGAGGACGTGATCTACTTCGCGCACGAGAACTACCGGCCGGACCGGCTCATCGTCGCCGCGGCCGGCAGCGTGGAACACCAGGACTTGGTGGCCCAGGCGCGCGATGCCTTCTGGCGCATGGTGGGCCAGGGCGCTTCCCTCACCCTCTCCCAATGGGAGAGGGAGAGGGTAGAGGGAGAGAGAGGTCGGCCGGCGTACCAGGCTGGCGTGACCATCGCGCACGCGCCGGTCTCCCAGACCTACTTCTCCCTGGGCCTCCAGGCGTACCCCTACGCGCACCCGGATCGCTACGGCCTGCACGTGCTGAACCACGTGCTGGGCGGCGGCGTCAGCTCCCGGCTCTACCGCCGCATCCGCGAGGAACAGGGCCTGGCCTACCACATCGGCTCCGAGTACCACGCCTACCGCGACGACGGAATGCTGGTCATCGAGGGCAGCACCACGCCCGAGTGCCTCATGGCGGCGCTGACCCAAGTCCTGATCGCGCTGTGGCAGTGGGCCGCGGCCGACGAGCCAGTTGACGACGAGGAGCTATGGCGGGCCAAGATGCAGATTCGCGGCCAGCACCTCATGGCGGCCGAGAGCACCAACACCCGCATGAGCCGCCTGGCGACCCAGGAACTCTACTTCGGGCGGCACATCCCATCCGACGAGGTCCTGGCCCAGATCGAAGCAGTGGACGGCGAGACGCTCCAACGCCTGGCAAACGAGGCCCTGATGGACGCGCTGCGTCGAGTCGCCATCGCCGTGGTGGGACCGGAGGCTCCGCAGCACTACACCGCCACAGCCATCGAAGAATTGCTATCCAACTTTCAATAAACTTGCCCTGGAAAGGAGGCGCCACCCATGCCAGTAGACCCGGCCATCAAGAAAAACTGGATCGAGATCCAGAAAAAGTTCGCCCATCCCGTCAACGCCATCGGGGTCAAGATCGATCCCAAAGACCAGGTCACCCTGAGAGTATGGAAAGAAGAGGGCATTGACCAGTTCGTGAAAAAGTAAGTACGCTATGGTAGTAACTACCCAGCCGATGTGCTCGAAGGCGGTTTGCAACCGCCGTCGCCGGTGCTGCTCACGTCGCCGGCGACATAGGCCGCCAGGTCGGGTGCTCGAAGGCGGTCGGGTGCTCGAAGGCGGTTTGCAACCGCCGTCGCCGGTGCTGCTGCCATCGTTAGCGTGTGGAAACCGAGGGTTACAAACCCTCTCGGTGCGCGAACTGCCTCTAGCGCAGAGGCGCGAAGGCGGACATTCTCTGCGACTCCGCCTCTGCGTTGAAACGTGATCGAGGAAGCGACCGTGCCCCAGGATACCGCGCTGGTATTGCTACAAGAAGGCATCGCCGCCGCCAAGGCCGGGAACAAGGCCCTGGCTCGCCTGCTGCTGCTGGAGGCCACGGAGCAAGACCCGCACAGCGAGCTGGGCTGGCTGTGGCTGGCCGGCGTCGCCGAGTCGCCGCAGGAGGCCCTGGACTGCCTGCAGCGGGTCCTGGCGATCAACCCGGCCAACCCGCACGCGCTCAAAGGGCTGGAGTGGGCGAAGGCCCAGGCCGCCCGCGCCGCGCCGCCCCGCCCCCCTCCACTTCGGCCGGCAGCCAGCGCAGACGCGAGCCAGGCGGTGGAAAAATCCCCGGCACAAGCCGCTCGCGGCGTCGTCCTGGTGGTGGACGACAGCGCCACCGTCCGCAAGCTGGTGTCCATCACGCTAGAAAAGCAGGGCTACCGGGTGATCGCCGCCGCCGACGGGCTGGAAGCCCTGGGCGCCTTGAGCGACCGACTGCCCGACCTGGTCCTGCTCGACATCACCATGCCGCGCATGGACGGCTACCAGGTCTGCAAGATCGTCAAGGGCAACCCGGAGACCAGCCACATCCCGGTGATCATGCTGTCGGGCAAAGACGGCTTTTTTGACAAGGTGCGGGGCCGGATGGCCGGCTCCACCGACTATATCACCAAACCCTTCGAGCCAGAGGCGCTGGTGCAGGCGGTGGAAAAATACGTCCGCCGACCGGCGCGGAAGACGTAATTGGGAGACCCCCGTGGCCCTGGAAGGCGACCTGCAAGACATCACCCTGACCAGCCTGGTGCAGATGATCTGCCTGGAGCAGCGACAGGCAGCTCTGATCCTGCAGCGGCCGGGCGAGGACGGGATCATGTTCTTCGCTGGCGGGGAGATCGTCCACGCCACTGCCGGCCCCCTGGAGGGCGAAGAGGCCGCGTACCGATTGCTGAGTTGGACCCACGGCTCCTTTTATACGAAAGATCAGGTGAGCGCGCCCCGGTGGACGATCCGCACACCGGTCAGCAACCTGTTGTTGGAGGCCGCCAGGCGGCTTGATGACCAGAAAGCCCAGGGGACTGCCTCGGCGACGGGCCAGGGCCGGCTCTCCCCGGCCGACGCGGCGCAGGACAGCGCGCTGGAAAATGACTTGATCCTCCTGCTGTCCCGGCTCGAACGCCTGCTGGCTCAGTTGACCGACAAGAAAAACCACAAACAGCCCACGCTGGCCCTGTCCATCCTGGCCGAGATGGTGAACCAGGTGGCGGCATTTTCAGAGGAACGGCGGGCCGTCCGAACCAAAAGCATCTCCCTGGCGCAAGCCCTGGCCGAGGCCAGCGTCGCATACCCCCAGGTCCGGCTCTTGCCGGCGCAGAACAACCGGCTATCGGCCCAGACGATAGCCCGGCTTTACAGCAGTTGGGCCGGCGACCCGGCCGGTCGCCGGGAGACCTTCCGCCAGGCAGCCCGGGGTCTGTGCGACGTGCTGGAGACCTACTTCGCCCACCTCACGGCCCGGTTTCGGTCGCCGGCCCTGGCGGATCAATGGCGCGAAACCTGCGGCATCTTCCTGAACGACCTGACGCCCGGCGTAGACAAAATCCAGTTCTGAAACGTGAAACGTGAAACGTAATGCATCATGAGCAAAACGAATTTGGCCTCACCGCCCCTTACGTTTTACGCTTTACGCATACGAATTACGGAGGACAACATGGCAAACGAACTCATCCTGGTCGTAGACGACAGCCCCACCGATCTGAAGCTGATGGCGGCCCCGCTGCGCGACAAGGGCTACCGGGTCATCACCGCCGTAGACGGCGAGGAGGCCCTGGAGAAAGCCGCCCGCGAACACCCGCGTCTGATCGTCCTGGACGTGATCCTGCCCAAGAAGAACGGTTTCCAGGTCTGCCGGCAGCTCAAGACCACGCCGGCCACCCAGGACATCAAGATCCTCCTGCTGACCAGCAAATCGCAGGACAGTGACCGCTTCTGGGGGTTGAAGCAGGGCGCAGACGACTATATGACCAAGCCCTTCGAGGACGCCGAGCTGCTGGCGAAGGTCGCCAGGCTGCTGTAGGCCCCAGCAAAGCATCTACGAATACGCGCCCCGCAGCCCCGGCGCGTTGGACTACGCCCGCCTGGTAGAAAGAGTGGTGAACGATGGTCAAGAAACCCCGCAAGCCTGACAAAGCCCTGGGCCGGGACCCCTTGGCGGACTTGGAGGAACTGGCAGAACACCCGGCCCCGGAAACAGCCGCCGAAGTCGGGTTAGCGGCCCCCACACCAGCCGAACCCCTGGCTGAATGGCTCGTCGAGGCAGAAGCTGGCTCGCCTGCCGAGGCCGCGCCCGAGCCAGCACTGGCTGAAGCTCCCGCAGATCCGCAATCCGCAATCCTGGACGAGCTGATCGCCGCCGTGGACGAGGAGATGGCGCAGGCGTTTGGGCCAGGCGTCATGGCCGGCCCGGCGCCGGCCGCCCCGACTGCGACCGACCTGGCGGAAGAACAACACGTGCTCTTCGCCCTGGCCGGCGCCGAGTACGCCGCGCCCCTCGCCTATGTCATCGAGATCGGGCGGCCGCCGGACGCCACGCCAGTGCCCCACGTGCCCGACTGGGTGCTGGGCGTGGCCAACCTGCGCGGCGACGTCATCTCCCTGGTGGATTTGCGCCGGTTCCTGGGTCTGGAGCCAGCCGAACGCCAGCCGGCCAGCCGGATACTGGTGGCCCAGGCGCGTTCCGAGGACCTCACCACGGCCCTCGTCGTGGACCGGGTGACGGGCATCCGGTCTCTGCCCCTGGACCAGATCAGCGCGCCGGCCGCGCCCATCGCAGACCGGGTGGCGCCCTACCTGCGCGGCGTCTACGAGCGCGAGAATCGCCTGCTGGTAGTGCTGGACCTGGAACGACTGCTGCTCTCGCCGGAGATGAGACAGTTTGAAACGTGAAACGTCAAAACGTCAAACGTCAGAACGGGACGCATGACGGATGACGCATGACGCTTGACGCCTGACGTTTGACGCATGACGAAATAACAGGAGGTATCCCAATGGAAGAACGACCCGGTTTCTTCAGCCGCATCACGGGCCTGCGGCCCATCCGCTTCATCCTGGACAGCATCCGCAACAAGCTGCTGGCGGCGTTCCTGCTGCTGGCGCTCGTCCCACTCGTCGCCCTGGGCCTCGTCTCCTACACCACGGCGTCCAATGCCCTGAACACCCAGACCCTCAACCAACTGGAAGCCGTGGAGACCATCAAGACCGGGCAAATCGAGAACTGGATCGCCGACCGTAAAGGCGATGCCCTGTTCGCCCGGAACCTGGTGGTGGTGAAAGGCTCCCCGGGCGTGAACGAAGGCCTGGCAATCCTTTCCCAATACAAGAGGGATCAGACGAATCCCGCCTACGTAGAGGCAGCCAGCCGGGCCGAAAGCGTGTTGGGGGCCTTCGCCAGGGAGATCGGCGGCGGTGGGGTGTATGACGACATCATGCTGCTTGACCCGACCGGCGACGTGGTCTTTGCCCTGGACCCGGGATCGCGCAACACCAATGAGGCGGACAACCTGGCCTTTCAGAACGGTCTGAAAACCCTGTACTTTGGCGACATGCGCTACAACCCGGTGCACAAAGAGGTGGACCTGCGCGTCGCGGCGCCGGTGCTGGATGACGATAGGAAAACCATAGGCGTGCTGATGCTCGAGATCAACCTGCAGGCGATCAACGACATCATGGGCGAGCGCACCGGCCTGGGCCAATCCGGCGAAACCTACCTGGTGGGGCCAGACAAGCTGTTCCGCAGCGACTCCCGCTTCCGGGCCCAACTGGGTGTGGAGACGACCATCTTGAACGCCGAGGTGCCCGTGGACACGGAGGCCGCACGGGGTGGTCTGGCCGGACAGCACGGCACCCAGGTCATCAACGACTATCGCCGGGTCCCAGTGTTGAGTTCCTGGTCCCCCCTTACCGTACAAGAACCTACCGCTCTCGACCCCGACGGCGTCAAGTGGGTGGTGATCGCCGAGATTGACCAGGCCGAGGTGCAGCAGCCGGTGGTGAACCTGGCCCTGATCACCCTGGGCCTGGTCCTGGGCGCGACCATCCTGGTGATCCTGGTCGCCTTCCTGCTGTCCGGCGCCCTGGTGCGCCAGATTCGGGCCATCATGCAGCTCTTCTCCCAGATCGGCATCGGCGACTTTAGCGCGCGCACCCCGGTGCTCGCCTCCGATGAGCTGGGCACCCTGGCCCTCTCCCTCAACGCCATGCTGGACAACACGCTGACCCTCATCCAGTCCCGCGAGGAGCGCGACGCCATCCAGGCTTCCATCATGAAGCTGCTGGACGAGGTGGGCGACGTGGCCCAGGGCGACCTGACCAGGGAGGCCGAGGTGACGGCCGACGTCACCGGGGCCATCGCCGACGCCTTCAACTTTATGATCGGCGAGCTGCGCCGCATCATCAGCCACGTGCAAGACGCCACCCTGCAGGTGAGCGCGTCGGCCAACGAGATCCAGACCACGGCCGAGCACCTGGCCCAGGGCAGCGAATCCCAGGCCGCGCAGATCGTGGACACGTCGGCGGCCATTGACGAGATGGCCGTCTCCATCCAGCAGGTATCCGAGAACGCCGCGCTGGCGGCCACTGTGGCCGAGCAGGCCCTGGCAAACGCCCGGCAGGGCACCCGCTCCGTGCAAGACACCATCGGCGCCATGGGCCGCATCCGCGACCAGGTGCAGGAGACCGCCAAGCGCATCAAGCGCCTGGGCGAAAGCTCCCAGGAGATCGGCGAGATCGTGCAACTGATTGACGACATCGCCGACCGCACCAGCATCCTGGCCCTGAACGCCTCCATCCAGGCGGCCATGGCCGGCGAGGCCGGGCGCGGGTTCGCCATCGTCGCCGAGGAAGTGGAGCGCCTGGCGGAACGGTCCACCGCCGCCACCCGCCAGATTGATACCCTGGTCAAGACCATCCAGGGCGAGACCAACGAGACCGTGGCCGCCATGGAAGACAGCACCCGCGAGGTGGTGGAAGGCTCGCGGCTGGCGAACCAGGCCGGCCAGGCCCTCACCGAGATCGAATCCGTCTCCCATCGCCTGGCCGAGCTGATCCAGTCCATCTCCCTGGCCTCCAAGCAACAGGCCCGGGGCGCGGAGAGCCTGTCCACCGCCATGAGCGACATCTCCGAGGTGACGCAACAGACGGCCGCCGGCATCAAGCAGGCCACCGTATCCATCAGCAACCTGGCCGTGCTGGCCGACGACCTGCGCGCCTCGGTCAGCGCCTTCAAACTCCCGGCTGCGGCGTGATGAGCGGAGGAGCAGAGGTGCAGAGGAGCGGAGGCGCGGAGAGTCAGAGAAGCACCCCTGCTCCCCTGCTCCCCGGCTCCTCCGCCCCACCGCCGGAGATGACGCCGCTGGAATACGAGGTCTGGCGCGAGTTCATCCGGCAGCGCTGCGGGCTGTACATCACTGAGAACCGGCTCCGCTTCCTGCGCCAGCGCCTCTGGGAACGGATGACCCGGCACGGCGTCCGGAGCTACAGCGAATACTATCACTACGTCGCGTACAACACCCAGGGAGACGAGGAGTGGAACGAGCTGCTGGAACTGCTGCTCAACCAGGAGACCGGCTTCTTCCGCCACCTGCCCTCCTACAACGCCCTCACCGGCCACGTGCTGCCGGAGCTGCTGCGCGAGAAGCGCAAACGCGGGGTGAGCCAGGTGGCCTTTTGGAGCGCCGGCTGCTCCACCGGGCAAGAGGCCTACTCGCTGGCGATGGCGTTTCTGGAGACGGTGGCCCCCACCCCGCCTCCGCTCCCCCTCCCCTCCCCCAAAGTTGGGGGAGGGGAGAGGGCCGGGGGGAGAGGTGAGGGCTGGCAACTCAAAGTCACCGGCACCGACATCAGCCTCCGCGCCCTGCACAAGGCCCGCCGGGGGCAGTACAAGGCTTACGAGGTGCGCCTGCTGCCCAATCGTTACCGCGACCGCTACCTGACCGCCGTTGCGGGCGAGCGCGAGGCGACGTACCAGATCGTCGAGCCGGTGCGAGCGCTCACCCAGTTCGGCCCGGCGAACCTGGCCGACCCGCGCACCGGCTGGGTCTCGGCGCAGGACGTGATCTTTTGCCAGAACGTGCTGATCTACTTCAGCCCGGAGAGCCGGGGCGAGCTCGTCTGGCGCCTGTGCCAACGGTTGAACCCCGGCGGCTACCTGTTCCTGGCCCCGGCCGAGGCGGTGGGACTGCAACTGCCCGGCGTCCAGCCGGTGCGCCTGCCGGATTCGCTGATCTATCGGCGTGAGGCGTAAAACGTGAAACGTAATGGCGTGAGCCAGAGATTACGTTTTACGCCTTACGTTTTACGCAGAACTCAGGAGGTTCTCATGATCGTCATGGACTTTGCCCTGGCGCGATTCAACCACCAGATTTGGAAGATCAAGCTGCGGTCGTTCCTGGACGGGAAAACCACCTTGAGCGACGCCGAGTTGGTCTCGCACACGGCCTGTGACCTGGGCCAGTGGATCTATGCGGAGGGGTTGACCCGGTACGGCGCACTCCCCGAGATGCGCCAACTGGAAAAGGCCCACGCCAATCTGCACGGCGCGGTCCGGCGGATCGTGGATCTGAGCCGCGCCGGCGACCTGGCCCAGGCCAAACAGGAGTTCGCCGCCATCATAGACCCGCTATCGAAAGAGGTGGTCTCGCTGTTGACGGCCATCGAGCAGCAAGTGAAGCGGAGCTGAGGCCATGGCTAGAACAGTGGATCGAGAGGTGCTCGTCGGCTTCGTCGAAGAGGCAAGAGGCTACCTGCCGGTCATTTTGCGGGACATCGAGGTGTGCCGGGCGGACCCAACCCGGCTGGACGCGCTGGAGGAGGCGCACCGGCACGCCCACACCATCAAAGGCGCGGCCGCGATGGTGGGGTTGGCCGGCCTGAGCCACATCGCCTTTCACGTGGAAGAGGCCCTGGAAGAGATCGCCGCCGGCCAACTGCCCCTGGACGACCCGGCGGTGGCCGTGCTGCGCCAGACGGTGACGCAGATGGACGGCTACCTGGACGGCGTGCTGCGCGGCGACCTGCGCGAGCGTCCGCTGGTGGCCGAGGTGACGCTGGCCTTCCGCCGCCTGCGCGGCCTGCCGGAAACGGAAGACCAAGCTGCCGTGCCAGAGGCGCTGGCCGACGTGGGAGCCGGGGAGCCGGGGAGCCGGGGAGCCGGGGAGCAAGGGAGCAGAGGAGCAGAGGAGCCGATCTCCTCCGCCCCTCCGCCCCTCCGCTCCTCCGCTCCCCCGCCCCTCCGCTCCTCCGCTCTCCTGCCGGAAGAGGCCACCCCGGAGCTGCTGGAGGCGTTCGCCCTGGAAGCGGAAGACCATCTGCGCCACGTGAGCGCGCTGCTGGCCGATCTGGACAGACAGCCCGACGAGGCCGGCCAAAAGGCTCTGCTGCAAGACATCCGCCGCAGCGTGCACACCCTCAAGGGGGCCGCCGGCGCCCTGGGCTTTCGGACAGCCGTGCAGTTGGCCCACCGGATGGAGGATTTGCTGGACCTGTTGTACGACGGCGCCCAGGCCGTGACGCCCGAGGTTCTGGCGTTGCTCTTCGCCTCCACCGACGCCCTGGAAGACCTGGTGGGCGGCGAGTTCGACCCGGCGGCCATGCCCGGCGCGCTGCAAGACCTGTACGCTCGCTACGCCGCATGGCTGGGCCAGGCCGCGCCTCAGGCGGCCGAAGCCCGGCCGGCCCGCCGGGTGGAGCCGTTGGGTGCGGCCCCGGTCATAGACCTGGCCGAGCTGGTCCCGCGCCTGGCCGAGGCCGTGGAGACAGAGGTGGTGGAGAAGCCGGCGCCGGCAGCCCCGCGCGCGCCAGCCCACGTGGTCCGCGTCCCCATCGAGCGGCTGGACGAGTTGGTGCGGCTGGTCAGCGAGCTGGCGATCAACCGCACGGCCTTCGAGCAGCGTATGACCGACTTTGCGCGCTTCATGGAAGACCTGCGGTTCAGCGCCGAGCGCCTGCGGCGGGCCGCGACGAACCTGGAGACCCAGTACGAAGCCAGCACACTGGGCGGCGTAGGGCAAGCTGTCAGCTTGCCTGGCAGCACGCCGGGCGGAGCCGCCGCGCAAGCTAACAGCTTGCGCTACAACACGCACGATTTCGACGCGCTGGAGTTCGACCGCTACACCGAGTTCCACCGCCTGGCGCGGGAGTTGACCGAGACGACCAGCGACATCCGCACCGTCGCCAACGAGTTGACCACCCTGATCGGCGATTTCGACAGCGCGTTGAACCGCCAGGCCCGCATCTCCAGCGAGCTGCAAGACAAGCTCATGCGGGTGCGCATGGTGCCGCTGGCTGCCCTGGCGACCCGGCTGCACCGCACCGTCCGCACCGTGGCCCAGGATCAGGGCAAGCTGGTGGACCTGGTCTTGGAGGGCGAGCACATCGAGCTGGACAAGACCATGCTGGAAGAGATGGTCGATCCGCTGCTGCACCTGCTGCGCAACGCAGTAGGCCACGGCATCGAGCCGCCGGCCCTGCGCCAGGTGTTGGGCAAGCCGGAGCGCGGTCAGGTGCGCCTGCGCGCCTACCACGAGGGCAACCAGGTGGTCATCCAGGTGCGCGACGACGGGGCCGGCCTGGAGCCGCAGCTCCTGCGCGCCGCGGCCGTCAGCGGCGGCTACGTCTCCGAGGCCAACGCACCGCAGCTTGCGGACGAGGAATTGTATTCCCTGATCTTCCTGCCCGGCTTCAGTACGGCCGGCGAGGTCAACCAGGTGGCCGGACGCGGCGTGGGGTTGGACGTCGTCAAGACGAACGTCCACCGGCTGCAGGGCACGGTGACGGTGGACTCCACGCCCGGCCAGGGTGCGACGTTCACCATCCGCCTGCCCATGACGCTGGCCGTCATGCGCGCGCTATTAGTCCGGGCGCACGGCGAAACGTTCGCCATCCCCCAGGGCGCGGTCGCCCAGATCCTCCGCCTGGAGCCGGGCCAGGTCGAGCACGTGGGCCAGGAGCCGGTGGTCCGGGTGGGCCAGCGAGTCTACCCGGTCCTGCGCCTGGGCGACGCGCTGCGCCTCAAGCAGCCGGCCGACGAGAGTGTGCAGCGGCCGCCGGCCCTGATCCTCAACGCCGGGAGCAAACAGGCGGCCCTGATCGTGGATCGGCTGTTGACCGGGCGCGAGATCGTCGTCAAGACCCTGGGCAACCACCTGCGCCGGGTACACGGCGTGACCGGGGCCACCCTCATGGGCGACGGCTCCGTGGTCCTCATCCTGAACCCGGTAGACCTGATGAGCGCGCCGGCGCAGCCGGCGCCGCTCCCCTGGGTGGCGCCCCAGAAGGCCCGCCAGGCCTGGAACGTCATGGTGGTGGACGATTCGGTGAGCGTGCGGCGGGTGGTCTCGAACCTCATCCGCGCCGCCGGCTGGCAGCCGGTGGTCGCCAAAGACGGCGTGGAAGCATTGGAGATCATGCAGCGATCGGCCCGGCCGCCGGACCTGATCCTGCTGGACATCGAGATGCCGCGCATGGACGGGTACGAGCTCATGGCCGCGCTCAAGGGGCAGGAGGCGTACCGCAACGTGCCCATCGTCATCCTGACGTCGCGCGCCGGGGAGAAACATCGGCGCAAGGCGCTGGACCTGGGCGCGTCGGAATACGTGGTCAAGCCCTACCAGGACGAGGCGCTGCTGGGCCTCATTCGCCGCCTGATCCACAAGTAGGAGGCATCTCCGACGCCGGCCCCCTCTCCCCCGTGGGGAGAGGGCCGGGGTGAGGGGAAGTTTCTGAGTAGGAATACAAGGAGGCGGCGGTGTCCAGGAAGAAAGCCCCGGCGCCACAGGAGCAGCCGCAGCCCAAGCCGGCCGGCGCGCCCATCCGCGTGCTCGTGACCGACGATTCGCCCTTCGTCTGCCGCCTGCTGACCTCGTATATGCAATCGTCGCCGGACCTCCAGGTGATCGGCGTGGCGCTGAACGGGGTGCGGGCAGTGGAACTGACCCGGCAGTTGCACCCCGACGTGGTCACGCTGGACCTGGAGATGCCGGAGATGAACGGGCTGGCGGCCCTGGAGCGCATCATGCACGACTGCCCCACGCCGGTGGTCCTGGTCAGCGGGGTGAGCCGCCAGGCGGCCAGTGTTACGCTCCAGGCCCTTGATATAGGCGCCGTGGACTTTATCCTCAAGTACACGCCCGGCATAGACACCGACCCGGCAGCCCTGCGCCAGGAGATCGTCGCCAAAGTCCGGGCCGCATCGCAGATCAAAGTGATCCGCTCGCTCCGCCATTCTCGATTTTCGACTGCGGATTTCGGAATGCGGAATGCGGAACTCGGAAAAGAGCAGCCGGCGCCGTCAGAGCCACAATCCGCAATCCAAAATCCACAATCCGCAATCCCAGCTGTGGTGGTCATCGGCGCGTCCACGGGGGGGCCGCTGGCGCTGCGCGAGCTGCTGGGCAACCTGCCGGCCGACTTCCCGGCCGCGGTCGTCGTCGTCCAGCACATGCCGGCCCCGTTCACCGGCGTCCTGGCCGCCCAGTTGGGCCGCCAGGTGCCCCTGCCGGTCCAGGAGGCCGCGCCCGGCGACCGCCTGCAGCCCGGCCGGGTCCTGGTGGCCCCCGGCGGCTACCACCTGCTGCTGCGCCCCGACGCGCGGGTGGAGCTGAACCAGGGGCCGGAGATCGGCGGGCACCGGCCCTCCATTGACGTGACCATGCAATCGGCGGCGCAGCTCTACGGCGCGCGGACGACCGGCGTGGTGCTCACCGGCATGGGCGGCGATGGCGCACAGGGGTTGTTCGCGATCCACGCCAAAGGCGGCCGGACCTTCGCCCAGGACGCGGCGAGCTGCGTGGTCAATGGAATGCCCCAACGGGCCATCGAGAAAGGCGTGGTGGACCACGTGGCGCCGCCGGCCGAGATCGCCCAGCTCTTGAAGCTGAGCCTCGCGCGGTAGGAGAAATGAACATGCCCAACCAACGTGCCAACCCCGGGGACTTGCGGCTGATCCGCTGCGGCCTGGGCCGCGAAACCTATGGCCTGGACATGGCCTGGGTGCGCGGCATCCAGCGGGCCGAGTCGCTGCGCCCGAACCCGGCGGCCGGCGAGCCGGCCGGCTGGCTCCCCACGCGCGAGGGCGACGTCCCGGTCTACAGCCTGGCGAGCCGGTTCGGTCAGCTCCGGCCGGCCGGGGTCGCGCCGGGCCGAGTCATCACGCTGAACCCGCTTTCCTCCGCCCTCTCTCCCTCCCCCAATGGGGGAGAGCCGGGGAGAGGGGCGCCACCCTGGGCCTTGCTGGTGGACCGCGTCTCTCAGGTGATCTCGGTCCCGGCCGACCGCATGGAGCCGCTGCCGCCCGTCGCCGTCAACCCCTCCGCCAACTACTTCCAGGGCGTCGTCCGGCTGGGCCAGGAGTTGATCCTGCTCCTGGCCCCGGAGCGACTGCACCCGGAGGCCCCTGCACCTCCGCCCTCCGGCGCCTTCGCTCCCCCGCTCCTCCGCGCCTCCGCGCCCCTGCCCCCCCGCTCCTCTGCCGGCCGCGGCCGGATCATCGTCTTCTCCACGACCGCGCCCCGGCCGGGCGAGCGGGCCGTGTCCTTTGGGCTGAGTGTCACCCAGGCGCCGGAGATCCTCCACCCGCCGCCGGTGACGCCGGTGCCGGCCGCGCCGGCCTTCGTGCAGGGTTTGGTCAACTGGCGCGACCGGCCGGTGCCGGTCATAGACCTGGACGTGCGGCTGGGGCTGGCGTCAGAGTCGCCGCCGTCTGCCGAGGGACGCACCCGGCTCATCGTGGTGCGAGACCGGGGCGCGGCCGGCCAGGACGTGCTGGCCGGCGTCCGAATCCAGCCGGCGATCCGGGTCCTGCGACTGCCCCTGGCCCACCGGCCCTCCGACCGGGCGCTGCCCCTGGATCGCGCCCTGGTCCGCTGCGTCGTTGAGCTGGATGATGAGACGTTGGTGATCCCAGACGTTCGCGCCATGCTCCAATAGCCTGAACCCCGTTTTCTGTCGGGAGAACGGGCTTCTGTTCCTGGTCTCACTGCCTGCGCCCGTTGGCCTGGTCCCCGGGCGCTTGTCGCGTTCCCGTTGGCAAGTCGCACCGGATGTGCTAGAATACCAACGAGAACTGGGGAGTTGGAACCGGGCAGAGGAGGCATCGCCATGCACGATCCCGCCATGAACACGTCATCTCGGGCGCTCCGTCGCTACGTGTGGACCATCGCGGCCGTGTGGACGTTGGTCGTCCTGGTCTCGCTGGCGTGGAATGTTGCGCGCATGGACGAGGAGGCGCTAGAGTCGGCGCGGATCCAGGCCCTGGGGGCGTATGAAAAAGACATACTCTATCGCCGGTGGAACGCCCAGCACGGTGGGGTGTACGTACCGATCACCGCCGACACGCTGCCCAACCCGTACCTGGACGTGCCGGAGCGCGAGATCGTCACTCCCTCAGGCCACGAGCTGACGCTCATGAACCCGGCCTACATGACCCGCCAGGTCCACGAGCTGGCCCAGAACGAGCAGGGCATCTTGGGACATATCACCAGCCTGAACCCGATCCGCCCCGAAAACGCGGCCGATCCCTGGGAAACCCAGGCGCTGCAGGCGTTCGAGCGCGGGGCAGGCGAGGCCGTGTCCCTCGAACAGATCAACGATCAGGAGTACCTGCGCCTGATGCGCCCGTTCGTCACCGAAGAGGCGTGCCTGAAATGTCACGCGGCCCAGGGTTACCGGGTGGGCGACGTCCGGGGCGGGCTCAGCGTGTCGGTGCCCCTGGCGCCATTGCGGGCCGTGGAGTACGCGAACATCGCGGTGCTCACGGCGGCGCACGGCCTCCTGTGGCTCACCGGCCTGGGCGGGCTGGGCCTGGGCGCGCGGCGGCTGCTGCGCGCCGAACGCGAGCGTGAACAGGCCCAGGAGTCCCTGCGCCAGAGCGAATACAACCTGCAAGAAGCCCAGCGAATCGCCCAGATCGGGCGGTGGGAACTGAGCCTGCCGACCAATCACCTGACGTGGTCCGATTCCATTTTCGACATATTCGAGATTGATCGGGCCCGGTTCGGCGCGTCATACGAGGCGTTCTTGGCGGCTGTCCACCCCGACGATCGGGATGCCGTCCACGCTGCCTACACCGATTCGCTGACGAATCGTGCGCCGTATCACATCGAACACCGGCTGCTCCTGCGCGATGGCCGGGTCAAATGGGTGAGCGAAGCCGGCCGCACCGAGTACGACCCGGCCGGCGTCCCGCTCCGCTCGGTCGGCATTGTCCAGGACATCACCGCGCGCAAGCAGGCAGAGGAGGCGCTGCGCGAGGCCCACCAGCGCTTGCAGGCGACGCTGGATGCGTTGCCCGATCTCCTGTTCGAGACCGATCGCGACGGGCGCATCTATGACTTTCGGACGCCCGATCCGGCGTTGCTCTATGCCCCGCCGGCTGAATTTCTGGGCCGCACGGTAAATGAGGTGCTCCCGCCAGAGGCCGCGGCCGTCATTCTCGCCGCGCTGGCCCAGGCCGCCGAGACGGGGCGCAGTTCCGGCGCAGCCTATGCCCTGGAGTTGCCCGATGGCGTGCGGTGGTTCGAGCTTTCGGTGGCGGCCCGGGGCGATCCCCGCTCGCCAGACGGTCGTTTGGTCGTGTTGGCCCGTGACATCACAGCGCGTCGGCAGGCCGAGGAGCAGTGGCAGCGCTACGCCGCCGAGCTGGAGCGCAGCAACCAGGCATTGGAACACTTTGCCTACGTGGTCTCCCACGACCTGAACGAGCCGCTGCGCATGGTGACCGGCTTCCTCAAGCTGCTAGACCAACGCTATGGCGACCGGCTGGATGATAAGGCCCAGGAGTTCATCGCCTACGCCATGGATGGGGCGAACCGGATGCAAGCGATGATCAAGGGCATCCTGGACCTGTCGCGCGTGACCACCCGGGGCCGCGAGCCGGCCCCCACCGACTGCGAGGCCCTGCTGGCCCGCGTCGTCCAGAGCCTGCAATTCGCCATCCAGGACACCGGCGCGGTCATCACCCACGATCCGCTGCCCACCGTCCGGGCGGACGAGGCGCAGTTGGCCCTGGTGTTCCAGAATCTGCTCGCCAACGCGCTCAAATTTCACAAACCAGGCGAGCCGCCGCGCGTGCACGTCTCGGCTCACCCCTCCCTACCCCCCAGCCCTCTCCCCGCCCCCGTTGAGGGTGGGGAGAGGGAGCGGGGGAGAGGAGGGGTCTGGTGCTTCTCCATCCAGGACCACG
>FWPV01007054.1_pt1 | contig 20812 bp, 17 predicted proteins | sample 2228371 | NCBI WGS metagenome assembly FWPV01 (sample SAMEA103939776, study PRJEB20133) | metagenome | reverse complement strand
GTGCGGCAGTAGTATCTGATCATAGCACAAGGTCAGCCTATGGCAAGGCCCTTGACAATTCCTTGTCGTGCTTAACTTGTGACCAATGGCCTTAGTGGATCGTCTATGGGTGTCATCGGACGAATCTCTTCCATTCGAGTCTGCCGTGGCTGCCAAAGTTGATAAGCAATCCAACCCGCAAGCCGGTGGCCTTCAAGTAGTTCAGGATCTGGGCTTCTTCCTTCCCTGAAAGCCGGTCGAGCGCCTTCAACTCGACGATGATCTGTCCGTAGCAGACCAGATCGGCTTCATATTCCTTCTTGAGTGGACGGCCCTTGTAGGTAATTGTCAGTGTCTTCCGAGACTCAAAAGGAATATCATGGCTTGCCAACTCGATCTCGAGCGCTTCTTGATAGACTGCTTCGAGGAACCCAGGCCCAAGCTCTCGATGCACCTCTATCGCGGCTCCGATGATAGCAAAAACCTCATCCTTCAAGATCAGTTCCGTCATTGCGCCTCCTTCTACCTATACACGCGCTCACATCCCAGCGTTCCTTCGTGCTTCGTGTCCTCCTTGCCCTTCATATCCTTCGTGCCCTTCGTGTCCTTCGTGGATCGTGTTCTTCGTGCCCTTCGTGTCCTTCGTGGATCGTGTCCTTCGTGGATCGTGTTCTTCGCCACGGGCAGAGAGATGCGGATTTCGGTGCCCTGGCCCGGCACCGTGTGCAGGGCGAATGTGCCCTTCAGCCCGGCCACGCGCTCGCGCATCTGCTTCAGCCCCACGTGGCCGCGCCGGACCTTCTCCTCCAGGCCGGCTGGGTCAAAACCCACACCGTCGTCCCGGATCGTCAAGGCCACCTCGGCCTCGTCCAGGCGCAGCTCGATCCAGACCGTCTGGGCCTGGGCATGTTTGTCCACGTTGTGCAACGCCTCCTGGACGATGCGAAAGAGCACCGGCTCCAGGGACGTGGGCAATCGCTCTGGCGGCCCCACGATGCGCAGGTCCACGTGGACCTGGCTCTGTTCTCTGAACTCCTCGACGAACTGGCGGAGGGCCGGGTAAAAGCCCAGCTCGTCCAGGGCGGCCGGGCGCAGGGCCAGGATGGCCCGCCGCACCTCGCGGATGTTCTGGCGCAACAGGTCGCGCAGGGCATCTATCTCCGCGTGCATCTGCTGGGGGGCCTCGTCCACCACCTGATGCCACAGGCGCGCTCTCATGCGCAACGAGACCAGGTCTTGGGCCAGGCCGTCGTGGATCTCGCGGGCGATGCGCCGCCGTTCCTCGGCGATGGCCTCCTCCTCGGTGCGCCAGGCCTTTTCCGCCGTGATGTCCTCGACGACGACGATGGCGACCGGCCGCCGGCCGGGTGCGCGCAGGGGCGCGGCGCTGAGGCGCACCGGGAATGCATGGCCGTCGCGGCGGATGTGCGTGGCTTCCAGCCGGACCGTCTCCCCGGCCCAAAGTCTCTCCGCCAGCCGCGCCAGCTCAGGCCCCGCCTCGGCAGGCAGAACCCGCTCCAGCGAGCCAGACGCCAGCTCGGCCGGCGACCAGCCGTAGATCGTTTCCGACTGCTGATTGGCGCGAAGGATACGTGGCGACGCGCCGGTGACGTCCACCTCCAAGACGCCCAGGGGGGCGTTCTCGAACAGGGCGCGGAACCGCTCCTCGCGCGCGCGCAACGCGGCGATGTTCCTGGCCCGCACCGTATAGACCGCCGCGCCGATGAGGGTCAGGGCCGCCACGACCAGGAGCCGGAACCACGCCGTCTCCCAGAACGGCGGCGTGATCACCAGCCGGACCGCCAGCCCTTCCTCGTTCCAGATGCCATCGTTGTTGCTGCCCTTGACGCGGAAGGTATAGGTTCCCGGCGGGACGTTGGTGTAGGCGGCGTAGCGCCGGGGGCCACAATAGACCCAGTCTGGGTCAAACCCGTCCAGCCGATAGGCGTATTGGTTCCGGGCCGGGTCGGTATAGTCCAGCGCGGCGAACTCGAAGGCGAAAAAGCTGTCTTGATACGACAGCGTGATCTCGCGCACGTCGGCCAGGGGCGTGTCAAAAGTCACCACCTGGTCAAACTGGCGGAAGGCGGTCAGGACGACCGGCGGGACGTGGGGGTTGTCCTGGATCTGGGCCGGGAAGAAGGCGTTGAACCCGTTGGGGCCGCCCAGCAGGATCTCCCCCTCCTGGCTCTGGCTGTAGGCCCCGATGATGAACTGGTTGCTTTGCAGGCCATCGCGCACGTCATAATTGCGGAACGTGCCCGCGCGCGGGTCAAAGCGGGAGAGGCCCCCGCCGATGGTTGCCAGCCACAGGTTGTCTTGCTCGTCGCCGAGGATGGCGATCACGGCGTCGTTGGGCAGACCGTCTTCCACGGTGTAGATGGTGAACCGCTGGGTGGTGAGGTCGAGGCGGTTCAGCCCGGCCTGGGTTCCGATCCACAGGACGCCGGCCCGGTCCTGGTGAATGCACCAGACGAAATCGTGGCTCAGGCTGGCCGGATCGGTCGGGTCGTGGCGGTACGCGGTGAACGTCGCCGTCTGGGGGTCGAAATGCACTAGGCCGTTGTACGTGCCCAGCCACAGGTCCCCGGCGCGGTCCTGGCAAATGGCTCGTATCCCGTAGGTGTGGATCAGGCCCGTTGGGTTGGCCGGGTCATACTGATAGCACGCGAACGTCCCGGCGGCGGGATCAAACCGGGTGAGCGTTCCCGGGTCTTCGGTGCCGATCCAGAGCGACTGGGCGCGATCTTCCCGGATGACTTTGACCGCTCCCGGCCCGATGCTGCGGGGGTCCTCGGGGTCGTGGACGTAGTGGGTGAATCGCCCGCTGGCCGGGTCCAGGCGATCCAGGCCCCGGCTGTGTCCCACCCACAGCGTTCCCGCATGGTCCACGCAGAGAGCGGTGACGTGGTCGTGGCCCAGGCTGCCCGGATCGGCCGGGTCGTGGGCATAGTGGGTGAACTGGCCGGTGGCCCGGTCCAGCCGGTCCAGGCCGCCGTTGTGGAGGCCGATCCAGAGGATGTGGGCCGGGCCAGCGCAGAGCGCGCCGACCTTGGGCGCGCTCAGGCTATTCGGCTCAAGGGGGTCATGCTGGTAGCGCGGGAACTTGTCTTTGGCCCGGGCATATTGGTTGACGCCGCCGCCCTGGGTCGCCAACCACAGCGCGCCTGCGCGGTCCTCGTAGATGGCAGTGATGGAGGCTTCGCTCAGGCTGTGAGGGTCCAGGGGATCGGGACGGTAGCGGGTGAAGCGGCCGGCGGCCCCGTCTTCCAGGATGTTCAGGCCGGCGGCCGTGCCAATCCAGAGCCGGCCGGCCTGGTCCTCGCAAACGGCCTGGACGCAGTCGTGGCTCAGGCTGTGACGGTCGGCCGGGTCATGCCGGTAGTGGATGAAACAGCCGGTGGCCCGGTCGAGGGCGTCCAGCCCGCCGGGCTGGGTCTCGTTGGGGAAGCCGGTGCCCACCCACAGGGTCCCGGCGCGGTCCTCGCAGATCGTCGTCACGTGGCCCGCGCTCAGGCTGTCTGGCCGGGCCGGGTCGTGCTGGTAGCGGGTGAAACGGCCAGTGGCGCGGTCCAGGGCGTTCAGGCCGCCATAGGCGGTGCCGACCCAGAGCGTGCCGGCGCGGTCCTGGTAGAGGGCCGTCACCCAGTTGTGGCTCAGGCTGCCCGGATCGGCCGGGTCGGGCTGGTAGGGCGTGGCCTGGCCGGTGGCGGGGTCGTAGCGGAACAGGCCGGCGCCCTCGGTGCCGACCCAGAGCACGCCGGCGGCGTCGGCGTAGAGGGCGCGGACGGATTCGGCGGGGATGGCGGTGTGGTGCACGAAGCGCCCGGCGACGCCGGTGTAGCTATCCAGGCCGCCGGCGGTGCCCACCCAGAGCGTGCCGGCGGCGTCCACGCACAGGGTCTGGACGACGTTATTCGCCAGCGAGGCCGGGTCGGAGCGGCGGTGTCGGTAAACGGTGAACGAATAGCCGTCGTAGCGGTTCAGGCCATCCTGGGTCCCGAACCACAGGAACCCCTCTCGGTCCTGGGCGATGCACCAGACGATGTTGTGAGAGAGGCCGTGGTCGGTGGTGAGGCGGGTAAAGCGAGGCGAGAGGGGACGGGCGTGGGCCGGCGTCGGCGCCAACAGCCCGCTCATCAGGACGAGCATGACCGGCAGGAGCAGGCGCAGGGACGAGTGGATGGCTCCGCGAGTCTCCTGGATGGACATCGGCCCCTCCTCCTCCCGTTCTTATCAGAAGGATGGATAGTTAGCTTTTCCGGGCTACGGGCAGGCTCGAAAGCCTACTCCACATTGCCACTCGTAACGGGCAAAAGTCCCCGCTTTTGCACCGAGGCCGGGGAGAGACTCAGGGCGTCGGCCAGGCACAGCTCGACGCTGGCCATGGTGAGCTCAGGATGACGCTGGGCGAAGCCGTGTATCGCCTGGGCGAGCAGGCGGCGCTGTTGGGCGGAGGAACCGGCCATGTCCGATCCTGGCATCTACGGATGCCGATTTGGATTATCTGTGCTCAGGCCCTCATCCCGGGCCATCTGGAGGAGGTCGTCATCTGCGGCGACGAACGTGAGGGGTGGAACTACTTATAGCGGTCCCCGCTGCTCGATCAGCAACTCGCTGACCGGCCTCCCGGTGATGGGCACCGGTGTGTGGCGGATGTACGGCCTCCCGCCCGGGTACGGCTGGGGAATCTTGACTTTGCCCGAGGCGGTCAAAACCCAGAGCAGGCGTTCCCGGTCGGTCGGCTGGGCCGGTCCTTCGCGCTCCTGCCACGTCTGGAGGCCCAGTTCCAGCAGCTCGACCAACCTATCCTGGTAGGAGACCAGTTTTTCGGCCAGGGGGTCTTGTAGTTCCAGTTGAATCGTGCGCATGATTTGCTCCCCTGTTCATGGTAATCACATTGTAGCACACCCGTTGGGGGAACGCAAGTCATGCGCAGGGGCATCTTTCGCTTCTTTTCCGAATTTTCGAAAGTCCAGGAGGCTCCCCTTGCCGTTTTTTTCGCCACCCTCGCGTTGTCAAACGCTGCTTTTTGTGGTATCATACCAGTGCACGAAATGTAAACACGTAAGGAGACTCATGAAATGGCATGGAGTGAAGGGAAACAAGCCCGACTTGATGCACTACGCGCCGCCGAGATGACGAGCACGCTGGACGAAGCCAGCGCCAGGGAGCTGGCCACCCTGGTAGAATTCCTGGAAGCGGAGGAAAGGGAACGATTGGCCCCTGCCCTGGCTCGAATGCAGGCCGAGCAAGTGGCGCTACGACGGCAGATACAGGAGAGTGAAACCGAGAATGAGCAACTGGCAATCCTGGCCCGACAACAGGAGCAATTGCTCGCGGATGCCCGGCAAGCGCTACGCGATCTGCAACGTCGTCACCAGACCATTCGAGAAACCTACCAGCACGTCACTGGCGAACCGCTGTCGGCGGCGGCATGATGGTTTCCCAGACCTTGCGTGAGCGCATTCGGGCGTTGGATGATTTCCGCTGTGGATACTGCGGGGTGACCGAGGTCGAGGCTGGCAGCCAGTTGGAACTTGACCATTTCCGTCCCCAAGCGCACGGCGGTACAGACACGTTGGATAACCTGGTGTACGCCTGTCCCACCTGTAACCGCTTCAAGGGCGACTATTGGCCTGCGCCGGAGGCAAGCCCAGACCTGATGCTGCTTCATCCGCGCCAGGATGACTTGACCGCGCACATCAACCAGCTTCCCGATGGCCGCCTGATTGGTCTGACCAAACGCGGCTGGTTTCACATCCAACGCTTGCAACTGAACCGTGCGCCGCTGGTTGCGCTGCGGCTCCAGCGCGCCGAGGTGCAACGCCTGCGACAGATGTTGGAGCACAATCAGCGAGCGAATGCCCGGCTACGTGAATACGTGCGCGAACTGGAACAAGAAACGGCGCGTCTATTGCAGGTCATCGCCGCACTGACCCGCGAATAGAGCGGGTCCCCAAAACCAGGGCCCCGTTTCCTCGGAGGAAACGGGGCCTTCTACATGGCCTGTGTAGAACGGCTGCCCGAGGCCGGCAAAGGTTCTGTATGGTCCGGGTTCCCATTGCCCCCCAGAAACGCCCCCACATCCACCGCCGGCCACTCCGCCTTGATATACCCCTGCCGGGCCACGCCCAGGGGCGCGGTGGCGTCCAGGCCCATCTTGGCCGTGCGCCGGGTCGCCGGGTCCGCCGACGGGTCCAGCGAGGAGCCGATCTCATCCGGCAGCACCACCAGGTCCCGCGCGGCCTGGAACCGGGTGGCGATGGCCCATTCCACGGCGGTGAGATCGTGCACGTCAATGTCGTCGTCCACCACCACCACGTGTTTGAGGGATTTATGGCCCTGGAAGGCGGCCGCGATGGCCCGGCGGCCATCGTCCTCGCGCTGCTTGCGGATGCCCACCACGCCGTGCAGCCACGACCCGCCGCCCAGCGTGAGGCGGACGCCGGTGCAGGGGCACACTTCATTGACCGCGCGCCAGATGGTCGGCTCGCGGGGCAGGCCCATGAGCATCTTGTGCTCGGCCGCGCCGGGGAGCAGGGCGTGGAAGAGCGCATCGCGCCGGTGGGTGATGCGGTGAACCGTGAGCACCGGCTGCTGGCGCACGATGTCATAGGTCTCCGTCAGGTCCACGAAGGGGCCTTCGTCGGCCAGTTCGCGCGCGGAGATGTGGCCTTCCAGGACCCATTCGGCCCCGGCCGGCACGGCCACGTCCACGGTCTGGCCGCGCACCGTGGGGACCGGGAACAGCGCATTGGCGATGCCCAGCTCGTCCGCGCCGATCTCGACGCTGGTGGCGGCGGCCAGCAGCACGTGGATGGGCAACCCGATGCACACGGCCACGTCCAGCTCGCCGCCAGCCCGTTCCAGAAAGGCGTGCAGGTGCCGGGGCACGATGCGGATCGCCAGCCGGCGCTCATCCAGCACCATCAGGCGATGGAAGCTCACGTTGCGGCCGTACTGAGGGTCACGGGCGAACACCACGCCGGAAGCGATGTATGGGCCGCCGTCCCGGGCGCAGTTGAACAGGATAGGCAGTCGCCCCAGGTCCACCTCCGGCTCGATCACCTCCTGACAGGGACCAGTCTCTAGCAGTGGCGGGGGCGCCGGGCGATCAATGGCCTGGGCCAGCCGGCCCACGATCTCGTCCACCTGGCAGCCCAGGGCACGCGCGATGAGAGCGCGGCTGGAGAACAGGTTGCCCACCACCGGGTACGCCGATTCCTGGACGTGCTCCAGCAACACCGGCCGGCCGTCCAGGGCCTTCAACAAACCGGCGGCCTCCAGGTGGCGCGAGATGGGCCTGTGTACTCGCACCAAATCGCCACTGGCGTCCAAGCCGGCGATGAACTCGCGCAGCATGGCTTTCCTCCGTCAAACGTGAAACGTCAAACGTCACTACCGCGCTTGACGCCTGACGTTTGACGCCTGACGCATTACGGATTCGGCAACTTCAGGTTCTGTCCCAGGATCACCCGGATGTCCACGGTGCTGCGGGGGTTGGTGGCAAAGCGCACGTTCCTGGCTTCCACGCCTAGCAAGGTCATCAATTGGCCGAGCGTGTAGTCTTTGCCGGGAGTGTAGACGATGATGATGGTTTCCGGGTAGTCGAACCGATCCGCCGCGGTCGTGGCTACCACGGTATAGCCCCATTGGCGCAACAGTTCCGTGGTCCGGTTCGCCAGGTCCAGGTTCGTGGTCCCGTTCTGCACCTCGATGCGCGCCGCCTCGGACCGGATGCGCTGGGTGGCCTCGGTCTCCACCGGCGTGGGGGTCGGCCCCGGCTCACGCGGCGTGTAGAACACCTCGCGGATCAGCGGGTGGATGCGATCCCATTTGGGGAGCATGACCTGCGCCCCGCTGGCGGTGGTATAGCCCATGACCATCGTCTCATCAATCACGACGGAACGAACGTGGGCCGGCTCGATCTCGGCGACCAGTTGGGCCAGGGCCAGGCCCTGTTGGTCCAGGGGAATATCCGTCTGCACCGTGTCGCGCATAGTGGCGACGAGCACCGGCAGCTTGGGCAGCAGGTCCAGCTTCAGGGCCTGCACCCGCAGGGCCAGGAGCACCTGCTGGGCCCGCCGGGCGCGATTGATCACGGTGTCGTTGTGGCGCGACCGGGCGTACTCCAGCGCCATCTCACCGTCCATGTGCTGCAGGCCGGCCGGGATGTAGATCCGCTTCATCCCTCTGAGGCCCACAGGATACTCGTCGTCTTTCACCGGCCTGGTCACATCCACGGTCACGCCGCCCACGGTGTCCACGATGCGGATAAAGCCGTTAAAGTCCACCAGGGCATAGTAGTGGATGGGGATGCCAAAGTTCAGCTCCACCGTCTTCTTGGCCAGGCCCGGCCCGCCGCCGGGGTACTTGTCGAGTTCGCCGTATACGTGGGCCGCGTTGATGCGGTCCTCGCCCCGGCCGGGGATCTCCACATAGAGGTCACGGGGGATGGATAGGACCGCCGCCGTCTTGCCCACCGGGTCAATCGTCGCCACCATCATGATGTCCGTGCGCGTGGGCCCGCTGGTTTGCTCCCGGGCATCAATGCCCAACAGCAAGACGTTCACGCGCGCGGTCTCCTGCCATTGCTGGGTGGGCGGTTTCGGCGCCGGGGGCGCGCCGACAACCACGGGCAGCGGGACGGCGGGAAGCTGGGGCAGCGAGAACGTGGGGACCGTCGGCAGATTCGCCACGGTGGCGCGCACGGTGATGTAGAACTCGTAGCTCAGGAACACGCCCCCGCCAAAGAACAGCACCAGCAACGCAACAAAGAGCACTTTGCCCCACCAGGGGACCCCGCGTGGCGGTGGGGCGAGTGGATAGTTATACGGATAAGGCTGCCAGGTATCCATGGGTTCTCCAGTTCACGTGTGGGCCGGTTGCGTTCTATCCCCTACTACGCGGCGGCGGCGGAACGCATTCAATCCGTCGGGTCTGGCCAGGGCAGGTTGTATACGCGGACCCGGTTCTTGCCAGCGGCCTTGGCGGCATACAGGGCGGTATCGGCCGCATAGACGAATCCGCGCTCGTCGTGGGCGTCCGTGGGATACATCGCCACGCCCATGCTCACGGTCACGTGGCCGGAGAGGCCCATCTCCTTCACGGTGAACTCGTGCGCGGCCAGCATCGCCCGAATGCGCTCCGCCAGTTGCCCGCCCTGCCGTTTATCCGTGCCCGGCAGCAACAGCGCAAACTCTTCCCCGCCATAGCGAAATGCGATGTCGGATTCGCGGATCCCGGCCCGCAACGTCCGGGCCAATTCCTGGAGCAAGTCGTCGCCGGCCAGGTGGCCGTAGGTATCATTGTATCCTTTGAAATTGTCAATATCCATCATGATCAGCGTCAGGGTGTGACCATAGCGGTCCACCCGCGCCATTTCCTGCTTCAGGACGGCATAGAAATGGCGGCTGTTGTACAGGCCGGTCAGCCCGTCGGTGATGCTCAGCCGTTGCGCTTCTTGATATAGCCGGGCATTCTCGATGGCGATGGCTGACTGGTCGGCCAGCAAGCCCAAAACGCGCAGCTCATCCTCCGAGAACCGGTGGGGGTACAGGAAGGCCACGTTGAAAACGCCCACGATCCGGTCCGCGCACTTGAGCGGGAAGCTGGCGATGGCCTTCACGCCCCAGAGACGCACCTCAGGCGTGGTGAAGAGGGGGTGCTGTTGGGCATCGTTGATGACGATGGGCCGCCCCTGTCGGGCGGTCAGGGCCGTGATGCCGTCCTTGCGTGGCAGGGCTGCCAGGCGGTTCCGCTCGCCGGTATCCCACAGCCCGGCCCCGAAGGTGAACTCGCCCGTCTCTTGATCGTAGAGAAAGATGTGGATGTCGCTGGCGTTGACCAGGCGTAAGGCGGCCTCCGCGACAGTGTCCAGCACCGTAGGCAGATCCAGGGACGCGGTGAGGCGCAGGCTGACCTGTTGCAAGGTACTGAGTTCCGCCACGCGCTCGCGCAGCCGCTCGTCCGTGCGGGCATAGAGCCGGGCGTTTTCGATGGCCACGGCGGCTTGATTCGCAAAAGTCGTCAGCAGTTCGATCTCCGCTCGCGCAAACTGGCGCGGCTCGCTATAATATGCCGTCAGAATGCCCAACACGTGGTCTCGTCCCCGGAGTGGCACGTCCAGTAGCGCGCAGAATCCTTCCTCCTGGGCCAGGGCCTGGAGGCTGCTCAGCTCCGAACACGCGCGCACATCCTCCACCACGCACACCTGGCCCTGACGAACCGCCATCGCCCGTCCATCGGTGAAGGGGATGCGCTGCGACTGCTGCACGAAGCGCTCGCTCAGGCCGTGCGCTGACATCAAGCGGATGCTGCCTTCTTGCTCCTCGTGGGTGAAAATGGCCGCCTTTTGGCAGTGCATTACCCGCACCGTGGCCGCCACGATGGTATCCAGGACTTGCTGGGGGTCCAGGGAAGACGTGACCAGGGTGGAGATGTGGTTCAGGGCAGCCAGCTCCTCCGCCCGCCGCGCCTGGGCATAGAGCCGGGCATTCTCCACGGCGATGGCGGCCTGCGCGGCGATGGCATTGAGCAGGATCAGGTGGCCGGTGTCATACGCCCCTTCGCGCTCGTAGCTCTGCACCGCGATCACGCCCAGCACGCGGGTGCCGATCAGCATGGGCACGCCCAACCACGAGCGCGCCTGCGGGCCGATCAGCGCGATGTCGGGGGTATCCGCCGGCAATTCAGAACGGAGCAGCAAGGGCGCGCGGGTGTGGATCACGTGCTCGGTCAGTCCCCGACCGGCCCGGCGCGGCGCGAAATCGGGCCGGTCCTCCACGTGGACGCCGCCCTCGATGGCCAACGGGAAGCGCACAGTCTCGGTTTCCTCATCGTACAGGGCGATGAAAAAGTTGGTCGTGTCCATCACCAGGCTCACCTGCTGGTAGATGAGTTCCAGGAGCCGGTCCAGGTCCAGGGCCGCGCTGATCGCTCGCCCGATCTGGGTGAGCGTGCCCAACTCGGTCACACGCCGCTGGATCTCCTTGAAGAGCCGGGCATTCTCAATGGCCACCGCGGACTGGTTGGCAAACGCGGCCAGGAGTTGCAGATCATCGGTGGTAAAGGCGGCTGTCCGGCTGACGCTCGCCAGGTCCAATACGCCAATAGGCTCGTCACGCGCCATGAGGGGCGCCGCGATGGCCGAGCGGATCTTGCGCGGCTCAGACCAGTCCGTGCGGATCTGCGCCCGGGGATCGTGCGCCACGTCATCCACTAACAGGGGTTGCCGGTGCTGAAACGTCCATCCTGCGTACCCCTGGTCTTGCGGGAACCGGAACTCCCGGATGGCCGGCGAATGATACCCCCAGGCCGCGCCCACATACAGCTCACCCCGCTCCCGATCCACCAAGACCACCGCCCCCCGTTCGGCGGCGGGAATGGCCTGCGCCGCTGCCTCGATCACCAGTTCCAACACGCGCGGCAGGTCCAGGGTGCTGGTCAGCACCTGCGAGGCTTCAAAGAGCTGGTTCAGGCCCTCTAACTGGCGCTGTACCCTGGCGATCGCGTCCGTGACATCCTCGATCTGGATGATGGCGGCCACGGACCGCCCGGCGATCCGCAACGGATAGCCCCGGAAGTTTTGATACACCTGCTGGCCGGTCCGGGTGACATTCTGGACCCCCAGGAACTCGGCCGGTTCGCCGGTCTCCATCAGTTGGCGGAATAGCGCGTGCAGTCCTCGCTCCACGAGCAATGGCCGATCCGCAAAGACGTTGCGGCCCAGTTCCGCATCGGTCCAGCCATAGCGGTCACGCATGAACTCGTTGAACCCCAGGATCGCGCCTTGCGGGTCCAACACCACCAGGCCCTGGCGCATGAACTGGCTGATCTCCAAAGCCCAGCGGCCGATCTGGCGTAAGCCCTGACCAGACAAGATAGTCTGGATCTCCGGCGTCCATATGCTCAAGGTTTTACTCTCGTCGCGCGCCATCTTCTGCCAATCGTCCCAGCGCCCGTCTGAAAGCGCGGACCACCACGGGGTCAAACTGGCGGCCCGCCCCGGCCTGCAATTCCCGCAGGGCCTCCAGCGCCGTCCGCGTGCGCTGATACGGCCGCTCCGACGTCATGGCCTCAAATGCGTCGGCGACCCGGATGATGCTGGCCCCCAGCGGGATCTGGTCCCCCTTTAAGCCTTTGGGATAACCGCTGCCGTCATAGTTCTCGTGATGATAGTAGATCACGTAGAGGATCTCCCCACGCGGGTCCAGGGCCTCCACGATCTTGGCCCCGATGTACGGGTGGCTCATGATGAACGCCCGTTCGCGCTCAGTGAGGGCGCCGGGCTTGTCCAGAATGCCCTCTGGCACCCCGATCTTGCCAATGTCGTGAAGCACGGCCGCCACCCGAATGTTCTCGATCTCCTCCTCGCTCAGGTGCAGCTCCCGCGCCGTCGCCACGGCATATTTGATAACCTGTTCCGAATGGCCGCGCGTGTATGGATGTTTGGCCTCAATCGCCGCGACCAGAGCTTCGATGGTATTGGTGAAGCGCTCCCGGACCTCTCGCAGCAAGCGGCGGTTTTCCAGGGCCATGCTCAACTGCGTGCTCAGAAACGCCACGACCACCTGATCCTCGTGGGAGAATGCCCGCCCATGGTCCCGGTTCGCCGCGAACAAGGCGCCAAATACCCGCTGGTCGCTCTTGAGCGGCACCCCGACGAAGGAGTGGATCGGCGGATAATAGACGAGCAGGCCCGGCGATCCCACATCGAGGTCCGGTCCATGGCGGATCACCGGCTGGCCCCCCAGGATCAGTCGCTCACACAGGCCCGCGCGGCCATAGTCCAGCTTCACGACGCTCTTGCGTACAGATTCGTTCCCCATGCTGGAATACAGGTGCCCGACGGTCTGGTCCTCCTCGTCCAGGAGCAACAGGTTGCCGATGTTCGCATCGGTCAACTGCCGGACCATCACCACGGCGAACTCGCGCAGCTTCTCCGGGTCCGTCTGCAAGGTGATCCGCTCGCCGATCTGCTGAAACCGGGCCAGACGCTGCGGGCCTGGACTGTCTGTGGCCCCCCATTGCGACCGGGCGCGCGGACCGTAGAACCAGAGCACCACGCCAAACAGCATCAACGCGCCGATGCGCCAGAGGCCGTCGGCTGCGGCATCGGCGCCCAGCCAGAGCAAAAAGCCGCCCGAAAAAAGCCCCATGAGGCCGGTGATGCCCAGAACCCAGGGGCCGGACCATTGTGCCGCGACCAACAGCAGGATCAGGCCATAGATCAGCATGTAAAAATCGCTGCCGGGGCCACCCGCCAGCGCCAGCGCCGCTGTGCCCAGGAACAAATCCACCACCACCAGGCTCCCGCCGACGAGGGATGGCGGCACCCAGCGCGTGTAGACGAACAGGGTGAACCACAAGAACGCTGGCAACGCGCCCAGCAGCAGGATGTCCAGGCCCAGGGGATGGGCTGCGCTGCCCAGGCGCAAGAGCACGTAGCAGCCGGGCACGGCGATCCAGTGCGCCCATACCACACGACGCAACATGGCACGGTTCGCCTCATTACCCACTGCGCGTTTCTCCAAACAATCCACAATCTGCAATTTGCAATTTGCAATCTGCAATCTGCCTAATAGTGTGCCGTATAGACGTTAGTTTCCCAGAATGCCTGATATGCAGGGTCCCGGCTGCCCCGGCAGACGCCATCCAGCAAGCATACGCCTGGACAGGGATAGGCCACGCCTTGCAGGAACGTGCACTCGTCGGCCTTGAAACAGGTCCGGTCTCCGCAGATGGGCGCGTGGTCGTAGAAGCAGCAACTTCGGCCCAGCAGCCAGATGAGCCGGTCCAGGGCATAGATGTCGTGGCCGGACAGCCGCGCCAATAGCGCGCAGGCTTCGCGGACAGCCAGAGCTACGGCGGTATTCGCGGCCTCGTCCACCGGAGCCTGGTCACGCAACGCTTGGGCCAGGGCAGCGTCCTCCACCGCCACAATGCCGCTGCGCAAGGCCACGCGCATGGCGTGATAGTCCACCGCCATGGTCACGTGTTCGGGATCGGCCAGCGGCCAGATGCCGGCCCGGTTCAGGAAGGCCAACAACAGGGTGGACTTTTTCTCCACCGGGTCTGAATAGGCCGCGAATTGCGTCAGTCGTTCGTACAGCCCGCCCGGCCCTCGGGCCTGGCCCCCGGCGGTCTCGTAGATGCCCATCGCCTCACCCCCGTAGCTCGCCAGCAGCCCGGCGGCGCAATCGTGGAGTTGGGCCACGCGCTCATCCAGGCGATCCAGGGTGCAAGTCGTCGGCTCTCCCTGATCGGAGCACAGTCGTTGGAGGTCCGTCGGCGTGAATTGAGCCATGCGCTGCGCGGAAAAGTAGCCCGGCTCCCGTGCCTCCGCCCGCAGCGCCGCCCGGGCCAGATAATCCCACCCGCGATACCAGACGCCGTCCAGGACCCCGGCCAGGCTGACCGTGTGCTGACAGATCGCCACCACGTAGAACCAGAGATTCGCCAGCCGTCGGCGCTCGTCCTCATCGCGTGGGGAGCGCAGCAGGGGGTCCGGGAGCACCGTCACAGCGGCCAGGCGTGCTCCCACTCGCCGGCATTGTTCCGGGTCCGGGCGCACAGCGGCGACCGGTGCCCCGGCGCGCGCCGGGGAGCGTTGTTCCTGCCCGCGTTGGATCAGCGCCAACCGGCCCCGGCGGCTCAACCGCTTGAGCACCAGCTCGCGTTGCTGGGCGGCGCGCCGCGAGGGGACCTCTTCCCAGTAGACCAGGCGCACGGGCCGGCGGGACCGGGTGTAGTGCGCGCCATGTCCGCTGTTATGGGCACGCATACGCCGGGCCAGGTCGGTTGTCCACCCGGTATACAACGAGCCGTCCGCGCATTCCAGGATATATACGTAGGGCAAGGTTCCTCCTCTCGAAAATAGACCCCTCCCCCGGCCCACCTGCACCCGTCAGGGTGTCCCCGACGGGGAGTCTCGTGGGGCAAGCTGTTAGCTTGCCTTGCCCCCGGCGCGGGTTCAAACCCGCGCCGGGCGCATTTTCGTGCCAGGGGGTGCGCCGGGGCGCGTGAAGGTCTCTCCCGTAAATAGCCCCCCGGCCCCCAATTCTGGGGCTATAGTCCGGCGAAGCCGGGGAGCGCGCTGGTTCTCCTCAGGCTTGACTGGGTGGGCAACTCCCTCGTAGGGCGAGGGGGTCTCCTCTGCTCATCGCTAATTATACCAAGAGGACGCGAATTTGACCAGCACATCCTTGACAAATAACGCCGGATAGGGTATGGTAAGATATACGTCATGCGTGATACGTGAAGGGTGGTCACGCATCACGTATCACAAGGCATGGTCCGCGTTCTCAGGAGAACCACGGGTATGAGGCTCTTCTCCCAGACAAACTCCCCGGCACCAGGCTCCCCGGCCCGCCAGGTGTTCACAGCCCTGCACGTGTCGCGCTGGATCAGCAACCTGGTGGTGTGGGTGCCGCTGGTATTTGCCCAGGGCTTGCTCAGCCCGGCGCTCGTGGCCCAGGCTGGGGCGGCCTTTGTGTTGCTATGCGGTCTGTCCGGCAGCGTCTACATCATTGACGACCTGGTGGATCGCTGGCGTGGGCTGACGATGCAACCCAGCGGGCGCGCCATCCCCATCGCCCTGGCCCTGGCTATCGCATTGCCGGCGGCGTGCATACCGCTCGCCTTGCTGTTAAGCATCCCCTTTGGCCTGATAGCCTCGCTCTACTGGGTGCTCATGGTCATCTATCCCCTGGCGCTCAAGCAGGTGTTGCTCATTGACGTGCTGACGCTGGCCAGCGGGTTGGTGTTGCGCACGGTGGCCGGGGCTGCGGCCATTGACGTACCCATCTCGCCCTGGCTCTACATCGTGACCTCCGCGTTGGCCCTGTTTCTCGCCCTGGGCCAGGCCCGGCACCGGCTCATCTGTAGCCCAGATGCGGGCGCAGTGCCTGCCAGCACGGAGTACTCCTCGGGCTTGTGGGATGCCCTGACCGCCGTGTCCACCGCCACCGTGGTGATGAGCTACGGACTGTATACGTTCTTTGCCGAATCATTGCCTGCCGACCATCGCATGATGCTCACCATCCCCTTTGTGCTCTACTTTGTCTTCCGCTACCTGCTTTTGCTGGATCGCGGCACCCAGAGCGGGGTTCCCGAACGGATCGTGCTGACCGATAAGCCCCTGCTGGTGGACGCGGTCCTGTGGGTGGTGGCGACCCTGGTGCTCCTCTACGTGCGGTGGCCGTGATTCGTCAAACGTCATGCGTCAAACGTCATGCGTCAAACGTCATGCGTCATTTGCACCTGACGTTTTACGTTTGACGTTTGACGCCAGGGTGTAACCTTTGACGACAAGTGGTGTTATATATTCATGAGTGCGAACCAAGCGGATCGTCCAGAATCTGACACGGCCCTGGTCCAGCAAGCCCAGGCCGGCGATGCCGCCGCCTTTGGCGCCTTGTACCAGCGCTACGTGACCGAGGTCTACAACTACTGCTACCAGCGCACCGGCAGCGTGCCCGATGCGGAAGACCTGACCGCGCGCACATTCCATCAAGCCCTGGCGAACCTGGATAGCTACGTCCACACGGGGGCGCCGTTCGCGGCCTGGCTCTATCGGATCGCCCACAACCTGGTGGCGAACTGGTATCGCAGCCAGCGCCGCCGCCCGGCGATACGGCTGACAGAAGCCCTGGGCCTGACCACGCCGGCAGACAGCCCCCAGGCCCAGGTGGAAGCCCAGGAAGAGCACGAGCGGTTGCGCGCCGCCATCCGCCGGCTGCCCCCCGCGCGCCAGCAGGTGCTGATCCTGCGCTTCAGCCACGACCTGTCCAACCGCGAGATCGGCGAGATCACCGGGCGCAGCGAGGGAGCGGTCAAGGTCTTGATCCATCGCACGTTGAACGCCTTGCGCGAGGAACTGGCGGGGCACGGCGAGTGAGTTTACGTAGCAGGCGGAGACGGACAATGGAGACCAGCCTATCCCTCGAGATGATCGAGCAGCAATACGCTGACACATGGGTACTGGTAGAAGAGACAGCCTGGGATGAAGCCGAGAACCCAATCCAGGGGGTGGTGCTCGCCCATAGCCCAGACCGGGCCGCCCTGGTGGAACCCACTCGCCGCGTTCACCTGCAACAACCGGGGGTGAAGACGTTCACCTTCTACGCCGGGCCGAAGGTCCCGGAGGGGTTGGTGGTTATCCTATGACCAACCGTAGTGGAGGTGCGGAAATGAAATGCTTGATGAACACTATTGGTAGTGTGCTGACGCTCTTGGTGCTGCTGCTCATCTTCACCGCCTGCCAACCCCAGGAGCAAGAGCTGTCGTTTGAGACCATTTCTCAGGACGTGGGTTTCTGGACCGGCCGGAGCTACGGAGGAGAGGAACCCAACCTGCTCATCATCGCCGGGCCGAAGGAAGTTGATACCCCTGGATGGGACATACAGTTTCCTGCTGAATTGGCCGACCAACTGCGCACCCTGGACTACAGCCGTGTTTTCGCCATCCTGGTCTTGCAAGGGTTGCAAGGATCAACTGGCTATAACGCCACCGTCCGCCAGGTTACACGGCAAGGTAACCAGGTGGCCGTCAAAGCGGAGTTCGTTACGCCAGCACCGGAAACGTTCATAATGCCTGCTTTTACTTCCCCCTATCACCTCATCGCGGTCTCCAAAGCAGGCGCCTGGGGAGAGCCGGTGCGGTTCGTGCTGGTCGTCAACGATAAGGTGGTCGCGGAGACCACCCATGTTATTCCATAATTGGCAGTCCGTCCCTCGGGAGGAGAGCAACTATGAAGAAGCACAACGGTTGGATTGTCTTGCTGGTCTTGTTGACTCTGGGATTGACCGCCTTCTTTGTGCAGGCTGCCCCGGCCGCGCAGCCGGGATCTGGCCCCTATCCACCCCCCGCCACGCAACGTCCCTTAGGCCCATCGGCAGCTACTCCGACGCAGCCCCCGTACCCGCCCCCGCAGGCGCCGACTGCCGTAACGCCATTTCCCACTCTCCGACCTTCCACACCGGTGCCGACCCCAGCTCCCTCCGAAGCCGCACTCGCTGCGCAAGCCCACCTGGCCCAACGAGCCGGCATCCCAGCCGCCGCGCTGGTCGTCGTCACTGACCACAGCGCTCACTACCCCAACCTGGACCGCTCGTTCCAGGTCGTGACCCTCTTGGATACGCGCCCGGCCGGACGGTTCTATAACCTGTTGGTAGACCTGGACAGCGGTCAAGTGATCGAAGATACGGAATCCATCTGGGCCGCAGAGGAGCAGGCTAAGGCTGCGAAATATGGCAAGCTGCAGCCCGCGCTCTACGAGCGGCTCCAAGGAATGCGGGACGATGAAACAGTGACCGTGACGATCTGGGCCGCCGCCGGGCCAGGCCAGCGACTCGCGGAATTGGAAACAGTGGCGCAGACGGCCCTGGCTGCCAAATACCCGGAGGCGCGGGCCGCGCTGGAGCGCCGCAGCAAGGTAATGGATGTGGGCGACCCGGCCCTGGCAAAACGCATCGAAGTCGAGTACGTGGCCTGGATCAATGCCGGCATGTCCCGGCGGGTGCAGCCATTGGTCAAAGCGCTGGAGGCCCAGGGGGCCACGGTCAGGACCAGCGATGGGCTGCCGGCCGTGACCGTCTCCCTCACGAAGCGAGCTATCTTGTTACTTGCCCAGCGGGACGACGTTGGCACCATCTACCTGGCGGAAGGTGGAGAGTTCATTCTTGCTCTAAATTCGGCTGTCCCGACCAATCTGGCCCCAGTGGTGTGGGCGCGCGGCTATGACGGCACCGGGGCCAGCATCGCCATCCTCGAGACCGGTAATGTGGATTTCACATCCAATACGGCGAACTGCCCGGCAGGGAGCAACAACTGCTTCCGGCACCCCGGGGCCACGCGCACGGCGCTTTACAGAGAATATTGGCACACCACGCTGGTTGCCAGCGCGGCAGCCAGCGATCACTCCACGTATCGCGGGATGGCCCCCGGCGCAACGATCATGAGCGCAGGCATGACGGGGGTCACTCGCCAGGACGGGATCGATGCTCTGCTCTGGGCCATCAACCAGGGTGCCGACGTCATCAATGTCAGTGGCGGTTGGTACGTCCCTACTATCCAAATGGACGTTGTCGACCGGGCCTTCGATCACTATGCCCGATCTAGGTACAAGATGGTGGTGGTTGCAGCAGGGAACCAAAGTTCTTCCCCATCCTACTATGTGATATCACCGGCTAGGGGTTGGAACGTGCTGTCCGTCGGTGCCTACGATGACCATAACAACGCGACCTGGGCCGGCGATAGCATGGCCGGGTTCTCCTGCTGGGTGAACCCGGACAGTCCCAGTCACGATCACGAAAAGCCGGAAGTAGCGGCCCCGGGCGTCAGCATCACAGGCATTGGTATGGATGGGAACCTCGTCACTGACCCTAATCTCAACTCCGGCACCAGCTTTGCGGCCCCTCAGGTAGCCGGGCTGTCAGCATTGCTCATCCACCGCAACTCCGCGCTGCGCGTCTGGCCAGAGGCCAGCCGAGCCATCATCATGGCCTCGGCCACGCACAACGTGGATGGTCCCACAGGCATCCCCGCCGGGCAGGATCTGCGCGATGGGGCCGGGGGCATCAATGCCACGCTGGCGGATACAGTAGCTCAAAACTGGAACCTCTCGGCCGTGAACCCTTGTGCGGGTTCGTGCTGGTGGGGTATCCTCATCAACAATACAGATTTCCCTGTTGGAACCTACCTATACCGCTACTTTACCGCGAACAGAGGCGACTTTGTCCGTATTGCTATCTCGTGGTGGTCCCACGCAGACTGCCCCAGCGTGAGCAATTGCAACTACGACCGCCTGGACACCGACTTGGATTTGGGTGTGCACGATCCGGATGGACAACAGGTCTCCGGTGCTTGGTCAGCTAGTTGGGACAACAACTACGAACTGATCGAGTTCGTCGCACCTAAAACGGGTACATACCGGATCGCAGTCTATAAAGCGAGGGCTAATGAACCGTCCAACTACCTGGGCATCGCGGTGGTACGGCTGCGCCGGATATACCTGCCCATCGTACTGAAGAACTTTCAGTGACCCGGGGGTGACGCTGAGGGAGACCCTCACACGCGGGGCGCACCCCCGCTTCGCGGCATGAAAATCGGGGCGCAGGCTTTCGAGCCTGCGGGCGGGCAGCCTGGAAAGGCTGCCCCACGATTGACGAAGGAGGCCATGAACATGGATCTCATCGGCGAGGTCCTGGCTCGTCTGGCAGACCACGTGCCGGACCTGGAATGGTCAGAGATGGTACGGGACTGGGAAACGGAGCCGGTCCTGGCCGAATTGGCTCAGCAGGTCAAAGAAGCCCTGCGGCCGGTGGAACCAGCCGCCGCCTTTCGGCAACGGCTGGAACGAGAACTGGCGGCCGCCCGGCGCGTCCCCGCATTGGCGGAAGAGCCGCCGTCCCCCGTCCAGGCCCTGATGACCCGCAAGAACATCCTGTTGGGGACGGCCGCGGTGGGCTCTGTGGCGTCCGTTTTCTCCATCCTGGGCCTGGTCATCCTGGTGCTGCGGCGGCGGCTGGCCGCGCGGCCGGTGTCCCAGGGTAGCGGCTTGACTTGAGCAAGGAGATTCCTACGCGCCCCGGCGCACCCCGTAGCCACGAAAATCGGCCGGGCGCGGCAGGCCCCCTCTCCCTCGTAGGGAGACACCCTGACGGGTGCAGGTGGCCGGGGTGAGGGTGGGAACCGCCGGGCGCAGGCAAGCTAACAGCTTGCTCCACGTTGATTTACGAGGGAGACCTTCACGCGCCCCGGCGCACCCCGTAGGATGAAAATAACCTGCTGCTCGCGCGGGGTTTGCAACCCCGCGCCCAACGCGGCG
>FWPV01007053.1_pt1 | contig 20812 bp, 9 predicted proteins | sample 2228371 | NCBI WGS metagenome assembly FWPV01 (sample SAMEA103939776, study PRJEB20133) | metagenome | reverse complement strand
CCCGGCGAGTGCGGATGCTCCGTTGGAGGTCCGGTTCCCGGCTGCGGAAGAAATCCTGAAGCCTGTGGCGCCGGGGTGGTTCCGCGAGCCGTCCGCCGAGGCGGACCTGTCGAAGATTGCCGCCGCCGGGTGGACCGTACTGGTTATGAAAGCGGCAAACGCGGGCGCTGCGAGTTGCGGAATCGACGCACTGCCGGCCGCGTTTGCATCGAACGTTTCGCTGCCGGCCGGCGCCGGCCGGGCCAGCGCCCCGCGAGGACTCTTGTGGGAAGCGGATTTGGCGAAGCTTGACGCTCCCGAGGTTCGAAAGGAGGATCCCGGCATCCGGCGGCACGAGGCGGACTGGCTAACGGCGGACCCGGTCATCCCTGAGCGCATGCCGGAGCTGAACCCGCAGCCCGGTTGCGCACTCAACAGTGCGGGCTATGCCCCCCTCGGGGTCGAAGTTGCGGCGGTTCCGCTAAACTTCGAACCTAGCCCGGCCAGCTTGCCGGCCGGCGGCTCCATTTGTTTGCGAAGCTCGAGCGGCGCGGCGCCCGCCCCGGCAGAGTTGCCGGACGCTTTGGCGCCGGCCTACTCGTCCGGACTTCAGGCCGCCGACAGGCCTGCCGGTCTGCGCGCCCTCCCCTCGGGTGTGGTTGCCTCCCACCTCGATGCCCCTCAGGCTCCCAATAGTGTCCTGACGGCGTGGGGCGGCAACCTTGAGATCCGCTCCCGGATGGTTTGGCTGGCTTTCGCTCTCACGCCGGTTGATCAGGAAGCGAAAGCGGCGACCGTCCCAGAGAGTCTGGAATGGCGCAGCCGTACTCCAGCGGCTCCCCGCCTGAGGCTCGAGCCTTCGGCTCCGGCGGCTATCACCGGGGACGACCTGAACGAACCCCTGCCGCAAAGGCTGGCCGCCGTCCCGGCGCTGTCGCGATTCTGGACCGCCGCCCCCGCCGAAATGCGGTGGGCTGTGGCCATGCTGCCCTTGGTGTTCGGATTGATCTGGTACGCGGCAGGCGACCGCCCGCGGAGAGGTGAGGATGGACGGGTGGAAACAGCGGCAGCCAACCGCCCCGTGGCGCAGTTTGTGAAGGCCCGGTGGGAGTCCGTCCGGCAGGGGATTGCGGAACGCGCAGGTGTTGAATTATTCGACGATTTCCGTTCGGGGCTTTCCTCCTGGCAGGGAGGCAAGGACTGGGCGGAAAGCTGGTCCTATGATAATGCGGGGTTTGTGCGCACCGGCGCAGTGGCTCTCTATGGCCCTTCGCTCGAGATGGCGGACTACGAATTCGAGTTCCTGGGGCGAATTGAAAAGAAGGCTCTGAACTGGGTGGTCCGCGCTCAGGACGTAAAGAACTACCACGCCCTGAAAATCGTAATCACCCGCCCCGGTCCGTTGCCTTCCATCGCTCTTGTCCGCTCCGTGGTCGTGAACGGCAAGGAGGGTCCGCAGACCCGCATACCGCTCGCCTTGACGGTGACCAACGACACCCTCTACCGGGTGAAGACCACAGTGCGCGGGAATTCCTTCACGGTCTCGATTCAGGGGCAGGTGGTGGCCACTTGGACCGATGACCGCCTCCGGCGGGGCGGCGTCGGTTTCTTTAGCTCTAAAGGTGAACAGTCTCTCCTCCGATGGGTTACTGTGACGCACCAGTACGACACAATCGGCAAGTTGTGCGCGTACCTGGCGCCGTTCAGCATTCCATCGAGGAAGGGAGACTGACGCCGATGGTTCCTCGGAAACGAAACGGCGCTCCGAATACTGACTCTTCCGGCGGGGTGGGGCCAAGCTCCGCGCTGGCGCGGGCGGTCGCGCTGCACCTGGAAGGGAAGCCGAAAGACGCACTGCGGGAACTCAACGCCGCGGTGGAGCGGGGCGAGGACTCGCCCGAAATCCACTCCGCCCGGGGTTTCCTGCAATTCGAGCTTGAACTCTTTGAAGAAGCCGCGAAGAGTTACCAAAAGCTGCTCGAACTGAATCCACAGCATCCCACCGCCTCTTTTAACCTGGCGGTGTGCCTCGAGAAGCTTGGCCGGTGGGACGAAGCCGCCCTGCACTTCCGCAAGACATTGAGCGGCAACCCCGAAAAGGAAGACGCCCGGCTAGGGCTAGGAGTGTGCCTGCTGCACCAGCAGCAGCCGGAAGCGGCTCTCGGCGAATTTGAGAAGTACCTCGCACGCAAGCCGGGCGACGAAACCGCGGTGTTCGGCAAAGCCGTGGCCTTGCAGCTACTCGAAAGGTACGCCGAAGCCACGGAGGCGTATGAGCGGATTATCGAGCGCAATCCCAACTCCGAAGATTCGCTCGCCAATCTGGTCACCATCGGCATCGCCACCAAGAACCATGAGCAGGTCCGGCGTTACGCGGAAATGCTCCTCACTTTGCGCCCGTATTCTCAGACGGCGCTCGAAGGGCTGGCCACCTGCGCCTTTGCGGCGGGGGAGTATGAAGCCGCAGCCCGCTACTGCACCAAGCTGGTGGAAGCGACCCCGGACCACTTCGAGCGCTGGTACAACCTCGGCGTAGCCTATCAGAAGCTCGGGAAGCTCGATCAGTCGGCTCAGGCTTACGCCGAAGCTCTCCGTATCAAGCCGGGCGCCACGCAGGCGCTCGTGAACCTCGGCATCGTGAAACAGGAATTGGGCGACCTGAGGGGCGCGCGGGACGCCTACGAGCGCGCTCTCCAGATTGCTCCGGACCATACCGAAGTCTGGTTCAACCTGGCGGCTGTGCTCGAAAAATCCGGCGCCGCCGACGAAGCGGAAAAGTACTACGCCCGGGTTGTCGAGCGGCAGCCCGACTGGCCCGACGCGTGGTTCCGGCTTGGGTTCCTGCGGCTCGAAAAGGGAAATCACCATGGCGCCGCCGACGCCTTCGAGGAGTGCCTCAAGCTCAACAAGGACTGGCCCGAAGCCCGGCTCAACTTGGCTATTGCCCTGTGGCGGAGCGGAAACCGGGACAGCGCCCGGGAGACATTCGAAGAAATTCTGCGCCGGCAGCCCGATTCCATGGACGCCTTGCGCGGGCTGGCGTCGCTCGCCATCGAAGCCGACGACCAGAAGACAGCCTTGGAAATCCAAGCCAAGCTGATCGAACTCGGCGAGCGTTCACCCGAGCTGTTCTACAACACCGGGTTGCTCCTACAGAAATCAGGGCAACTTGAGGACGCCGTGCGTCTGTACCGCGAAGCGCTCAGCGAACGGCCGAATTTCGCCGAGGCGTTGCTCAACTTGGGCCACGCCCTCAAAGCCCTCGGGAAGCAGGACGAGGCCCGGTTCTACTGGCGCGAAGCCCTCGAAGCAAAACCCGACCTCGCTCACGGCTACTTCGACCACGCATGACCGGGCGCCGGCTATCGAAACGCCTCTATGCCGAGCAGTGAAGTCTCGTCCTGATCCACTTGAGAAAAAACCAGAACGCGGTCATCGTGCGACAAGCTAAGGCCGCTTTCCAGAGGGTGTTCGAAGTGCAGTAACAAAACGGCTCTTGTCTCGCCCGAAGGGAGATAATACAAGGCGGTCCGGCCGGACGGATCGGGCGCGGCCAAATAGTAAATACCTGCTTTGCCCGCCGCAAACCCGGACCGATTGGCCAAGGCGCGCACGACCTCCCGGCGCACCCCCGAACTTTGGTCGATTTCATACAATGCCGGGAAACGCCCCGTTCCCGAATGCCATGCACGCGCACCCGACCTGGATTCCACGTAGCAGAAGCCTCGCAGATCCCCGACCGGCTCTTCCGGTCCGCCCGCCGGGCGCACCCGATAAATACGGTATTCACCCGAGCGATTAGAGCTGAAAAAGATGGCCTGCCCGTCCCGGGCCCACGTCGGGAACACGTCGTCCGCAGGGTCGGTGGTAAGCCTGCGCCAGTTGGACTTTTCTGGGTCAGCAACGTAAATGTCCGAATTGCCGCGCACCCTAGCATGGAACACGAGGGTGGCGCCGTCGGGAGACCAGCGCGGGTTACCGTACCCCTCTGTTCCTAATTCCACGGCTTTTCTCAGAGCGCCAGTAACTGAGGAGGCAACCCACAGTTCCGGTCGTCCGGAGCGCAAGGAGCGAAACGCCACCCGGTCCCCGTCCGGGGACACATCGGCATCCATGTTGCTCGAGGTAGAAACATCAATGCGTTCTGGGTCAGACTTCACTAAACCGGATGAAGCCATCCGGACGCGCCAAATGCTGGAGCGCCGGACTTCGTGGCGCACGAAAATGAGGCGAGAGCGGGCAGGCGAGTATGCGGGTTCCGTCCCCTCCACCGACAAGGGCTCGACCGCTCGCAGCCCCCCGGCCCTGTCCAGCTCGACCCTCAACATCTCCCTGGGACCATCTAGCGACCGGGCGGCGCTCACCAGCAGTTTCTCAGCGCCATCAAGCCATGCAATGCTGTCCACCCACGGCCAATTCAACTCCAAACGGCGCGGTCGTTTCAATACCGAGGCGTCTGGTGAAATCTCAGCAACCCACACCTCAGCGCCGACGTGGGCGACACCCCCACGCAGAAACGCTAGGCGCGAGCCGTCCCATGAGACCTGCGGGGATACGTCGCCCCGAGGTCCTTTGCCCTGGGTCAGGCGCCGCATCGAGCCATCTCGCAAGCGTATGCTCACCAGTCCGTGTGGGGCGCCCGCCTCCATTGCGTCGCCGGTTAACAGAGCCGTCGAATCGGGCGTCCAGCTAATCGACCGACCGGGGACATTAAACGTTGAATAAGCTGTAGGCGGCGACCCAACCACCGCCAAAGCTCTTTCGGATCCCCCTGCCGCTGGCATCACCATAACGGTGGATCTTTCGCCGTCCAGGTCTCTCAGAAACGCTATCCACTTCCCATCCGGGGACCACGCCGGGCTGTAATCCGCTCGGGGATGCGCCGTGAGACGCTCAGGCTGAGAGGATCCGGCATCCAACCGATAAATGTCCAAATTGTCCAGGTGGGGTCCTTCCCATACAAAAGCGACAGTATCTCCGCTCGGCGACAAGGTAGGGGATAATTCCCTTCCGACAAGCGCCGTCCAAGGCGCGGCAGCGTAACTCGATGGCTGCTGTCTGAGGTTGATGAGAATCGAAAGGGTTGCTACAGCAGCTAGAGCGGCTGCCACCCATAGCCCCTTGGAGCGAGACCATCGGGCAGTCTCTCTGGGAGCGGCCTCAGGACGGACTGCGCCTTCGCCCGCGCCCTCTGGTTCCTTTAAATCAATGACATGCACCTCAACAGGCTGCAAGAACCGGTACCCGCGCCTGGGGATAGTCTCGATGTAACGAGGCGTATCCGCGACGTCCCCAAGCGCTTGCCGCAATCTGTTCACCACCTTGTTAAGGTTGTGCTCGAAATCCACGTGGATCCCGCTAGGCCACAGCCTGGAAGCCAGCGCCTCGCGGGTCACCAGCTCCCCGGGGCGCTCCAACAAGGCCCGGAGCACCTCCAGCGGTTGGGAGCCGAGGCGCACCCGAATCCCGGACTTGCGCAGTTCTCCCGTCCGCTCATTCAGTTCGAACCGGGAAAACCGGAGGACGCGTTCGCCAGGAACCGCCTTCGACACAACGATCATTTTACACAAACCATCCGGACCGGATCGCCGGCGACGGTCCTGTGAAGCGCTAACTCACGCAATTGCAAAGAGTTGCCCAGGGACCTAAATTGGATGTCATACGACTTGACCTTATCGTTCAAGCGCCTCAGGATTTCTTCAAGGTCATGACCCGAAGAGAACTGTTACGCCGCAGTCTGGGCGCTCCATCTTTAGTCCGGGCAGCAGCAACATCAGAACGCCCCCCGCTGAATGTGCTCTTCATCGTGGCGGACGATCTCCGATGCGAGCTTGGTTGTTATGGCCGCACGTGGGTGCGCACGCCGAACATCGATCGCCTTGCCAGTCAAAGCGTGACATTCCGTCACGCGTACTGCCAGGTCAGCTTGTGCAGCCCGTCGCGGACGTCGGTCATGACCGGCCTGCGGCCGGACACCACTCGTATCTTCGATCTCCGCACCCACTTCAGGAAATATCTGCCGCGGGCGATCACCCTGCCGCAAAGGTTCATTGCCCGCGGATATACGGCCACCGCGTTCAGCAAGATCTACCATTTGGGTAACCACACGCCCGGAGGGTTGGACGATCCGGACTCCTGGAGCGAGCCCTCCTGGCACCCGGGTGGCCCAAAATGGGGAACCCGGGCTTGCCGGCAGCAGGCCGAGCTCCAGCGGCGGACGCTTGCCGCCCAAGAGTGGGTCTGCGACATAGGACTTGCGAGCACCGACAAGACGAAAGGCGGCGGAGTTTGGGAGGTCCCGGCGGTCGAACCTTTGAATCCTCCGCACCCCAGCCTCACCGACGAGTTGACGACCAGCGCCGCCATTGAGGCGCTGGAGCAATTGCGTGACAGGCCCTTCTTTCTCGCCGTCGGCTACCTCAACCCCCATTTGCCTTTCAACGCTCCGCAGCGCTTCTTCGACATGTATCCGCTGGAATCGATCCGTCTGCCTGCGAGAAGAAAACCCCCTGCGGGAGTTCCAGAGTGCGCCTTACACAACTTTGGAGAGCTGCGGCAGTACAACGACATTCCATGGGTGGGCGAGATTCCAGACTCAAAGGCGAGGGAGTTGATCCGCGGCTATTACGCCGCCACGAGCTATTTGGACGAACAGATCGGTCGCCTTCTGGATGCTCTAGATGAGCATGGGCTGTCGCGGAACACGATCGTGGTGCTTTGGGGAGACAACGGTTACCATCTCGGCGACCTTGGACTGTGGAGCAAGCACACGAACTTCGAGGAGGCCACCCGGGTCCCCTTAATCGTACGGGCGCCGGGAACTCATGCGCAAGGCGCCCATTGCGACGCGTTGGTGGAACTCGTTGACCTTTACCCAACGCTTTGCGACTTGGCCGGCTTTCCTGTAACTTCAGGTACCGAGGGAAAGAGTTTTGCCCCTTTGCTTGACAACGTAGCCCTGCCTTGGAAGAAAGCTGCGTGTAGCCAGTTTCCAAGAAAGGTTCCGGTGGAAGGCGCCCTGATGGGCTATAGCATCCGCACTGCGCGATATCGCTACACCGAATGGCAGACGCCTGGGAAACGCGTTGTGGCGCAGGAATTGTACGACTATCACGAAGATCCCCTCGAAAGTGAGAATTTGGCGGCGAAACCCGGAATGCAGGCCGTAATGAGAGAGTTGAAGCTCTTGATGCGGCAATTCGGCAGCGCCGCGTTACAGGAGCCAAACGCGCATGCCTGAAGCGATGAATCTTTTCACGAAACGCTATGACCTCACGCTGAAACGCGTGCTTAGGGGTGGGCCGCCGGCTTACACAAAAGAGTTCGTGCTAGCGGACAGCGTGCCGGCGCACGTGCGTAGATTCACGGAATTCAGCGGCGACGTGTCAGGACGGTGGCTAGGGGCCCTAAGCGCGGTAGGCGCCGACCGCGGACAACCTAGCCCCGAACTACGAGCTTGGTTGCCGCATTTGCTGGCCGCCCAGCGAAGCGACGGCCATTTCGGGGAAGAGTTCGCGCCCTCCGGGGTGCGACCGGAAGACATGGCTTTGCTTTGGGGTAACGGGCGGCTCTTGGTTGGGCTCATGGAATATTACCTCTTGACGCGGGACGGGATGGTTTTGGAGGCAGCCCGTAGGCTGGGTGATTTCCTGGTGGGCATTGCGCCGCTGATGAACTCCGATCGAATTCAAACACAGTTCGCTGAAGGCGCATTTGCCATGGGATACATCTGCTGGACTCAGATCCTCGAAGGGCTGGTTCGACTTTATGAAACCTCCAAGAATCCGAGCTACCTGAACGTGGCCCGGCATCTGGCCTCGCGAATCGAGCGGAGGCCTAGCGAGCACAGCCACGGGTTTCTGACTTCGCTCCGCGGCCTAATGGAACTGTATGAGGCGACGGGCGAAAAGCCGTTTCTCAAACAGGTGGAAAAGGAATGGCAGGGGGTTATCGACAGCGGCAATCTGTTGGCGCCAGGCGCCGTTCCTGAAGCCTGGAAACCCAAGGCGCATCGGACCGAAGGATGTTCGGAAGCGGATTGGCTGCGGTTGAGCCTCCAACTCTGGAAACACACGCGCGACATAAGATACCTGGAAGCGGCGGAAAGGACTTTGTTCAACGAGTTTGCGATGAACCAGTTCAACACCGGCGACTTCGGCCACCGGGTCCTCTCCGCCACGGGGTCCCCTCTGGGAGGCAACGAGGAGGGCGGAGGCACAGCGCGCGCGTGGTGGTGCTGCACTTTACACGGTTTGCGGACTTTTCCCGAGGTTCGCCGTCATATTTGGCGCCGCCTGGATGACGCTCTCGCCTATGACCTACCGTTGGAAGGAGAAGCCGGCTTAGATGGGTTCCGGGTCCAGGCCGAGTCTTCGCTGGAGCGTGAATCGGTGATTCGTATTCGCGTTTTGGCGGCGGGCGGAAAGGACGCGCCTCTCATGGTGCGGGAACCCGCCTGGGCATGGGGCATTGAAATCAGGGCCAATGGCCTGCGCCTGGCAACATTGAACCGCAATGGTTACCACCGTTTTCGCCGGGGCTGGAAGAGCGGCGACATGGTTGAAGTGAAGTACCTGATGCGAACGAGGATTGAACGCGACAAGGAACGCGTGTGCATCTTACACGGCCCCTGGCTGCTGGGGATTGACGAAGCCACCAACCCTTATTTTTTTGACGAGCCACACAGACTCAACCGTATCTTGCTGCGTCCGGCAAAGGATGGGACGGTTGATCTCGAACCGGACAGCGGCGAGACTGCTCACGACTTTGCGGTGCCCGGGGCGCGATTCCGCCTTCCCTACGCCCCCGGGGGGTATCCCACGCAGCCCGCTACCGCGCGGCTTAGACCGTTGGCGGAACAGACCGGTTTCACCAGCACAGCGTGGGAATACTGGTTTCGCTTGGCGGAGGAACGATGAAACCCTCAGACATGGGAGGAGCAAGTCCGGGGAACGGACGGATGAAGCCCCGTTCCTCTGGTGTGAGAAGAGATTCGAAGGACACTAAGGGAGCTGAACCATGAATCTAGATAAGCTGTTTAAGACGATTTGCCTGGGCGCGATCGCCGGGATCTTGGCCCTCAACGCTATGGCGCAAGGTATCCATGGCGTGATCACGGGTGTGGTGAACGACCCCAGCGGGGCGCCGGTGGCGAATGCGAAAGTGGAGGCGGTCAACACCGGCACCAACCGGTCATTCGTTTCGGTGAGCACGGCAGAGGGAGTGTATGTGCTGACGAGCCTGCCCGCCGGAGCCTATGATCTGCGGCTGGAGGCGAAGGGTTTTAAGACTTTCGAGCGTAAAGGGCTGGCTGTCGGCGCAGGTCAGACTGTGCGCATCGACGTAGCCCTCGAAGTGGGAGAGCTGACCCAATCGGTGGTGGTGACAGGCGAAGCGCCGCCTCTCAAAGCCGAAGAAGCGACCATCAGCGACCGCTTTACCGGTTCACGCCTCGAAGAACTGCCCGTCGGGCGCACGGCGACCAATATCCTCCGAGTGGTGCCCGGAGTCGTTCCCAACCCCAGCGGGTTCTCCAACTCGATCGCAGACGGCAACATCAACGGGGGCCGAGCGACTACGAGCAACTTTATGATTGACGGCGCCGCGGCAGTCAACACGAACCTGACCCAGGTTCAGATTCAACCGATTCTTGAAGCCGTTGAGGAAGTGACAATCCAAACCGCTAATTACAGCGCTCAGTTTGGGCGTGGCGGCGCCGCGATCAATGTGACGACCAAACCCGGAACAAACGACTTCCACGGGAGCCTGTTTCATTTCTTCCGCAACGACAAGCTGAACGCAAATGCATTCTTCAGCAACGCCACCGGCGGTCAGCGTCCCGTGCAGCGATTTAATCTTTTCGGTGGCAGCATCAGCGGGCCAGTCCTGCTGCCAAAGTACGACGGCCGGAACCGGACCTTCTTTACCTTTGCTTACGAAGGCACGCGGCAACAAGGAGCCGCCAATCTGTTTTCGACCGTGCCGCTGCCGGCTATGCGGCAAGGCGATTTTGCCGGTCAGGCGCCGATCTATGATCCCTTGACCAACACTCCAGCCGGAGGCGGTGCATTTGCCTCCACACCTTTCCCCGGAAATCAGATCCCAGCCGGGCGCATTGCGACGCAGTCAAAAGCGCTTCTGCAGTTCTACCCGGAACCCAACCTGCCCAGCACAGTGAACAACTACCTCTTTGTACTGGCTTTACCGAACGACCAGAACGCCGTTAGCACCCGTGTAGACCACCACTTCAACCAAAACAGCAGGGTTACAGCCCGGTACAACTGGCGAGACACGAAAGCCGTCAACGGCGACAATCCAATCCGCTATCCAGGACCGGGAGGAGCGGCGGGGTCCTCGAACAACAACGAGACCACAATAAACACGTTCCATCACATCAACGGGGGACACACGCAGGTGTTCCGCCCGACGTTGCTCAACGATCTGACGGTGGGCTATTATTTCAATCACACGAAGCAGTTGGGTCCGGGCAGCTTCGAGAACTGGCCTGAAAAGCTTGGTTTCCCGAACGTGACTGGAGATAAGTTCCCCGGCGTGAATATCGCCACATTTACCGGTCTCGGCGATGGAAATCTGAGCGACGTCTACCCAGCTCGGAACTGGGACATCCAGGACAGTGTCTCCTGGATTCGCGGGGCGCACAGCATCAAGTTTGGAGGCCAATTCCGGACGCTGGTGTTTTATGACTGGCGCGGAACCGGCGTCTCATTCAGTTTCGACACGCAAGGAACGTTCAATCCGCTAACGGCGCAAACGCGAAGTTCAACTGGGCATCCCTTTGCGTCCTTTCTCATCGGGTTTCCCTCTTCAACCTCCATGGAGCGCCGGGCACCGGGTGGGTTCCGGTTCAGGCAAAAATACTGGGCAGGGTTCGTCCAGGATGATTGGAAGGCTAGCCGCCGGCTAACGCTAAATCTGGGCGTGCGATGGGAGACTACTACACCCCGCACCGAAGACCAGAACCTTCAGACTGTGTTCAATCTGGCTACGGCCCAAATGAACATCGCCGGCAGGGATGGGTATCCAAGAACGCTACGAGACACGGATTGGAATAACTTCCAGCCTCGAATCGGCTTCGCATACACGCTGAATGATAAGACCGTGCTTCGGGGAGGCTTTGGCGTGTTCATGTTACACACCGAGGTCTCGGGGAACACTTTTGTGAGTCCGGGTCCAGCCCAACGCAGCGTGAGCTACGTAGCCGCGGGTGCTCAAAACCAGTTCCCTGTCACCTTCGCCAACTTTGCGCAAACCGCCCGCCTCCCGAACCTCAGTGATCCCATTGTGGTCACGGCCAACACGAATGTCAGCTGGATGCCGCGTGACTATCCTACCGCCTACCAGGCGCAATGGAACATGAATGTACAAAGGCAGCTCTCCTGGCGCACACTGGTGGAATTGGGGTATGTGGGCACTCGCGGCGTACATCTCGAGTTCAACCGTAATCTGAACACCATTCCAGTTGCCCGGTTGGCCGAACCTGGGACGCCTCAATCCAAGCGCCCATATCCCACCGTTGGAAATATTACGACGGTGCGCAATCTGCCGGTCGGAAACTCCATTTATCACTCGCTGCAAACACGGGTTCAAAAACGCATGTCCGCCGGGGTGTCGTTCAATTTCGCCTATACTTTTTCGAAGTCGATCGATGATTCCAGCGACGTACTAAACTTCCGGCAGGTTGGCATCGCCGGAGTTCAAGACCACTACAACTTGAGACTTGAGAGGAGCGTGTCCACTTACGACCGCAAGCATGTAGTTGCCTCCGACCTCCAGTGGCAGCTTCCGGTAGGCAAAGAACGCCGGTGGTTGACAAAAGGTGGTGTTGCCGATTCCATTCTCGGCGGCTGGAATTTAGGCGCCATAGTTTCCGCTTACACTGGTTTGCCTCTCGTGATGACCGTCGCGAACGCCAACGCGATCACCAACACATTGGGCGGCGCGCTCCGCCCGAACCGCCTAGCCTGCGCGGCGCTGCCGGAAAGCGAGCGATCGCTTTCGAGATGGTTTGATACGTTCGCGTTTGTTCGTCCCGCGCCCAATACCTTCGGGAATGATTCCCGAAGTCAAGACTGCGTTCGCGCGCCGGGGCTGTGGAGCGTTGATTTTCTGCTGGCCAAGCAGTTCCGATTTGCCGAACGGTTCAGGCTGGACATAAGGGGCGAGTTTTTTAACGCGCTCAACCACTTCAATCCCGGCGCCCCCAATACGCAAGTTGGAAACAACGCAATCGGTACAATCACAGGAGCCCAAACGGGCCCGCGCAACATACAATTATCTCTCCGGTTGAGTTTCTGAAAGCACTCTCCTTAGGACGACGAATGCGATTCGACAGGTGTTTCACCGCCACATTGGCAAGCGCCTTTGTGACACTGGCTTCCATAGGGGCCGTACACGCCCAGACCGCAGTGGGAGTCGGGGCGGCGGTGCCGTTGTTGCCCCATTTGGCGGGCTACAATAACCAGACCGCTGCGATAGCGGAGCCCTGGAGCAGCGAGACTCGGAGGGAGGCGCTGGCGCGAGCCCGTCCAGCCTTGCTCCGGTATCCCGGCGGCACCGTGAGCACTTACTGGGATATGCTCCAAGACCGGCTGTTCCGGTTGGGGAAAGGAATCGATCTCGAGGCAGGCACGATACTTCAAAAGCGTTACGTCATCAATTGGGTTGCCGCTATGCAAGGGCAGCCGAATCCACTGGCGGGCTTGAAGGCGGCTCTTGACGCAGCGGCGGAGGCGACCTCATCCACCCCGCCTGCCGTCCTGTTCGTCCTAAACATGGCCACGCCTGGCGCCGATTACTACGCTAGTCTGTGGCGCCGCCCGGTGGATCAGACACCAGGATCCAACGATTGGTGGGCGATGCTTGACGACCGCTTCCAACGGAACCTGGACATGCTCAACCGGGCTGTGAAGCTCGGTATTCCAGTCCGCTATGTCGAATTTGGAAACGAATACTACTTCGGCACAGGCGCCGTAACCGCCGATGGCGCTACGGTGGAGCCTTACGTGGCGGGTGTTCTGCCAGTGGACCGGAACATGGTAGGGGCGTTCCCTGATCCGGATTCACCCCTGGATCCGGATAGCGAGCCTGACCTCGGAAAGGCTTATGCCTGCGCCGTCAACGATTGGGCGCGCCAACTGCTGGCGCATTATCCTACGGTACGCTTGTGCGCGGTGGCGAGCGATGGTACAGGCGGTGCCCGGCGACGCGGGTGGAATGTGAATGTCGCGCGCTATGTCGACCGCACCCTCGTTCCGGCGGTGTCGTTCCATGTGTATGGGGGCGTCTCACGCGGCAGCTTGACGGCCGGCGATGATGGACTGGCTGAAGCGATGGAGAGCTGGATGGAATCCTGGCAAGCGGTCAAGAGAAGCGCAGCGGATCTCGCCAGCCGCGAATTCTGGATCACGGAGTGGAACTCAAACCGGGATGCCGGCTCATGGGGGCATGGCTTGCACTGCCTGTTCGCGTTGACCACCTGGATGGCGGACGGTAATCTCGGTCTCGCGTGTTACCATCAATTCTCCTCCAATTCCATAATCGTTGGCGACGGTCCTGAAATTACGGCAACCGCTCGTGCCCTCAGCTTGTTTGCTCTGGCCTCGGCTGGAATGTGGCAGGCGCAGCCAGTGCTTTGGGATCAGGTTCCGCTTCTGGCCGGAAAGCGAGCTGTTCCCGCCCTCGCGGGGTGGAAATTCAGCCGGGCTGATTCCACTTGCCCGCGCTACCTTTTCATTCATTACGGAGCTGAGCCGCGCACCGTGGACGTGTCGGCCTTGGTTCCAGGGGCTCCCGCCAATGTGGTGCAAACGCACGCTCCGCTCGGCCGGCAAACCACCGACCCAGGCGAGCGAACGGGAACGACCGGCGGGGAACTCGTGCTCCCGGCCTACTCGGTGACAGTTCTTTGGCCTGGTTCTGAGTCCGGCAACTCCTGTGTGGAGGGATGCCGTGGCAGGCAGGCAGATGCCGCCGCGAGTCAGCAGAAGGCGCTGCCCGCGTCGAAGAAACGCTGAATTGGGAGTATTGGGAATACCGGGCGCTGCGCTGCCTCCGAGTGGAGCGACGGAATGCGTCGCGTGCAGAGACCGCTCTAACCCCGCTAAGATCATAGGGTGACGCGCCGGTTTGTTGTTGCACTAGCTCTCTGCGGCCTGCTCGCTGCCGCTGAAGGAACAAAGCCCCTCAGCATCATTCACACCAACGATTTGCACGCGCGCTTGCTGCCGATGGCGGACGGGCGCGGCGGTTTCGCTTACTTGGCCACCGCCATTCGGAAGGAGAAGGAAGGCTGCGGGCATTGCCTCGTGCTCAATTGCGGCGACCTGGTGCAAGGCACGCCCGTCTCCAGCGTCTATAAGGGCATTCCCATCTTCGAAATCGCCAACCGGCTCGGCTTCGACGCCGCCACGCTCGGCAATCACGAATTCGATTACGGATGGGAAATGACGCAGAAATACATCAGGATTGCCCGCTACCCCATCGTTTCGGCGAACCTGGTGGACGGGGACGGCAAGCTGCTCCTCGACAAGCCTTACGTGATCTTAACGGCAGGCGGCTTGCGGGTGGCGGTGGTGGGCGCGATGACCACGGAGCTGTACCGGGTGCTCCTTCCCTCCGTGTTGGGCAAGATTCGAGCCACGCCGGTCGCTGAAGCCGTAAAGCGATACCTTCCCGAGATGCGCGCCAAGTCCGACGTTGTGATCTTGCTCGGACACCTTAGTCCGGAAGACGAAGAGGACGTGCGGAAGAACCTGCAAGAGGTGCAAGTGCTCATCGGCGGGCACATCCACGTGGGACTGAAAGAGCTGTCCTACACCGGAGAGCAATGGCAGGCGCGCGTGCAGGCGAACAGCGTCGAAATCGGCAGGTTGGATTTGCAGGTCGACCCCGCCCGCAAACGGGTGGTCTCAGCCGCCTGGAAAAGGATCCCTGTGGACTCAAAAACCCTGGAACCGGCGCCCGACGTCGCCAAGCACGTGGCCGAATGGGAGGCGAAGGTCACCGCCATGATGGACGTGCCCATCGGCGAAGCCAAGCGGACGCTCCAAAAGGCCGACCTTAAGCGCATGATCGAACGGGCGCTGCGCGAGGAAATGGGCGCCGATTTCGCGTTTATGGGCTTCGGCGGCATACGCGACGTGCTGCCGCAGGGGACCATTCTGGTGCGCCACATCTGGAATATCTTCCCCTTCGACAATGTGGTGGTCATGGGGAAATTCAGCGGCGCGCGGCTGCCGCCCACGGTCACTCAGGGCCAGACGGTTGACCCGCACAAAGAATACACGCTCGCGACCAACGAGTTCGCTGCCGCGAATCAGTCCAGCCCCAGGGAACTCAATACCTCGGGGCTCGAATTCCCGATCGTCGGACCCCTTCAAAGGGACTTGCTCATCGAGTGGGTCAAAAAAGTCAAGGTTGTGGAGTGACGGGGCTGAGACGGCGGATTTTTCCTGCTGTCGGGTCAGCGGAGTAGAGCGCCCCGCTGCCGTCCACGCTTAAGAATGTGGCGCCTGAGAGCGGACCGATGGTCACGATGCCGCCGGAAGGCGAAATCTTACGGATTTTCGAATTCCCCGTGTCCGCCACATAAAGGTTGCCCTCCGCGTCCGCAGCGATGCCGGTGGGGCTGTCGAGCTGAGCCAAAACGGCTTCTCCGTCATCGCCCGCCGAACCCGCTTTGCCGGTTCCCGCCACGGTGTAAATTACGCCTGCGGGCGAGATGCGGCGCACTCTGTGGCCTCCCGCTTCGGTGAAGTATAAATTGCCCGCTGCGTCGAAAGCGAGAGCGAATGGGCGGTCGATTTGCGCCGTCGCGCCGGGGCGTCCGTCTCCGTTGTAGCCTGCCTTGCCAGTCCCGGCGATGGTGGTCAGCGTTCCCCCGCTCGACAGTTTTCGAATCACATGTCCCCCCGCATCGGCGACGTAAAGGTTGCCCGCCGCGTCAAGCGCCAACCCCGCCGGTGAGACGAAAGCGCCTTCCGGGGCGACGGTCGTGAGTCCTTCTTGCTCGCTCCACCGGCGGACGGTTCGGGCTTGCGAGTCGGAGAAGTACAGCGCGCCTCCGGCGTCCACCGCCAATCCAAGCGGCGAGCCGGCTCCGTGCGACGCGTCAAGAAGAGTCGTGACCACACCGTCGGGGCCAATGCGCCGGATGGAGCGCGCGGCGGGGTCGGAGACCAGGATTCCGTAGGGAGTGGCCAGCACCGCTGCCGGAGCATCGAAAACAGCCTCGTTCGCCGGTCCCCCGTCCCCGGCCGAGTGCGGTCCTCCGGCCAAAGATTCCGCTTCATTGGCGCCGGCGCCGGTTCGCCAGATTCGATTCTCGGCGGTGAAGTACAGCTCGCCGTTCGCGCCCGCCGCAAGCAGCGAGGCGCCCGGAGCGGTGGCGTAAGTCTCGAACAAGCCGCTGGGCGGGATGCGAACGATGCGCCCCTCGCTAGCCACGAAAAGGCTGCCGTCCGGACCTATGGCGAGCCCTCGGGGGCTGCCGAGGGCGGCTTCCGTGGCTTTCGCGCCTTCTGGTCCGTAGCCGGGCTTACCGTTGCCGGCGTAGGTTTCAATGAGAGAACCGGGGGCGCGGATGCGGCGGACGCGGTGGTTGCCCGCGTCGGCGAAGTAAATGTTGCCGTCCGCATCCACAGCGAGGCTTGACACGACTCCGATGCGCGCGAGAGCAGGCGGACCGAAATCGCCGCTTGAGCCGGAAACGCCTGTGCCCGCTATGGTGCGGACGATGTTATCGGCGCCCAAGCGCCGGATGCGGAAGTTGCCGGCGTCGGCCACGATCAAGCCGGTGGGGTGCAGCACGATAGCCGAGGGCGAATTCAATTGCGCTTCGGCGCCGCCCCGTCCATCGCCCGCAAATCCTCTCTGTCCGGTCCCCAAGACGGTTTGAATCACGCCCTCCGGGGTGATCCGGCGCACGGCATGGTTGCCGGAGTCGGCGAAATACACGCTCCCGTCAGCGCCCGCTACGGGCGAGCGGGGGGAGTTCAGGCGCGCCTCCAAGGCGGGTCCTCCGTCGCCGGAGTAGCCGGATTCGCCCGTGCCGGCAATGGTCGATACGATGCCATCCGGCGTGAGTCTGCGGATTTGGTGGTTCCGGGTGTCGGCAATGTACAGGTTGCCGGCGGAATCCACGGCCACGCCTTCGGGGTGATCGAACAACGCCTGCGCCGCGTCCCCATCGCGACGGCGGGGGGCGCCGGCAATCGCCTCCGCCAAGTAGCGGACCACGCTTGGCGGCGTCACAGCTACGGGTCTCAACGCCGTCAAACGAAAGACCGCCGGCGGCAAGCTTTCGACTTCGGCGCGGACCGAGACCGTTCCGGGCTCCGAGCCGAGGACGACCGATATTGAAACCGTTCCCGTGGCGTCCGTCACAGCCTCCGCGGCGCTGAGCTCCGCCGAACCGGAAACCACGGAAAATCTGACCCTCACTCCGGGTATTACCGCCTCTCCAGAGGCGTCCGTCACGCTCACCGTGAGCGGTCCCGGCAGGCGCGACCCGGCGGCGCCCTCCTGCAGGTCTCCGCTGAGGATCCGGAGTGCGCCGGGTGAGACGGGCGTGAGTCTCAGAATGCGGTGCCGCCCTTTCTCCGCAACATAAATGCTCCCGTCCGGACCCACGGCGATGCCGCCCATCTCGTCTAGCTGCGCTGCGGTCGCGAATGCTCCCTCAGCCAGACCTTGGCCTCCCCCGGCGATGGTTTCCACGATGCCCGCCTTGGTCAAGCGGCGTATGCGGTAGTTGCCGGAGTCCACGATGTACAGATTCCCGTTCGCATCGAAAGCCAAGGCTGCCGGGAAGTTCAGGCGCGCTGCGCCGCCGAAGCCTCCGTCGCCCGCAAATCCGCTCTGCAAGGGGAACCCGACCCGGGAACTGATCAAGCCGGAGGCGCTCACCTCGCGCACCACTTGGCTGGGACCGTCCGAAATCCAAATACTGCCGTCCGGGCTCGCGGCAATCCCTGTGGCGTAACCGATAGACGCCTCGGCAGCCGGTCCGCCATCGCCGCCGAACTGCAAGGAAGCGAAAGGCCGGCCGGCGAAATCCCGGATGTGCCCATACTGCAAGTCAATCTGCCGCACCCGCCCGTTGGCGGAGACATAGGCATTGCCTTTAGAATCCGCCGCCAGGCTTTGCGGGGCCCACACGGCCGCCTCGCGGGCGTTCAGCGCGCCCGGAGTGTCGCCTGCCTCGCCGTTGCCCGCCACCGTCTGTATAGAACCATCGGCGGCGATGCGGCGGACGCGGAAATTGTCGCGGTCCGAAATGAGCAATTGGCCGTCTTTATCAAAAGCGATGTCCCACGGTGCGTTCAGCATGGTGCGGGCGGCGCTTTGTCCATCGCCGTTAAATCCGGCTTCGCCCGTGCCCGCCACAGTGGTGATGAGGCCGTCGGGAGAGACGCGGCGGATGCGGTTTGTCCCGGTGTCGGCGATGAATACGCTACCGGATTTGTCTACCGCCACGCCGTGCGGGCGGTGGAGCCCCGCGTTTCGCGCCGGACCGCCGTCGCCGATGTCTTGCCACCGCCCGGCGATGGTGCTCAAAACAGGAGGGGCGCTAGACAGCGTCAGCCGCCTGACGCGCCGGTTCCCGGAGTCGGCGATGACAAGGTTTCCGGAGGGATCGAAAGCCATCAGCAGCGGTTGGTTCAGCGCGGCGTTGAGAGCTGCGCCGCCGTCGCCGCTTGAGCCGGAATTCGCCTCCCGTCCCGGGCGGATGCCCGCGATGGTATGGATCACGCCGCCGGGCGTCACGCGCCGGATGACATGGTTTCCGCTGTCGGCAATGTAGAGGTTGCCCTGCCGGTCTAACGCGAGACCGCTCGGATTGTTCAGCAGGCTCTCCACCGCTTTGCCCCCATCGCCGCCGAAGCCCGGCTTGCGCAAGCCGGCCACGAGCGTCATGACGCCTTCCGGATCCACCTTCCGGACGCAGTGGTTGCCCCGTTCGGCGATGTAGACGTTGCCGGCGGCGTCCGCCGCCACGGCGTAAGGCAGATTGAGACGGGCCTCCGGTCCGTACACTCCGTCAGCGCCCGTCAGTCCGGGCACGCCTGTCCCGGCTACGCGGCTCATGCGTCCGCGGGCGGAGATGCGCCGGACCACGCTGAACGCCGGATCGGCGAAAAACAGATTGCCTTCGGCGTCAATCCACAGGGATGCCGGATGCCCGAGACTCGCCGATGCCGCCGGACCCTCGTCTCCCGAGAGGGCGAATCGCCCCGTGCCCGCGTAGTCGGTCATAATTCCCGCGGAATCCACTTTACGAATGCGGGAATTGAGGCTGTCGGCGATATAAATGTTGCCCTCCGCATCCGCTACTGCGGCGGTAGGGCGGTTGAGCAGCGACTCGACCGCGGGTTTCCCTCCGCCGGAGTAGCCGCTCTTGCCGCACACGCCCGCCACGGTCCGGATGGTTCCATCGGCGAGTATTTTGCGAACGCAGTGGTTATCGGCGTCCACCACCAGAATCTCGCCCGCTGCGGTCGCCCACACTCCGGTTACGGACTCAAACGGGACGCCAATGGCGGGCGCCCCGTCCGGGAACGAGCGGGGGGCGCCGGCGAATACCGTGACTTTGTACAGCCGGGCGGGTTCTTGGGCGAAAACAGCGGAAGCTAACGCGACGGGCAGAATCATCCACGCCAGCAAGATTCACCTCCACCCGCTCAAGCCCACTCCAAAATCACCTTGCCGGCATTGCCTTCCAGCATGACCTCGAACGCGCGCTGATATTCGGTGTACGGGAAGCGGTGGGTGATGACCGGGCGCACGTCGAGTCCGCTCTGAAGCATGACCGTCATCTTGTACCAGGTCTCATACATCTCACGGCCATAGATGCCCTTAATGGTGAGCATGTTAAATATGACGGTGTTCCAATCGATGGCCATTTCGCCGTTGGGGATGCCGAGCAAGGCGATCTTTCCGCCGTGGCACATGTTGGCGAGCATGTCGCGGAAGGCGGCTGCGTTACCCGACATTTCGAGTCCCACGTCGAAGCCTTCCTTCATTCCGAGCTCCTTTTGCACGTCCCGGAGCGCGGTGTTGCGTGCGTCGACCGCGCGGGTGACGCCCACCTTGCGCGCGAGTTCCAGCCGGTAAGGATTGATGTCGGTGATTACGACATAGCGGGCGCCGGCGTGGCGCACGACAGCGGCAGCCATGATGCCGATGGGTCCCGCGCCGGTGATGAGAACGTCTTCGCCGAGGACGTCGAAAGAGAGCGCGCTGTGGACGGCGTTGCCGAAGGGATCAAAAATGGCGGCGGTTTCGAGGTCAATGGAGCTCGAGTGCTTCCAGATATTGGTCATGGGAAGCGAAATATATTCGGCGAAGCAACCGGGGCGGTTGACGCCCACGCCGAGCGTCTTGGCGCAGAGGTGACGCCGCCCTGCCAGACAATTGCGGCACCGCCCGCACACGACATGGCCCTCGCCGCCGACGATATCGCCGGGGAAAAAATCCGCTACGTTAGAGCCGATCTTCACGATTTCACCCACGAACTCATGGCCGACAGCCATGGGTACGGGGATGGTTCGCTGCGCCCAATCGTCCCACTTGTATATGTGAAGGTCGGTGCCGCAGATCGCTGTTTTCAGAACTTTGATAAGGACGTCATTTATGCCGATTTCAGGCTCTGGTATTTCCTCGAGCCACAAGCCCGGGGCGGCCTTGCTTTTGACGAGCGCTCGCATAGCTCCATGATAGAGCGTCCCTATGAGTCAAGGCGCTGCAAGCGAGAGTGAGGCGGTTGTGGCGCGAGCTTCAGCTTGCGGCGTCCCCACTCATGGGGACGCCTGGA
>FWPV01007052.1_pt1 | contig 20823 bp, 21 predicted proteins | sample 2228371 | NCBI WGS metagenome assembly FWPV01 (sample SAMEA103939776, study PRJEB20133) | metagenome | reverse complement strand
AGCATTAGCAGAGTGTTGTATAGTCAATCAGGAAAAACAAATTGGTTGTGAAGTCGAAATTCCGGTAAAGACAAGAAAAGATTTTTCATTATTCTCAGAATCACAATCAAGAATTATTATTACAGTTTCAAACAATAAAAATCTTGAACTTGAACGTGAAATTAAACTAGCAGGCATTAAATTCTTAAAGATTGGTGTTGTTACAGGCTCATTATTAAAATTAAAAAATCTTTTTGAAGTAACAGTAAAAGAGCTTTCGGATATTTATTACAATACAATTCCGGGAATAATGTCTGGTGAAGAATAGAATTAAAGAGATTTATAAAAAATCTTCTTTCTTTAAATATTTCAGGCAGCTTAGATATTTATACCATCTTCGCCCGCACTGGCAAAAGACGGGTAAGTTCCTAAAACACTATTTTGGTGGTTTGTATGACAGGATAGATCGCCATAATGTTTTTTTACTTTCGGGCGGACTAGCGTTCTCTCTTTTCACCTGCATTATACCTCTCATCTTAATTATGTTCTGGATACTGGGTAACTTTTTAAGCTCCGAGGAAATGGAGCTGCAAATTATTAATTTGATAAATACTGTAATTCCCTATACAGAGTACGCCGATTTTGTTAAGGAAATAATTTTTACAAGAGTTGAAGAAGTAATTGAACTTAAGAACGTTGCAGGTATAATCGGTTTTAGTGGTCTGTTCTTCGCAGCAAGCGGATTTTTCAGTAGTATGCGCACCGTGCTTAACAAAATTAATGGAACTGAAGTAGATATTAATTTTTTCCTTGGTAAGCTAAGAGACTTTTTGGTAATACTTGTTGCGATATTGTTATTCTTTGCATCAATCCTTGCTCTTCCTCTTTTAGAATTATTAAAATCTATTGCCGAATCCACGGATTATTTACAAATATTTAATCATCCTATTTTTCAGCAGCTGTTCACAATTCTTGTTTCAATTGTGATTATGCTTCTGCTGATGTATTTGTTCTACAGCTTTATCCCAACTTCTAAAATCAGACATCGTTCTGCTTTAGTTGGAGCTTTATGGTCATCTCTTATGTGGGTTGGAATGAAAGTTTTATTTGGATATTACCTTGCTAATTTTCAGACGTGGGGAAAGATTTATGGTGCATATGCGTTGTTGATTGTTATTGCATTCTGGATTTATTATACTGCCGCAGTTTTTATAATCGGAGCAGAGATTGCAAAACTTTTTGATGAAAGATTGAAAGAAAAAATTTCTCAAAAACAATCTAAATCTGCAAACATCCCGCCAATTGAATAAAAAGGATTAACTATGGAGCAAAAAATTAATTATGCTAATCTTTGTAACTCTATTGAATATCAGGATAATTCAATAGTTAGTAAACAGATCATTAAAAAACCAAATGGAAACATCACATTATTTGCTTTCGATAAGGATGAATCTTTAACAGAACACACTTCACCATACGAAGCAGTTGTGTTTATGGTTGATGGTGAAATGGAAATAAAGATTAGCGGAAAGCCATATAATGTTAAAGCAGGAGAAATAATTGTTATGCCGCCAGATATTCCACACGCTTTAAAAGCTTTAGTTAAATCCAAAATGCTTTTAACGATGATTAAATAAAATAATCTTAAGCAAACAATAAGTTTTTCTTTGATTCCCTGAACAGAGCAAAATCTTTATAATTAGCAATAGTTACCAATCCTTAAAGAAAAAAAAGTCATCGTAACTTTTAATTAGATATTTCTAATTCTAAATTTCATTAGTGAATAATAATTATTTGGCACTAATGATTTCTTCATATCTCTCTCCAAAATTTCAACTCAAGAAAGGATAACCATTATGGATAATAACGATGTACAAAAACGTGTAAAAAAAGTTATTGCCCGTGTACTAAAAACTAATGAAGAAAACATCTCTGATGATGCAAATTTTATTTTCGATTTAGGAGCCGATTCACTTCAAAGCATTGAACTTGTAGCTGCATTTGAAGAGGAATTCCAGATTGAAATGGAAGAAGATAAAGCTTTAGAAGTTCAAACAGTTTCTGATGCGGTTAAGTTTATTTCTCAGTACTTAAATTAGCCGGAGGAAATATGAACGGCATTTCTTCTGAAAAGTTGCAAAACATCCGTACAATTTTTCATCCGCAATCAATTGCTGTTCTTGGTGCTAATAAAGTTAAAGGAACTGTTCCTGCCGATATTTTAGTAAACATTCTTAAAGCCGATTTTAAAGGTGTTGTCTATCCGGTTAATCCAAAAGAAAAATACATTGCTTCGATAAAAACATATAAATATGTAATCGATATTGAAGATCCTGTTGATATTGCTGTAATCGTTTATCCAAGTTCTGTTATGCATATGGCACTTGAGCAATGCGGGCAAAAAGGAATAAAAGGTGCAATAATTATTTCTGCGGGATTTAAAGAAGTTGGCGGTCAGGGAATTGAACGTGAAGAGCAGTTAAAGCAAATTGCACAGAAATATGGTATGTCATTTATCGGTCCGAATTGCCTTGGCGTTATAAATACTGATCCATCTGTAATGCTTGATGCATCATTTGCCAGAAAGATGCCAGAGGAAGGAAATATAGCTTTCATTTCTCAGAGTGGCGCTTTGTGTACTGCAGTTCTTGATTATGCACAGGCAAAACATATCGGCTTTTCTAAATTTGTAAGTATTGGTAATAAGGCTGATATAAGTGAAATTGATTTACTCTACTTTCTGAAAGATGATCCCAAAACAAAAGTAATTCTCCTTTATCTGGAAGAGATAAGCGATGGTCCGGGTTTAATGAAAGCTGCAAGAACTGTTATCGAGGAGACAGGGAAACCCGTGCTTGCAATTAAATCTGGAAGAACTAGCGCAGGTGCGTCTGCAGCAGCATCACATACAGGCTCGCTTGCAGGAAGTGATGAAATATGCCATGCAGCTTTTAAACAATCAGGAATTATTCGTTGTGATGATATTGAAGAAATGTTTAACAAAGCAATTGCATTTACTTATCAACCGCTTCCCAAGAGCAACAGAATTGCAATTGTTACCAACGCAGGTGGACCCGGGGTTTTAACTACTGATGCAGCGATTCGTTACGGACTGGAACTCCCAAAGTTTAAACCAGAAACAACAGACATATTAAGAAAAAGTTTACCGAAAACCGCAAACATCAGCAATCCGGTAGATGTAATCGGTGATGCAAGAGCAGATCGTTACAGCGTTGCAGTTTCCAGCATACTTAAAGATGAAAATGTTGATGGAGTTTTTATAATCCTTACTCCTCAATCGATGACAGAGATAGATAGTATTGCAACTGAAATAAGTCATTTGGCAAGCCAGTATGATAAACCAATTTACACATCATTTATGGGTGAAGCTGATGTTGCTTCGGGCATAGATATTCTTCAGCGAAATAAAATTCCGCATTACATATTGCCTGAATCAATGCCGATGGCTTTTGCTTCAACTTATAATTTCAAAAAAATGCTTGACTATAGAGCAGAACCCATAAAATTTTTCGATGATGTTGACAAGGGGAAAGCTCATTCAATTCTAAACAAAGCAATTAGTGAAGGAAAAAAATATTTACCTGAAGAAGAAGCCGCCAAAATTCTCGAGGCATACAACTTTCCATTGCTTAAAAGCGGATTAGCAAAATCAGCGGAAGAAGCAGTTAAGTTGTCTGAGGAATTAGGTTATCCGGTTGTAATGAAAATTATCTCCGATGATATTGTTCACAAGTTTGATGTTGGCGGAGTTATACTTGATATCAAATCTAATCAACAGGCAAAAGAATCTTATGACAGAATTATTGAGAATGTTAAAAAGTTTAAACCGGATGCAAAAATAAAAGGCGTTTTTGTCAGACAAATGATTCCTCCCGGTGAAGAAGTAATTCTTGGTTTGAAAAGAGATCCAACTTTTGGTGCTGTGGTGATGTTTGGTCTTGGCGGAATCTTCGTTGAGGTTTATAAAGATGTCAGTTTCAGAATTACTCCACTGGATAAAAAATCAGTCGATAAACTTGTAACAGAAACAAAGGCATCAGCAATCCTTTCAGGTGAAAAAGGACGAAAAAAAAGAGATATGGATTCTCTGAAAGAATGTATAATGAGACTTTCTCAGTTGGCTGTTGATTGTCCTCAGATAAAAGAATTGGATATCAATCCATTAATAGTGCTTGAAGAAGGAAAAGGCAGCTATGTTGCCGATACAAAAATTATGCTTTAACAATTTTTACAGGAGTATAAAATGAGAATTTTAATTTATGATAACTATCAATCCCTCAGCAAGTGGGTAGCACATTATATTGCTTCTAAAATTAATCATGCAAAACCAACAAAAGATAAACCTTTTATACTTGGTCTTCCAACCGGCTCATCACCAATTGGTACTTACAGAGAGCTTGTTGCTTTGCATAATGAAGGATTGGTCTCGTTTCAGAATGTGGTTACATTCAATATGGATGAGTATGTTAATATTTCTGAAGACCATCCGGAAAGTTATCACTACTTTATGTGGCATCACCTATTCAGTCACATTGATATTCCTAAAGAAAATGTAAACATCTTAAATGGAAACGCGAAAGATCTTGAAAAGGAATGCCACCAGTATGAAGAAAAAATTAAATCTTATGGTGGAATAGATTTCTTTTTAGGTGGAATCGGAGCGGACGGACATATTGCATTTAATGAACCGGGTTCATCGCTTTCATCACGCACAAGAATTAAAACTCTTACTTATGATACAAGATTAGCTAATGCAAGATTCTTTGATAATGATGTAAACAAAGTTCCAAAAACTGCTCTTACAGTTGGTGTCGGAACAGTTATGGATGCAAGGGAAGTACTAATAATTGTAAGTGGTTACAGCAAAGCAAGAGCTTTGCGTATGGCAGTTGAAGAAGGTGTAAATCATATGTGGACTGTTTCTATGATGCAGCTTCATCCGCACGGAATTATTGCTTGTGATGAAGAATCAACTCTGGAATTGAGAGTTGGGACAGTTAAATATTTTAAAGAGATTGAAAGCCATACATTAGCTGAACTTCCGGTTGTGTGATCTAAATTTGTTTTCACAACTGGTAAGAGGTTTTCAATAAGTTAATCAAAATAAATTTTTCTATTGCAGTTGACTGTAGTCAACAGTTATTGATTTTATTTTACTTACTGGCTTTAGCCTCATTTACCCAGTATCTAATTTGAAAGTTAAATTATGAATTACAGAAATCTTACAAACGATGAAATTAATCATCTCAAATTAAATGGATGCACATCAGGTGATTGGAATAAAATAAAAGTTGCAGAAAAGTTTAATCCCGAGCTGATTAGAAACACAGAGTTTGATGGGGAAGTATTTGTTGGTGAAAATGTTTTAATACAAAACGTAAAACATCTTTCCAATTATCGTATTGAAAATAATGTTGAGTTGAAAAACATTTCTTCTCTTTCTGTTGATGGTGAAACTACTTTTGGAAACGGAACGGAGATATCTGTTCTTAATGAAGGCGGCGGCAGGGAATTACTAATTTTCGATAAACTTTCTGCACAAATAGCATACTTGATGGTTACCTGCCGGCATAATAATGTTCTGATTAATTCCTTATCTGATTTGATTAAAAAATATTCTTTAACTAAAAAATCAAAAATTGGGAAAATTGGTGAGGGCACAGTTATAAAAAATTGCGGAACGATAAAAAATGTGTGGATTCAAAATTCCGCAGTCCTGGATGGTGTAACCAACTTGTCTGATGGAACGATACGAAGCAGTAAAGAAGATCCGGTTAAAGTTGGGAGTGAAGTGATTGCAAAAAATTTTGTTATACAATCCGGATCATCTGTTACAGATGGCGCTCTTATCGATAATTGTTTTATCGGACAGGGTGTTAAAATCGGTAAACAGTATTCAGCGGAAAATTGTGCATTCTTTTCTAACTGCGAAGGATTCCACGGTGAAGCTGTAAGTGTGTTTGCCGGACCTTACACAGTAACTCATCACAAATCTACTTTGTTAATTGCTGCAATGTTCTCATTTTATAATGCTGGTAGCGGATCAAACCAAAGTAATCATATGTATAAACTTGGTCCGTTGCATCAGGGAATATTAGAGCGCGGTTCAAAGACCGGATCTTTTTCTTATATGCTTTGGCCTTCAAGAGTTGGAGCTTTCAGTGTTGTGATCGGAAAACACTACACAAATTTTGATGCAAGTGAGTTTCCCTTTTCTTATATCAATGAAGAAGATGGAAAAAGTATTCTTACTCCTGCTATGAATCTTTTTACAGTGGGCACAAGAAGAGACAGTGAGAAATGGCCTAATCGTGATAAAAGAAAAGATCCCGAGAAATTTGATATTCTGCATTTTGATTTATTTAATCCTTATATCATTAGTAGAATGCTGGATGGTTCTGCCAGAATGAAGGAACTTCTTGAAAAAGCAAACAAAGAACAGGAATATGTTACTTACAAGGGTTTGCACATTAAAAGACTGTTATTAAAAACCTGTACAAAATACTACGAAATGGCAATAAAGATTTATATCGGGCAGGAAATGTTGAAAAGAATTTCTGATGAAACAGATTTTGAAAAGATAAAATCCATATTGAGATATGATAAAGAACTTTACAGTACCAGGTGGATTGATGCTGCAGGAATGTTTATCAGTAAAAAAGATTATGATAAATTAATTGATTCTATATGCACAAGAGAAATTGATAATCTTGAAAAACTGGATAGTGAATTAATTAATCGTAACAATAATTATTCTGAAGCTTCGTGGGCTTGGTGTGCAAAACTTATTGAAGAAAGATTTAATTGCACAATTGAAAAAATATCAAAAGAACAACTAATCCAAATTATTACCGATTGGAGAGAGAACAGCATAAAACTGAATAATATGATTCTAAAAGATGCCGAAAAAGAATTTGATCAGGTTAGCAAAATTGGTTTTGGTTTAGACGGTGATGAAGAGACAATAGAAAAAGATTTTGAAAATGTCCGTGGAAAATTTGAGGACAATAAGTTTGTAATAAATCTGAAAGAAGAGTCTAACACTATTACGGATAAGGCAGATAGATTAATCAAAATACTTTGAATCGTATTCTCCCTCTGATTTTTTCTCACAATTTAACTTGACATTAAAAAAAATACTTTTTAAGTTAAATCAGAGTAAAAAATCCGATTATAAATTATAATCGACTGATTTCGTAAGTGCAGAAAAGAGTGGATAATAATCAGATAAAAAAGTCTTATTTAAAAAACTATATAAAGGAGTAGTAATGTATAATTATAAAAATCTTTTTGTTTTTGTGGTATTATTTGGACTTGGTTTTCTCTTTCTCTCTGCTTGTGGAGATAATACAGCACAGGATCCTTCTAAATTCAATAATACAAAAAAAGCAAAAAATACCAGTGGCTTATCAGATTTTGAGCTTGAGAATGGTATTGGTCCAATTAAGCAGAAAATTCAATTAGCCGCAATTGATCCAGCATTAGTTAAAAAAGGGCAAGAAATTTTTGATACCAAATGTGCATCCTGCCACAAACTTGATGAAAAGTATGTTGGACCCGCGCAAAGAGATGTTTTTAAGAGAAGAAGTCCGGAATACATTTTAAACTTCATGCTTAATCCGGAAGAAAACTATAAGAAACATCCTGAAGCAAAAAAATTATTAGGAGAATACTTGACACAAATGCCTAATCAAAATCTTACAATTGATGAAGCAAAAGCATTGTTGGACTTTTTCAGAAAAGTAGCTGACGAAAAATAAATCAATAAAAAGGATGGCTTATGAAAAACATATCTAAAAAAACTTTGTTTAGTGCGCTTGGAATATTATTTCTAGTTGCACTGATTTATTCTGGTTGCAACCAGTCCAAAAGTTCTTTATCCGGAAATGAAGCAGAACAGGTTTATGTTCAGCCCGGTACTTATGATGAGTTTTATTTATTTACTTCTGGTGGATTCAGCGGACAAATGGGAGTTTACGGACTTCCATCCGGAAGACACTTTAAAACCATCTCGGTATTTTCTCAAAATCCTGAAACAGGATTTGGTTACTCTGAAGAAACCAAGGCAATGTTAAATACTTCTTATGGATTTATTCCATGGGATGATTCTCATCATCCGGAATTCTCTATGACTGATGGTGTACCGGATGGCAGATTTATTTTTATCAACGGTAACAATACACCACGAGTTGCAAAAATTGATCTCAAAGAATTTGAAACAACAGAAATAATCGAGATACCAAACTCAGCAGGCAATCACGCATCTCCTTTTGTAACTGAAAACACAGAATACATTGTTGCTTCTACCAGATTTAGTGTACCGATTCCACAAAGTGATGTTTCAATATCGACTTATAGAGAAAATTTTAAAGGAACAATAAGCTTTATCAAACTAGATCCGCAAACAGAAAAAATGAACATAGAATTTCAGATAATAGTTCCTGGCTTTAACTACGATCTTGCTCACGCAGGTAAAGGTCCATCATCGGATTGGGCATTCTTTACTAGTTATAACAGCGAACAGGCAAACACGCTGCTTGAAATTAATGCTTCAAAAAATGATAAAGACTTTATTGCCGCAGTTAACTGGAAGAAAGCTGAACAATATGTAAAAGAAGGGAAGGCAAAAACTTATCCTGCAGAATATTATAGAAATTATATTGATGAAAAAACTCACATTGCAGTAAGCGAAGTTAATAAACAGGTAAAAGTTCTTGATCCGAAAGATTGTCCGGGAATGATTTATTATTTGCCAACTCCAAAATCTCCGCACGGAGTTGATGTTGATCCTTCAGGTGAATACATTGTTGCAGGCGGTAAATTAGCAACAGTTATTCCAGTTCACTCATTTACCAAAATGATGAAAGCGATAGATGAAAAGCAATTTGATGGAGAGATAAATGGCATACCAATACTTAAATATGATGTGGTAGTTGCTGGTGAAGTGCAGAATCCTGGCCTTGGTCCGTTGCATACAGAATTTGACGGAAATGGTTATGCATATACTTCAGCATTCATTTCATCGGAAATAGTAAAGTGGAAAATTGGAACGTGGGAAGTTGTTGATAGAATTCCAACTTATTATTCAATCGGACATCTCTGTGTACCCGGTGGAGACAGCAAAAAACCGTGGGGCAAATATGTAATTGCTTTAAATAAAATTACAAAAGACAGATATTTACCAACCGGACCAGAACTAACTCAATCTGCACAATTAATAGATATCACCGGTGAGAAGATGAAACTGCTTCTTGATTTTCCAACCGTTGGTGAACCGCATTATGCTCAGGCATTGCCCTCAGAACTAATTATGAAAAATTCCTTGAAGTTTTATAAAATAGAAGACAACGGAAATCCTCATGCAGTAAAATCAGAAAAGAATGCACGCGTTGAAAGAAACGGTAATGAAGTTCATATTTATATGACTGCAATGCGGAGTCATTTTGCACCTGATAATATTGAAGGAATTAAAGTTGGTGATCAGGTTTATTTTCATATCACAAACCTTGAGCAGGATTGGGATGTTCCTCACGGCTTTGCAATTAAAGGTCTGAACAACTCAGAGTTATTAATTATGCCTGGTGCTACAAGAACAATTAAATGGGAACCCAGGAAAGTTGGCGTTTATCCGTTCTACTGTTCAGACTTCTGTTCTGCACTGCACCAGGAAATGCAGGGATATGTAAGAGTATCACCTGCTAATTCAAATGTACAACTTTTTTATAGTTTAGGAAATTAATGTTTTGTTAAGGAGGAACTGAAAACAGTTCCTCCATTTTTTTGAGGAATATATGAAAAGTAAATCGAGAGTCTTGATTACGCTGGGAACTTTGATGCTTGTTTTAACTTTTTTCTTTCCGCTCTGGACGATTGATCTTAATGCTCCACAATATCCGGAGGGACTTGGTCTGAGAATCTGGCTGAATGAAATATCTGGCTTAAAGCCAAATGATCTGCAAAGTATAAATGGTCTTAATCATTATATAGGAATGAAAGAAATTGTTCCTGATGCAATTCCTGAATTAAAGATAATGCCGTATGTTATAGTCTTTATGATCGTGTTTGGATTATTGAACGCCTATTTATTAAACAAAAAACTAATCTATGTGTGGTTAGTTCTCTTCATTATTCTTGGTGCAATTGGATTGTATGATTTCTATATGTGGGCTTACGATTATGGACATAACCTTAATCCCAATGCCCCAATAAAAGTTCCGGGAATGACCTATCAGCCGCCAATAATCGGATCAAAACAATTATTAAATATTACCGCAGTTTCATTGCCATCTATTGCAGCGATGATAATTCTAATATCAATACTTATGAACACAGCTGCTTTATATTTAGTGAAAAGAAAGGATTAAAATGAATAAGTTAAAATTTTATCTGCTCGCACTCCTTCCATTATTATTTGTTGGCTGCAGCAAAGAACCAAAACCAATCAGTTACGGTGAAGATGAATGTGAGTTTTGTAAAATGATTGTAATGGATAAACGGTACGGATCTGAAATGGTATCGGCAAAGGGTAAAATTTATTTTTTTGATTCTATTGAGTGTCTTGTCGGATATATTGATAACATGAAAATGACTAGGGATAATTATTACTCGCTTTGGGTTAGCAATTATGCGGATCCTGGAAATATCATTGATGCTGAAAAAGCTATTTATCTTAAGAACGATTCTTTAAGAAGTCCGATGGGACTTAATGTTTTAGCTGTGGAAAATGATTTGCAACTAGAAATAGTTTTAAGCGAATACGGTGGTACAAAGCTAGAGTTTAATGATCTTTTTAAACTTGTAAAAGAAATGTAATTGAAAACGTACATCAGCATATCGTATTTAGTAATAATATTCTCGCTGCAGATAATCGTGTATGCAGATAGAATTATCGTTGATAAAAACACTACGATAAACTCTGTTTCTAAAGCAATTGAGATAGCAAAACATTATGATGAAATAATCATAAAATCAGGTGTTTATAAAGAAGGGAATATCATAATTACAAAACCATTAAAAATCTTTGGCGAAAATTATCCTATAATTGATGGCGAAGATAAATTTGAAATTTTCACCATACATTCTGATGATGTTTCAATTTCAGGTATCATATTTAAGAATGCCGGAGTAAATTATCTAAAAGAAAATGCAGCAGTAAGATTTGAAAACGTAAAAAACGGAGTTGTTTCTGATTGCAAATTCTTAGGTAATTTCTTTGGTGTCTATCTTGCAAAATCTAATAACTGTAAAGTTAATGGCAACTATATTGAAGCATATGGGAAGAAAGAAGCTTCATCAGGTAATGGAATCCATATGTGGAATTGCCGTGAGATTGAAGTGAGAGACAATAAAATTAATGGGCATCGAGACGGCATTTATCTTGAGTTCGTAAAACAAACTATTATTGAAAATAATTATAGTGCGAATAATCTAAGATACGGTCTGCACTTTATGTTTTCCGATAGCTGCAAGTATTACTCAAATCACTTCGAATTAAATAGTGCAGGTGTAGCTGTTATGTATTCACGCTTTGTTGATATGGAAGAAAATATGTTTAATAATAACTGGGGTGCTGCTTCTTATGGACTTTTATTGAAGGATATTTCCAAAAGTAAGATTACTAAAAATTATTTTATCCAGAATACTTCAGGAATTTATATCGAGGGATGCAACGGCTCTGAATTTCAATTTAATCAGTTTGAAAAAAACGGCTGGGCAATAAAACTTATGGCAAACTCTACTGATAATACTTTCTGCTCAAACAATTTTATTGCGAACACATTTGATGTATCCACAAACAGCAAGCAGAATTTTAATTTGTTCCATTCAAATTACTGGAGCAAATATGACGGCTACGATCTGGATAAAAACGGTATTGGTGATATTCCTTACAGACCTGTAAAGCTATACTCAATTATGGCTGAACAAAATAAACCTTCTTTAATTTTATTGAATAGTTTATTTATCGAACTGCTGAACATAGCCGAAAGTGTTTTTCCTTCCCTGACTCCGGAAACACTATTAGATAATGCACCTTTGATGAGGAAATTAAATTGATAGAATTAAAAAACATAGAAAAGAGGTTTGGTAAGTATGAAGTTTTAAAGAACATCTCTTTAAATATTGAGCCTGGTAAAATAACTGCAGTAGTTGGTCCGAACGGTTCAGGTAAGACAACAATAATAAAATCAATACTCGGGCTTGTACAACCTGATAAAGGTGAGATACTCATCAATGATAAATCCATTGTCAAAGAGTTTATGTATAGAAAAGAAATTGGATATATGCCGCAGGTTGCAAGTTTTCCCGATAATCTTACCGTTAATGAAGTATTTAATATGATCAGCGATCTTAGAAAGCAGCAGATCAATGGCAGTGCAGATATTATTAGAACTTTAAGTCTTCAGCCGGAGTTAAATAAAAAGATTAGAACTCTTTCCGGCGGCAACAAACAAAAAGTAAGTGCCTGCATCGCATTGATGTTCAATCCTAAAATTATTATTCTTGATGAACCAACTGCAGGACTCGATCCTGTTGCAGCGGCAAATCTTAAAAAGAAAATAGTTGAGCAAAGAAATGCAGGTAAAACAATAATACTAACTTCTCATATTATGGCTGAGATCGAAGAACTTTCAGATAATATACTGTTCTTGATCGAAGGTAAGATAGTATTTAACGGAAAATTAATTGATCTTGTTGAATTAAGCGGGCAGGCAAAACTTGAAAATGCAATTGCAAGTTTGATGGATAAGGAATTTAAATGGAACTGATATTTAAGATCATAAAATTTGAATTCAGTAATGCACTGAGAAGCAAGTGGATAATATTTTACTTTTCATTTTTTGTTCTGCTTTCTTTTCTAATGTTTAACTTTGAAAACGACTCAGGCAAAGCAGTTTTAAGTTTGATGAATGTTGTTTTAATTATAATTCCATTGGTGAGTATAGTATTTGGAACAATGTATGTTTACAATTCTAATGATTACATACAAATGGTGCTTTGTCAGCCGTTAGACAGGAGATCACTTTATTTTGGATTATATCTTGGTAATGCAATTCCTCTGGCGTTAAGTTTTGTTTTTGGAATCGTAATCGGATTTGTATTGAATGGAATTGATCTTGTTGGAATTACTCCTGTTTTAATCCTGTCAATAAACGGATTTGCACTTACATTAATCTTTACCTCAATTGCATTTTTAACTGCCATTAAATTTACTGATAAGGCAAAAGGATTAGGCGCATCATTACTTATATGGCTTACACTTGCAGTTATTTATGATGGGTTTATTTTATTCGTAATCTACTTCTTCAGAGATTATCCGATAGAGAATATCATTCTTGCCTTAAGCTTGATTAACCCTATTGATCTTGCAAGAATATTTTTCATACTTGATTTTAACATCTCAGCTTTGATGGGATATACAGGAGCGTTGTTTAACAAGTTCTTTGGCACATCACTCGGAGTTATAGTTTCAATAAGTTTAATGATCTTATGGTTTATTATTCCTTTTCTTTTTGGATTACGAAGCTTTAATAAAAAAGATTTTTAATAGAGATATCTATGGCATCATTTTTTTCTAAAAAATGCGAGTATGGATTGCAGGCTGTATTGTATTTAGCCTCAAAAGAAAATGAAGCACTGTGCTCGGCTGAGGAAATCTCCACTGAGCTGAAAATACCTAAAGAATTTACATCTAAGGTATTACAGGATCTTACAGAAAAGGGAATAATATTTTCCCGCAAGGGAAGAGAAGGCGGTTTTAAACTAGCGTTAAAAGCTGATCAGATAAAACTGATAGATATAGTTGAAGCTGTGGATGGATTGCAGATATTTACCGGATGTGTTTTAGGTTATCAAAATTGCAATAAAGATGAAAAGTGCATGTTTCATAAGGAATGGATTAACATAATTTCAAAAGCTTATGATCTTTTTAATGGCAGAACTATAGACCAGATTAATGAGATCATCTTACCCGATTAAATTTTACACTGGTAAAAGAACCCTGCCAAAAATAAATCTTTACTTCTTGACTCTTCGGAAATATTAATCTATCTTTAATCAGACAATTTTATCTGATTAGTTTATGACGGTCTTTTTCTCAAAAAAATGTGAATACGGATTACAGGCAGTTCTTTATATGGCTGCTCACGACACTAATTGTGTTTGCCCGGCTGAAGAGATTTCCAAAAAACTTAAAATCCCAAAAGAATTTATTTCCAAAATACTTCAAAGCTTAACTGAAAGCGGAATTATAGAATCAAAAAAAGGTAAGTCCGGTGGATTTATGCTTGCCAAACATCCTTCCAAAATCAAATTAATTGATATTGTTGAAGCAATTGATGGGTTGGATAGTTTTAATTCCTGTGTACTTGGTTTTCCACAGTGCTCACCTGATAAGCCTTGCCCGGTTCACGATAAATGGGGCGTGTTAAGAACGAAGGCTTATGATATGTTAAGCTCAGAAACGATTGATAAATTCAAAGAGAAAACATTAAATAAGATCAGTATCATTTAAAAATTTTTTTTAATAAATCAGACTTTAACATCTGAAAATATGGAAAAAACAAAAATAAAATTGAAGAAAGCAAAGATTATCCGTAACGATGAAAAGGGAATTCAAAAAACAAGATTTGTTATTCAATCTTTATTTGCTGCACTTTGTATCTGGATTGGAATTGAGTTCTATCTATTCGTGCAATATTTGGAAACAAACGGAGCAGTAGAATACTTCAGTCGTCCGCCCGGTGTTGACGGATTTTTGCCGATAAGTTCTTTTATGAGTTTTTATTTGTTCCTGAAAACAGGAGTAGTCCACGATGCACATCCTGCCGGATTCTTTATCTTCCTTGCAATCATTTTAATCTCACTTGTGTTTGGTAAATCATTTTGCAGCTGGTTTTGTCCGATAGGGTTTATATCCGAGCTTGTTGGAGATTTTGGAGAAAAAATTTTTAAACGCAGACTCAAACTTCCGAAGTGGCTCGATTATCCGTTGAGAAGTTTAAAGTATTTAATGCTTGCTTTTCTGATTTACTCTGTTATATTTCTTATGTCGGAGTTAGCATTAAAAGCATTTTTGGATAGCCCGTATAATCAGGTTTCTGATGTAAAGATGTATTATTTTTTTGCAAACATTTCTCAAACTGCTTTGATTGTAATTGCTGTACTCTTCGTTCTTTCAATTGTAATAAGAAATTTCTGGTGCAGATTCCTTTGTCCATACGGCGCTTTGCTTGGAATTCTATCACTGCTTAGTCCGGTAAAGATTCAGAGAAACACAAAGAGTTGTATCGATTGCGGACTTTGCAATAAAGCCTGTCCGTCATTCTTAAAAGTTGATAGTGTAAAGACAGTGATATCAGATGAATGCTCAACTTGTCTCAACTGTGTGGATGTCTGTCCGGTTAAAGATACGCTGGAATTAAAAACTATTTTACCTGGAAGAAAAAAGATCAGTAAAAAAGTTGTAGCAATTGGTGTTGTTTCTATTTTTATGATTGTTACCGGATTTGCAATGCTAACCGGTAATTGGCAGAACAAAATCACAAAAGAAGAATACTTAATGCACTATAAATTGATGAACAGCTATGGCCATCCGACTGGTACAAAAGAGTTTAAGAAGTTGAATGAAGAAGTAAAAAAGAATAAAATGAATACTAATTAGTTGTCACCCTGAACCTGCCTGTCGACAGACTGGCTTGTTTCAGGGTCTGACTATTATATTAAAGATGCTGAAATTAATACGCCAAGGCGGAAAGTATAACTTAATAAATTATGAAAAGACACCCGGCATTAATTCATTTATCTCGTGATCATCAGCAAGGTTTAATGCTTGCCCAATTATTGAAGAAAAATGCACCTGAGTATAAAGGTTTACCAACAGATGCAAGTGGTAAAATGAATTACGCCAAAGAGCTATACAATAATGAACTCGAGCAGCATTTTAAAGAAGAAGAAGAATTTGTATTTCCATACTTATCACATAAAAGTAAAGATATTGATGAACTGGTTACCGAAATTTTATCAGAACATAAAATCTTGAAAAACAGCATACTTTCTTTAAAAGATGATGAAAATTTGATCGATCAAATGGATAAAATAGGTTATCTGCTTGAAGCGCACATTAGAAAAGAAGAGAGAGTTTTGTTTGAAAAAATTCCTCTGGTACTTAGCGAAGAAGAACTTGAAAAGATAAAACAAAAATTTGATCAAACCAGACCGGATAAAAAATCCTGTAAAATAAAATAAAACCAAATTACAATTAACTATGAAACAAGTTATAGATAAAATCAAACCGCCTCCAAATTGGAAACTACCGGTGTTGTTCACTCTTGGTATTTTAACGGGACTGTTTTTCTTTGTTCTGCACATCGGAAGGGCAACTTCCTATCTTTCTGATAAACCTGAAGCTTGTGTAAACTGCCACGTGATGGCTCCGCAATATGCAACGTGGGAAAGAAGTAACCATGGCAAATTTACGGTCTGCAACGATTGTCATGTACCGCAGGATAATATTCTTAAAAAATATTACTTCAAGGCAACAGATGGAATGAGGCATTCGTTTATGTTTACTTTTCGATTAGAGCCTCAGGTAATACAAATCAAGCAGGCAGGTAAAGATGCTGTTCAGCAAAATTGTATTCGCTGCCACTCAGAAATGATCCATCCGATTTCAATTCGTGCTATCAGCAATCAGAAAATTCAGGAAGATGGTGATGGCTACTGCTGGGATTGTCATCGCGATGTACCGCATGGAAGAGTAAACAGTTTATCCTCTACACCGTATGCCAGGGTTCCGGTTTTGACATCTCCAGTTCCGGAGTGGATAGAAAAAAGTTTAGGAATAAAAAAGAATTAATCATTAATAAATCAATCAGGATATAATTATGAAACCAATTAGTGAAGTAGTAAAAAACAAGCCATGGTTAGGGTGGTTATTGTTCTTTGCAACTGCAGTTGTAGTTTTTTTAGTAGGATTATTTGCCTCATCAATTATTGAAAGAAGAAGTGAATCCGCTACACTACAAATGGTTAAACCAATAAATGATTGGGAACCAAGAAATGAAGTTTGGGGTGAGAATTATCCTCGTGAATTCGAATCATACTTAAAAACATTACGAACAGACTTTGCCAGTAAACACGGCGGATCGAAAAAGATAGACTATCTTGAAAAGTATCCTGAGCTTGTTATCATGTGGGCAGGATATGCTTTTTCAAGAGAGTATAACCAGGGCAGAGGTCACGGTTATGCTATTGAAGATGTAAGAAATATCTTAAGAACAGGTGATAACACATTTTCTCCGCAACCTGCTACTTGTTGGACATGCAAAAGCACTGATGTTCCAAGAGTAATGAATGAAATTGGGGCTGCTAATTTTTATAAGAAAAAATGGACTGACCTCGGATCAGAGATTGTTAACCCGATCGGATGTCAGGATTGTCACGATCCTAAAACAATGAATTTAAGGATTACCCGTCCTGCACTTATCGAAGCTTACCAGAGACAGGGAAAAGATATGAGTGAATTTTCTAGGCAGGAAATGCGCTCACTTGTTTGTGCACAATGCCATGTTGAGTATTACTTCAAAGGCAAAGAAGAAAAATATTTAACATTTCCATGGGATAAAGGCTTCAGTGCGGATGATATGGAAGCTTACTTTGATGAAATAGAATTTTCTGATTGGACTCACGCACTTAGCAAAGCCCCGATGTTAAAAGCACAGCATCCGGATTTTGAGCTATTTATGACAGGCATACATGCTATTCGCGGAGTTTCCTGCTCAGATTGTCATATGCCTTACAAATCAGAGGGCGGAGTTAAATTTACAGATCACCACATTCAGTCTCCTTTGAACAACGTTGCTAATACGTGTCAGGTCTGCCATCGTGAAGATACTAACAGATTGATTCAGGATGTTTACGATAGGCAGGATAGAATCGAGGAGATAAGAAGAATAGCAGAAAGAACTTTAGCTGCTGCGCACATCGAAGCAAAAGTTGCATGGGATAACGGTGCAACGGAAGAACAGATGAAACCGATATTAAAACTGATCCGTCATGCACAATGGAGATGGGATTGGGTTGCTGCTGCAAATGCCTTAGGATTCCATGCTCCGGTTGAAGCACTAAGAGTTCTCGGTACATCAATTCAAAAAGGTGAACAGGCAAGAAGAGAAATAGCTATTCTGTTTTCTAAGCAGGGTTGGAAATATCCTATTGATATGCCTGATATATCCACAAAAGAAAAAGCTCAGATATTTATTGGATTGAATCCTGAAAAAATGAAAGCCGATAAAGAAGAATTTCTTAAAACAACGGTTGTTAAATGGGATGAAGAAGCCAAACAGCGTCAGGGATATTTATATGAGTATAAACTAAAAGAATAAACTTAGTGCTTCTAAGTGTTCTCTGTGTCTTAGTGGTAACGCTAATTAACCACTAAGACACTTAGGACACTAAGTATCACTTAGCATTTAAAAACAAAAAGAGAAAACTTTATGAAAAAAATATTATTACTAGTTGCATTTACTATCTTTATCAGTAACAGCTTTGCACAAGATTTAAGCGGCTGGAAACTTAGTGGCCAAATTCAGTTAAGATCAGAAGTTGATGGCAGAGATTTTTCCAACAGCACTCATCCAACAACTTTTGCAAGTATAAGAACCAGACTAGGTGCTGAAAAAACTTTTGATGAAAAAGTACAATTATTTGTTCAGTTCCAGGACTCAAGAGTTTTTGGTGAAGAGCCAAATACATTAGCCGCTATTGATAACATTGATCTTCACCAGGGTTATGTTAAACTTATGAAGCCTTTCGGATTACCTGTGAATGTGCAAGCCGGCAGGTTTGAAGTTTCATACGGTACAGAAAGATTTATCGGTGCTGTGGGCTGGCATTATGTAGGAAGATCTTTTGATGGAGTAAGATTTACGGTTAATCCCGGCTGCTGGGATCTTGATCTTTTTGCATTAACACTTAATGAATCTAACAGCTATGCTGCGAATGCTTATACATCATTCTCAAATTCACCCGGTACTGCTACACCATCATCCAGCTTGTACGGATTCTGGAAAAAGACAGAACTAAGTAAAGAAAGCAAGTTTGATCTGTTCGGATATTTTGAGATTAATAGAGAGGATGTACGACCGGACACAAACAGATTAGAACTCTTTACCGCTGGCGGAACATACTGGGGTAACTACGGTGAGCTATCAACCATCTTTGAAGGCTCATACCAGTTTGGTTCTCTTATCTCTAATGATATAAGTGCTTATCTTTTATCGCTGCAACTATTTTACAAAGCAGGAATAACAAAATTTGGTTTAGGCGGCGATATACTTTCAGGCACTGATATTGAATCTACTTCAAATGATTTTAATACCTTTCAATCTAATTTTGGAACAAACCATAAATTTTATGGTTATATGGATTACTTCATAAATATACCCAGCCATACATTTAATCTGGGATTAAATGACATTTATGCAAATGTAAACATTGCTCCAAAAAATATGCCTTTAAGCTTTGATGCAGCGTTTCATTTCTTGATGTCAAATCGATCTGTTAATATTAGCACACCGGAAAATCCTTCAGGCAGTGATGAAAATATGTTCGGGCAGGAACTTGATCTTACAGTAAAGTATGCATTTGCAGAAAACACAAATATTATCTGGGGCGGAAGTCTTTTCTTTCCGGGCGAGATATTTAAAACTGCTTACGCTCCTAGAAAAGACACTGCGTTCTGGACTTATTTAATGATAACAGCAAGTCTTTAAATAATTACAGAGGTGCAGAAATGCACCTCTTCTTTTTCTTCACGTCTATCCGGTAAAACTTTATATTATCCATATGGATATAATAATTATTTCAATTACGGCGTTGCTTACCTCGCTGATGACTTTCTTTACCGGGTTCGGATTAGGTACAATTCTCACACCTGTCTTTGCAATTTTTTTTCCGATAGATATTGCAATTGCTTTAACAGGAATTGTGCATTTGCTTAATAATCTTTTTAAACTTGTATTGGTTGGTAAAGAAGCAGATAAAACTGTTGTGCTTAAGTTTGGATTGCCGGCTATAATTGCGGCATTTATTGGTGCCGAGCTGATGATATCATTATCAATTCTGCCCGAAATTTTTTCTTACAATCTTTTTGGAAAAGAATTTTTTATTCTTCCCATTAAAATCATTGTGGCAGTTTTAATGATTGCGTTTGCTCTTATGGAAGCATTACCAAAACTTAAAAACATTCAGTTTGATGCAAACAAACTTTACCTTGGCGGTGCATTAAGCGGTTTCTTCGGCGGACTCTCAGGTCACCAGGGTGCTTTCAGAAGTGCATTCTTAATTCGTGCAGGTTTAACCAGGGAAGCTTTTATAGCAACAGGAGTTACAATTGCCTGTCTTATCGATTTCACAAGACTTTCAGTTTACTTCTCAAAATTTCTTTCTGCCGGCATAACAGATAATATCAGTTATATTATTGCCGCAGCGCTTTCCGCTTTTGTTGGTGCTTATTTTGGCAAAAGGTTATTAAAAAAAGTAACACTCAACACTTTGCAGTTAATGGTTTCTGTGATGATAATTATTCTGGCTATCCTGCTTGGGGCGGGAGTTATTTAAATTTCAGGAGCGAAAAATCACTTGCATTTGTGCAAAATCTGGTTATTTTAGCAGTTAAGATATCAATAGTTGACGCAAAACAATTGAAAATTATTATCAAAAATATACTAACGACAATTCTTGCTATCACGCTACTTATAGGTACAACTGGATTGCAGGTTTACAAGCATATTTGCTTTTCGCATAGTTTTGCTGGAGTGTCTC
>FWPV01007051.1_pt1 | contig 20823 bp, 14 predicted proteins | sample 2228371 | NCBI WGS metagenome assembly FWPV01 (sample SAMEA103939776, study PRJEB20133) | metagenome | reverse complement strand
AGACCGGCGTGACGGCGAGCGTGAACACGTCGAACAACATCGTCCTGACCAGCGACGCGTACGGCACGGACGCCAAGATCTATCTGACCACCACGGCGGGCCCGATCAACTCGGCGGCCGGCTCGACCAGCGCGGCGGGCACCAACGCGGTGGCGACGATCACCTACAACGGCAGCACCTACGCGTTCAGCAGCGGCCAGGGCCTGACGCTCAAGGACGCCAACGGCAACCAGATCACGCTGACGGCGGCGGGCAACTCGGTGACCAACCACGGCAACGCGGTGCAGCTGATGGTGGGCTCGACCTCGTTCCAGATCGGCGCGAACGCGGGCCAGACGGCCACGCTGAGCCTGGGCAACTTCTCGGCCTCGACGCTGGGGATCAGCGGCCTGGACATCAGCGGCACCGACATGAGCTCCGCCCTGGCGGCGATCGACTCGGCGATCTCGACGGTCAGCGAGGCCCGCGGGCGCATCGGCTCGTTCGTCCGCAACACCCTCGAGTCCAACATCCGCGCTCTGGGCGTGGCCAAGGAGAACCTGGCGGCGACCGAGTCGGCGATCCGCGAGATCGACGTGGCCGAGGAGATGACCAACTACACGAAGCTCCAGATCCTGCAGCAGTCCGGCATGGCGATGCTGGCGCAGGCGAACCAGGCGCCGCAGGCGGTGATGTCTCTGCTGAGAGGCTGATTCCTCCTGGCACCCTAGGCCGTGCGGGCCGCCCTTCGGGGCGGCCCCGTCCTTTCTTCAGCCCACCCCGGGATCGGCCACAATAGGCCATGCGGTTCCAGGCTCCCCGAGGCACGCAGGACATCCTGCCCGGCGCGTCGCACGCGTGGCGGCGGATCGAGCGCGAGTTCACCCGTTGGGTCCTGCTGCACGGATACCGCGAGATCCGCACCCCGGCGTTCGAGGACACCGAGCTGTTCGTCCGCACCAGCGGCGACACCAGCGACATCGTCACCAAGCAGATGTACACGTTCGTCGACAAGGGCGGACGAAGCATCACGCTCAAGCCGGAGGGCACCGCCCCGGCCATGCGGGCGCTCATCGAGCACAGCCTGTGTCCGCCCGGAACCGTCGCCCGGCTGTTCTACATCACGCCGATCTTCCGCTACGAGCGGCCCCAGAAGGGGCGCCTGCGCCAAGCGCACCAGCTGGGGCTGGAGCTGGTCGGATCCGCCTCGCCCGAGGCCGACGCCGAGGTGATCGCCCTCACGGTCGGGTTCTACCGGCGGATCGGCATCGGTTCGGCCCGCGTGCTGCTCAACTCGCTCGGCAGGGCGCAGTGCCGCGCCAGCTTCCGGCAGGCGGTGTTGGAGCACGCCCGGCCGTTCCTCGCCGACCAGCCGGAGGAGTTCCGCGCGAAGGCCGAGGCCAACCCGCTGCGCCTGCTGGACAGCAAGGATCCCGAGGTGCAGGAGGCGATGCGCGGCGGCCCCTGCGTGCTCGACCACCTGGAGCCCGAGTCCAAGGCACGGTTCGAGCGGCTGCAGGGGCTTCTGGCGGAGGCCGACGTGGACTTCGAGGTGCGGCCGGACATCGTGCGCGGACTGGACTACTACACCGAAACGGTGTTCGAGGTGCAGTCGGGGGCGCTCGGAGCCCAGAGCGCCCTGTGCGGCGGGGGTCGCTACGACGACCTCGTGCACGAGCTGGGCGGGCCTCCCACTCCCAGCGTGGGCGTCGCGATGGGCATCGAGCGGGCGCTGCTGGTGCTGGAGTCCGAGGGCGGGCTGTGGCCCGAGGAGCGGCTGGAGGCCTACGTCGCCTGCACGGGAGACCGGGAACGGGAGTTCGCGCGGGGCCTGTGCCGGGACCTCCGCGAGGCCGGCGTGGCGTGCGTGATGGACCTGGACGGCCGCAGCCTGAAGGCGCAGATGAAGCAGGCCGACCGGCTGCAGGCCCGGCACGTGGTGCTCGTGGGCGAGGAGGAGTTGGCGGCCGGAGAGGCGACCGTCCGGGACCTGTCGGACGGGTCGCAGCGGCGCGTGCCGTTCGCCCACCTGGCGGCGGAGCTGGGAGCGGCGCGTTGAGGAGCTGGGCGGTCGCTGCGCTCGGTTTGGTGGGCGGCTTGGCGCTCGCCCAAACACCGCAGGTGTCGGCCCAGCTCGACGCGTCGCTCACCTACCGCAGCGTGTCCGGCGGCGACACGACCGTCCGCACCTACGACTCGCTCTCCCGACCCAGCACCGTCCGGCTGTCGTTGGCCCTTGAAACCGGCTGGAACCTCACGGTGCGCGAACGGTTCGAGAAGCTGCCCAACGACCCCGACTCGGAGTCGATGCTGGAGTACTACCTGGAGGATCCAGGGCTGTGGCGCGTGGGCAAGCAGGCGCTTCCCTTCGGCTCCGGATTCCTCTGCCCGATGCACGCCAAGGCGGCGGCGGGGTTCTTCCCGCTGCCGCTGGGGGGCATCCCGGTGGCCGCGGCTCTGGTGGACGACGGCGGCGGCAGGCCCCAGGGCGTGGTGGTGCGGGCGGGCCGCACCGTGGGACTGAGCGCGGGGGTGGGCCGCTACCTCGGGGTGGGCTCCCAGACGCTGGCCGTGTTCCGCAACCCCGACGAGCCGCTCGGTCGCGGGCGCGGGTTCCGCTCGGCCTTCGCGTTCGACGCCGTGCGCAAGTCCGGCGCGTGGCGCCTCGGTGTGGAGCACGTCCGGCTTTGGGACGGGGAGACCCCTGCCGACCGGACCGTGGACGCCACCGACCTATGGGCGCGCCTGGAGCCGTCCCGCTATCGGGCGCTGCTGCTGGGTTGGACGCGCGAGTGGAACTCCGGGGCGGAGGTGCTGCGTGCGGGAGGGTCGTTCCTGGTCGTTCGCAACGTGTGGTTCGAGCCCCTCGTAAGGTACCGAGACGGCAGGTTCCAAGATCTGGGCCTGACGATGCGGGTGAGGCTGTGAACGGATCGGGCAAGCTGCTTTCCGCGTGGATCGTGCTGTTCCTGCTCGGCTTGGCGGTGGCGGCGCTGGCGAACCCCGCTTTGGGAGTCCTGATGGCGGTGGCGGGCGTGGCGGGCGCCTTCGCAGCCTCGATCCGTCTGCGGACGCAGCAGGAGGCGACCGACCCGCTGGAGCAGGCCAGGCCGGAGGATCGGGCAAGCCTGCGCAAGCTGCAGAGCATGCGCGACGACATCGCGCGGATCGTGCGGCCTGCCGGCGGCCAGCCCTCCGCCGCGGTCAAGGTCGTCGGCGAGGAGGCGCTGCAGGAGGCGGACCGCATCGTGCGCCAGGCGGCCGCGTTGCTGGGCGCCAAGAGAGAGCTGAAGCGGATCGAACAGGGCCGATACGAGGCCGAGCGCGAGGCCGCGCGACTGGAGGAGCGCCTTCGGAGCGCCACCGGTGCGGAGCGGGAGTCTTTGGCCTCGGCGTTGGAGGCCCGCCGAGACCAAGCCTCGCGCTACGCCGAAGTGTCCGCCAGAATCGAGTCGATCGCGGCGTCCCTCGACCAAGCGGAGTTGGCCCTCGGAGAGATCAAGGCGAGACTCGCCAGCGCCGCGGTAGCCTCCACTCCGGACGAGGAGGACTCCCTACGGGAGTCCCTCGGTCGAGTGAAGGCGCTCGGCCAGAGCCTCGACGAGGCCAGAGCGTGGATGGAGCAACAGCCATGAGCACCGCCGATCGTGCGTATCGAATCCTGAAGGGCTACGTCTCCCGCGAATGGGACCGCGTGAAGGGCATCGAGCGCGATCTCGCCGAGCAGGAGCTTCTGCACCCCGACTCAGCGCCGCGCCCCTCGACGACCCAGCAAGGCACCCAGGCCTCCCCGCTGGAGGACCCGAAGGTTCGGGCCCGACGCATCCTCGGCGTCAAGCCCGACGCGTCGTTCCGCGAGATCCACCAAGCCTTCGCCCGGCTGAACCGCCGGTCCGATCCGAAGAACTTTCCGGCCGGCTCGGAGGAGGCGGCGATCGCCGCCAGCCTGCAACAGAAGGTGCAGTGGGCCTACCGCGTGCTGTCCGAAGGCGTGGACGAGCGGGAGCGGAGGTTCGGGACGCTCGAGATCGACTAGTCCTTCTTCGGCTTGGGCATCGGCGGCGGGAAGCCCTCCGGCAGGACGAACTTGGACCGGTCGGGCAGCCTCAGCTCCGGCAGATCCTCGTCCGTGTTGGCGATCGGCACCCACCAGTTGTTGTAGCCGTACTTGGTGAACCCGGGGAACTTGGGGACCCGCTCGAGGATCCACTTCATGTACCCGAACTGGTTGTTGCCCCACTCTGCGGCCGACACCATGCGCGGTTTGCCCCTCAGGTCCGGGAAGTTCGCCCAGTTGTCGGCCCAGCTGAGCACGCGGCGGGGGTTGTTGTAGTCGTAGCCCCCTTGGCCGTTCGGCGGAACGTGGCAGTTCCCAACCATGCTGGGGGTGCCGGGGTGGTCCAGCTCCAGCCACGAGAACACGTTCCACGGGTCCCTCTCGCCGAACGTCTCCCAGATGCCGTCGGCGTAGGCCAGGGCGGCCATGCTCTCGATGCGGTGCACGTAGCTGTGGATCATGTTGTCGGCGCCGACCTCGTAATTGAAGCCCATCACCCAGAACGTCCGCCCGATCTCCGGCGGAATGTCGTAGGGCCGGTAGAACCACGGGTTGTCGGTGGGTGCGAAGCGCGCGTAGCGGTTGGGGATGAACATCGCGAACTCGTCCCAAGCCATTCCACCCGCGCCCCACAGCCAGACCTCGCGGATGTCCTCCTTGCGGATGCGGTCCATCAGGCCGGTCTCCTCGAGAACGGCGCGGTACGAGGTGGTCGCCGGTTGCCAGTTGCCAGTCTTGCGGTCCTCCATGAACTTCTCGTCCGTGTAGCGGAACCCGTCGACCTTCTTGCTGAAACCGTCCACGCGGATCACGTCCACGATCTGGTAGTTGATGTATCCCCAGCTGGCCTCGCGGATGACGTTGGCGAGGATGTGGCTGTACTCCACCGGATCGTTGGCCTTCAACACCTCGGTCAGGCGCTTGCCCTCGCTGCGGATGGTGGGGTCGTAGATCACGACCACGACCTTGCTGACCTTGCGTCCGGTAGCCACCTTCGGGTCGTATCGGAACTTCGGCTTGGTCCACGGCGTCGCCTTCGGGTTCTCCACGGTGTAGGATCCGGTCCACTGCTTGGTGCCGGTCGGCTGGACCTGCGGAAGGCGTTTCCAGGCCGGCCCCTGGGCGAGGGACGAGGCGGCCAGGCACGTGGCGACAAGGGAGAGGAGCTTTTTGCGCACGGCGCCAGTCTAGCGCGAACGCCCGCCACGGTCCAGAGGCGCCGCGCCCGGACCCACCGAACAAGCGGTGAACGCGTTTGTGCTAAGGTGGTTCTATGCAGCCGTTGCGCCTCGCCGCCTGCCTCCTGCCCGCCCTGTTCGGCTCGGCCGCTTGCGCCCGCGACGCTCAGCAGCCTGTTCGGGGCCAGCCCTGGATTCCCGAACCGAAGGTCGCCCGGCTCGGCATCAACCTGTCCGGCCCGGCCGATTGGAACACCGAGGTTCCGTTCGTCGACGCCTTCCGCATGTCCCGACCTTGGATCAGCCAGAGGGAGGGCGCCCCGTGGGGGTCCGGCCCCGCCCTCCAGCTCGACGAGAACGGGTGGGTGAAGCGCTTGGAGCCGGGTTGCTTCGCCGAGACGCTGCTTTGCACCATCGAGGGCGGCCACTACCCCAGCGGCCGGTACACGGTGCTCTACGACGGGGACGGGGAGCTGAGGTTCGGCGGCTCGGGCAAGCTGGCTTCCAGCCAGCCGGGGCGCCTTCACGTGGACGTCGACAGCTCCAAGGGCGCGCTGTTCCTCCAGCTCCGCCGCACCAACCCGAGCAACCCCGTCCGCAACATCCGAGTGATCCTTCCCGGGTTTGAGTCCACCTACCGGCAGAACCCGTTCCACCCCGCGTTCCTCGAGCGGTGGCGCGGCGTGGCCGTGGTCCGCATGATGGACTGGATGCACACCAACAACTCGAAGATCGTGCGCTGGGAGGACCGGCCCAAGCCCGAGTCGGCCACGTTCAGCGAGAAGGGCGTCGCGCCGGAGCTGCTGGTCGACCTGTGCAACCGGCTGAACGCCGACCTGTGGGTGTGCATCCCGCACAAGGCCGACGACGGCTACGTGAGGGGTTTGGCGGCCCTGATCCGCGAGCGGCTCCGCCCGCCGCTGCGAGTGTACGTGGAGTACTCGAACGAGGTCTGGAACGCCCAGTTCGAGCAGGCGCGGTACGCCGCGGAGCAGGGCCGAAGGCTGAAGCTCGGCGGCGAGGGGTTGAAGGACTGGGACTACCAGTGGCACCACACGGCCCACCGGTCCTTGCAGATCTTCGACCTCTTCGAGAAGGCGATGGGCGACCGCAGGCGCCTGGTCAGGGTGCTGGCGGCGCAGGCCGCCAACGACTACGTGGCCCAGCGCATCCTGTCCTTCAACGACGCGGGGCGCAAGTGCGACGCGCTGGCCATCGCGCCCTACTTCGGTTTGACGCCCAGGCCGGACGGAGACCCCTCCGCCGACACGGTGGTCGGGTGGGGTCTGGACGGTCTGTTCCGGCACTTGCAGGACAAGGTCATCCCCGAGACCGCCGAGTGGATCCGCAAGCACAAGCGGCTGGCCGACCAGTACGGCATCGCGCTGATCGCCTACGAGGGTGGGCAGCATCTGGTGGGCATCCAAGGCGCCGAGAACAACGAGCGGCTCACCGCGCTGTTCCACGCCGCCCAGAGCGATCCCCGGATGGGAGAATGCTACAGGCGCTACCTGGACGGCTGGCGGGAGAACGGCGGCGGGGTCTTCTGCCACTTCAGCAGCGTGGCCGCGAACTCGAAGTGGGGGTCCTGGGGGTTGCTGCAGCACATGGACGAGGACCCGAAGGCCTCGCCCAAGATGCAGGCGGTTCTGGCTTGGGCGCGCTCGCTCGGCCAGAAGGTCGGACCGTGAAAGGGGCTTAGGGCAACCGCAGGACCCCGTTCTCGGACACGATCCGACCGGCCTTGAGCAGCTCCTGCACGGTGGTCTGGACCCGGTCTTGAGCCAGTCTGCTCGTGCGACCAAACCCGATCAGGCGGAACAACTCCTTGGCCACGGCGGACTCGTCCACGCTGCGGACGCGCTGCAGAAGGTTCAGAAGCGCTACCGCGAGCTCCGCGAGGGTCACAAACTCGGCGCGCTTTTCCTCAGGCGGCAGGTCGCTCCAGTCTCTCGCGCTGCGCATCTGCTGGAGGTCGGCGGGAAAGAACGCGTCTTTGACCGGCACGATCTTGCCCGACCGCAAGGCGTGGTCGATCTGCATGCGGATCGCCTGCTCGACATAACGCCCTCGCCGTTGGTAACCCATCGCCCGGCACAGCCGGATCTCGAGCAGCTCGCGGCAGATCGGGGCCTCGTCGCGCACGATGCCCTCGACGGTGGAGGCCACCGAGCGCTTGTACTTCGGCAACTGGAGGGGAGCCTCCTCGGTCACCCGGACGGTCTCCATCGGCGGAAGCTCGGGCTCGGGATGGATCGGCTGCGGGTCGGCCGCCGGTGCCGGCGTTGGCGCCGCAGGCTCCGACTCGACTCGGCTCGCCTCCTCCACCGAGGCCAGCGCCTCCAGCAAACGAAGCTCCTCGGCGGGGCGATTGGCGTACCAGTCCTTGGACCAGACCTGGTGCAGCCTCCAGCCCCGGGCCTCGAGCACCCGGCGACGCAGCTTGTCGCGATCGCGTGCGGTGCGCGCGCTGTGGTAGGCCGGGCCGTCGCACTGGACGCCGAGCATGTACCGGCCGGGATTCTTGGGATCGCGAACGGCCACGTCGATGCGGCACGAGCCCTCGCCGACGTGCAGATCCGCCTGGAACCCTCGCCCCCGCAGGAAGTGGGCGATCTCCTCCTCCAGCGGCGAGTCGCCCTCGCCGCCGACCCTCTGCTCGGCCAGAAAACGCCCGGTCTCCGCGTAGGCCAAATACTCTCGAAAGAACAGAAGCCCCTTGCGTTCCGATTCGGGCGGCACTTGGATGTCCGCCGACGTCAGCGAGCTGAACACCTCGCACCGCACCCGAGCGCGGGAGAACAGCACGTTCAGGCGCCGCTCGCCCCCGTCCTGCAGGATCGGACCGAACCGCTGGGCCACCCTGCCGCTCTCGTCCGGGCCGTAGGTGACGCTGATCATCACCACGTCGCGCTCGTCGCCCTGCACGTTCTCCAGGTTCTTCACGGTGAGCGGCTCGTTGGGGTGGAGCTTGTCGTACCGCTCGAACACAGTGGGCGGCTGATCAAGCCCTGTCTCCCGCTTCAACTTCTCCCGCTGCACGGCCTCCCTCATCCGCATGCGCTGCAGTTCGTTGTCGAGATGGTTGCTCTGCGGGATGTTCATCGCCACAACCAGCAGGCTCAGCTCTGGGCAGCGGTGAAGGTGGTCCCACACCGCCTGGAGGACCGCTTCAGCCTCAATCCGGTTCACCCGCTGGTTGCGGCCGCCCTGGTACACGCCCTGCACCTTGTGGAACACGATGCCCACCCGGTGCCCGTCGCAGTCGGCCGACGGCGAGGGGAACACCACCAGCCTGCTGCCGTAGATGTGGCGGTTGGAGGGTTCGATGAGCGTCGGGTGCACGCTGCGGTAGTGCCACCGAAGGTCCGGGCGGCGTGCTGCATCCGCGGCCCGCGCCGACATCAGATCCAGCACGCTCTCGAGGCCGCGCACCTGCTGCGCCGTCTGCACCTCCTCGTCCTCCGAATCCTCCACGTCCGCGTCGCTCCACACGCGGTCGAAGAAGCTGGTGGGCGGCATCTGGCGGGTGTCGCCGACCACCACCAGCTGACGGCCGCGGATGATCGAGCAGAGGGCCTCCTCGGGGCGGATCTGCGACGCCTCGTCGAACACCACCAGGTCGAACGGTGGCAGTTCCGGCGGCAGATGGATCGCCACCGTGAGGGGGCTCATGAGGAACACCGGCTTGATCCTCTGGATGTCCGGTCCGGCGATCGACATCGCCTTGCGGATGGACATGTGGCGCGTCTTCTTCTGAGCCTCCGCCCGGATCTTCCACAAGGGGGATCCGGCAACCATGTGCCGCGGCACCCTCTTGGAATGCAGCTCGCGAACGACCTGCGCGTTGTACTGCAGCTTCAGATCGTCCAGGCGGCGGAACTCCTCGATCGCCTTCTCGTGGGAGGTCCGCTCGAACCGCAGCAGCTCGGGCCGCCTCTTGCGCGCTTCCTCCAGCACGCCCTCGTAATAGGTGCGCAGGAGGGCCGTGACCAGGCGCCGGCGCGCCCGGGGCCAGTTGTCCGCGGCCCGCAGGATCTTCAGGCCCACGTCCCGGACGCGCGCCCGGGCGAGGTTTCGGCGAATCTCGTCGTCCAGCTCGCCCAGATGGTCGCGCCAAGTCTGGAACTGGTTCTCAAGCGACGTCCAAGCAGACTCCGCCCAAGCGAGACCCGAGAACTGGAGCAGACTGCAGGCCTGCTCGCAGGCCGCGCGGGCGGCCACGGCGGCCTTCTGTGCCCGCTGGACGGCGTTCAACCCCTCCTGCAGCCGCCCTCCGGTGAGGAAAGCGAGCAGACCCCGGGGCAAAGCGCTCCCCTCCACCTCCGACCGAACCCTCAGCACCCAATCGAGCAGCAACTCCAGGTTGTCGGGGTCGGTGCGGCAACCCTGCCACTGGACTCCGAAGAACGGTCGGATCGTCGCCTCCAGCTCGCGGACGTGCCGCCGCAGCTCCTGTCCCCGCAGCACCGCCCGCGTGCGGTCCGCCAGTTCGGCCGCCGAGTGACGAACCGGCGAGGCCAGCTTCGATCGGTAAGAGCGCGCCGCATCCCGGTAGTCGCGGTAGAACCAGCGGAACAAGCTGTCTCGGCGCAACACCAGAGGTTGGGCCCAGGGCCGCCAGTCCTCCTCCAGCACGCCGTTCTCGAACACCGTGCCGACAGCCCCCTCGACGAGTCGAAGCTCCCTCAAGAGTGCGATGGCGGCCCGAATCGAGGGCTCCGCCGTGCGCCAATGGTCCAGGGTGAGGTCGACGCCTTCGTGCGGCGGGGCCTCGGCCGCGACATTGGCGCACTTCTCCAGGTTTCCGACCTCGCGCGGCACCGAGGGCTGCGGCACCTGCAACAGCCTCGCCGCCTCCTCGCAGGCTCTTCTGGCGGCGGTCAGCTTGTTGCAGGCGTCGTTCACGGCCTCCTCGATCTGCAGCCGCAGCATCGGCGTGATCCCCTCCAACGCACAGCGGTAGAAGGGCGCGTCGCAGGCCGGCCCGCTCTCAGGAAGCAACTCCTGCAGCGACTCCACCAGGGGCACCAGCTGCTGGATGCGGTGCGCCTCGAACGAGGCCAGATCCGCGAACTGGATGCCCGCCCTGAGGTCCTCCGGGTCGGCCGGAGGCAGGGCCGCCAAGCGTCCCATGGCGACGAAGGGGCTCACCCCGAACGGCTCCACCGGCTCGTTGACCGCCGCGCTGAGCTTGTTCAGCTCCTGCCGAATCTCCTGCAGCCGGTCCACCAGCGGCTGCTGGCTCGTGGCCTTCACGTGCTCGACCATCGTCGCGGACAGCTCCTCGAAGAAGCCGCGGCGGCTGGCCGTCTTGGCGTGCAGGTCCAGGCACATCCGTTCCAGGCCCTTCTCCTTGAGCCTGCGGGCCACCACGTCGACCGCGGCGCGCTTGGCCGCCACGAACAGAACCGTCTTGTCCCGCGCGACGGCCTCGGCGATGAGGTTGGCGATCGTCTGCGACTTGCCCGTTCCCGGCGGACCCTCGACGAGGATCGAGTGCCCCTCCTTGACCCTCTCCAGCACCAGAAGCTGGCACGCGTCGGCGTCGAACACCTCGTAGCTGTCCCTCGGCGGGCGCACGGCGTCCAGGTGCGACTCGTCCGTCAGTTTGGACTGCGCCGGGGGAAAGCCGTCGCGGAGCAGCGCGATCGCCAGCTCGTGGTTCTCCGGCTTGCGGCCCTCCGGCCAACCCGCCCCCCGAAGATCCTCGTACATGACGAAGCGCTCGAAATTGAAGAACCCGAGGTAGAGGAAGTTCGGGTCGACGGCCCAGCCGCGGCTCCGCACGATGGCCTGGACCTCCTCGAAGTAGCCGTCCATGGTCTCGCGCTCGGCCAAGTCCGGCAGCGTCAGTCCGAACTCCGCGAGCTTCGCTTGCAACGGGCGGTTGGCGCCGACGTCGCCGCCGTCGTACTTCATGCCCGTCCGTCCGAAGCGATCCACCTCCAGGTCGACGGGTACGAACACGAGCGGCGCGCGACAGGCGCGTCCGTCCTGATCGACCCAGTCCAGCGCGCCCATCGCGAGGAACAGCGTGTTGATGCCGAGCTCCTCCTCGGACGTGCGGGCCAGCCTGCGGATGTGCGTGAGCTTGTTCTCCAGGGCCCTCCTGGTATCGGCGGCCTGCAGCACGTCGTCCAGCTGGTTCCTGGGAAGGGCGGGGTTGGTCATGCTGGCGTCCAGCTCCGCCTCCGCCGCCTCCTCAAGGAACAGGAGCGAGACGGGATCGCCGTAGTCGTGCAGTTCCTCGCTAGGGTTCCGGGTTGGCAGGTTCCGGTTGCCAGGGTCGGGCTTGCCCTGAAAGCGGAGCGTCCTGCCGTCCTCGATCAGACGCCGCCAGACGTGGTCGAACAGCTCGCCCTCGAGGACCACGCCGCTTCGGCGGCTCGGACGGAAGTTGAGCATCGGGTTGCGGAGCGTCAGGTCCAGCAGCTTCTCGCGAAGCTGACGCACCTGCTCGCGAACCGGCGCACCGTTGTCGCCCGACATAGACCGGATTATAACGGACTTTCGGCCCGTGTCCTCCGATTCCGACGGCTACATGCTGGGAAACCGGCAGATATAGGAGGGTTCAGCGCAGCCGGGGCGCGGCGATCGGCTCCAGCGTCGGACCCTTCACCGTGGGCCCCGACGGCGTCCACTCCAGTCGGTCGAGTCGGAACGACCTGCCCCGCGGGTTGTGCCCGTACATCGGCTCTCCCTCGGCGTCCCAAGCGTGGTAACCGATCCACCACTCGCCGCTGGCCAGCCGGAACACGCACTGGTGGCCGGGCGAGTACACCTTGCCCGGAACCGTCTCCAGAATCGGCTTGTCCAGCTTGCGGTACGGGCCGGTCAGGCTCTCCGAGACAGCCACCCCCACGTGGTAGCAGGCGTCGCGCTTCCACGACTGGAACCACCCGCCGGAGTAGAAAAGCCAGTACTTTCCGTCTCTTCGGATCAGCGTCGGCGCGTCGAGGATGCCCTTCTCGATCGGTCGGTCGGCGAACAGGATCGGCTTGGGCCGACCGATCGCTCGGCTCAGGTCCGGCGCCACCTCCACGATCTCGATCGAGCGGGGAGGCGTCTCGCGGATGATCAGCAGGTACGTCCGGCCGCCCTCGTCGTACAGGGTTCCATCGATCACCCCGTTCGGATCGCCGGGGTTCTCGTTGACCTCGCGACCGCGAGCCAGCTTGGCCACGAAGCGGTACGGCCCTTCGGGCCGATCGGCCACGCTCACCGCCACGTCCCGCTTGTTGTCCCGGCGGTCCAGGGCCGTGAACAGCAGGTACCACCTGCCGTTCCTCCTGTAAAGCTCCGGCGCCCAGTAGTTGCCCGCGGCCCAGTCCACCAGCCCGATGGGCGGCATCTCCTCCCAGCGCACCAGGTCCTTTGAGCGCAGCAGCTGGAAGCCGCGATCGTCCTTCTGCGTGGCCACGGCGTAGAACCAGGCGCCGTCTTGGACCACATGGGGGTCGGGGAAGTTGTGCGGCCACACGGGGTTGACCAGCCTCGGTTCCGCCGAGGCCCCCTGCAGGCCGATCGCCGCCGCCATCAGGACGCTCCACGCCATGCGGGCATTGTAGCCCGTGGCCTCACTCGGCAGGCTTGGGGATGCGGTCGAGCTTCGCCTGGAACTCGCGCAGGGCGGCCCCCTCCAAGCCAGGATCCTGGCCCGCCATGACCCGGCCCAGAGCCTCCAGCTCCGCGCGGCCGAAGCGAACGGCGCGAAGGTGGTGCTCCTCGAACGCCTCCCAGCTCATCGGGGCGACGGCGCGGGCGCACTCGGCGAGGCGCTCGGCGTAGCAGCGGATCTCGTACTGGGCGTGTTCGTCCAACCTCAGCCGGAGAAAGTGGAACAGATTGTGGAGGTCGATCTGCCAGTACCACTCGGTGTACAGCGACAGTGGGAGGTTGCACCGGGCCACCTCGCGGGCGAGGCCCTGGGCGAGCATCCCCTCGTAGTGCGCGTACAGGGTGCGCTGGTCCTCCTCCATCTGGCGGAGGATCGCCTCGGCGGCCTCCGGCGCGATCGGCTCGTCGGAGCGCGCCTGCTTGTTGTCCTTGCTCTGAGTGCGCAGCGTGGACGCCTCCGGCAGGTAGAACTCGTCCCGCATCACGCTGTAGCGGCCGCTGATCTCGTTCAGACGCGCCGTTCGGTGCCTCACCCACTGCCGAGCCACGAAGATCGGCATTTTCACGTGAAACGTCAGCTGAACCTGCTCGAACGGCGACGTGTGGTCGTGGGACAGCAGGTAGTGGATCAGGGCGCGATCCTGGCGGACGCTCTTCGTGCCCGCGCCGTAGCTGACGCGCGCGGCCTGCACCACCCGTTGGTCGCCGCCGAGGTAGTCGACCAGCCGAACGAATCCCTTGTCGAGCACCGGCAGCTCGCGATCGAGCAGCGCCTCCGCCTCCTCCACCACGATGTGCGCCATGGGGGTCATTGTGGCATCCCGGCCCGGTCGGGCAGGACGGTACAATCCTCCCGCCCATGTCCGTTCTCGACGACCTCAAGTACAACGCCGACGGCCTCATCCCAGCGATCATCCAGGACTGCCAGAACGGCCAGGTGCTGATGATGGCCTGGATGAACCGGGAGTCCCTGCAGCGCACGGTGGACACCGGCCTCTGTACCTATTGGAGCCGGTCCCGGCAGAAGTTCTGGGTGAAGGGCGAGACCAGCGGGCACGTGCAGCACGTGAGGCGCATCGCCGTGGACTGCGACAAGGACTGCCTTCTCATCGAGGTCGAGCAGGTCGGAGCGGCCTGCCACGACAACTACCGCTCCTGCTTCTACCGCGACCTGAGGGACGGCGAGCTGGTCCCGAACTCCGAGCCGATCGGCTGACGAGGCGCCGGCAGAACGGCTAGACTGAGACGATGGAGCGTCGTCTCGCCCGTTTCGCCAGCGAACTGGCCGAGACGCGGAAGAACTTCCGCTTTCCTCCGCAGCTCGGCCGTTTGGTTCCCGAGTTCTTGGACCGGGCCCTCGGCCTGCTGTTCCCCCACCTGACCCAGAACCTGAACTGCAGCCCGATGGGCGTGGAGGCCGAGCTCCAGAGCCTGGAGCTGGAGGCCCGCGTGCTGCTCAGCTACCTGCCGGACTGGGACCGCGCGGCGATCTCCAAGACCGTGCACGCGTTCGTCGCCGAGCTGCCCGAGGTGCACCGCAAATTGCTCCTCGACGCCGAGGCGATCTACAACGGAGACCCCGCCGCCGAGAGCTTGGACGAGGTGATCCTCGCCTACCCGGGCTTCTTCGCGATCGCCACCTACCGCTTGGCCAACGTGCTCTACCGCCTCGGCGTGCCGGTCATCCCCCGACTGATGACCGAGGTGGCCCACCGCAAGACGGGCATCGACATCCACCCCGGCGCGACGATCGGCGAGAGCTTCTTCATCGACCACGGCACCGGCGTGGTGATCGGCGAGACCACCGTGATCGGACGCAACGTCAAGCTGTACCAGGGCGTCACCTTGGGCGCGCTGTACGTGAGCCGCAGCCTGCACGGCCAGCGGCGCCACCCCACGCTCGGGGACAACGTCGTGGTGTACGCCGGAGCCACCATCCTGGGCGGAAAGACGGTGGTCGGCGACAACTCGATCGTCGGCGGCAACGCGTGGCTCACGCAGAGCGTGCCGCCGAACTCGATCGTGCACCACACCAGCGAGGTGCGGGTCCGCCCGAGCGACCAGGCGGACGACCTGCTCGAGTTCTACATCTGAACCGGCTGAACCAAGATCGGCCCGAAGACCCCCGACCCGGACTCCACGGCCATCGCGATGCCGCCGTCCGCCAGCGGCCCCTGGGGCAGCTCCGCTTCGAGGCACACCGCGCTCCATGAGGCACGCACGCGCCGGCCGCACACCTCCACAGCCAGCTCGGCCTGTTCGTCGATCGGCCAGTCGAAGGGCGCCGTCGCCAGCGGGGTCTCCTCGCCATCCCGGACCATCCTGATGGAGGCCTGTCCGTCTTGCCACCAAGCCAGAAGGTGCCGGCGCATGCCCTGCCATCGCACCGCCAGCCCCAGTCCTTCGCACAGCCTCCTGGTGACCGTCGCAGATGCCCGGTAGTCCGTCCAATCGCGCGTCCCGGTGATCGCGAACCCGCGGCCGCGGTTCTGCACCGGCCGGAACCCGCCCCAGCGATGCAGGGCGTCGCAAGCCAGCACCCACTGGTCGATCAAGGCCCGACCCGCTCCCTCGGCCTCGTAAAGCGCGTGCGGGGACCCCTCGATGGTGAGCCAGTCCAGGCCAACCCAGCCCTCGGAACCGGGCTCGCCTGCGACCTCGATGCCGACCGCTTCCAATACGAGCGACCCTCCGCCGGGAACCGCGAGGGCCAGCTCACCCGATTCACCGGGCGCGAGCGTCCACGCCTCGCCGCGGAGCGTCTCCGGTGAGCCGTCCTTGCCCTCTGCGAAGGCCACCAGGCGCACGCGGACGGCGGCCTGACCCTCGCCCCAAACCACCCGCCCGCGCAGCGTCTGGCCCGGAACCGTGAGCGGCGCGGCCGAAACCCCGTAGCCGTGACCGCTTCGCTGGGAGGCGTCGGGGAAAACGGGCGTCGTGGCCAAGGCGGCGTCGAACTCGGACTCCAGGCGGTATCGCACCGCCAGGAGCCGGCCACCTGCCGGCCCCTCGGCGTTGAACACGCCGGCGCACGCCGAGCCCTCCACCGGCTGGAAGCCCTGTACGGCGCCAGGAAGCGAGAAGTGCCACCGGGCGCCGCCTTTGGGTGGCTCCCACCGTTGCCCATGCAACCGATGGGCCATGGCGGCCACCGCGTCCGCCTCGCGCAGAGCGTCCGTGACGCACCGGCCGGGATCGGCCGTCGGCAGCAGGAGGCGGTCGGCGACCGGCCTGCGGAGGTCGGCCATCCGCTGGATCCCCTCCAAGCCTCCCAAAACGCCGAGGATCGCGCCGACGTTGCCCGCGTTGCAGTCGGTGTCCCAGCCGCAGGTGTTCACGATGCACTGCGACTCCAGGAAGTCGCCTCCGCCGTACACAAGGGCCAGCCAGATGAGCGCGTGGTTGGGCACCACGTGGCACCCCCCGCCATAGCGGTGGTAGCCGTAGCGCTCGTCGATCCAGTCGCGAGCCTGCAGCCAGTCGTCCGTGCGGCCCCGCCACTCGCGGACGTCGTCCGCGATCCCGCGAATCAGGCAGTCCGGCGGAACCACCCGCAGCGAGTCCTCCAGCAGCCGTTCCAGCGGTGGTGCCTCGAAGCCGAGCGCGACCATCGCCGCCACGACCTTGGCGGCGTGCACCGCCTCTCCATCGTGGCTCACGCGAGCCGCCTGCTCGGCCATCGCGGCGGCCCGCTCGGGATCGCCGGGGTTCACCATGCCCCACCCGTCGATGAAGATCTGCGCTCCGATCTGCTCGGCGACTGTGCGGCCGTTGAGCGCGATGCTCCCGCTGCGCGGAGCCGGGATTCCTGCCGACAGCCGCAGGTAGGCCGTGTGCTCGGTGCTGACGCCCATGCCGCCCCACCAGAGCACGGTCTTGCCCTCGATTAGGTAGTTCAGCCAGGTCTGGCCGATCTTCTCGGCCGGAAGGCACGGGTCGAAGCCGTGGTCCTCGATGGCCCGGAGGAAGGTGAATGTGCCGGAGAGGTCGTCGTCGGCGACGATCACCGGCACCCCGAGCTCCTGATTGACGTAGCCTCGGATGGAGCCGAAGCGCCGACGGATCGCGTCGCAGCTCCATCCCTCGATCGGCCTGCCGAGGTACACGCCGATCGCCTTGCCGAGCACCCCGGCGTACACCCGCTCGCGATAGTCCGGTCGGAAGGACATGGCGCCCCAAGACTACCTGCCTCGGGGCGCCGGACTCGAACTTGCGCGCGCGGCTCAGGCGTCGGCGTTGCCAGCCGTGGGTTCCTGGGCCGAAGCCCTCTGACGCCGTCTGCCGCCGCCGCGGCAGCAGCCCCGGCCGCGATTGGACGGACCGGCGCCGTAGCCGCACCGCCCATGGGCCTGCGCTCCCTCGCCGCCCCTGCGTCGGCAGCCCTCGCGGTAGACCGCTGCGGAGCCGCACTGGGGGCACCCCTCTGGCCTGCCGGTGCCGAACGGCACCTCGAACGTCGCCGAACACCTGGCGCACACGAACCTTCTCTGTTCCCGTTGCACGGGCGTCACCTCCTCGATGCGGATCGTCCTGCCGAGCGACAGAGCCGTCGCCACCTTGCGCCGCGCGTCCTCAAGCATGCGCCCCAGCGTCGGCCGGGACACGCCGATCAGCCTCGCGGCGTCGTCCTGGTACATCCCATCCCGATCGCACAGCCGCAGCGCCTCCAGCTCGTCCAGAGCCAGAACGACCACCGCCTGGTCGTCACAGGCGCAACCGTCGGGGCGGAACACGCTCCACGGCGCCTCCTCCCCAATCCGGCGGCAACCCTTTCTCCTCGGCATGACAACCCTATTATGAGCATATGCTCTTTATTTCTGCAGGGGGTGCCGCGCCGTTTTTCCCTTGGAGTGTGCAAAACTCGCTTCCAGCTCTCGCCTGCGAGGATCCACATGCGCTACGGAAGCTTCGACGACGCGGCCCGCGAGTACAGGATCGAGCGGCCGGACACTCCCGCCTCTTGGAGCAACTACCTGGGCACCACCGAGTACGGCGCCATCATCACCAACAACGCCGGCGGATACAGCTTCTTCCGGTCGGCCGCCCAGGGCCGGTTCCTACGGCTACGCTTCAACAGCGTGCCGATGGACCAGCCCGGCCGCTACTTCTACCTGCGGGACGCCGAGACCGGCGACTTCTGGTCGGCGAGCTGGCAGCCCGTCGGCAAGCCCCTGGACCGGTACCGCTCGGTCTGCCGGCACGGCACCGCCTACACGGTGATCGAGTCCGAGTACGAGGGGATCCAGACCGAGGCCACGTACTTCGTGCCGCTCGGCCAGCGGTTCGAGTATTGGCGCCTCCGGGTGCGCAACGCCTCGGACAGGCCGCGGCGCCTCGACGTGTTCACGTACTGCGAGTTCGCCAACCATTGGCGCACCGAGCAGGACCTGGTCAACCTGCAGTACAGCCTGTTCATCGTCCGCGGGCGGCGCGCGGACGACAACCTGCTGGCTATCGAGATCAACAACCACCTGCCGGCCGACCCCGACAGCGACCTGACCAAGGAGCTCGGCCTGTACAGCTGGATGGCGCTGGAGGGCGCCCCGGTGGTCGGATTCGACGCCAGCCGGGAGGCGTTCCTCGGGCCCTACCGGTCCTACGACCGACCGCTGGCCGTGGAGCGCGGCGCCTGCGGCAACCAAGAGGCCTATGGCGACAACGCCTGCGGCTCCTTCCAGACTGCCCTGGAGCTGGCACCCGGAGAGCAGCGCGAGATCCGCGTGCTGCTGGGCGTGGGCAGCGCCGAGACCGTGGGGCGGCGCGTGGCCGCCGAGTTTGGCTCGTCCGAGCGTTGCGACGAGGAGCTGCGCAGGCTGAAGGAGCACTGGCACTCGATGCTGGGCAGCCTCACGGTGCAGACGCCGGATCCCGAGTTCGACAGCACCGTGAACGTGTGGGGGCTGTACAACTGCCTGATCACGTTCGCTTGGTCGCGGGCCGCCAGCCTGGTGTACAACGGCGAGCGCGACGGGCTGGGGTTCCGCGACTCGGTGCAGGACCTGCTGGGGGTCACCGCGGCCATCCCCGAACTGGCCCGCGAGCGGCTGGAGCTTCTGTTGACCGGCCAGCTGTCCACCGGCGGCGCGCTGCCGGTGGTCAAGCCGTTCGATCACCACCCCGGGCGGATGAAGCCGATTCCCGAGGATCACTACCGGTCCGACGACTGCCTTTGGTTCTTCAACGCCGTGCCGCTGTACGTCGCCGAGACGGGAGACCTGGACTTCTACCGCAAGGTCCTGCCCTACGCCGACGAGGGCCAAGACACCGTGCTGGGGCACCTGCGGCGCGCGCTGGAGTTCAATCTGACCCGCACCGGGCGGAACGGGCTGCCGTGCGGGCTGGCGGCGGACTGGAACGATTGTCTGAAGCTGGGATACCACGGCGAGAGCCTGTTCGTGGCGTTCCAGGTTCGCTACGGACTGGGGGTGTACGCCGAGGAGGCTCAGCGCCTAGGCTTGCCGGAGGAGGCGTCGTGGGCCCTGGCCCAGCGCGACGAGCTGGACCAGCGCATCCAAGCCGTCTGCTGGGACGGCGATCGCTGGATCTGGGCCATCGGCGAGGACGGCACCGTGTACGGAACCCGTGCGTTCCGCGAGGGTAGCGTGTACCTCAACACCCAAGTGTGGTCGGTGATCAGCGGCGCGGCGAGCGAAGAGCAGGCCCGCACCTGCCTGGAAACCGTGCGGCGCGAGCTGGCCACCGAGCACGGCCTGATGCTCTGCGCCCCGCCGTTCGAGACCGTGCCGCTGGACGTGATGCGCGCGGTGCTGTTCAACAACGGCGTGAAGGAGAACGCCGGCATCTTCAACCACACGCAGGGTTGGGCGGTGATGGCGGAGTGCCTGGTCGGCAACGCGGACCGGGCCTATGAGTACTACCGCGCGTCGATGCCGGCAGCCTACAACGAGCGGGCAGAGGTCCGGCAGATCGAGCCGTACGTGCAGGGCCAGACCACCTATTCCCGCTTCTCGCCCCGGGCCGGAAACTGCCGAACCCCGTGGCTGACGGGAGCGGCGGCATGGGCCTACTTCAGCGCGACGCAAGCCATCCTCGGCATTCGGCCGGAGCTGGATGGCCTGCGCATCGACCCGCGCATCCCCTCGTCTTGGGACGGCTTCCGGGCGACCCGAAGGTTCCGGGGGTGCGAGTACCGGATCGAGGTGCGAAGGACCGGGCGGCAGCGGGTGACGGTGGACGGCGCGGAGATCGCCGGCAATCTGATTCCGCCCCAGGACGCGCCGACCTGCGAGGTGGTGGTCGAAATCTAACCGCTACTTCGCCATCTGGGTGAAGCGTGATTCGCGGATGACCGTCACGCGGATCGTGCCGGGGTATTCGGCCTCCTGCTCGATCCGCTTGACCACCTCCTCCGCCAGCCGCGCGGCTCCCCTGTCGTCCACCTCGTCGGGCTTGACCAGCAAGCGCACCTCGCGGCCGGCCTGCACGGCGTAGGCGCGCTCCACTCCGGGGAAGCTGGCCGCGAGCTGCTCCAGCGCGCTGAGCCGGCGGATGTACTGCTCCAGGCTCTCCCTGCGTGCGCCGGGCCGAGAGGCGCTGACCGTGTCGGCCAGGCTGACGAGCGCGGCCTCGGCGGAGGGAGCCTCCAAATCGCCGTGATGGGCGCCGACGGCCTGCACCACCTCCTCGCGCTCGCCGAGCTTCCGCAGCAGCTCCATGCCGGCCAGGGCGTGCGAGCCCTCGCTCTCGGGTCCCAAAGCCTTGCCGATGTCGTGCAGAAGCCCGGCCCGCCGGGCCGTCGTCTCGTCCAATCCCAGCTCCGCGGCCATGATCCCGGCGAACCGGGCCACCTCGATGCTGTGGTTCAGCACGTTCTGGCCATAGCTGGTCCGGAACTTGAGCCGGCCGAGCAGCTCGAACAGCGCCGTGGGAAGCGAGCCAACCCCCGAGAGCTCGAGCGCCCGCTGGGCGGCCTCCTCCATCTCCTTCTCCACCTCAGCGCGGGCTTTCTCGTACAGCTCCTCGATGCGC
>FWPV01007050.1_pt1 | contig 20831 bp, 14 predicted proteins | sample 2228371 | NCBI WGS metagenome assembly FWPV01 (sample SAMEA103939776, study PRJEB20133) | metagenome | reverse complement strand
TGATCTCCCCCAAGAGCTCATATCGACGGGGAGGTTTGGCACCTCGATGTCGGCTCGTCACATCCTGGGGCTGGAGAAGGTCCCAAGGGTTCGGCTGTTCGCCGATTAAAGTGGCACGCGAGCTGGGTTCAGAACGTCGTGAGACAGTTCGGTCCCTATCTGTTGTGGGCGTTGGAAATCTGAGAGGACCTGACTCTAGTACGAGAGGACCGTGTCGGACGTACCTCTAGTGTACCTGTTGTGGCGCCAGCTGCACCGCAGGGTAGCTATGTACGGATGAGATAAGCGCTGAAAGCATCTAAGCACGAAGCTCACCTCAAGATGAGATTTCCTTTAAGGGTCGTCGGAGACTACGACGTTGATAGGCTGTAGGTGTAAAGGCGGTAACGTCTGAGCCGAACAGTACTAATTACCCGTAGCTTTCTTGTTAACCTCAATCAATTTGTCTACTTCATACCAGCATGTTTTTAAAATATAACTACTGTTTTTACCACAGTAGAAAAAGCTTAAGGTGACTATAGCAATGGGGTTCCACCTCTTCCCATTCCGAACAGAGAAGTTAAACCCATTAGCGCCGATGGTACTGCAAATCTGCGGGAGAGTAGGTCGTCGCCAATCTTCTTAAAGTCCCATTGTTTTTCAATGGGACTTTTTTATTTTTGACAACAAATACTATATGATGAAAAAAATTTACCTCCTGTGCATAACTTTCTCTATAATTCCTATTGGCACCAATCTGGCTCAACAATTTAATATTTCCAATTTTGCATCTTTAAAAAAAGATACTTTCATTATTCATAAAATTATTTATGACGATTTGTTTCAACCCGATACTTTACCTTATGATTCCTCAATTTATACACTAAATTTTTTTAATCCTCAAATGCCAGACGATGAATTTTTTACCTATTGTACTAGAAGCGGAAATCCTTTTTTATCTAATAACATTTCAAAAAGAATCCTCATAAATAATATTTTCTTCCCATTAAACTCTTTTTATCCTCTTTTAAAAACTAATCAAAATGCCAATTATGTTTTAAATTCAAATAAGCCCTATACCTCATTAACTTATAAATTTAAAGGTTTGGTACAAAGTAAAGATGAATTTGTAGATGCAAATTTCTCGAGAAAAATTTCTAATTACTCCCATATAGGATTTCATTATAATTTATATTCCAATCGATCCACCAGTGATTACCAGCATGCAAATGATCATAGTTTGTATTTTTACTGGATAACTTTTAAAAAAAACTATTTTCATCTTAGTCAATTATACTATAATAATTTCGACTATAACGAAACAGGTGGAATTGAAGTTGATTCATTAATAAATTATAATAATTCTGAGTTTTATGGCACCCCGGTAAATTTAAAGAATGCATCCTCTAAGCTAATATATAGTGGTTTTTCCTCTACACATAAATTTGCTATTTTTGCTATTGATTCTTCCATGCATGAAAAAAATCTTGATTTATTGTATCAGGCATCATTTGAATCTAATAAAAAATTTTATACTGAAGATAATCCAAATACCCACTTTTATACCCATTATTATTCCAGAAGAAATCAATTAACTGATTCATTAATGTTATGGCGAATTAGCAATAAAATACAATTGAATGCACCCAGATTATCAATATATTTACCTAACTTACGTGTTTATGTTAATCATATAATTTACGAATCGTTTCATGGTTCAAATATTGATACATTAGTTTTTTTAAAACCATCTAAAAGCTGGCAACAACATTATCAGGTTTGGATGGGAGGAGAAATTAGCTACAGGTTCCCTAATTTTAATGCCCACTTGAATCTTAAAAGTTGTCTATTGGGGCATGGTTTGGGAGATCAGCAAATGAATGCCAATATAAAGGTAAAAGGCAAATCAGATAGCTCATCTTACCTGAATATAGGGATAACTTCAATCCTACGTCAACCCTCGTTTATGCTTTCCAATATATACCTAAACCATTATATTTGGAATAAAGGGGATAGCTTAAAAAAGGAGTTTGTTCAGCAATTACAAGGGGAAATATATTTGCGCCCTTTAAGTTTAAATATTAAACTTGAATATTTTCTACTTAAAAATTATATATTTTTTAAAGGCGAATCTTTATACCAATCTGATGCTTGGTTAAATGCCTTTTTAATGACCCTTTCTCATAATTTTCAATTGAAAAATTTTTCCTGGTATAATAAATTATACTACCAGCTATTTGATGATTATTATTTTCAGTTACCCAAATGGTCAATTTTTTCAAGTATTGTTTATAGGCATTTGTTTAATTTTTCCACGGGTGGAAAACTTTGGGCACAGATAGGATTCGATTTTATGTACTCTTTACGTTATTATCCCGATACGTATTTACCACCACTTGGAGTTTTTTCCTTAACTAATATCTCAGGTAATAATACTTCCATTGCTGGAAATTATCCTATATTAAGTTCTCACCTTACTTTTAATGTTAAAAATGTGAGTTTTTATATTAAGTACAATCATTTCAATAGCTGGTGGAATAAAAGGAGTTTTGTTGGTGCACATTATCCTCTACTACCTGCTGTTTTTTCCTATGGAATTAATTGGATATTTTATGATTAATAACATGTAAGAGTTATATATATATCAAAAATTTAAATTCATTAATCAAAAAGTTTTTTTTATCTCATTATTAATTACTACTTTTGCGATAAAATATTCATATCTAAAAATATCATACTACAGTCGTATTAATAGAGAATCTTTCTAGATTAAAAAATCCAGATTCATGATTTTGTTATGAGACGTTGTTTTATTGTGTTGGTAATTACTTTCATGTGGGTTGTATTGACGACATTTCAACCAACATTATTTGAACCGTTACAGGTTAAAATAGATTTATCTCAGATTAAACAAAGGGGGCGTTTAATTGTAGCAACCAGTTATAATACTGTCGATTACTTTGTTTATAAGGGACATCCAATGGGTTTTCAGTTTGAAATGTTGAGGGATTATGCTGAATATTCGGGATTGGAACTTGAAATTGTCGTTAAAGACGATATTCAAGAAATAACAAAGATGTTGGTAGAGGGTCAATGCGATTTGATAGCCCTCAATTTACCTATTACTGGTACTTATAAGCAATATTTTTCATTTACCTTTCCTATTATTACAGCCAGTCAGGTGTTAGTACAAAGATACGATTCTGCACAACAGGGGAAAATAGTGAAAAACATCTATGAACTAGATGGAAAAACTATTTTAGTATCAAAGGGTTCGGCTTATGCCCAGAGGTTAAAAAATCTTGCAGCAGAGACGGGACAGAGGTTTCATATTATTGAGATGCCCGAAAATGAAGAGCAGCTCATTCGCATGGTAGCGTCAGGAGAGATAGATTATACCGTGTCGACCGATATTTTAGCTCAGTCTAACAAAAAGTATTTTCCGCAACTAGAGATTGATTTAAAAATTAGTTTCCCACAAAATATGGCTTGGGCTACCCGAAAAAATTCGGAGGATCTTTTGCATTCTCTCAATCAATTTATTACGGTTCAGAAGCAAACTGCCCGATTGTCCATTTTGAGGAATAAATATTATCAGAATCAATGGGCAAATTATATGGTGAATAGTGATTATTTTGTACTTCACACGGGTATGCTCTCGCCTTACGATCATTTAATACAAAAATATAGTGAAGAATTAGGTTGGGACTGGAGATTATTGGCAGCGCTCATTTATAAAGAATCAAAATTTAACCCCGAATCAAGAAGTCATCGGGGGGCAATTGGTTTAATGCAGTTACTTCCCAATACGGCACTTTTATTGGGTGCCGATACGCTTTCCTTAAAGATACCCGCTAATAATATTGCTACGGGTGTTAAATATTTAAAATGGCTCGATTCAAAATTTCTACCTGTTGTTAAACAAAAGGAAGAACGTGTAAAATTTGTTCTTGCTGCATATAATATTGGTATTGGGCATATACTCGATGCCCAGTTATTGGCAAAAAAATATGGTAAGGATATTACAAAATGGTCGGTAGTGCGTCAGTATCTTTTGAGTAAACGTTATCCCCAATACTATAATGACCCTGTAGTTAAGTTTGGACAATGCTTTGGGGATGAAACCGATGCATTTGTTTCGGGAGTGTTAAGCGCTTATATGCATTACAAAAATCTTACTATTAAACATTAATCGTATTTGATTGAAATATAATGTATTACGGTACTAGCTTTTCAAAACCTGGAATGTTATTTATTTGAATAGGCTTGCCATTTTTTAAAGCAGCTCCTGTTACTCGGGCTTTTGCGGCCACTTTATTTTCGGGTATTTTTATTATTTCCTGTTCAAAAATTAATCGTAGATTTCACTCAAGTTTGCATAATAATCTAACACAAAAGGAGTCGCCACTGGTTAAAGAATGCTTATAATCTATCTCTATGCGAACTACAACCAAATCTATCCCCTTCTGGTGTAAGGTAAAAAAATCTATTCCATTGTTTAAAAAAAATTTATGTCGGGTGTGTTCAAGGTAATTAAGATAAATGGCATTGTTGACAATACCCTGAAGATCACATTCGTAATCTCTCACCTCAAAGGATAACTCAAAAGGTTCCATTGATTAGTTAACTCTCTGACAAAAATAAATAAAAGTAATATACACTCAAACAAAAAAACATTTCCATAATTTGATAAATCAATCAACTTTATTCTAATAGAAAAGAAGGAAAAAGCAAATACATAAATTGTATACTAATTAAAAATCAATAAATCATTGCCTTATTTGAACAGCAATTATATTCAAACTGAATCGTTGTATGTTCTATCTGGAAATCTTCTTTAAGTATTGTTTTTATTTGATGCTGAATATTTTCGGTTTCACTAATTTTAATATCTTCATTTAAATCAATATGACACTCGAAGTGAATATCCTTATCATTGAGTTTCCATACATGTACGTGATGAATATTTTCAATGATGGGCAAATTTTCAAGTGTTTTTTATATTTTATTTAAATCTATTTAAGGAGGGGTAGCCTGAACAAGTATGAGATAGGCCTGACGGATGATAGCAAAGGTTTCTTTCAATATGTAAATACTTATTAGAATAGCGAGTAAAGGGTCGAGCCATAAAATTTGAAAACGATAAATTACAATTCCTCCCAGAACAACAATTACAGAAGAAAAAGTATCACCTAATAGATGTATATAAGCAGCTCTTACGTTAATATTTTCTTTTCTATGATGTTGTAAAAAGGATACAGCCAAAAGATTCGCAATAAGACCTATTGTAGCTACAATAATCATGGAAGGACCATGAATGGGAGCGGGATTATATAAACGTTCCCATGCTTCCTTGATGATATAGATAACAATTACAAGCATGGAGATGCCATTGAGGAAGGCTGCTATAATTTCTACTCGTTTAAAACCAAATGTTTGTTTTGGAGTTGCCACCTTAGTACTCAAACGATGAGAAAAATAGGCTAAAGCCATAGCAACGGTATCACCTAAGTTGTGAATGGCATCAGATAATAAAGCATAACTGTTAGAAAAAATACCACCTGCAATCTCAAATAGAGTAATGATTAAATTTAAAAGAGTAGCAAGTAAAAGATTGCGTCCAATTTTTCCATTGCTATGATAGCTATGATGTCCGTGATGATGAGCCATATAACTATTTAATTTGCCATTTAATTTCCATCTCCCAGTTGGGTCTTATCTTTATACTTTCCGGGTAAACCTCCACTCTTTCGGGTTGTAAATGTTTTAAAAAATCTCCCGTGGTAAATTTCATATTACCGTCCCTGTCAAATATTGCTTTTAATAAATATTCCCCTGGTTTTATGAATTCAAATTTAATGATTTGGGGTTGATAAATAAATGTTTCATATTGAACAATTTCTTTTTGTAAAAGTTGAATGATACATGGAAAAATAAAATTTACGGGTTGAATATACAGAATGCCATAATTTTCAAGTGGTTGAACAATAAAATTGGTTTCAAAAGTGTCGGTTTTAATACCATACATATTTTCAAAAGCAATGGGTAATATTTTTAATTGGTATTTTTTTTCAGGTTCCCAACGATTTTTTATAAAAAATTTTCTTTTTGAATATCTATCGGTTTTTATTTCCATCATAACAGGTTCCCAGAGCGTGTCTTTGGCTATAAAAAGTTGAATCCCTCTTGCATCGAAATGAGTTACGGGATATTGTGTTTCAATTATGAGGTTGAAATTAGGATCAATGATAGCACTCCCATTAGTACTTATTTTCATGGATGATTTCAAATCTTTTGTGGCTTTTTCTGTATCAAAGAAACGAAACAACAATGTATCTATCTGTAAATGATTTTGATACCAATGACTAATTTGCATGCGGAGTGAATCTGTAAGTATAATTGCACTATCTTTTATCCAAAAAAGGATACTATCAGAATATGTAGAAGCAGTTTCTTTTTCGTACCATGATTCATTGAAAGGGATGTACACGGGTTTTATGTTTATGCTATCGCAATTTACGGGATGACGGGTTTTGATGATTAATTTTTCCCTTTCTGGACGATAATAAGCTTCTATGAATTGAAGGGGATCTATTTCCAAAAATGTTTTTAAATCGATATGAAGTGAATTTTTGTAACTTCGTAGGCGGGCAGAGTCGATGGTAGCATGTAACGTAGAATCAGTTTCCTTATGTAATGTGTCGGTAAGGTAGAGATGAAGATGTTGCCCTACTGTTTTAGCAGTAAGTTCGATAATAGAATCGTAAAAGGCAAAATTTTCAGAAAATCGATCGTATCGATAATTAAAATTTTTATCATTATAGGCATAAAGACGATATTTGCCGGGTTTTACACTGCGTATATGGTAAAAACCCTCTTTATTAATTCGAGCTGTGTAAAGGGGGCGAGAGGTTAATGGTGCAGAGTCTGCCAAATTTTCAAATAGAGTGACCAAAATTCTTTCTTTTGGGGCTGTGGCGTTAAAGGCGTCTACAACACTTCCATATATACCCAAACTATCCAGTTCTTTTCCGGTTGAAAAAACAAAACTAAAGTTTTCCAGTATATTCCCTTCATTATTATCCACTATGCTGTTACCAAAACTAAATGTATAGGTTGTATTTTCAAGAAGTGTGTCGGGATATTGAATAATTAGCGATTTGCCGTTGACCCATATTTTAGGATTTTTTTTTAAGGGAGGAGATACATTAAATTCTTTATCTAAATCCTTGAGTTGTATAAACTCATCGAAGTCTATTCTAAGGCGATTCCCTTTAAATCCTTTTGAATATATTGTTGGAGTACTACCTTCCATTTTAGGTGGGGTAGTGTCTTTAGGTCCTCCCGAAATGGTGCCGATTTTTGCACAACGATAGGAAAAAATGGCCACTAATATAATTATGGCTGTTATAAAAAATTTTATTGTTTTATTCATTTTTATTACAATTGGAGCAAATATAATATTTTAACAGCACTTCAAAGGTATAATTTATGAATTGATATTTTATATCACCGGGGTATCGATAATATTTATTTTACAGGAAATTCTGGTTTGGAACTAAATACATGTATTGTAGATATAAAATATTAAAATCTTTACCTATAAAATTCTATACCCTAAAAGGGATTTCCATACACAAAATTACATTTATTGAGGAAAGAGCGTAAAAAAAATCTTTCCTTTACTTTATTTCTTGATAAAAAAAGTAGCAAAAAAATCAAGTTCAACCGACGCTTCGGCGCGCTCTGAGGAAATCAAGCCATGGGGTCAAAGCTACATGGCGCTTTGAAATAATAACCCATGGCATCTGATTTCCCTATTCTTGCTCCTTCCTGCCTCGCCGTTTGGGCGGGCTTGCCTGCTTTGCTGCTTCGCAGCAGAGGGGAAAAAGAAATAATTGCTTCTACATTACTTACTGTGAATTTATATTGGAGAATTATGAAAGTAATAAAATTAATTTTTCTATTCCTACCCATTGCAGCCTGTGGGAAAGGAGAGATTGGCCTTAAATCTTTTTCCCCTGTAAGGGCCATCGGGGTTTCGGGTGCGTAGGGCTATAGGAGCGACGTTTGTTTGAGCCCCGGCAGGGTCGAGTTTTAGTCGCGGCGGAAAAAACCCATAAATCGTATACCAACGACGTTAAACCTGGTAAGGGATTATTAGGAGAAAGATTCTAAAAAGCCATATGGCTTATACACAGACCAAAAGTGCAAAGGAATTAAATGCAATTGACAAATTCCTTTTAGCCCTTGAATTGCTTCTTTGACGGAATAAAAATGTTCTGGTAACAGATTTCACTTACATGCAAAGCCATCAAACCCTACTTGGGAGGAAGTTTATGAATCCCATCCCCCTACAATATTATCAATATTTGTAAAGCGAATTGATAAACAAAGATTTATTAAAAAAAATTCCGTCACTAACCAAATTCAGATACTTTCAGTCATTAAAGGGATTAAAATCAATAATATGTAACATTTTAACGAGAGAGTTGGTAGTGACAAATGGCTCATTGAAAAATATAAAATTATACTTGAAAGAAAGTAAGTATTTTTTTTAGAGTTAGGAGTGAATATCCTCATCAAACGCAGCTAACTATCATTTAAAGACAACCAACAAGTCTTTCTAAAATAACTAAATTAAAGTTTTATATTGCTGAACAAAAAGTTAAACTTTCAAATGGTATATTGTAATAAAACCATGGGTTACCCTGTAGGTTATGGGATTAAAAGAGAGCTATCTCCATAGCTAAGAAAGCGAAAATTATTATTAAGGGCATAGTCGTATATAGTTTTCCATTGATTAGTACCTACAAAGGCAGCGACCAATAGTAAGAGAGTACTCTGGGGTTGATGGAAATTAGTAATCAAACGATTAACAATTTTAAAAGGATATCCGGGCGTTATCATTAGTCGTGTTGTGGCGTTTAAATAACTATATTTATGTTTATTACAATAATCAATAAGAAACTCAATAACCTCCTGAAAATCTTTTTGAGGCAAGTTTTTATATTCCCATTGACCGAGCGATAAAAGGTCGGTATTATTTTGCAACATGAGTTTAAGCCCAAGCCAGTAGGTACTTTCAAGTGCTCTCAGGGTGGTAGTCCCAACGGCGGTAATATTTCCGAAAAAAGTTTTAATTTGTTTTAAGGCGTGAAGTGAAATGACAAAATGTTCGTTGTGCATGTCGTGTTCCAGGGCATTTTCGTGCTTTACCGGTCTGAAAGTGCCAGCTCCAACATGTAGGGTAAGGTATTCAATAGGAATATTGTTTTCCTTCAATTGATTAATAACCTGTTCAGTAAAATGTAATCCTGCAGTTGGAGCGGCAATCGACCCTTTATCCTTAGAAAAAATAGTTTGATAGCGTATAGAATCTACTTCTTCAGCTTTCCTGTGTATGTATGGGGGAAGAGGGATAAATCCAGCTGTTTCCAGAACCGTACCAAAGGGTATATGACCGGGTGTCCAATAAAATTTTACCTTTTGACTGTTTCCTTCATTGTCAATGAGCTGGGCGTATAGTTTTATTTTTCCAGAAGAGCTTATAATGGTTTTCTCTAAAATTTCATTCTTCCATTTTTTTAAATTTCCTACCATACAGGTCCAGAGTATCTCTTCCTGCTGTTGAAAGGCCAATGAATAATCGGCGGGTAGGTAAGGTTCAAGACATAATATTTCTATCTGGGCTCCCGTGAATTTTTGAAATATAATGCGAGCATTAATTACTCTGGTATTATTGGCAAAGAGAATACTTCCTTCAGGCAAATATTTTACCAGGTTGAAAAAAACATCCTCACGAATATTTCCTTTGTTATATATAAGTAATTTAGATTGGTCTCTTTCGGCTAAAGGGTATTGGGCAATACGTTCCTCGGGCAAATGGTAATTGAAATCTTTAATGGATAACATAAAAAAAACTTTGCAGCAAAGTTAGCAAATTAGTTTCTTTGTAAAAAAATGGGTCATGCAGGAAGTGAAGCGCAAAGAGAATATCCGAAATATGTTTAATGCAATAGCGCATCGATATGATTTTTTAAATCATTTTCTATCATTGGGATTTGATTGGTATTGGAGAAAGATTGCCATAAAGAAATTATTAAAAGATAATCCACAAAAAGTACTTGATGTAGCTACAGGCACAGGAGATGTAGCTATACTCACCGCAAAAAGAAGGAAAGAGGTGCAGATTGTAGGGGTCGATATATCTGAGAAGATGATAGAGATAGGGGTAAAAAAGGTACAAAAGAAGGGTTTGCAGTCGCAGATTACACTCCAAATAGCCGATAGTGAACAATTACCTTTTCAGGACAACAGCTTCGATGCATGTGTTGTAGCATTTGGCGTGAGGAATTTTGAGCATCTTGAAAAAGGTATACAGGAAATATACAGGGTTTTAAAACCCGGCAGACGGGTGGTGATATTAGAGTTTTCTCAACCCACGGTATTTCCCTTCAAACAAATTTATCTATTTTATTTTCATCGTATTCTTCCTTTGATGGGTAATTTTATCTCAAAAGACAAAAATGCATATCATTATTTACCTGCGTCGGTATCAGTTTTTCCATCGGGTAAATCGTTTATAAAGATATTGCAGGATTGTGGGTTTAAAGAGTGTAGTTACACACCACTTACCTTTGGGGTGGTTACATTGTATGAGGGTTTTAAATAAATTCTATTATTTTGTTAACCAACAAAAAAATAATAATTTAGCCCCGTTATCGTTTTGAAATAAAGAAAATATTTTAATATTTTGAAAAAAAACATTCTACATATTATTTGTTTGTTTATGCTAAGTGCAGGGGTTAATGCCCAGCAGGAGAAGGTAAAATATAACCCCGAGTACGATGATAAACCGGTTCATTTTGGGTATACTTTGGGTATAAATACCATGGATTTTATCTTTGGGCGATATTATATGCGTAATCCCAATGTAGATACCCTTTATTCCGATTTAACAAAGTTGAATTTTGGATTTCAGGTAGGTATGATAGCCGATTTTCGTCTGGGCGAATATCTCAATTTTCGTATTTTACCCAGTTATGTATTTGGTCAGCGAAATTTGCAGTTTTTTGTCAGAGACCAAAAAGGTATGAAGCTCGAGAATCAGTTTGAGATAGAATCGAGTATGATAGATATTCCCATGCAGATAAAATATAAAGCCAAACGAATAAATAATTATCGTCCTTACTTAATTGCTGGCACAAGTGTTCGTTACGATCTGGCAGCGAAGAAGAGATATAAAACCGACGAGGGGGAGTATGTGTTATTGCTACCACTCGACTTTTATGGGGAAATGGGTTTTGGTATTGATTTTTATCTTCCCTATTTTAAGTTTTCCACAGAAATAAAACTTAGCTTAGGTTTTAGAGACATACTCAATCATCGTCCACCCGATATTCATCCCGAGTATGTAAATGCTCTTCGTAAGCTCAATTCTCAGATACTTATGTTATCGTTTCATTTTGAGTAGTTTTTTATTTATAGTTGAGATTGGCTATAAGCCACGATTCTATTTGTGATACAGGTACACCCTTTCGGGATGCATAATCTTCTACCTGATCGCGGGATATTTTATCAACGAAGAAATACTGGGATCGGGGATGAGCAAAAATAAGTCCGCTTACCGAGGCAGCAGGAAGCATCATAAAACTTTCAGTAAGACTTATACCGGCATTGTGAGCATTAAGTAATTCAAAAAGGGTAACTTTCTCACTATGGTCGGGGCAGGCAGGGTATCCATGGGCGGGTCGTATTCCTTTATATTTTTCCAGCATTAATTCTTCAAATGAGAGATTTTCGCCGGGTGCATAACCCCATATTTCTCTTCGTATCTTCAGGTGTATAAGTTCGGTAAAGGCTTCTGCCAAACGGTCGGCAAGCGCTTCAATCATAATTACACGATAATCGTCGTGCTCTTTTTTATATTTTTCAATGAGTTGAGACATACCTATACCGGCGGTTACGGCAAAAGCTCCAATGTAATCTTTGATGCCGCTTTCCTTGGGGGCTATAAAATCCGAAAGACAGGGATTGGGTTCGCCAGCAGGTTTTGTCTGTTGATTTCTTAAGTTTCGAAAAACTTTTAACACATGGGTACGGTTCTCGTCGGTGTATACTTCAATATCGTCGCCCACCGAATTGGCAGGGTAAATCCCAAAGACTGCGTTAGCTCTCAGAAGCTGACGAGCCTCTATTTCATCGAGCAATTTGTTGGCATCCTTATAAAGACGACGGGCTTCTTCTCCTTTTTGAGGATCATCGAGAATGTCGGGAAATTTTCCACGGAGTTGCCATACGATGAAGAAAAACATCCAGTTGATGTAGGGACGTATCTCGGATATGGGATAATTGTTCCACACTTTAGTGCCTATAAACTTGGGAGGGAATGGGGGTTCGTTCTGCCAGTCGATGCTAAACTTGTTTCTTCGGGCTTCCTGAAGGGAGATATATTCTTGTTTTTGTCTGGTACTGGCGTATTGTTGGCGTAGTTCTTCGTATTCTTTTTTAACGTTTTCGATAAATTTTTTTTTCAGTGATTTTGAGAGTAAATTGCTTACTACGGGTACACTCTTCGAGGCATCTTTGACATGAATAATGGGATGTTCGTAAACGGGGTCAATTTTTACGGCGGTATGGATACGCGATGTTGTGGCCCCTCCAATTAGTAAGGGGATATTAAAGCCCTGGCGTTGCATTTCTGTGGCTACATGAACCATTTCCTCAAGGGAGGGAGTGATGAGGCCGCTTAATCCTATGATATCCACATTTTCTTTTCGCGCTGTTTCAAGAATTTTCTCGCAGGGTACCATTACGCCCAGGTCTATGACATCGTAATTATTGCACGAGAGTACTACGCTTACAATATTTTTCCCTATGTCGTGGACATCGCCTTTTACGGTTGCCAGCAGTATTTTTCCGGCCGAGGTGTTGCTTTTTCCACTGGCTTGTTTTTCTTTTTCAATAAAAGGCATCAATACGGCAACCGCTTTTTTCATTACGCGGGCACTCTTCACTACCTGGGGGAGAAACATTTTGCCATCGCCAAAAAGGTCGCCTACTACATTCATCCCATCCATGAGCGGACCTTCAATAACTTCTAAAGGATTGGGATATTTTTGCAGTGCTTCCAGCACGTCTGCCTCAATGTATTCGGTTATACCTTTTATTAGGGCATGCTTCAGACGTTCTTCAACGGGTAATGATCTCCATTCTTCATTAACCTGTGTTGCCTGACCATTGTTCTTAACCTTTTCTGCAATAGCCATCAGACGTTCGGTAGCCTCGGGGCATCGGTTTAATACTACATCCTCTACCGCTTCTCTTATCTCTTCGGGTATCTGGTCGTAAACCGGAAGTTGACCAGCATTTACTATTCCCATATCGAGGCCTGCCTTAATGGCGTAATAGAGGAAAACGGCGTGAATAGCCTCGCGGATAGTGTCGTTGCCCCTGAAAGAAAATGAAAGATTACTGATACCGCCACTCACTTTGGCATGAGGCAAATGGGTTTTAATCCATTTTACGGCATTTATAAAGTCTACAGCATAGTTGTTATGTTCCTCCATACCTGTGGCTATGGCCAATACGTTGGGGTCGAAGATGATATCTTCGGGGGGGAAATGAATTTTTTTGGTTAAAAGATTGTAGGCGCGTTCGCATACTTCTATTCTACGTTCAAAGGTGTCGGCCTGTCCTTTTTCATCGAAGGCCATTACTACCACTGCTGCACCGTATTGATGTATGGTCTTTGCCTGTTGTAAAAATTTTTCTTCCCCCTCTTTGAGGCTTATGGAGTTAACAATGCACTTTCCTTGCAGGCATTTAAGTCCTGCTTCGAGTACTTCCCATTTCGAGGAGTCGATCATAATGGGCACACGGGCTATATCGGGTTCGGCCATCAGGAGGTTAAGGAATGTTACCATAGCTTTCTCGGCATCGAGCATAGCATCGTCCATGTTGACATCTATGATATTGGCTCCATTTTCTACTTGTTGGCGAGCAATGGCAATAGCTTCTTCGTATTTTTCCTCTCTTATAAGTCGGGCAAATTTTTTCGAACCGGCCACATTGGTGCGTTCACCTATGTTTATAAAGTTTGTCTGCGGGGTAATATACAGGGCTTCGAGGCCTGAGAGTTTGGTAACGGGTTGGGGCTGAGGTTTTTTACGAGGTTTTTCAATTTTAAGTGCTTCAGCAAAACGCCGTATATGTTCGGGTGTGGTACCGCAGCAACCGCCCACAATATTTACCAGGCCTTCCTTAGCAAACCTATGTATATGCGGAGTCATTTGTTCGGGGGTCTCATCGTACTGACCAAACTGATTGGGTAGGCCAGCATTGGGATGTGCGCTGATATAGAAATTTGATTTTTTGGCCAGCTCGGCAATATGGGGATGCATCTCCATGGCTCCCAGGGCACAGTTAAGTCCTATACTCAGGAGTTCCACGTGCGAGAGGGAAATCATAAATGCCTCCACCGTTTGTCCCGATAGCGTACGTCCGCTGGCATCGGTAATGGTTCCCGAAACCATGATGGGAACTTTTATATTTCGCCCGGAGGCTACCTGTTCGATAGCAAAAAGGGCTGCTTTGGCATTCAGGGTGTCAAAGATGGTTTCAACCAGAAGTATATCGGCACCTCCATCGAGTAAGCCCTCTACCTGTTGGCTATATACCTTTACCAGATCGTCAAAAGTTACTGCCCTGTACCCTGGGTCATTAACGTCGGGCGACATGGAGGCTGTTTTATTGGTTGGTCCTATCGATCCTGCCACAAATCGGGGCTTTTCGGGGGTTAATACGGTATATTTGTCGGCTGCCGTACGGGCTATGCGGGTGGCTTCTACATTCAACTCATATACAATATCCTCTAAGTGATAATCGGCCTGTGAAATAGCATTGGCATTAAAGGTATTGGTTTCTATAATATCGGCTCCTGCCTCAAGGTATTGTTCGTGTATTTCACGAATTATTTGTGGTTGGGTAAGGCAGAGTATATCGTTGTTCCCCTTCAGGGCATAGGGAAAATTTTTAAATCGTTCCCCACGGTATTGTTCTTCGGTAAGCTTATAACGTTGTATCATCGTACCCATTGCCCCGTCCAAGATAAGTATTCGTTTCTCGAGTTCCTCAAAAATATTCACTCGTTTCATATGTGTTTACATTTTCTACAAAGGTATTAGATTATGTTGGATTATTTAAATGCTTATTTTTTTCATTATTAGAATGTTTTTCAAATTTCTTTTTTTTAATTCAACTCTACTTTATTTTTGAAAATATTGCTTGTAGAAATAAATTTGTATAAAAAGTATTAATTAATTAAAAATTGTTCATTGATCAAATAAAGTCGTTGTTTAATTATTATAAAACATTGTTTTAGATAAATTGTATAAATGGTAAATATACTTATATGCCAATAAGGTAATACTTTATGTCTGTGTAACTTTTTTATTCTCAAGTTTATCATCTAACATTTGCTTTTTCATTCATTGGTGAGCCAGGGGGAGGAGAAAGTAATCTTGTGAAAGCGAGAGAACCTAATTTCCAATTATTATCATCAAAAAGGTAAACTTCAGTAAGTAACTATAAATTTGTTACTTCATTTCCTCCAATAACAGCTATTAGTGTAATTCTATTTAATAGAATGGCAGTCGACCCTATAATATTCACTGACGCTTCGTGAATAACGGCTTTCTTATACCAAATTATTCCGTTTTTAATCACATTGAGTTCTGCATCTTTTCCCCAGGCTCCACCCATATGTACAAAAACAGCTTTTTCATGAAAAAGATTAGTAAGGCTATCTGTATTTTTTTCTGACATCCATTGCCATTTTTGTTTTGAGAGATGGATCAAAGCTTGATCAATAGAAGAGTTTTGTGCATAAAACTCTGATACACGGACGACTATAGCGAGCAGTACAATTATTTTTACTTTCATATGAATGGATATTGGTTATATTTAAAAAAGCAATGTTACATTTATTTTAAAAATTAAATGTTGATTTATCAATTTTATTTCTATAATTTAAAGGTTTATCTATGAGCATACCTTTTTAATAAGAAAAATCTTGTGTTTCCTGCTACGTGTTTTTTGAAAATTATAATTTGAAAATGAAAATATTGTGCTACCGAAATAATAATATTTAGGTATAGTGCCGAACATTGCTTCCTTCCAATTTAAAAATACAGGTATTTGTGAGATTAAAACCCCAATAAATCCTAATATTCATGCTAATACCTATTATCCTTGCAAAGAAAAAATTCAAAATGATTAATTCACTCTCAATTTGTAACACATTGGATGCAAGTAACCATAAAAATTTACGGAGTTTTGTTTTAAATAATGTTAATACATGAGTTTTTTAATAGTAATTCCCAATAAACACCAAATAAATGGTTTAGTCTGTGAATAAATACATTCGAATTAAAAGCTAATTTTATTATTATTATAGTACAGAAATTTAAGCTTGTAAACTTCAATTTTTTGTTAAAATTTAATCATTGATATGAAATGAGATACCTCACTTTCCAATATTTGCTGATGAAAAATGTAACTTGAAAAGTAGTAATTTCAATGCTTACACAACACCATTTTTAAGGAAGAATTCACTGTACTGTTTGTCGGTTTCTTGAATATGCTTTTTAATCCAATTTTTAAGAAAATTTGTAATTTCAAAGGAAACTAAAAGTTTCCCTTTTTTTAATTTTGTTTCAAGTTCATTTACTTTATTAATATAGTCCTCATGTTCTTTTTTATGCTGTTCATAACCCGGGTAATTAAATTTTACCATATACCTTTCTTCTGTGCTAAAATGCATGATAGAATATTCTTTCATATGTTTTACCATTCTGGCAATTAGATCCTCATTCGATTGTTTATTAATGTTGTCATAAAAAACATTAATCATATCAATTAATTTCTTGTGTTGTTCATCAATAGATTGAATCTTAACACTTAAATCGTCTGTCCATGAAATTACTGCCATTGATATATTTTTTTAATAATAAACTAAGACAATACTCATCTTTTTGTTAGATATATTTATTTAATCACAAACATATAAAAAATTTCAATATATAATTTGAGTTTATTGAAAGTTTTTCACTTTTTAGGTGAGAAAGTATATAATAATAATCGAAGATAAAATTTTATAAAAGAATGTATTCGTGGAAATTATGTTATCTATTGTTATTTGTTTGGGTTGAAAGATGATATCTTTTTTAAAATCGATAGTTCTTTTATATCACTTATCCTGCAATCACACTTTTTTTAGAAGCAATTTTCTCCAGGAGGCTTTTAAGGTCCCAATGTTTTAAATATGCTTTTGAGCAATACTCTTTTAATTAGCTATTATAAGTGCATATAGCCAAATTTAACTATTTAATACTTTTGAAACTTTGTTTTTCCATTTATGTTTGGAATGGAGAAGAAATGCAAGCCTACGGATTTGGCCATATTTCCTATAGGCTTGCAAATATAACAACAATGTATGTTAGTAAGGAGGAAAAAATCATTTTTTAGAAAACCATAATTTCTAATTTTTTAATACTTTTTCTTGCTTTTTCTTTTTCTTAAAAATAAACCAGCAACCTGTAGCAGTAAGCAGTAATAACTGAGTGCCACAAAAAGCAATCCAATATGGTTCTAAGTTTTTACCCACTATGGCTTCGCCCGTGTGCAAAGCAATTACTAATTTGCGAAGAGAAATGGGCTGTTGGATGGCAAATTGGGCTAACTCTTTTTCAATCTTCGCATATTTTTTTTCATTACTTTTCATTCTCCCATTGAAATCTAATATTTCAAATCCTTTTTTTCCAAGACTAACTATTATTGAGTTATCAAATTGACTTATGGAATGAATCTCTTTATTGTAAATCTTTGTAATAATCTTGTTCTGAAATTTCCATAAACCTTGTTTTGAAGCTATAAATACAGCATCGTTTATGACTAACATAGATTTAATGTCGCAACCAGCTAATTCAGATACTGAGTAGCAAGTATCTTCTTCAACGATAATGAGTCCTGTTTTTGTTCCAATGAATTGTTTTGTATCAGTAAAACAAACTGCTTTTACTTCAATGTTTTTGTATTTTAGGGTTGTTGAGGGTACATTGATTTTAATATCATCGAGATGCAGAAAATTGTCCATGGCAAGAAGTATGGTTGATATACTTATTAAAAAGGCTGGGAATAAGAAAAGTATTCCCGGCCATTTGTGTAGATTTCTAATAAATTTAAAAGAGTTCATATTTTTTATTTTTTAAAATTTCCAACTAAGCCCAATTAAAAAGATTCTCCCTGTAGTGTATTCAGTTTCGTTTGTAGTTGATTTGTTGGTACGTTCCACTTTGTCTTTTTTAAGACTATCAAATATATCGGTCATACGAATCGACAATATGCCATTGGAGAGAATTCTTTTTTCTAATCCTGCATCGGCATACCATATGGTACCTTCTTCTTTGTTATTGGAGACCTTAGGTCCAACAAAATTAAATGAAAACTGTAATGTCCAATTTTGTGGAAGGTTAAAATCGGTAATAACTTTTGTTGTCCATTTGAATTGGTCGTTGAGAGCATCCCCCTGATACTCACCACTGGTAATTTCAGAATAGAATTGCGAATAACTGGCAGTGAGTTGCCAGAAATTAAAGGGTTTAAGAGTTGACATTACTTCAATACCAATCACATAGGCAGATCCAGTATTTTCAGGTTGTTCGGTAATTATATTATTATCATCTTCCTTGATCGTTTTTTGGATAACATTTGATATATCACGATAAAATAGGTTGGTCCCAAGGTTAAATTGGTTGAAATTTTTAAAATATCCTAATTCGTAGGCCCAGGCAAGTTCGGGTTTTAAGGCAGGATTTCCTTTGGCAAATTTTGTAGGTTCTTTTTGTTCGGTGTAAGGGTTTAAGTCTTTAAAACCGGGTCGACGGATACGCCGACCAAAATTGAAAGAGACATATTGAGTTTTGTCTAGGTTAAAAATTGCAGTAGCCGATGGTAAAATAAGTTTATATGATTTTGTGGCATCGAGAGAATCGGCCCCAGCCTCAGCAATAGTTTTAGTACTTTCATAGCGTATGCCGGCTTTTAATTTTATGAATGCTATGTTAATTTCGTCGCTCAGGTAGAAAACATGAGTTTTTTCGTTTACTTTAAAGTTGTCGAAGCCATTATTCGAACTTTTCCAGCTGGTATCTGCATAGTTGAATTTATCGGTTGTGTTTGTAAATTTACGACTTTCTATTTCGCCCGAATAACCAAGTGTGAATGTATTTCCCGCAAGGGTATATTTCGACAATCCTGCATTCCAGAATGATTTATTACCTGTTTGTTTTTCATCTTTATTTTCCAGCGTTGGTTGAAAATTTGCCCATTTTCCTGCTTGGGTAAGTGCATAGGTTTGTTTTTCTTCTGTTTTTTTCTGTTCTTCTATTTGATGACCTACATTGAGAAAAAACTTTGCGGAATTCACGAAAGTATGTTCCAGGGCAGAATAAAAATGATGAAAATGATTAGGCTTATATTCGGTTTTTAATTCCTGAGCCGAGGACTTGAAATTTCCGTTCGCATCGGTACGAATGTAATCAAGGGTACGATCTTTGTCTTCGAGCTGGTATCCCATGATGTACTCTCCTGTCAGTTTTGTTTTATGCATTAAATAAGTATCGAAACCTGTGCGCAGATTGTGATTATTAAATTTTTTGTTCTCCAGTTCATAGGAATCTTCAATTTGGGAAATTGCCCCATCTTTATAGTCAATTTTTGTTTTGACTTTGGGTTTGGGGATGCTGCGCTGTAGAAAATCATAATGAGCATAAAAATTGAATTTTTCTGTTTTGTTTGAAAGGGACAATCCACCTCCCAGTCCATCCTCATTTCCGGCGAGTGCTTCTACTTTGCCATGAATACCATATTGGGCATTGTCTTTTAGAACAATATTAACAATACCGTTAATTCCTTCGGATTGAAATTCTGAACCAGGTACAGCTAAGATTTCTATATGGCTAATACTTGCAGCAGGTATCTGATCTAAAACTGTTTCTCGGTTGTTTCCGCTTAACCCTATTTCACGTCCGTTGATAAGAACCTTTGTGTATGCATTGCCAAGCCCACGAAAACGTATATCTCTATTGTGTCCTGGACTCCCCCCCATGGCAACTGATGGCATATTCTTTAATATATCCCCGGCGGTTCCTCCCGTTTCTGAAATCAACGAACTTGTTTTATACTTTATTGCCGCAGGTTTTATTTCGCTTACATGAACTGAACCTATAACCGTTACTTCAGACAATCGAGTAGATAAATTATTAATCTTAATATCATTGAGTGTTAAGGCTGCATCCTGGGATGTTACTACAATTTTAGTTGTATATGTTTCGCTGCCAACCCTGCTTATCGTAAGTTGGTAATTTCCAGGTTTAACATTTTTAACGCAAAAAAAACCATTGTCATCGGCCATTACAACAATTTGCGCATTATCTTTCAAATTCTCTACTATTACATGAGCAAATGAAAGTGGTTCATTCGCATTATCAATTATATTACCAGTTATTATACATTGCGCAAATAGACTTGCCCCACGCAAGAACAAGAAACTCCATGCTAATAAAATATTTTTCATATATTACAATTTAAGATTTAATTAATAGGGGCAAAATTGTATTACTATTCAAATATGATAACTCCCTAAATATTGGGATTTTGTTAGGGTTTAGTCATTGAAAATGATGAGTTATGGAGGATTATTATATTAAAAAGTGTCGGGATATATTTAAATTGCTTATATTTACCTATTTAACATAATTGCAAAGCAATTTTTTTAAATTTTATTTCAA